>Ga0208375_1000016_pt1 | contig 354831 bp, 362 predicted proteins | sample RifOxyD1_FD_184038 | JGI IMG/M metagenome (GOLD analysis project Ga0208375, IMG submission 184038) | Soil microbial communities from Rifle, Colorado - Rifle Oxygen_injection D1 (SPAdes) | ecosystem: Environmental > Terrestrial > Deep subsurface > Rock core/Sediment | place: Rifle, Colorado... | reverse complement strand
AGTGTTGCCACCTTCTTTAATCGACAAGTCGAGCGTGAGTTCTTCACCTTCACCTTCACCTTCACCTTCACCTTCACCTTCACCTTCACCTTCACCTTCACCTTCACCTTCACCTTCACCTTCACCAGAAGAATTATCACAAACATCCCCAACACCATCTCCATCTGTATCAAGCTGATTTGGATTGGAGATGAAAGGACAGTTGTCCTCATCATCGGAAATGCCGTCACCGTCGGTGTCACGTTCACACGCGTCACCAATACCGTCATGGTCGGAATCTTGTTGATCAGGATTCCAAGTGGCTGGACAGTTATCTTCGCTGTCCGGCACACCATCGCCATCACGATCTGGCTCAATTCCCGGCGGGTTCAGGGTGAACACCTCCGAGGTCCAAGAGAAGTTGCAAGTAAGAAAGCTAATGACTCTACCCCCCAAAATCGGGCTGGCAAAACCATCAACCTCAATCAAGTAATCCCCAGGCTGGCTGATCGTAAACAAGACGGAAAGCCGTCCGCCAAAATCGGGGCGGACCAACTCAACATCTGTTAGTAAAACCAACGCGGCGCCGATAAAGGCACCTGGGTGTTCCTGCACAACGCTCGCCCAGCTCACAATCTGGAATTGTCCAGACATCGCCGGCACGGCGTGTCCGCCGATGCCAAAATTCTGCATGACCACGCCACCAGGAGTGACGTAGCCATACGGCAGGAGATCTTTGGCACCTTTGGCACCCGAGTAAATCGGGTAGGCCTCAACATCTCCGAGCGACCCAAAGGTCACATCCACTTTGGACGCCACCTCAAAGGCACGTCCTTGTGAATCGACCCTCATGAGCCGAACTTCGGCCGACTCCTGGGCCATGGTGTTGCCACCTTGACCCTGGACTTCGTCCACCTGCACTGGAAAGAGGATGCGGCCGGCATCATCTGTGAACTCGTCTGTCCACGACACGAAAGCCACGCAACACCCCCCGACACAACCCGACAAAACTGTAACAAATGCCACCAGGGTGGCCAGCGACGACAGACTCTTCTTCATGACGCTTCCTCCTGTTTTAGCCTCACGGCGAAAACTTTGTTTCTTTCCTTCTTCCCTTCTTCTATCTATATGGTTCTCCGCCCAGCGATAGGCTGGTCGGAGTTATTTCAACGATCAAAAGTACCACCCATTCCTAGCACATAAAATGCTGTTTTGTCAAGGTAATTTTGCCTCCAAAAAACGTCCGGTCTAGGGCGTTTTTTGGGGGGTTGGTGGCCTTTTCATTAACTGTATTTAATCCCCCCCTTCTTCCCATCACCCCAACGAACCCTCACCTTTTGGCGCTTTCGTGGGAGCTAGTTTAAAAATCAATGAGACGAACAGGAAACTTCATCTGTTTGAGTCAAATAAGTTTCTATTCCAACTAAGCGAGGAAATGTTTTTCGCCGAGCCTTGCGCAAGGGCGACCTGCCCGCTCGTGCCTCGCATGGCAGGCGGGCGGCCCGAGCAGAGCAAATTTTCAGCAGAAAATTATGTGTGCTCGCCGAAAAACATTTCCGAGCGTCCTATTTTTCCAAATCCAACACCTCATCAATCCTTATCTGCGCCACAAACTCGGGCACATGACTTACTAAAATCATCGCCCCTTCGTATTGGCTTAAAGCCTTGGCAATCACCGGCAAGTGGCGAAAGTTAATATGATTGGTCGGTTCATCTAAAATAAGAAGTCCTGGCCGCTCTAGCACCAAACGAGCAAAAGCCACTAACCCCTTTTGTCCTTCGGACAAATGACCAATTTTAGTATCAATTAGTTCGCCCCGAATAAGAAACCCGGCAGCGACTGCTCGCATATGTTCTTCATCGGGTTTAACCATGGCCGACATTAGTGACCGAAAAACTGTATCCTCAAAATTGAGTGTCGAAAAATCTTGACGGTAGTAACCCACTTTTACTTGGGGCGCAATCGTCGCCCCATAAGCCGTACCAGTCGCAATTTTCTCGAGCAGAGTACTTTTGCCAATCCCATTAGGCCCCGCCAAAAGTAGATGCTGATTTTTGCGCAAAGAAATTTTAGTTTTTTTATCAACCGTTTTACTTTTTTTAACAATAGTATAAGCCGTCAAACCCAGGACCTCACCGGCCAGCTCCTCTGGAGGTTGAGCGGGAATAGTAAACGGCCGAATAGTGCGGTCTTCTTTGCGCACATCAACTTTGGCTTCTTCAAGCTCCTCGGCTTTAGTTCGCATTTTTTTCGCCACCACGCGCATCCGGCCACCCTTTTGGGCAAAAAAGTTGGCTTTGTCTTTGTTGGCCTGCACCTCCTTCGCTAGTTGGGCGTTCTTCATATTTTCTTTCTCAATCCGGACACTGATTTCTTTCATCACATCGAAATAGTCACCCACATATTGCTCAATCTGATGGGTATAAACATCGAGATAAAGCACGCCGTGAGTAAATGAATTTAAAAAGTCGGCATCATGGGAAATAACAATGCAAGATTTTTTATAGTTCACCAAAAAATTGGTGAGATGCTCGATCCCCGCTCGGTCGAGATTATTTGTCGGCTCATCTAAAAGCAAAAGGTCGGGATCTTGGATAAGGGCCGAGGCGAGCAGAAGTCGCGCTTGCTGGCCACCAGAAAAGGACCGTACTAGGCGGTCGTGGTCAGCCTCGAGGTTGACCGCTTCTAGTACGGCCTCAATCCGTGGGTCTATATCATATATTTTTTCCTTAAATTGTTTTTGAAAAAACTCGCGCAAGGTGAGGTCTAGCTCCGCACGCGGAAAAACTTGGCGAGCCGTGGCAATAGTCAGACGAGTCGCGATATTTATCTCACCACTATCGGGTGTTAGTGCCCCCGTGATTAGACCAAAGATAGTGCTTTTACCAGCCCCGTTTTGACCCATAAGGGTAACTTTGGCCCCCCGCCGAACCGAAAAACCCACATCTTTGAGAATGGGTTTGTTGGGGCCGTGTTCAAAAAACACGCCTTCGAAACGCACAATGGAGCCGTCGTTTACCATGAGGCGCTATTATAACACGGTTTTTACTTTTAAAAATACTCTCTGGTCCGAAATATTTTATTTTTTACTTTTCTATTTCATCCATCTTGTCACAGATTTGATTGTATAAGTCATCTCGACTTTCTTGAGACGCTTGTACACGAGCATCTTCCAAACATTCAAGCGCCCCTGTTACATCATTTAGAGCTATATACAAATCAGCCCGATCAATATTAAATTTAATTTCTGCATCTGGTCGAGGTTGGCTCTCGACATATTTTTCTTGCTCCTCGGTCCAGCGGGTAAGCATTTCCTGGGTCTCTGGGTCAGACAATCCTTTCTCCGCTAAGGCTTTAATTAAATCGGCTTTTTCAACTTTAGTTTCTACTTTTTCTATTCCTCCCTCCCCATTATTCATTTCATTTGTTGGTATTTTTTCCATAGTTATAATTTTAGATCAATTTAACTAGTAAAGCTACAAAACTAGTTATTACTCCCCGCCACATAGCCGGTGGTCCAGCAAAGCTGGAGCGAATAGCCACCAGATGGGCGGGTAATGTGCAACAAGTCACCAGTCAGCGACAAGTTGTTAATAATTTTAGACTGCATCGTGCGCATATCAATTTCCGCCAGTGACACCCCGCCATCGGCCACCACCGCTCGATCCAAACCCATTAGCCCCGTGATAGTTAACGGTAAAAATTTTAATTGACGAACCAGTGCTTTCCTTTCCTCTTTGGTCACACTGTGCATTTTTTTGTCGGCCTCAATGGCTAAAATTTTTGCACCCAGTAAACTAGAGGCTAAACCAGCTGGCAAAATATCTTTCAACACATTTTTAAAACTTTTATTTTTATTATTATCAAAAATTGCTACCACTTTTTTCTCTAGTTCACCCAAATCAAGAGTGGGAAAAAGATCAATCGTGGCCGTCACTACCCCCTCATGCAAAAGATCGCTCACTTTTTTAGCACTATTTAAAATTAGCGGACCAGACAAACCAAAATGAGTAAATAAAAGTGACCCTCGCTTGTTAAATTTTTTAACGCCGTCCACATAAAAAGTAATTTTCATATCCACTAAAGTTACGCCCGCCGAACTTTTCACCCACTGGTCTGAAACCGAAAGCGGCACAATGGTCGGTGACGGTGGGATGACAGTATGTCCCAGCTTGGCTAGCCAAGTGAAACCATCACCAGTCGAGCCGGTGGCCGGATGCGAGACACCACCAGTGGCCAAAATATAATGCAAAGCTGAATATTCTGTTTGCCCAACCACGACATTTTTTATTTTATTCCCCTCTTTGGTTATAGCCGTCACCGGCTGGCCAACTTTGACCACTACCTTACCGGTGGTGAGATATTTTTCGAGTACTTTAAAAACATCGTCCGCTTTTTCTGTCTGGGGAAAAACCCGCTGACCAGCTTGTACCACCAGCGGTAAGCCATGTCGCTCGAAAAATTTGAAAGTGTCGCTTACTCCAAACTGAGCAAAAGTCGAATATAAAAATGGTTCGGCCAAACCATACTTTTTTAGTAAAATATGTTCGTCTTCTTCGGCATTGGTAATATTACACCGCCCACCACCGGTAATCTTTAGTTTTTCGCCTAATTTTTTATTTTTTTCCAGCAACAAAACACTTTTACCGCGCTCGGCCGCTCGGCCAGCCGCCATCATCCCCGACGCCCCACCGCCGATCACAATCAGGTCGTATATTTTCACTTCAGCCATAAGATGCGGTAAATTAATAATTAGTTAAAGATTATAAATCTCACTATATTTTTCTTCTAAATATTGGTTGAAATATTTGGGATCAAGGGCCTCGCCGGTCACTTTTTTGACCAAGTCACTAGCGGTGTCAGTTTTGCCGGTCAGGTGAATATGGCGCCGGAGCCACTCGATGACCACCGTAAAATCGCCGATGGCGATTTTACGGTCTAAGTTAGGAATGTCTTTCTCCATTTTGGCATAAAACTGCGCCGCGTATAAATTGCCAAAACTATAGGTCGGAAAGTAGCCAAACAACCCAGCTGACCAGTGCACATCTTGTAAAACACCTAAAGTATCGGACGGGACCTCAATATCTAAATATTCTTTCATTTTAGCTCGCCAAAGCGCCGGCAAATCTTTGGCTTTGATCTTGCCTTCAATTAAATCTTTTTCAATTTCAAACCGTAAAATAATATGCAGATTATAAGTCACCTCGTCGGCCTCGGTGCGAATAAGTGACGGCTGAACCCGATTGATAATCTGATAAAATTCAGCTGGTAAAATATTCTGAAACGGTTTAGAGAAAGCCTGTTGTAATTTCGGATAAAAAAATTTCCAAAACGGCCGACTCTTACCAATCTGATTTTCCCACAAGCGTGACTGCGATTCGTGAATACCAAGCGACACTGTCTCGGCCAGCGGTGTGCCAAAGTGTTCCACCGGCAAGCCCTGCTCATACAAACCGTGCCCCGCTTCATGAATAGTCGAGCCCAAAGAATACAAAACATCATTTTCTTTATACCGAGTGGTGAGGCGCACGTCATACGGATGAAAACCACTCGAAAAGGGGTGTACACTGGCATCGAGCCGGCCCGCTTCTAAATCAAAACCAATTTGATTTAACACTAATTCATTAAATATAATTTGCTGATGCAGTTTAAACCGCCCTTTCACCCGCTCGGGTTTTATTTTTACCGTCGACTCTTTAATCCGCTTCAAAAATGGTACCAGAAACTCTTTAAGGTCCAACAATATTGCTGAAAACGTCGCGGTGTCTATCCCTGGCTCGTAGGCATCGAGCAGGGCATCATAAGGTGAAGCGGTATAGCCCACCAGCTCGGCTTCTTGTTTTTTCAGTTTCACTATTTTTTCAAGATGAGGTAGAAAAATTGCAAAATCATTTTTGGTACGGGCTTCAGCCCATACCCCTTGGGCTTTGGAAATAGTTGTCGCTAGTTCCTGCACAAAACTGGCCGGCAACTTTTTTTCACGGTCATAGGTCCGCCAAGTTTCGTTCACAATTACCCCATTACCACCACTAATTTTTCCGCTATCAAATAATTTTTTAAGCTGGACCAAATGTCCCCCCTCGTTTAAAGCAAGGATTTTACTGTGAATAATCCCCGCCAGGTGAGCAAAGGCCTCGGCGCGCGCGTCACCGGCTTTGCGGGGCATATTTACTTCTTGATCCCACTCGAGGAGATTGAGAATAGAAGTAAGGTGAGAAATCTCCACCAAACGTTCTTTTAAGATTTTGATGGGAATTTCGGTCATCTGCCAAGTATAACACACCTAAAGACCATCGTCAAAATAGCAACTTCAACTATATTTAGAGCCACCTAAAAACTAAACTCCTCAAAGTGAATCTGATTTTTAGGCACACCAGCTAGGGCCAAACTCTGACGCAAGTTTTTGGTCATCAGGTGTGGCCCACAAATATAAATATCTCGCTCCAGAAAATCGGGGGCTAAATTTTTAATTTTAGGTAAATCAATAATCCCCTCGCCAAAACCAGTTTTCTTTTCTTGCGACAAAACATATTCACCACTGGCCCCCAACTGATCTATTTCTGATTTTAATGCCAACTCCGCCTCGGTTTTAGCACCGTAAATAAATTTTACATCTTTATTTTGTTTCCTTAATTTTTCTAAGAGCGAACGAATCGGGGTAATCCCAATCCCCCCAGCCACTAGTAAATATTTAGTATTATAGCCAAAAATAGTGGTGAAGTGGCCAAACGGACCATCAATCAACACTTTAGTCCCCGGTTTTAGTTTATCGGCTTGAACTGTAAAATCACCCAGCGCCTTCATGGTAAAACGGAGACGGTCCCCGCCTGGGGGCAAAGAAAAAGAAAACGGGTGGTGATACCACAGTCCGCGCGCTAGAAAAATAAGGCTGGCAAATTGCCCTGCTTCATATTTAAAACTGGCTAAATTTTGCCCTTTAATATAAACCGAACAAATATTTGGCCCCTCGGCCACCACTTCATCGACCACAAAACGATGTTGATAATAAAGATAAATTGGATGCAATAGCCGGTAAGCTAAAAACAAACCAATAACAGCGAAGTTTAAACCAAGCCAATAATACAAAGCTGGACCAGCCACCAAGTCGCCTGATTTAGTTTGGTGACCAAATGACAAAAACAAAGCAACATACATCAGAAGATGCATAAAATACCAAGTGTCGTAGCGCAACTTCCGCCGGACCACTGGGATGGAAATAATGATGACAAAAATAAAAATTACCAATGCCACCAAGGCATTAAAAATATCTTCCCAATTTAAAATAAAACTCACAAACTGGTTCGTCGCCCCCGCCCCACCATCATAACCAAAAGATAGTAAAAGTGGATGCATCAGAAAGGCCGACAAAATACCATAACCCACAAAGCGGTGGAGCTGGACCCGTCGATCGAGACTGATTGCTTTTTCAATAAAGGGAACACGGCTGACCAAAGCCAACTCTAACAAAATTAGCAGTTGACCAATTAAACCAAATAGTCGACCGAAGGCTTTAAGTGCCCCCTCGCCACCCAAACCAAACAATTCACTAGAACCCGCCCACCAGAAAAAACCAGTCACAATAAAATTTACAACTAACACTAAATACAAAACCGTCTTATTCATCAAATCAAATTACCGATAATATATGAAGAAAGCTGACCAATTGTTCCACGATGCGCCCCGACCCCATTAAAGAGATGGGTACCATCGACCCCACACCCCCGCAAAATAGCCGAGCCACCCGGGTGCTGATTGATATAACTAGTAATATCATAAACCTGACCATTTATTGCTGTCCAGCAAGAGCCACGACCACCGTGAATAGAAACATCAGCTAAAGTGTAGCCAGACGGGGTAGGAGTTGGGGTAGGAATAGGAGCAGGAACCACGGGGGTTGGAGTTGGGACCGGTGTAGGCACAAGTTTTGGGGTCGGCGCTGGAGTGGATACTGGTTTTGGTGCCGGAGTGGGCTTTGCCACCACTGGGGTAGGAGTTTGATCGCCACCCTTATCGGCTACCACCACCTCGGCACCATTGTCACTAGTGGCCAAATTAACACTTTGATAATAACCAAAACCACCAATGGAAACCAAAACTAAACCTAAAATAAATACCGCTGGAATATATGGTTTCATAAAATATATTGAATTTATATTATTCTTCAATATACATAATACAAACTTCTAGGTAATATATTTCAGTTTTGCTTTCTTATATTATTTATAAACTCCGACTTTAGCAGTTGTTCCCATGGCAGAAAAAGAGGTGCCGGTAGATTATTAAAATCAAACCAATCTTGTTCTACATACTTGTCTGGCTCTAATATAGTGGCTTCGCCACTTTCATAATCAGAGACCATCCACACTGTCACATAATGTTTATTTTCATCTTTAAAATAATCATTTGTTACGGCTCCAAATCTAATATTTTTTATTTTCAGGCCCGTCTCTTCTAGCACTTCTCGTTTGGCTGTGTCGGCAAAAGATTCACTAAATTCCAAATGCCCACCCGGCACTGACCAGCTCCCCTCCCCATGCGAGCCCAACCTCTTGCCCATTAAAAACTTACCACTCTTAAAGACAAATACTCCCACACCCACTCGCGGGTTTTTAGTGACTTCGGTCATTGGCTATAGTTTAGCACTACTTCTGATTTTTGTTTAAAGCTTCTTTTCGTCAAATAATCCCGAACTTTCCAACTGTTACCACTGCCCCTGAGAAGGCCCTATTTCTGATTTTTCGGTGCAAAGCTGCGGGACTTGGAACCTCCCCTGCTCGTCCGCCCGAAAGCGGACTGCGCTTTGGCACCTTGCGGTTCCAACGCTTCGCTGCCTCCACCACGGGGAAACTCCCGTTTCCCCGACCCCTTTCCCGTTCAAATCCAAGTCTAGCTGTCTCGTCGTTTTTTACCAAAAACTCCTAGCTGCCAGACTTGGATTCGAACCAAGATACTCGCCTTCAGAGGGCGAAGTCCTACCATTAGACGATCTGGCAAAATCGTAAATACCCTATAGTTTTAACAAAAAAATGATGATTTGACTAGGATAAATCAGGCCGCGCGGAGCGCGGCCTGATTTATTGTCTGAATTATTTCTTCCCACTTCTCGCCTTAGCCGCCTTCACAAATTCGGTAAACAAGGGGTGAGGAGCAAAAGGTCGAGCGGTAAATTCGGGATGAAATTGGGTACCAAGAAAAAATGGGTGTTTTGATTTTGGTAGTTCGGCAATCTCCATTAGTTTGCCGCTCGGCGAGGTACCAGAAAAAACCAAGCCAGCCTTTTCCAATTTTTCCACATAGGCATTGTTGACCTCATAGCGATGGCGATGGCGCTCGGACACCATCTCGGCTTTGTAGGCACCACGGGCAATCGTCCCCTTTTTCAAATATGCTGGATAGGCCCCGAGGCGCATCGTGCCCCCATAGTTTTTATTCTCCAACAATTTTTTCTGCTCCTCCATAATATCTATCACTAATTCTTTAGCTTCAGGATTGATTTCGCGCGAAGTAGCACCGGTAATACCCGCCATATGTCGCGCATATTCAATCACTGCCAACTGCATACCGTAGCACAAACCAAAATAAGGTATCTTTTTTTCGCGGGCATATTGAATGGCTTTAATAATCCCCTCGATACCAGCCGTCCCAAAACCGCCCGGGACCAAAATGCCGTCGTATTTGGCAAGCTCGGCCACCTTCATTTTTCCCGTTTCAATATTTTTAGAATTGATATAAGTTAGAACCGGCTTTATCCCGTTGTGATAGGCCGACAATTTTAGCGCTTCCAACACCGAAATATAGACATCGGACAAAACGAAATCACCCGAATCAAAATATTTTCCAACCACCGCAATATTAAGCGGTTTTTTTACCGTTCTGGCCTTACGTGCCAAATCTTTCCACTGGGTAAGATCAGTCGTCCGGTGGTTGGGTAATTTTAAAATCTGACTTAAAATCTCACCAATTTTATCCCGCTCAAAGTTGACTGGTACATCATAAATCGAGTCAACATCGGGCGCCGAAATAACATGCTCGGGTCGAAGATTACAAAAAATGGCAATCTTATCTTTTCGTTTTTTATCGAGCGGTACTTCACTACGAGCAATTATAACATCGGCCTGTACCCCCACCGAGTTTAGAGTACGCGAGGCATGCTGAGTCGGTTTGGTTTTCATTTCACCCACTTTAGATGGAATAGGTACATACGACACCATCACAAAAGCCACATCATTGGGGTATTTAAATTTCATCATCCGGGCTGCTTCTAAAAACAAAATATTTTCATATTCACCGACAGTACCACCGACTTCGACTACCACCACATCGGCCTTGATGTCGGCACCGGCCTTTTCAATCCGGCGAATAGCCTCAAGTGGCACATCGGGCACCACCTGCACATTTTTACCACCATATTCCAAGTTGCGTTCACGCCGAATCACCTCCTGATACACCCGACCGGTGGTCATATAGTTGACGCGCGACAAATTTAAACCCAAAAATCGTTCGTAGTTGCCCATATCTTGGTCACACTCGTCGCCATCGTCCAAAACAAAAACCTCACCGTGTTCAGTGGGGTTCATAGTTCCCGCATCGACATTGATGTACGGGTCAATTTTGATAGCGGTGGTCACAAAACCGCGCGCCTGCATAATCGCACCAATCGAGGATGAAGTGATACCTTTACCCACGCCCGACATCACTCCGCCCACGACAAATATGTATTTTGTCGCCTGCTTCTTCATTATATTTATTTAAAAAGGGACTACTAAACTTTCAAATAACGGCCAATGGGCCTAATCACACTTTCAGGTAACGGCCAATGGCCAAGAAACTCGAAACTGTCCCCAGTATGATACCAGAGCCGAGTAAAATGAGAAACAAAATACCAAAGTGGGAAATATAGAATGACACCAAGTCAATACCACCATAGACACCAGCGGTCAAATTGCGCACCCACAAGACACTCGGATACAAAAGCACAATCGAAATAAAAGAGGCAATCCCCCCCGCAATTACCCCCTCCACAATAAAGGGCCCGCGAATGTAGGAATTGTTGGCCCCCACTAGGCGCATCACCGAAATTTCCTCCCGCGCAATATAAATAGTCAGGGAAATAGTATTGACGGTCACCAGAATCGACAACAAAATTAACAGCGCGCTAATAGCCAGACCAATCGTTTGGCTAGTAGAAATTATCGCCAAAAGTTTGGCAATAATATCCTTTTTGAAACTAATCTGGTCAATAATCCCGCCGGTCACTCCGGCGTTTTCATTGTAGTTAGACAAAAAACGGGAAATCGAATCATATTGGGCTGGGTTGATCGCTAAAATAGATAAGCGCGCGCCAAACGGGTTGCCCACCTCCTCGAGGGATTGGATAAGCAGGGCATTATCTTCATGGCGCTTACGAAAATCGGCCAACTCTTGCTCGCGAGAAGAATAGGTGACAGTTTTTACTTCCGGCAATTGTTCTAAATCTTTCTTCAAAGCCAACACTGCCGATTCCTCGGCCTCGGTTTTAAAAGCGACACTGATATCAACCCGGTCCCGAATACTAGCCAAGGTGGAAGTCAGAAAAGCACTGCCCAGATAAAGCGAGCCAATCACGAGTAAAGTGGTGGTCAAAACTAAAATCGAAGCCAAGGCCACCGAACCATTACGCCAAAAATTGAGGGAACCGGACCGAATAACTCTTTTTAGATTGATGAACATAATTAAAGCAATATTTAAGTGTAAATTATATCACATAGCGCCCCTCCTTATCGTCGCGGATTATTTTACCTTTTTCTAAAGTGATTACTCTTTTACCTAGCTTGTCGATCACCCCTTTATTGTGCGTGGTCAAGATGACAGTGGTACCAATATCATTGATTTTTTTGAAAATTTCAATAATTTCGTGTGTGGATAGTGGATCAAGATTACCTGTTGGCTCGTCGGCAATAAGCAAATCCGGCTGATTGACAATCGCTCGCGCAATCGCCACCCGCTGACGCTCACCCCCCGAAAGCTCAAAAGGAAAGTTCCACATTTTATCATCCAAACCAACTAGCTCGAGCACATGAGGGACATCGGACTCAATTTCGTCTTCCGCCCGCCCAGCGGCCTCCATCGTAAAAGCAATATTTTCAAAAGCTGTTTTGTGGGGTAATAAACGAAAATCTTGAAACACACTGCCAATCCGCCGGCGCAAAGTAGGAATATGGCGCCGACCAAGGGTATGAATATCAACTGACTCAAAAAAAACTTTACCCGCGGAGGGTTTCTCTTCTGCTAAAATCATCTTTAACAAGGTCGATTTACCCGCCCCCGAGTGACCAACCACCGACACAAATTCGCCGGGCTCAATAGTAAAAGACACATTGTCGAGAGCAACTGATTTGTCAAAATATTTTTTAGAGACTTTGTCGAAATAGATCATAAAATTAGCATTCAGTATGAAGTATGCTGTATTTAGTATAACTCAATTTTAGAAATGAACGAAATGCCATTATAAAGTCTGTTCAGCCTCTAAAAACCCTTCGATATCCCCAGCGAGTACTGCTTCGGCACTAGAAGTTTCAAAATCAGTGCGGTGGTCTTTGACCAGTTTATAAGGGTGTAAAACATAGGAGCGAATCTGACTGCCCCACTCATTGTCGGTAGTTTTAGATACATACATTCCTTGTTCTGATTTTTGCTGGTCAGTGGTTGTTTTTTTGTAAACCTTACCTTCAAGTAGTACCAACGCCAACCGACGATTGGCTTCTTGGGTCCGCTCGACATCAGAACTGGCGACGAGACCAGTCGGCAAATGAGTAATTCGCACCGCGGTTTCCCGTTTATTAACATTCTGTCCCCCTGGGCCAGAAGAGCGAGTAAATTCAATTTTTAGGTCGTCGTCGGGGATATTGATAGTTTTCGGATTAGTAAACTCGGGTATCACTTCCACTAGGGCAAAAGAAGTTTGCCGTTTGCCCCCAGCATTGAAAGGCGAAATCCGCACTAGCCGGTGAACACCAGATTCATTTTTTAGCAGTCCGTAAGCATTTTTGGCGCTAATTTTAAAAGCAATATTACGATAGCCACCCTGGTTATTTTGATTTTCGGTCAAAGTTTGCAAACCATACCCCTGTTGCTCGGCCCATTTACGATACATTTCAAACAACATCTTGGCCCAATCTTCTGCATCATCACCGCCGGCCCCAGCAAATACAGTAATGACCGCATTTAATTTATCATATTTACCGGTCCCACCCGATTCTAGTTCTTCTTTAAGTTCTTGATATTCTTTTACTATTGCCTGCGCCTTGTCCTTGTCCGCCCAAAAAACGGCCCCTTGCATTTGAGCTTCCAGATCAGCAATTTTTGCCTTTAGTTCGTCGGGCATAAATTTATAAAAGCCAATAATATTCTACTATTTGTTAAATATTATTGGTATTTCTATTTGTGATAACGCGTCCCCATCTTTAATCCCTTTATTTTCAATCACAATTTTTCCTGTTTCAGTTTCAAGGTATGACATATATTGTCTATCACCAATCAAAACCTTAAAGTGCACCGATTGAGAATTTAATGATCTCTCCATCCAATCTGGTTCAATTACCGTTAGGGGTAACGCTTCAGCTATTTGTTTGTCATTAGCGTCATATAATTTTACCACCCCAGCCTCACCTTCAAATGCTCGCCAGAGTCCAGACTTGGTTTGATTAGTTAAGTATCCCTCAATGGTAATTGGAAGTTTTACTGTGTCATTCGGTTTAGGGGAAATGACAATAATCCCATCATTATTAGCAATTTTTTCACTAACAAAAGTATCAACAGTATTTTCTACTACATCAATATTTTTTATACTAAAAAAATATATTGCTCCTCCAAATAAAAGAGCGACCAAGACAAGAATAATAATTTTTTTCATTTTTATTTATCTGATTAATAAATTTTCTAATAATGAGCCACCTCGCAGGATCGAACTGCGGACCTTCTCGTTACGAGTGAGATGCTCTACCAACTGAGCTAAGGTGGCTTTGTCAGCTAAAATAATCCTAACAGAAAATAAATGATTAAAAAACCTAAATGAGGGCTAAGGGTTTGGTCGTAGTTGTTCCCGACTAATCTGCCCGTCTTCGAGATATATCACCCGGTCAGCCGCTTCGGCATATTCGAGCTCGTGGGTTACCATCACAATAGTCTGTTTATCTTGTAAGTGGAGACGACGAATAACCTCGAGTACCGCTTGGCCCGAGACACTGTCGAGATTGGCCGTTGGTTCATCAGCAAATAAAATATCCGGCTTGTGGGCAATCGCCCGCGCAATTGAGACCCGCTGTTGCTCACCCCCCGACAGCTGGCTCGGGCGGTTGTTATGCCGGTGCGCTAGCCCCACCGCCTCGAGTGCCTCCACCGCCAGAGTTTTAGCCTCGCTATTTTGAATACCCAGCATCATCAGTGGCACAAGCACATTTTCCAGTGCCGTCAGGTCGGGCATCAGGGCATAATCTTGAAAAATATAACCTAGGCGGTTGAGCCGAAAACTGGTCCGCTCTTTTTCCGTCAGCTTGGCCGTGTCCACTCCATCGATAATTACTTCACCACTACTCGGCGTATCAAGCAAACTCATTTGATACAACAAGGTCGATTTACCCGCCCCTGATTTGCCCATAATCGCCAAAAATTCACCACTAGGCACGGCCAAATCTATCTCTTGTAAAACTCTAGTCATTACATCACCCGACTCGTAACTTTTGTTTAATTTTTTTATTTCAATCATATATTTAGCGCCCCAAAATCGAGTCGAGCGTATTTTTCTTAATAATCAGCCAAGCGGGAATATAACCAGCAATAACAGTGGCGACAATTAAAATTAACAAACGAATAACTGTCCCCAAAACTGGCGCCACCAAAATCCCATCGGAAAAAGGAAAATCGAGTGGATGAGCCGAAAACCACGGCACCAACACGCCATAAATTAAACCAATCGCGAGTGTCGAACCAACCAGCGCATAAAATAAAGATTGAAAAACATAAGATAGTTCAATAGCTAAAGCCTCAATCCCAATCCCCTTCAAAATACCAATGTACTTGCGCCGAGTAATCGCATTGACAAACACCACAATAAAAACCGTAATGGAAGCCACCACCAAACCAATCGAACTAATGATATTACCCAAAAAACGGAAAGTAGAAATAATATCCTCGAGCGCTTGGGGCAAACCCTCGCGCGACAACCGCACTACACTGTATTCACCTACTCCACTTCCCAGTAAACCACTTTTTATCAGCTGGGGGTCGGTCCCCACTTTGGCCACAATTGCTACTTCATTGACATTTAAACTTGTCCGCCCCACAAAACGGAGAAAATCTGGTTCCCCCATAAAAATCCGGCGCGAAGTTTCGTCGACTTTAGAATCAATAATCCCTTTCACTATATATTCTTTGGTTTTGTCGCCAACTTTTAGTCGCACTCTAGTTCCAGGGTAAACATCAGCAATTGTATCAAAACCCTCGCCAAAGTCTGGGGCATACTGGTGCAACAAATTGGCCCCAATTAAAATATAACCTTCATCACCCGGCGCTAAATATTCACCCTCTACCACAAAGCGTGACAACCCAGTGACCGCGTCTTCTTTAATTGGGTCAATCCCTGTCACCCGGCTAGAAACCAAATCGCGCAGTTCTTGTGGGTCACGCCGAGTGCGATAGTTGGCCTCGACGGTACCCCCTTCGGTATAGCGGGCCGAATAGCCGGCCACGGTCGGCAGAGTACCGAGGATAGACAAAAGCTCATTACTCCGCTCGATAAACTCCTCGCCAGTCGGAGTGGTAATTAAAATATCACCCGTGTACTGGTCACGATAGGCCTTGACCGAACCCTCAATCAAGCCCACCAAAATACCAGTAACTACCACCAGGTTTAGAAAAGTCAGCATCATCACAAAAATAATCAGGACGGTCGTCCAAACACTAGCGTGCCTAACTTGCCGTAACCCGAGAAACCAAGCTACTTTTAGAGTCTGACCAAACATTTTTTTACTTGGCGACTAGCACTTGTTCCCCTGCCACCACCCCGGCCTTTATTTCAATATAACCATCGGTGCTACGCAAACCAAGGGCAACTTCTTTATCAATCTGCTTTCCCCCGCGAGAAATGGTGAGGATATAAGGAGTGCCACTCGTCCGATAGCGGATTGCCCGCGCTGGTAGAGAGAGCACCCCGTCTTTTTTGCCAGTAGTGATAGTAACATCGGCGGTCATCCCAGAAGCGATGGTGGCATTTTTAGCCGTCAAAGCCAGACGTGCTTCATAGACTGGCACCCCGTCAACCATAGTTTCGGCCCGATTGACCGCCACCACTTTGGCTGGTAGAGCCAGTTCGCTATCGAGTGCGTCGATAGTGACAGTGGCCAGGTCACCAATATTTACTTTAATACTATCTATTTCCGGTAAATCAACTTTTACTCCCAACTCACCGGCGGAAATCATAGCAAGCGCTGTTGTATTGGCTGAGGCCGATTCACCTGGGTCAATATTGACCACTGTCACTACCCCGGCAAATGGCGCAACCAAAACCCGCTGGCCAATCTCAGCAGAAATCCGCGCCACTTCAGCTTCGGTTTTTTCTAGTTGAGCTTTGGCAATAGAATCGCCCCCCACCCCCTGACGTAAATTAGCTTCGGCCGAGGAAAGAGCCGCACTTCGCTCACGTATTGCTTCTTCATAAGTATTGCGATTGGTAGCATAAACACTGCTTTTAGGATTAGGTAAAGTCACATACCAAGTAGTATTAGCATAATCAGTTAAATCATCGGCGAAAGAAATATAAAGACCTTTGGTCCCAAGCGCGGTCGCCGTAGTATCACTAACTTCTATCTGCTCTGTTTTTTCCACACCAAAAGTCCGAAGTTTTATACCATTAGCGCCACCAGAAGAATTGCGGTCAATAATTATTTTATAAGTTCCTTCCGCCCCAAAATAGGTCCCCGTGATAGTCGGTGGTGTTTGGGTGTAGCTAGCGCTCGCTGGTTCTGCTTCGAGACTAGCCGACAGTAAAGTTCGATAAGCGCTTTCCACCAAAGTGTCTTGTTGTCTTTTGACAGCGGTTAAATCAATTTGAAGGTTAGCCAGCTCCGCTCGCTTGATCGCGACCTCAGCCCGGGCCGAACGTAAGTCGGCATAAAGGGTACCAAGATCAAGAACCGCTAGTTGTTGGCCAGCCCAGACCCGATCACCGGCTTTTACCTTGACCGTTCGCACAATCCCACTAACCGGAAAACCCATATCTGACACTATATCCGCCTCCACGCGCCCGGATATTTTGACTGTTTCCACTAAATCTCTTTTAGTGGCAACCACAATTTCCCCATTACCATTACCTCCCAAAATGAGGTAGCCAATGGTCCCTAAAATCGCCAGCCCAATAACCACCGCCCCAATCATATTGCGGCGCGAAGCCATAATCAGCTTTTTTATTTTATTAAGCATTTGAGCCATTTCTAACATATAATTAGCTTTTTGACAAAAGTTAAAAAAATGAAGTATTTTTACAACTTCGTAGTTGAGCCATTGTCCGGGATCGAACCGGAGACCTCCCCCTTACCATGGGGGTGCTCTACCGACTGAGCTACAATGGCTTATTTTAAAACAATTCCTTAATTCTTACCCCAAAATACTACTATTTTTTATTGTTCTTTTCAAGGATTATAAATCTACCATTCTTTCGGATTTATTGTAATTTAAGCGCCCCACCAACAATAGTATAAGTTAAGGTTTTTTGGACTGTGGGCACGGCAGAATACGGTTCGCCGGTCCCGCGGTCATAAATCGTCGCGCTTATTTTATCGCCAGTGGTTTCCACTTTTTCAATTTTGATGCGGTCACCTAAAAACTCATCGTCGACTTGTTTAAATTGGTTGCCATTCTTTTCAAATAAAACTAAATAGACAAAAGTGCCGGTTCCACCATTATTGGTCGCAATCGGTGCCACAATATAATCTTTACCCGCCACTGTCACCTTTATTGTATGTTCTGGCAAATAGATAACACTGCCGGTATTATCTCCTTCTTTATAATCAATAATATCCGTGGCTAATTTAACGGCAATATTGACCCCTGGCACAACAAAATCAGTACCCAATAGATCCAGACCGGCTTGCCTTACAGCTAGTCCAGTGATCGGATTGGCATTGGTCACCTCAAGGGGTTTAGTCTCTTTAGCCGACCATAGCGGCCAAGCAAAATATCCCGCGCTAATGATTAAAAACAGCAAAAAGATTATTAGAAATATTTTGTTCATACACCAATGTTAACACAAATACACAGGTAAATGTATTTGTGATTTTTTATTTATGTTAGAATATATTTATATGAAGGATACTAAAGCTTCGGCGCTCGCCAGCTATTTTGCTCGCAATTTTTTAGTTGTTGTTGGCCTGGTTTTAGTTTGGCGTGGTGTCTGGTATATATTAGACGGCCTTGATTTTATCTTCTTGTCTGGCAACCACCTTCTCTCCGGGATTCTTGGTGTTATTTTAGGCATGCTTCTGCTCTACCTACCGGACAAAGACTTGAAGGAAATTTCGAAGCTTTAAATTGTTTGTCTAAAACTATAGGTTGAAATAACCGACCACAATAAATCGGCAATTTTTGATTGATCAAATTCTTTGACCGTACCCTGATCATAAACACCAAGATTGGTCGAGTGAATAGTCGACTCGATAGACAAACAAATATTATTGACCAGCCGACGATAAACCGTAGTTTGATATAAATTACCAGCCGCCCCCTCGCTTATTTCCGCTCGCTCAAATTGCACCCCACCGATATTTACTGGCCCTGATTTTATCAGGGCCTCATTTGGTAAATCAGTGCAGGTCGAGGTGGCACTCGTACTACCAGCCAAAGTAATCGTGGCTTCGGAAAAATTAGTCCCTGGTTGAAAAGAGCGCGGCAAGGTCAAAATGGTGTATACCGTGCCGGTGGCTTGGGACAAGGTGCTCCAATTGTCTTCGAAGCCCGGCCGGCCACCTTCGGTCAAACTAAAATCAGCTGGAAAATTAAAAGTAAAATAGGGATTATTGTGCGTATATTTTTTTGGTCCTAGTGGGTCCGGTAAATAAAAATCTGGTTTAGTGCTAGTGGCTACCAAATCTGCCCCCACCGGCTTCTCCGCTGGTTTCTTTTGAAATGTTAAATACACAGTGCCTCCTGCAAGAACTAAAATCAGCCCAGCAAAAATTAGAGTGTTTTTCATATCCTTATCCTAATCCAATATCACAAAAACCGCTAATCGAGCGTTGGTGGTTTTTGGTCTTGCGCGGTCGACCAGACTTTCCCCCTACCTGTCCGCCATTGTCTGAGACCTTAGGCGATGACAGGCGGGCGGTCGCTGGTACTTTTCGACCAAAGCCTCAGAAACATCTAACTAGTGATCGGCAACGAAAGGACTTTCAAACCCGGGCGCAAGCCAAGTAGCTGGCTTGCTTTTTCCTGTGACTAAAACCAAAAAGCCACAGACAAAATCTGTGACTTTTTGGTCTTGCGCGGTCGACCGGACTTGAACCGGCAACCTCCCGCGTGCACTTATCCACTACTTTCATAATGGCGTGGACTATATCTTCACCTTATGATATTTCACTTAGGTGCTCCGGTATCTAGTCTCTACGGCGCCCCAGCACATATTATGTGCTGGGTTCCCTCGGTATTCGCATATCTTCTGGAAGAAGACTTAGCCTTCACCGATATCCCAGAGAGTTTCAATCTACCTTTAGGCAAAAAGCTGCAGTATTCTACAGGCGGGTGCTCTAACCAGTTGAGCTACGACCGCAAGCGCTTCAACTTATTGTACTTATCAAAAACTCTTCTCTTTCTTTCCAGAAAAAGACTAGATTTAACAAGGACAGACTGATTATACATAATTCTGTAAATTTTCAAAGTATCAGCAGTCCCAAATTGAAGTCGGCAATAATTTCCTTGAGACTGATAGATCGAACCTCCCTTAACACCCGATTGTTTTAATTTATCCCATAATTGACTCAAAAAAGTCTTGGAACAAGAAGTAAAAGCTAAGGTGATAGCCAAAGTGGGTTGCTTCCTATCTTTGTTTAGATAACCAGTCCAGACATTTCCGTCCCCATCAAAATAACCACGAACAAAATAGGGAAAATATTCTAGCGGTACTTTAGGCACAACCATATTTTTAGTCTTACGTTCCATAAAACCCAATTTTTGCAAATCATAACACATCTCAATACTACCGATCTGTAGGCGGTAAATAGTGTTGGCACTACCTGTCTTTGGTCTTGTGCTTATTTTATGCTCCGCCTTAATTATATTTTTAATCTGTTCTAATAATTTTTTATCTGTAATTTGGATACACCAAAAATATGCCCCACGTTTATTGTGAGTTATATACCCGTCAGCCGCAAAAAATCCTAAAACATAGGCCATATTGGGTGACCATTTCTTAAAAAAACCTTTATCTACATACTTGTATACTGGCACACAAATATTATATTACGTGACAGGTGTTTTACCTAATCACTTATAAACAAAAAATTAGGTCTGGGACTATTCTAGTGTCGGGGGATCTTTCCCTACGGGAACAGTACAGGTTTCGCGTCTCATTTCGCTACGCTCACTCCGACAATCTCAACCTTTTCGACCCCCACCACACAACCAAAGCAGTTTGGTTGTTTCCGACACCACAAATAAACTGTTGGTTTATTTGTGGTGTCGGAGGTGGGGATCGAACCCACGACCCCAGGCTTATGAGTCCTGTGCTCTACCAACTGAGCTACCCCGACATATCCTTACAATTATCTACTTTAAAATTATCCCTGACAAGAATGACCGCTTTTTAGCGGTCATTCTTCTTGTTGCGGGAGCCGGAATCGAACCGGCGTCTGGAGGTTATGCTTACCACTACAGTTTTCACTGCCTATATTAAGTTTGTGGTCTGGACTATGCCTTCACCCTACATAATAGGGTGCCTGTCGTCTAGTCTCTACACCTTCCGAGCACCACTTTTGAATTCTAGAATATTCTAGAAACCAAAAGTAGTGCTCGGCTTGGCTCGGCGTTGCCATTCGCTTTTAACGAAGAAGGTTTCACCGAATTTGGCAGGGTTTCCATTACCCATTACTGGATAGTGAGCCCAATTTGAGCCTCCCGAGGTACCTCTCCTCTATCCCGCGATATATTTCACTAACAAATATATCTTACCTTAAAATAAGATATCATGCAAATATTAAAAATAACTTATATATGTTATACTACCTGTAAACAGTAGTCTTATTTTATGTCTTTGCCTGAAAAGAAAAAAGAAGCAATGATTTTGCGCCAAAATGGTTTAGGTATTAAAAAAATATCATTAGTTTTAAATATTAGTCAAAGCACAGTCAGTCGCTGGTGTAAAGATATTGTACTTTCCAAAAACCAAAAGATTATTTTAACAAAAAACCGATATTTTGCGGGGATAAAATCCTTAAAAAAATATAATAATATTAGGAGACAAATACAGCAAAAGAAAAAACAAGATGATGAGAATGCTGGGAAAAATAGCATTGGGAAGTGGAGTAAAAGAGATCTATACATAGCCGGACTCGCTCTATATTGGGGTGAAGGATATAAAAAAGGAAATAATGAATTTGGATTTACAAATAGTGACCCAAAAATTATTTTAATAATTATCAAATGGCTAGAGCAAATATACAAAGTAAAAAGAGAAAATTTAATTTTAAGAGTCAGTATAAATGAAATTCACAAACACCGTGTCAATGAAGTACTTAAATATTGGTGCTCACTAACCGGCACTGATATAAGCCAATTCACTAAGACGAGTCTAGTTAAAACAAAAGTATTGAGAAACTACAAAAATTACCAAATACACTTTGGCACCTTAAGAATAAAAATTAGAAACGGTAGTGGTATTAGAACCCAAATCCTGTCAGCCCTCAAAGAAATATCGTCACGATAGTAAAAAGTCCGGCTCCCGCAACAAAATACAAAAAGAGACAGCCAAGGCTGTCTCTTTTTGATATAATTAACTTTATGAAAAAATATTCTTTACACACGAAAGAAAAAATCTTACTTATGGGTAGTAATATCTGGAATTTTGCTGACGGTATGTTGGGTCCCCTCCTGGCTGTTTTTACCGAAAGGATTGGCGGTGATATTCTGGAAATTACTTGGGCTTGGGCAATATACTTGTTTGCCACCGGCCTAATGGTAATAGTGGTAGGCAAAATATCCGACAGATATAGTAAAGAAAAGCTAATGGTCGCCGGCTATGCCCTAACTGCTATTTTTACTTTTAGTTATATCTTTGTCCAAAACCCTATTCACTTGTTTCTAGTTCAAGCTGGACTTGGTATTGCCCTTGCCCTATGTAACCCAACTTGGATGGCTCTTTATGATAAATATTCTGACAAAGATAATGATGGCTACATTTGGGGTTTGGCCGACGGCCAAACAAAAATGGTTACAGCCATAGCTATAATCATCGGTGGTACTATTGTTCATTATTTTTCTTTTGCTACCTTATTTATTGTTATGGGAATTATTCAGGTACTTGCAACTATTTATCAAGCCCAGATTTTACGAGAAGAACAGAGGTAGATTTATAAATACCCAAACTCGCGGAAAACACTTTCAAATAATTTCATAACGCGTTTGGCCTCCCGTTGGTTTAGCTCATACCCCGCCTCGTGAGCAATAGCATTACGAATTTTGTGCGCTTCCCAAGCTTCATTTAAAGTTAGGAAATCACTGGGCTCTACATTCTTCAAACGCTCCCCTAGATTTTCGCCCTTGTAACCCATTTTCTGCACCAATGAATCCAAAATAGTGTCGGCTTCCAAAATTGCCAACTTCCAATCAGATTGATTACCCGACTCTAGGTGAGACAAAATTTTCTCCCAGGCTTCATTACGATTGCTGTCGGCTTTGGTTGTTGCTTGTCTCATCGCCTCCTTATATTCAGCCCGGTCTAATTTTTTTAATTCGTTCTTTTTTATTAAAATTATCACTAGAACCACCGACAATACGACACTAAGCGCCGTCCAAATCGCTTTAGCCATAAAAATTGTAACCACCGAAAAAGTAAGCCACCCACCAATAGCTTCATAAAGCCAATTGATAAAATACAATGGATTGAGAGAGGTGATCATTATATTATTGTCTCAATTTCTCGGCCCAGCGCAAATAAGATATCCTCACCAAAATGCGGGCCGGTAATTTGCACCCCCAGTGGTAGCCCACTGTCGGTTTTACCTGATGGTACGGCGAGCGCCGGTACACCAGCTAGGTTGGCCGGCACCGTAAAAATGTCTTCCAGATACATCTGCAATGGATCATCAACTTTTTCACCAATTTTAAACGCAGGAGTGGGTGCGGTCGGGGTCATAATAACATCCACCCCGGCTCCGTCTTTACTAAATGCTTTAACATAATCCCCTCTGATCAGCTCTCGCACCGCGGTCGCCTTGCCATAATAGGCATCATAGTAGCCAGCCGACAAAACATAGGTACCTAAAATAATCCGCCGTCTCACCTCTGGCCCAAATCCTACCCCGCGGGAATTCATATATTCCTCCAACAAATTTTTTCCTTCCTGGAGGGCTCCATAACGCAAACCATCAAACCGCCCCAGGTTGGTCGAGCTTTCAGCCGGCATCAACACATAATAACTAGCGAGCGAATATTTAAGATTGGGTAAAGAAACTTCTTTGACAGTGTGCCCGGTTTTTTTTAATTGGTCGAGGACCAAATTAAAATTAGCCAACACCACCGGATCCACCCCCGATGCCAAAAAGTCATAAGGGACACCAATTGTCATTTTTTCCGGCACCACCATAACCTGCGGATCAATCGTGGTAGAATCTTTCTCATCACGACCACTAATAACGCGATAAACCAGCTCGGCATCAGCGACAGTTTTAGTCAGAGGCCCAATTTGATCTAGTGATGAAGCCATCGCCACCACGCCGTAGCGCGAAACTGTACCGTAGGTTGGCTTCAAGCCAACCACCCCACAAAAACTAGCCGGTTGGCGAATAGAGCCACCCGTGTCCGACCCGAGGGCGGCCAAAGCCAAATTGGCCCCCACGGCGGCCGCCGAACCACCCGACGAGCCCCCGGCCACTCTGGTTTTATCAAACGGATTACCCGTCGGGCCAAAGGCTGAATTTTCGGTCGAACCCCCCATCGCAAATTCATCCATATTGGCTCGGCCCAGAAAAATTGCCCCTGCTTGTTTTAGTTTTTTTATGACCGTGGCATCATAGACGGCGACATAATTGGCCAACATTTTTGAGCCAGCCGAAGCGATTTTACCATCAATGAGAATGTTATCTTTGATTGCCAAAGGGATGCCCGCCAACTTAGAATCAGAATTCTGTTTTAATATTTTAGTGACCTGTTCCGCTTGAGCTAAAACATCATCATATACTTCTAGATAAGCATTTAAATCCGAATTTTTGGCTTTGATTCGGGTCAAATAAAAATTAGCCAAGTCGGTCGGCGCAAAATCACCAGCGCGAAAACCCGCTCCGGCTGTCTCGATTGTTAGATTAGAAAATTTACTGTCCATAAGTTAGGCCTCAAAATTGGTGTCCAATATTTTTTTCACCTCAAAATAACCATTTTTAGTGCGGGGGGCATCCGCTAAAATTTTAGCCGTGAAAGATTTACGCTCATTAATATTTTCGTCTTCGCGCCAGACATTTTTAACCAGCCCTAAATCTTGCTTCGCCACCACCAAAGTTGGAGCTTTGTTCAGCTCCGAAATATAGCCCAAAATAGACTCCAAATCTTGATGTAATTTAGCTTTTTCACTGTCAGTCAAAGACAGACGAGCTAGCCCCGCCAAAGCTTCTACCTCTTTTATCTCAATCATAGACCCATAATATCACCATTTTTCCCTACCGACCATATTAAAACAAGGCCAAAAAATCTTCTTCGGTGATAATCTTTACGCCTAGTTTTAGCGCCTCATCATACTTGGAACCCGGGTTAGCCCCCACCACCAGTAAATTGGTTTTAGCCGACACCGAGCCGGCGGTATGCGCCCCCAGTTTTTTGGCCATGTTTTTAGCCTGCGGGCGGGACATTTTGGCCAGCGTGCCAGTAAAAACAATAGTCTGGCCCGAGAGTTTGCCTCTCACATTTGGTTCCACCGGTTCGATTATGACCTCTTTGACTAAGTTTTTAAGCCGAGCTAAATTATCTTTATCTCTAAACCAATTATAAATGGCTCGTCCCACCACTTCCCCGACCCCATCTAAAAGTTCTAATTCAGTGGTCGTAGCTTCCTTGATTTTAGCTAGAGTAAGAAAATGTTGAGCTAAAATATCCGCAGTTTCTTCACCCACTTGGGAAATTGATAAGCTAGTCAGAAATCGTGCCAGTGTAATCTGCCGACTTTTGTTTATTGCTTCAATTAAATTTTTTGCCGACCTGGCACCCAATCTTGGTAAATCTACCAAATCACCTTCTTTTAGGGTAAAAAAATCACTATCGTCTGAAATTAAATGTTCGTCGAGCAAAAGATCAACCACTTTCGGGCCCAAGCCATCGATATCAAAAGCAGTTTTGCCCACAAAGTGATACAACCGACGCCGATGCTGAACTGCTGAATTTTTATCAACCACCCGCCAAGCGGCTTCCCCCACTTTTCGTTCAATTTTACCAATCTCTGGCAAGCTGGTCGGGAATTTAAAAATCTTTTCGCGACCAGTGCGTAATTCGGTCAAAACCTTAATAATATCGGGAATAATATCCCCCGCCTTTTGAATAATCACTGTATCACCAATCCGTACCTCTAAACGTCTAATTTCATCTTCATTGTGTAAAGTCGCTCGTGACACGGTCGAACTGGCGACCAAGACTGGCCGAAGCACCGCCACTGGTGTCACTACCCCGGTCCGCCCCACTTGTAAAATAATATCTTCTACCACCGTCGTCGCTTGCTCGGCAGCAAATTTAAAAGCAATACCAAACCGAGGCGACTTACCGGTATAACCTAGGATATCCTGATATTCCCGCTCATTGACCTTCACCACCACGCCATCTATTTCATAAGGTAAAGTGTCTTTCTTTTGGTCCCAGTACTGCCAAAAGGCAATTACTTCCTCAACTGTGGCGCAATGTTTAAATTTATCATTCACCTTGAACCCTAGTTTTGACAATAATTCTAGTTCAGCTTTTTGGGTATCGGGCAAAGTAAAATCGGCTCGAGGTAAGTCATAGACAAAACTCGCCAACTCTCGGCTGGCCACTATACGCGGATTTAGCTGGCGAATAGTGCCCGCCGCAGTATTGCGGGGGTTGGCATATAGTGGCAACCCTTTTTTTTCTTGCTCTTTATTTAATCTGACAAATTCTTTTTTACTCAACCAAATTTCACCCTCGGCGACCAAACTAGCTGTCGAACCAACAAGGCGCAATGGGATAGACTTGATTGTTTTAATATTTGAGGTCACATCCTCACCCACTGCCCCATTACCTCGCGTGGCGGCGGTTTTTAAACTACCTTTTTCATAAGTTAAAACGATTTTAAAACCGTCAATTTTCAACTCGCAAGTATAGGTGGGGCTGACGCTCCCCAAAAGACGCCTAATTCTAGTATCAAAATCTCTAATATCAGCCACCGTAAAAGCATCGGCAAAAGACCATTGAGCCACGGTGTGTTTAACTTTGGTAAATTTTGCCAGCGGTTCACCCCCCACCCTTTGTGTGGGCGAATCGGGGGTGATCAGCTCGGGCCACTTTTGTTCCAGCCCCATCAGCTCGTTTAAGAGCGAGTCATAGGCCGTATCCGTTATTTCGGGCTGGTCTAGAACATAATACTGATGATTATGTCGCTCCACCAACTGTCGCAGTTTGGCTACCCGCTTACTCGCTTCCGCTTTAGTCATAGCTATACTTTACCGCCTAAAAGAAGCTGGGGCAAATATTAACTAGACTCACCACTGCTAACTCGATATATTTCCTTAGCGACTGCGCGGGGGTGGTCGGGGTTATTGCAGAAATTTATCCCGCGCGAGGTAATTAGGGCACCACCGGGTCGAACAACAATATGAACATCAGCACAACTAGCGCCACTATCTGGATCAACACGTAAAAAATATTCAAGGTCACCTTGTGGATTGGGCCCACCACTTGATTCATCTATATCGATACATTGCAAATCAGTCCACGCCAATGCTGGTTCCATTAAAGTATCTTCGCTATCAAACTTGCCAAAAAAGTTGTTGACCTCACCATATTCAGCACACTCCGCTCCGGCATTGGCGGCATAATAAGCCGATTGTGATTCACGACCGATTGAAGACAAAACCAGTTGTTTGACAATAATATTGGCCAGCAAAATTCCACTCATTGAAACCACACCGGCCACGAGAACCGCATACAATATTACAAACCCCTTTTTTGATTTAGTAGATATCATATTAAATTAAAATTCTACCTCAACAGCCGAGGGTGGTGGAGAAAGTAGATTCTGAATGATCGTTGATATTTCCGTCTTGTTAATTTTGTTTTTTTCTGACCAAATTACTTTAGAAGTAACTAGCCTCTGCCCCGGTTTGCCCACAATATCACTTATTTTAACCTGACGTGAAAATAAAGAAGGAGTATCGGTATTGAAATTTCCCACGCTATAAGTATTGGCATCTTCATTTCCAGTCAAATATAATTGACAATTACCCCTACCCCCATAATCAACAGCCTCCATATCTGTATTAGAGCAAGCCCTAAATTCAAGCTCCAAAGTAGGGTTACATCCATTCGCCGAACAGGGCGCCATATCATTAAGCCAAGAATTGGGATCAATCTCCCCCTCACCACTTGGTGCTATATTATTATCTCGTTTATTTATAACTAGTTCTATCCCTTCCTGGGCCAAAAAATAAGCGATGACCTGGTTTTTAGCAAAATTACCATCACTAATAGCTCGTGCCAAGAGACCAAGAGGAGCGATGACCGCAAACACTAAAATCAACACCGCGACAAAAGTCTCAATGAGCGTAAAACCTTGCTTATTTTTGTTTGGACCGATCATATATTATTTCTCTTATTACGTTGGGCCAGCGAAGTTTGGAGTAGAAATTCTGTTTCCAGCCCTTGTTTATTTTTAGCCTTGCCTTTCATCACTATCGTCACTAGCTTACCCTCATTAGCACCACCCCTCACATCAAAGTTTAAGCGAGATATTTCTATTTCCCTTGAGGTAAGATCAGTACAATCATTGATAAGATCATCACATTCCTGCAAAACAGTCCCTTCTAGTTTATAAGTAACAGTTCTCTGTCTTTCGTATGTTGTACCCTCCACTATCCGATATTCATCAAAACTAAATTGGTCGCCCCCAATCGAATAATTTTCCCCTTCGCGAATTTGTAAAGTCATGGTATCCATCGCTAAGTTTAAATTATCAATGATTGCCCGGTTGCTTTGAACTTTACGGTAAATATTAGCGAGCACAATAAACGAACCACTGGTAATAAGGGTGACAATCGCAAAAATCGATACCGAGACCATTAGCTCAATTAGGGTAAATCCTCGTTTAGTTTTAAATTTATTTTTTATCATGGAGTTTCAACCACATTTTCCACACTAATTTGCCCATTACTCCGTACAATAATCATTTTTTCTTTACCAGTTTTGTCGGCCTTAATATATATTTCGGCACTATTTTTATTTTCCCCTTGACCATAATTACCGCCGATATATATTTTAGCACCCAGCTGGGGACGAGTATAAATGACATCTAGTGTCTCTATTTCATCACATTGACCACCGTCAACACAGATACGAGCCACAGTAATTGCGTGTAGCTTATAATCAAATACTCCTGGGTCACCCGGCGCTAAACCAGCAAAACCCACATTTCCTACATTATTAGTATATAAATAAAATTCGCGATTTTTACTGCCAGTTGTCTCCGTCGAAAAATGCACCCCGTAGCTTGGTTTAGTTTCCGTGGCACCAGCTGGGATCTTGCCCCCTGAGGCATAGACTTGGGCCGAACGGATAGTGATAGCGATGTCTTGCGCCACTAGGTCCAGCGCCGAGCGGTCGCGAAACTGCGGAATATACATAATGACAATCGAGGTCATCGCTAGCACAATGGCCACCACGACCATCATTTCGAGCATCGTGAAGCCGGCCTGTCTCTTTTTAGTTTTAGAAAGCAATTGGTGTCGCATGAGCTAGCAAAATAAAGCTTAAAATAGCACCCAGAGCGAGAAATGGGGCAAAAGGCAATTCGCTTTTCATTGTATAAACCCGTAAATATTTCGGCAAATTTTTATGGTTTTTGAGACCAATCAAGATGAGGCCGACCACAGCACCGGTGACAAAAGCGATTAGAAGCGAGATAAACGAGGCCTTAAGACCCAGCCATAAACCTATCCCAAACACCAGCTTGGCATCGCCAAAACCCATCAGACGGCCATCAGAAAAATGCCAAATCGCCCAAAAAAGAGCAAACAAAATTCCCCCCGAATACAGCCCGTGTAAAACCCAAACCAATTCCCGAAAACCAAAATGGAGATGAACGATAAAGACTGACAAAGTGGCCACCGCCATAAAAATATAAACCAATTCATCGGGAATTATTTTATGACGCAAATCATAGCCGGCGATTACCACCAGTACCGCCGACACTACCCCACCCCACAAAATATATCGTAGCTCCTGAAAATATTCGCCAGCGACATAGGTCGAGCTGGCTGATAGAGCAATAAACAAAAATATCAGGGCTGTCAGGATTTCTACCACCACATATTGGACTGCTATTTTACTCTCACAACCGCGACATTTCCCTTTTTGGGCGAAGTAACTCCAGACTGGGATTAATTCTGACCAGGTCAGTTGTCGGCGACAAGCTAGGCACATAGACCGACCATTTAGAGTCAGCCCAGTGTTATAGCGTAAAATGACGACATTTAAGAAACTCCCGACAATGAGACCTAATACCGTCGCTAAAATAATAAAGATGGTTTCCATGCTTTATTGCGTTCCGGCACTGTTGGTAAAGTTGAGCCAGATTTTTTTAGTTGTTGTAGTCGGATCACCAGCGTCAGAATAGGCTGTCCCCACTAAATCGGTTGAATAATAAGCCGTCCGTGGATTAGCATTAGGTATTTTGTAAAAACGCAAATATAGAGGTGTACCAGTGCGTCCTTCCGGTAAATCGACTGAACACCCAATAAAGGAAGATGGATCAGTACAAATATGAACTTCAAACAACGGACTAGATAAGTTTTCAATCGCATACTGGACACTACTATAATTTGAGGTAATTGTCGCTTTGTTTTGCGAGTAGATTCCCCGTGAAGCACAGTTGGCTTCGATATCACAGTTAAAGGTAATAGCACAGGCCCCTTGGTAACCCGTCGAACACGCTAGGGTAAATAAATTAGTTGGAGGACAACCTGATTCGCCTGGGGTACACGTCCCACCATCAAATGTCGCGGTTACCGTTTTACTACTTGAGTCAATGCTTACATTACAGGTCTGATTATTAACTGAATCGCAACCAGCCCAATCACTAAATGAAAATCCACTAGCCGGAGTAGCTCCTAAAATATAGTCAGTCGCATTACTGATATTTTCTATACTACAAACACCACTATAGGAACCGTTTGCGCGTGTACAATCTATATCATTACCAGCACCAGTAACAGTCCCGTTACCAACAATTTCCACTGTCAAATCAGGATCGCCATCACCGCCACAATTAATAACACAATGGAATTCCGCGGTGACATCTCGGGCGACACTCATTGTCACGCTACAAGTAGCCGCCGTCCCAGTACAGGCTCCACCCCAACTAACAAAGGTAGAGTTAGCGTCGACAGTCCGAGTCAAAGTTACCACTGTACCAGTAGGATAACTCTGGTTACAAGTACCCGAAGTACAATTGATACCAGACGGATTGGAAGTGACTCGGCCACTGCCGTCACCAGTGATAGTGACACCTAAATTTTTATCCACACCGCCTCCTCCCCCAAACGCCACGGAGACATTTTTTATGCTGTCCACCGCTACCATGCAGGTACTACTATGGTTAGCGCAAATGGCTGGCACCGCCCCGCCCCAAGTCACTTGGCGCCCAGCACCTATAGTTGCGGTCAGGGTCACATTTCTAGCAGTAGGATAAGTCCGCGAACAAAGAATATTGGTTGTACATTCGGCGCCCACTGGGTCAGAGAAAGTCACTTTTTCACCTGTGACCATACCGCTTGGCGTTAGGTTTAGAACATAGGCCGGATTGGCTGTACAACTTGGACAACTAGCATATTGGAAATCAACCCAACCCACCACGTCACCACCCCAAGCAAAACCGGAAAATTGAGTAGCGGGTGGTACTGGATTTGGGTTGTAAACTGGACCATAAGCCCCGCCAGCGGTAGTACGCCCAGCTAGACTAATCCACCCGTCCCAACCCCCACCATTTGAAAGGGCTTTAATCCAACCTTTCAGCTTATTGCCATCAAAACGAGCCTGACCTGCAAGGGTCCCCGACCCGACCGGATAATTTCGAGTAGCCGGAGCAAAATCTACCCAGCCAATGTTGGAGCTCCAGCCGTAACCAGCCAAAAAACCACTAGCTTGTTTACTGACTTTATAATTTGAAACACTACAAGTCGCAGTATTGGCACAATTTAAGCTAATCCAGCCAATGTTGGAGCTCCAGAGATAGCCGGTGAGTTCATTGTCAGCGGCGGCCGCCTTTTTTGCCCCGTCACCAGCTGGCAAAATCGAAGCCGTGACTAAAACCAAGATGAGTAACCCTAAAAAAGGCAAGAGTTTTTTAGACATATTTATTAGCTAGATTATTTAACTAATCATAGCATTTTCCCCACCAAAACCCAGCCAAACCTTATCCACATTGTGATGATTAACTAATCCAAACCTAACCCCCCGCCGAGCTTCGCTCGGCGGGGTGGTAAATTTTTAAGAAGTTGTAACCGGGTTACACTCAATTTTTCTACTTTCTCTACCACCACCACTTTTAAACCACCTTGGGCCACCGGAAACACCATAAATAACTTTGCCATTATAGCCACTAGAGTCTACACACCACCACTTCTCATCAGTAGGGACCGAACTACTTGGCAAAAGAGCTACTACTGCCCACGACGTGGCATTTGTTGTCCCACTAGGACGAGTCACGCACTGTACATAAGTTGAACCTATTTTTACATTAGACAATATACTAGAGATATATTTAACCAGGGTTGGATCCTGAAACATACCCGCCGAATCAGTACAGCCAAGTGTGTCACGTCCATTCAGTCCACCTTTACCATAAGTATTGTTATTGCTCAGAGCATAAAGCTCCGCCGCCGAACGCAACTGCCCCATTTCTGATTGGATTTTGGCATCTTTGGCTTTCGTCTGTGCCCCACCCAAAGCGGTAATAACTATCCCCGACAAAATACCGATGATGGCGATAACGACCAGAAGCTCAATGAGAGTAAAACCTTTGTTATTCATAAGCTGATTTTATAATCCTTACTATTAAATCTATATTTCATACAGATGGTATTTGGCGCTTACCACTAAAATATTTTTAGGTGGAGGAGAAATATACTTCTACTCACACTTAATGGTACCTGCGACCACTTGTGCCACCTTTGTCCCTTCCCCGGCATACCCACCATTATCAACACAGAAGTGTTTAGTAGGGTCGCTAACCATAACTGAAGAAATCGCGTATGCGTTTATATTAGCACGACAAGCAATGGGGGCAACGCCATTGGCCTTATTTATAGAATCGTAGTACGGCCTTGTTGTTTTATTAACCAATGCTGAATTAATGCTCCCACATATCAAATCAGAATATTTATTACCATTTTCTAGATAGTATAACTGTGCAGCAGTTCGAAAACCAATAAGTTCAGATTTTATTTTAGCATCCTTGGCTTTTGTCCTCGCCCCACCTAAAGCCGTAATCACTATCCCTGACAAAATACCGATGATGGCGATAACGACCAGAAGCTCAATAAGGGTGAAACCAGATTCTGATTTTATTTTTACCATTATAATTTATGTATTATATACACTTTCAAAATCTAAATTTATGATGTTGGGGTAGGGGTACATTCTGTCGCACCGGCTGTGCCCGCACCAGAAAATCCTTTACTATCAACACACCACGAACCACTTGCACTAGGTAAATCTACTGCATAGACATATTCCTGGTCCCCTGGGTTACATCCAGCAACACCTAAGGCCGTCACATATGGAGCAGTTTCAGAGGCCTCACAAACAAGTAGATAGTTGCTATCATTAGAATATACCAACTCCGCTGCTGTCCTAAAACCAGACAAATTGGATTGCACCTCGGCGTCTCTTGCCTTTAGCCGCGCCCCACTCAAAGCTGTGAGCACTATCCCCGACAAAATACCGATGATGGCAATCACCACCAACAATTCAATCAAAGTAAAACCTTTATTTTTCATATTATTTAATTAATTTTTAACCGACTAATTTATAATTATTTAAACTACGACCATTATACCACCGGTTCTAACTTATGGATATAAATTTAATGGTCTCCCTATTATACCCGCCTAAAATCCCGAGGCAACGTTGTAGATGGGGACAAGGACCGAAGTGAGCAGGATACCCACGGCCAGGCCCAAAAGCACGATCATCGCTGGCTCAATGAGCCCCACCAAGGTATCAACCTCATTATCCACCTCCCGTTGATAAAACTTGGACAAAGTCGCGAGCACAAAAGTCAGCTTACCCGACTCCTCGCCCACCTTGATCATCTGACTCATAATACTCGGCACCTCTTTATGGCGCGACAAAATATCTGAGACGGCATTACCCGATTTTACCAACTCGGCTGTCTCCTCTAAAATTTCGCGGAAGACATCATTACCTACCACCTCGGCGGTAATTTCAATCGAACGCACCATGGACACCCCAGAAGTAATGAGGGTGTTTAGATTGTCGGCCACGCGGGATAAATAAAGCTTGCGGTAAAGCGTGCCCACATAGGGAATCGAGAGTTTAAAGCGAGACAGGGCCATCCGGCCGTTGGGGGTGGGAATATATTTGAGTAAAAAAACAATAATGACCACCACCAAAAACAACAAGAGCCAGCTATAATCGACAGTAAATTGGCTAAGCCCCATCACCATCCGCGTATAAATCGGCAGTTCTTGACCAGTTTCAATTAATATTTCGGACAACCGGGGAATCACAAACGCGAGCATTAGAATCATCACCACCGCAAAAGACAAAATGACGAAAATAGGGTAAATCAAAGCATTTTTGGCCTTGGACATTAGGGCGTAAGTCCGGTCGAGATAGTCGGCGAGATAAGTGAAAGTTTCGGACAGCTTGCCCGACTCCTCGCCCGAGCGCACCATATTGACATAAAAATCGGTAAAAACATCGGGGTGTTTAGCGAGCGCGGTGGAAATAGGAACCCCGCCTTTTATATCGTCGGTGACCTGAATTAGTTTTTTCTGGAGGACCGGATTGGAGCTTTCGACCGCGATGAGCCGAAAGGTCGAAAGCACCGACACTTTGGCTTCAAACAAAGTGGCAATCTGGCGGGACAAAATCACCACATCACGCGGGTGAATGCGATTTACAAAGGCCGACAAACTGGCGCTCCAAATCCCGTGGTCGCCTTCTTCCTTAATATTGATGACAATTAACCCCCGTTTTTGGAGAGCGGTAATGGCCACATCACGATTCCCGGCCTCGATACTGCCGTTTTGCGACTGGCCGGTTTTGTTGGTGGCTTCGTAGGAATAAAGCATAGTAAATATTGATTATAAGAGGCGGTCCAAACTTTTTGGGTTCATACTAAAACGGTAGGCGGTTTCGGTCGAAATTTCACCTTGGCGCACCAAATCGGCCAAAGAATGGTTTAGATCAATCATCCCACTATCCGAGCCGGTTTCGATCACCACATCGATTTCGGCAGTCCGCCCCTCGCGGATGAGATTGGACACAGCATTGTTGTCCACCAGTAGCTCGTAAGCCGGAATAAGTCCCCCTGAGATGCGGGGCATGAGACGCTGAGAAAATATCCCAATCAAGGAACCAGCGAGCTGAATCCGAATTTGGCGTTGTTGGTTGGGTGGAAAAGAATCAATAATCCGGTCAATAGTTTGCGAAGCACTGTTGGTATGCAAAGTGGACAAAATAAGGTGGCCCGTTTCGGCGGCGGTGACCGCGGCACTAATAGTTTCCGGGTTACGCATTTCCCCGATCATCCCGACATTGACATCTTGGCGGAACATCGACTGTAAAGCGGCATGAAAATCATTGGTATCAAAACGAATTTCTCGTTGGTCAATAATAGAGCGGTCGTTGGTAAATAAATATTCAATTGGATCCTCAATGGTAATAATATGCTCCGCCCGCTCTTTGTTGATCAGATTTACCATCGAAGCCAGCGTAGTGGACTTACCCTGCCCCACCGGCCCCACCACCAGAAAGAAACCCTGTTTGCGCCGAGTAAATTCGGCCAAGCGGTCGGGTAGGTTTAATTCCTCTATGCTTTTAATGTCAGACGGGATGAGACGGAGGGCGATCCCCACCAAGCCTCGTTGGAAAAAAGCATTACCCCGAAACCGCGTCACCCCCTCGGGACTGTAGGAAAAATCGATTTCTTTACTTTCCAAAAAACGCGACTTGTTGGCCTCGTTTAAAATCTCCATCGCCATTCCCATGGTGTCGTCGGCTGACAGCACTGGCTGGTTGACCAATGGAATAAGATCCCCCGATACCCGAATCGACGGGTGCATCCCAGCGGTGATATGCAAATCCGATGCCCCTTCTTTTGTGACAATTAAAATCAAATCGTCTAGTTGTCTTTTGTAGTCAGCCATTATGATAAATTATTTAAGCTAATTATCGCACGAGACTCGCCCTAATACCAACCAAGTTACTCACAGTAAAGTTTTTTAAAGCTTATTCACTTCCGACCACGGCACCAAACCCGCAAAAGCTTTGGTCATGGCATCTTCCCGCATCGTCGTAAACCCTTTGGCTCGCACATGTTGATAAATATCATCTTCGCTGGGGCTCCGTAAAATCAGTCGCTCTAGCTCCCGGTCCATTTGGATAAACTCAAATACCGCTGTCCGCCCCTTGGTCCCCGTCGGAGCGCTAGGAATAGACTTGGCTTCATAGACCACATCGGGAATGGCAATATTTTTTTTGTACTCAGCTGGTAAATCCTCAAATTCTTTATCAATCATCACCTGCAAGCTACCATCGACTGGCACGGCTTCGCGCGCCTCGGGCACCAAAAGGGGCACCAGCCGTTGGCCAATCACCATCACCAAAGTGGGCGGAATAAGGTAAGGGTCAACCCCCATATCCACCAAGCGGGGCACCACCCCGATCGCGCTGTTGGTGTGTAAGGTAGAAAATACTAGGTGGCCAGTGAGCGAGGCCTGGATCGCCAGCTTGGCGGTTTCTTTATCACGAATTTCACCCACCATAATAATATCCGGGTCTTGACGCAAGATAGACCGCAACCCATTGGCAAAAGTATAATTGATTTCGGCTTGGACTTGGGATTGATTGACCCCCTCAATATCATATTCAATCGGGTCTTCTAGTGACACCACATTATATTTATTTTTTTCCAACGAATTTAACATGGCGTATAAAGTGGTGGTTTTACCCGAGCCGGTTGGGCCAGTGAGCAAGATCAGTCCATGCGGTTTTTGGATCGACTCTTCGACCAAGGTCAGTTGGGGCCCAGAAAAACCCACCGACTCGAGCGAAACCAATTTCTTCTCCGGGTCCAAAATACGTAGTACCACCTTCTCCCCAAAATAGGTCGGAAAAGTGGAAACACGAAAATCTATTTTCCGGTCTTCAATTTTAGCCGAAAAGCGCCCATCTTGTGGTTTACGTTTTTCGTCCAATTTCATATTAGTCAAAATTTTAATCCGAGCCACCACGGCATCGTGAACAGTTTTAGGTAAAAACAAACTAGTATATAAAATCCCATCCACTCGAAAACGGACTCGCACCTTATCAACAATCGGCTCAATGTGAATATCCGAAGCATTACCCTCGGCGGCGTGTTGTAAAATAACCCCGACAATTTTGGTCACTGGGGCCTCTTCAATAATATTCGGCCCATTACCTTTTTTCTGCTCACCATCTTTAATCAGCTCGGTCGAGGTTTTTTTATCAATCACCTCGTCGGCTTCAAAAGCGTTCAGCGCCCGATCTACCTGCCCCCCCAGTCCCTCGTAGCTTTTCAGTGCTAACTTAAAATCAGCCGTCGACAGAATAAAAATCTTAAACGGAATATTATTTTTAGACACAATAAATTGCAAAGCGTCACGCGCTTCAATATTGTCTGGGTCCACCATTCCCACCGCAAGAACCCCATCTTTAAAATTGAGCGGAATAAATTGGTAGTAACTGGCCGAATCTTCTGGAATGTATTTTAAAACATCAAAAGGAATACGGTCCCCAGCTAGTGTTGCTACCGGAATAGTCAGGTTATCATCCATAGCTTTTATTTATTTATAGTGTCAGAGCCGAATTTTCCTCGGCCGTGGTAGTACTGGTCCCCTCGGTGGCTGTGGCATTGGCTTCAGCCAAAGATAAATTACCCACCCCAAAAGGAGCAAAGGGGTTGGCTCGGCCTTGGGGACGAGGCGAAATGGCAGTGGTAAAATTTACCAAGTCAGTAGCAAAAATACGATTTTCAAAAATTTTACCATCAAGGTCAACCGACTGTAACGATTTTAGAAGAATCAGAAATTCCGATGTCTCGGTCGAGATGGTATTAGTCTGACCTGCCCCAGTTGAGCTAGTGGAAATACTAATATTGTCGTCTGTTGTTGAGCCACTAAAAAAATAGTAGGCCACCACTAGACCAGCCAGCACCAAGATCGAGACTAAAATGTTTATAAGCAATTTTTTTTGTTGCATAAATTTTTATTTGAGCCAATAAGTCTCAACGGTGAGCTGATAACTATTTCCGCCTTTTTCACCTTTAGCTTCGCCGGTCGAAAAAGTCAAATCTTTAACCTCGAGAATACGCAAACTAGTGGCGATATCTTTCAAAAAGTTCTTATAATCAGCATAACCACCGGACACAGTAAAGGAAACCGGCACAGTCGCTACCATTGGTTCAACTTCGGCTTCACTGCTCCTTTTGTTATTCTCCCGCTTCAGCTCCACCTCACTAATTTTCATATTAGACCGGCTGGCAATATTGTTGATATCGACAATCAATTGCAAGTCATCAACTCGATCAGGCAAGAAATCGTCTAGCCGTTGGATTTTATCAGCCGAAATAGCTTCAACTTTTGCTTTTAGGTCAGAGGCCCGGTCGGCTAAAGCTTTGGCATCAACCAGGGCCTTAGACAAAGCGCTCTTTTCATTACGGAGCTCCACAATATTGGCCTGACCATTACCCATAAAACCATCACCCCGAATTAGCGGGTCGGTCAGGCCAAAATAGACACCCCCACCAACTAAAATTAAAACTATGGGCAAAATTATTTGAACAAACATATTAGTTGGCTAAATAAGCTAATAATGAAGGGACCGGCACTAATTCCAAACTAAAGGTGACATTTCCACTTTGATCTAAGCCGAGATTGGAAAAAACGGCCCCGCGCAAGGAATTGCTAGCTTCCAAAACTTTTAGCTGAGCGGCCAAATCGGTATAACCCACGGCTACCCCCTCCAAAAATACTTTGTCCCCATCTAAATCAAGCTTAGTAAAGCGCACGGTGTGGAGAGTGAGGCGCTCTAGGAGGTCAAACAAGGGCACCATATTGGTATGGCTATTAATCAAACTTTCCGCCACTTTCATTTTTTTATCCAATCGATTGTAGCGATTGATACTATCAATACCGAGATTACGGCGAGTATTTTCTACCGTGGCTTTTAAACCACAAGCCGTGCCATCGCCCGCACAAGGTTTGTTGACCTGTAAATCCAAAACATAGCGGTAGCTATAAGCGCCCGCAAATAGAAATAGTGATAACCCAACGATGATGAGTGCGATCATCATCATAATACCCATCGTCGATTCTCGGCGCGGACGAAGCCCCACATTTTCCCGCGGTATAAATGATGATTGATTTTGGATTGGCATATTTTTAATTGATGATATTTAAATTATAGCTCTTCTAGGGCCCGTAACGCTAGTCCGATAGACACCGCAAACTCCGGACCAACGGCTTGCAAAATATTTTCCAGAAAAGCGGGTGCGTCAACGCGGTCAAATGGTGTGGCAAAAACTACTGGCGCGTAGACATTGGACTTGGCTAGATCAAAAAGTCCGGGTAAAAGGGCACCACCGCCAATCAGAAAAACTTTCTCCACACTACGGTTGTGTTTCTTCTGATATTCTACCATTACTTGGCTCACTTCGTTAAATATGTATTCCACAATTGGGCTTAAAGTCTCGCCCAAATCTTTGTCCCCCACTTTTTCCACCAAACCAACTTTACGTTTTATTTCTTCGGCTTTAGCAAAAGAAACATTTAGGGAACGAGCAATGGCGAGGGTCACATCTTGGGCTCCTTTATTAATCGTATGTGAAAGCCGGACTGTCCCTTGGTCAATAATTACCACTTTGGTGGTAGCTGCGCCCAAGTCGACTATTACCATCGCCCCCCGACTGCCGTACAGTGAAGCCCGCATCGCACTGAAAGTTTCAATCTCTAAAAATTTAGCTTCTAGGTTGGTGAGGCGAGCAATTTCCTCATATTGTTTTATGGTATCTTTGTGAATAGCCACGATCAGCACTTCCACTTCTTTCATTTTGGGCATTTTTTCACTCTCGGCCTTGTCGGTTACAGTGGGGGCATTGGGCTCTTCGGCTCCTATTAATTCCTCGCGCATATCAGGAATCACCGACCAATCTAATATAACTTCCGAAATAGGCACGGGAATATATTTACGCGCCTCGAGGGGCACCATTTGAGCCAGTTTAGCTTCGGGCAAATCTGGCACATCAATAGTCACCAGCAAGCTAGACCGCAAAGGAATAGCCATAGCCCCCACCTTGGTGGTGATATTGGCTTCTTTGAAAAGGTCTTTGATAAGTAAAGCGAGCTGGTCGGGGGCCAAAGTCACTGCTTGACCCACGGCTTTACTAGCATATGGCCCGGTCGACAACTCGCCATAGGTTTCCAATATCACTCGCCCCTTTTCTTTACGCAATTGAATAACCTTCACCGACGATGAGCCGATGTCGAGACCAATAATACTATTTTGCTTTTTGAAAAGGCCAAATAATGAGGCCATAATAAAATTAGTTTTCGCTGATTAGCAAAAGTTCTATAATAAAAGTATAGCACAAACACGTCTCCTGATGTTTAAATTTTTCGCCAAACTTATCCACATTGCAACTAAAATATTTTTTCCACACTATTGTGTCGGCTGTGGAAAAAATAATATTTTATTGTGCTCAACTTGTGCACCAAAACTGGAGCGTAATTTTAGTGAAGAAGAAAATATTATCACTGCCCTCGCCTACTCTGACAGAGCGGTGCGCCAATTGATCTGGCTAATGAAATATCGCGGTTCCAGTGAAGCCACCTTAATTTTGGCCCAAAAATTAGAGGAAGCTATTTTACATCATCTGTCCGATGTCCCTGACTTTTTTGTCACCACTGAGAAAATTTTACTGGTCCCTGTGCCAATGACGAGAAAGCACCAGCGGCGCCGGGGCTGGAACCAAGCTCTATTACTCGCGCAAACTATCGCCCAAATTTCGCCAGCTAGTTTTACCGTTAGCCAAGCGGTGGTAAAAGTAAAAGACACTAAAAGCCAAGTCCATTGTCAAAATAAACAAGAGCGATTACAAAATTTAAAAAATGCCTTTGGTTTAAGCCCCACCGCTGATATTGCCGGTAAAATAGTGATTGTGATAGACGATGTCACCACTACCGGCACCACCTTGACCGAAATCATGCGGGTATTAAAACAAAAACCCCCGCGCCGCCTGTACAGCGCCGCGGTGGCTCATGGGTAATGACTTTTTTGTTATTTAACAGTCAAACCAAATTAAAACCCCCCGCGCCGTAGGCGCGGGGGGTTTTAATTTGGTTTACCTTATGACAAATGGGCCGAGACCAATTTGGTCATTTCAAACATGGAAACTTCTTTCTTGCCCCCAAAAACTTTTAGGAGTTTTTCGTCAGCCAGAATATTGCGCTTATTGCTTGGGTTCTGCAAATCGTTCTTTTTAATATAAACCCAAATCGCTTTCACTACTTCTGATCGAGGCATTGGACCCTTCCCTACCACCGCTGCGAGATCGTCGCTCACGGTCATTGGCTTCATAAATGCAGAATTTGCTTTAGGCATATGTACTGTATTACTTATTTAATAATAGCCCCAAAAAATCCTTATCACACTATCCTAACATAGATAGGCGGATTTGGGGAGAGCTGACCCTTATTTTTGCAGAATCCCTCCCCACTCTATCACCGTGAAGCCTCGTCGAGGCAAAGCTGTCAGCTGCTGCGGTGGTAGAGAAATCTTCTCCTGTAACCCCTGAAAATCAAGAAAAACGCGAATCAATGTATCTGGACGAGGTGACAGAGCAAGTGGAGCCAGTTCATTCATTTCCTCGGTAGTAAACCAGGTTAGTCGGACATAGGGCGTGGTTGGCATATTTGGCAACCAAAACTCCAGAAAGTCTGCCAACTCTTTATCGTTGAGGCCAAGCTGAACTAACTGCCTTGTTAGGATACTCTCGACCTCTTCTGCCGATACCACGGTCCCCGCCATCACATTCGGATAGAGGCCATGACCCGTTCCTTCCCAAAATAAAGATTCATATTTTTTACCATCACTATTTACTATTATACCGTCAGGATAAGCCTTCACTTGCCAACCATCGCCATAGGTCGGCTCCGACACGGTGACATCGGCCCCCACCCGCACCCTCACATCCATTGGGGTAGGCGGATACAAGTAAATGACCGGCTTACCACATTCGGCCGCTAGACCGTATGTATTATTAGTGAAAATAACATAGTCACCGATGGCATTTTTATAAAAAACCACTGGATGATGGGCCGCCCATTCTTCCACGGTCAGTGATTCCATTTCTTCAGTCGGGCCATGATATACCTTGCCTCCGAGTTTATAGAAAAAAGCCATGATCGGATGATTAATATCCGTTAACTCATAAATGCTTTCGCCCGAGGCGGTTCGACCAGTTACCTTGATTTGACTCGACACATCTATCCCTGGCGTGACCAAGGCTCCCGGGTTACCGCAACCACCGGTCGCGGCCGCCTGACTGTACGTATCAGTATTGGCACTGCCATCTGTCCAGATAATCTGTGGTACTGAATCGTCAGTAAAAAAGGGATAACTAATATTGTATTCGGTATAAAAGCCGCTTGGTAGTTTAAGAACATAGCGATTGATGACAACTCCATTTAATTTCTGTCGCCAGATATACATTTCACCTTGGTTAATATCATCGACCTTTATCATAACCGAAGAACCGTTTTCCCCTTTGCTCGCTAAAGCATTTTTAAAATCTACTTCAAACAGACCTGAGGTAACAATATACCTATTTTTAAGTGACAAACCACGATAATTAAGAGACACTGGACCCTGAATTCCTTGGTAGATGATTGTATTATCTGTTTCATCTACCAAATTGGATAATTTTATTCCATAGTTAGCTTCATAATCGTTGATCGGATTTGTAACAACCTTGGATGACATGGCCGACATAAACACGTACCGGCCATCCTGCTTCTCAAAGAAAAATTTTGGCAAAGAACCTGGTCCCTCGGGTGGCGCTTCAGCTAAAATAATTGTATTTTTGCCATTCTGCCCCAAATCATAGTAGGATACTTTCTCCGAACCAGCATAGTTACTGTTAATATTAAGAAGACCTTGGTCGGAAAGTGGTAAGCCTTTTATGCGCCAACTTACCGCTACGGTTGTCGTGGCTACTTTTCCTGATTCTTCAATCTTTATTCCAGCTTCTTCTGACTTGTCTGTATTAATTTGCCACCAAGCACCAAAAACACTAAGTGCTACGAGGACGCCAAGCAAGACCAGCCAGACCAGTCGCGATTTCTTTGGCTCAGCTGGCGGCATAGCCGGTGCAACTTGAGCTGAATTTCCAAAAGATGTGTTTTGTTCCATGTCACTATTATACGCTTTTTACTTTTCTATCCTAATTTTCGATCTCAATACCATCCCCGGCCGGCGTCTTTATTACATAGTCTTTAAGCGGAAAATACAGCTGATCGAGTACAGTCTTTTTTTCATCTCCTCTTATAAGCTGTGGCTGGTAGTTGGTTAGACGAATCGGTAAAGCAAAGAGTTTAATACTTGATTCGGTAAACTTACCGGCAAGCATGAGTCCAACTTGAGTCTCCGGATATACCTGGTCAAAAATGAAATTTCCGAGTGAATAAAAAATAGGTTTGCCTTTGTAGATTTCCGCATCCTGGATCACATGTGGGTGGGCCCCAATCACCATATCGGCCCCAGCGTCGATCCAGGTATGGGCGGCGGCACTTTGGGTCGCATTGTGCTGTTCTACATACTCAACCCCCCAATGGGCAAAAACGGCCACTTTTGTGTTCGCATCTTCTTTTAATTTTTTAATAATCACCACTGCCCCCTCTGGCGTCTGCCCCGGAAAAGTCAGATTCATGCCAATGACCGCCAGTTTCAGACCTTCACCTTGAAATATCACCACATTATGAAGACCACTATCAGTCGCTCCGCCAAAAACCTTGATGCCGACCTCTTCCAAAAGCTTCCGCGTCGTCGCCGTCCCCTCCGGCCCGGCATTGGTGCTGTGGTTATTAGCGAGACTCGCACCATTTACACGCAGAAAAGTCAGCGCCTCAACTATTCGTGGTGAGAATTTGAAAATGATATTGTTTGGTTCAGGACTATCAACTATTGGTTCGGTCGTAATTGCCCCCTCGAGGTTTATAATCGCCGCATCGGTACCCCAAAACACTCTGTCGCCCAGCTGGCTGAATATTTTTTTAAAATCGCTCTGATAGACACGATGGACATAACGACCAAACATAGCGTCCCCAGCAAAAATGAAGCCCACTTCTGGTTCTGGTACCACCTCCTCCCCTTTTTCATACCAACCAAAAATATGAGTGGTCGTCTCCACATCCGGATCCTCGTAAATTACCCCCGAGTTAGTGTGCGCATATTCTTCAAATCGGCGCGTACTATGGCTTTTGGCCCACAAAGACATTAATGCAAGCGCCGACCCCGAATCGACTTCGCTTTTTTCCAGTAAAGCTACTGCGTCTAATTTCTGCAACGCCCTTCTTGTTAGATCATCATGGAGTTCCGCTAAAAGAGCCGGTTGGTAATGGGAAAAATCAACAGAAGCAATAAGAAGACAATCGGTGCAAACCTCTCGCAAAGTCTTCTCCAGTTCAGCGAGCCGCACGGCCGATACTTCTTTTAACATAAGCGGTACGAGCCTGGCTTCAGGAAAGTTCTTCTTAATATCACCCAGTATCGCGTAGATGCCATGCTCATTGGTAAAACTATATGGTTCCTCACTTGCGAGGGCTGTGGACCGTAACCTATCAATAACAACCTCATCCGGCTTTAGTTCGCCATCGCGAACATGCCAGATTTCTTTTGAGACCTGGATGTCTCCCTTTCCCGCTCCATAATGGTTCGGTGATACGAGAATAATCGTCGCCGGTGCTGGTATGGTATCCCTTAGTTCCCTAAAAAATTCTGCCCGCTTATCGGCTACCAGGTTATGGTGAGGTACAACTATAGAAGAAATGAATTTATTATTTTTAAAATAGTGACGAGTGAAAAAAACTATAACAATAGCGGTTACCAATATAATGAATACTATCACCACCTTTAACAATACAGTCGAAAAAATTTTCATTACCTAAGTAGTATACCCTCCTTTTACCGCTAATAAAAAGCTTCTATTTATAAAAATGACCAATTGAAAAATGGAAACAAAACTGCTAGTATCAGGCAGTAAAGTGTACAAACGGAGAGTTGGCTGAGTGGCCGAAAGCGCCTCACTGCTAACGAGGTAGGGGCTTTAAAACCCCTCGAGGGTTCGAATCCCTCACTCTCCGCGCGTTGAAAAAAGAGCCGCCGCCAGCGGCCTTTTTTCTTGCGCGGAGAGTAGGAAGTGAACTGCTTCACTTCCGTGAAGGATTCGAAAGACTTTTCGTTGCCGAGTATCTGATAAGAATATCTCGGCCGAAAAGTACCCGCCCCCGTAGGGGGAGAACCCCATCGGCTGCGCGAGAGTGAAAGATTCGAAAAGGTTGCCTGATATTTTTAGAATTTTTGAATAAAAATATCGGCAACCTGTACAGATTCTGTAAGAATCAAATCCTCCTTTCACCCCAAATTTCTGATACAATCACTATATGCTCACCCCCGAACAAGAAGCTTGGATCGATAGCCTTTCCGACCGAGTAATTTCGATTGTCCCCTACGACCCCCACTCGCAGGTCTTATTTCGCCGAGTCCAAAAGAAAATCCACTCGCTTTTGGGTGAAGATGTCTTGGTCGAGCAAAGTGGTTCAACTATTTTTGAGATTGCCGGACAAAACGAAATCGATATTGCAATAGTGGTCCCTAAAGACAAATTTCCCGAATATATTCCCAAGCTGGAGGTGGTGTATGGCCCAGTCCGGTCCAACTACCCCGATCGGGCCCGATTTGAAGTTAAAGAAGATGAAAAAAAGATTGACCTTAAGATAGTCGATGTAAACCACCCTAATTATGTTGAAGGGAAAGTCTTTGATAATTATCTTAAAGCCCACCCTGAAGATCTAGAACGTTTTAGAATTTTAAAGGAACAATGTAATGGCCTAACAACAAAAGAATATTATCGCAAAAAAACCGAATTTATAAATGAGATTTTAGCCAAAGCTTAGCGCCCGCGGACTATTTCTTAGCACACTAAATATAATCACAAAAAAATGAAAAAACTTCTCCCCCTCATCGCCATCATCGTCATCACCTTTGCCCTCTGGCAATTTTGGCCAAACAAAACACAGACTATCACGGTCTTTTTTCTAAATACCGCCAACTTTAATATCGGCCGTGAACCCTATGAAAAAGCTGTCGTCCGAAAAGTGACAGCAAGCGACCCGATGAAAGCGGTCTTAGAAGAACTAGTAAAAGGCCCGACTGTAGCCGAAAAAGAAGACGGGCTTGAAGTGATTAAAAGCGAGGCCACGGACCTGCGATTAGATTTTGACCCAGAAACCAGCACCGCCAATGTTTACCTAATCGGTGGTTGCAACTCACGTGGCTCGACCTACAGTATCTCCAATCTCATCGACAAAAATCTGCGCCAATTCCCCGAGGTAAAATATGTTCGCATTTATGACCCAGTGGGAAAAACCTTGGGTACGGAAGGCGCCACGAGTGATTCCCTCCCCACCTGCCTCCAACCCTAAAGACTTTTGGCCTTGTGCTAAAATATCAGCATGAATCCGACCGATCTCATCCCCGCCCACTTTCGCCTGAAACCCGACCAAAAGGTGGCTCTGGAAAAATTGGGTCTTAAAACCCTCCAAGATCTGCTCCTCTACCTCCCCAACCGCTATGCTTTTCAGGGGGAGATAAAAAATATTGCTGACATTGTCGTCGGTGAAAATGTTGCACTAGTGGTTCGAGTAATAAAAGCCGAGACCAAAAAAGCCTATCGGCAAAAAATACCCATGGCCGAGGCGACCTTTGAAGATGCCACTGGAAAAATAAAAGCCGTGTGGTTTTATCAAGCCTACCTTGCCAAAAAACTTTTCCCCGGCCAAACCGTGCAACTCTCCGGCAAAGTAACCGAGAGAAAAGGCGAAGTGTATCTCGCGAACCCCGATATTAACACCGACCCTGTGCCGAACTTTTCAAAGAACACCATTTTTGCCAGTGGTGATGGCACCAATGTCTTAGTCCCCGTCTACCCCGAGACCAAAGGTCTATCGTCTGGTTGGTTTTATTATCATATTCAAAAACTATTAGCCTCTGGCTTGCACAAAGAAATTACCGACCCCATACCAACCGAAATTTTAAAAAAATATCATTTACCAAAACTAGACACGGCTTTGGTCTGGGTCCATGGTCCCCAAAATGAGCGCGACAGTATAAGCGCCCGTAAAAGATTTGCTTTTGAAGAAGTATTTTTTATCCAGCTCGACCGTCTGCAAGCGCGTAGTGAATACAAAAAAGCGCGGGCTCATAAAGTCAGTGTGACCGCCAAAGATTTAACCCAATTTACCGTCCGTTTCCCTTTTCCTTTAACTCGCGCCCAAAATTCCAGCATCGGGCAAATTATGACCGATCTGCAAAAACCCGAGCCGATGACTCGCCTTTTAGAGGGTGATGTTGGTTCAGGTAAAACCGCCGTCGCTGCCTGTGCGGCTTTTGCTTGTGTCCAAGCTGGCTTAGAAGTCGCCTACATGGTACCGACCGAAATTTTGGCCCGCCAACATTTTGAGAGCTTTATCGAGAATTTTGCCCACTTAAATATCAACATCGGTCTAATGACCGGTAGCGAGTGTCGCAAGTTTCCGTCCAAAATAAATCCCCGTGAACACACCCACATTTCGCGCCCCCAACTACTGAAATGGGTCGCTAGTGGCGATATCCCCATCGTCATCGGCACTCACTCTCTCATCCAAAAATCGGTGGTATTTAAAAAACTCGGCCTCGCCATTATTGACGAACAGCACCGCTTCGGCGTAATGCAACGCAAAAAAATATTAAAAGAAAAAGATTCGACCGGCACCGTGCCACACCTCTTGTCCATGACGGCCACCCCCATTCCCCGCACCCTGGCACTCGCTATTTTCGGCGACCTCGACTTGTCGGTTTTAGATGAACTACCAAAGGGGCGGAAACCAATCATCACGAAGATTATTGCTCCCGACAAACGTGACACAGCTTATGAAGCCATCCGGCAAGAATTAAAAGCTGGTCGGCAGGCGTATGTGATTTGTCCCCGCATCGATGAACCAGATCCAGATAAAGAAATGGCCCTGCTCGCCAAATCAGCCGTGGCCGAGAGTAAGCGTTTAGCCGAAAAAGTTTTTCCGGAATATAAAGTTGGCCTTGTGCACAGCAAGCTAAAGCCGGCCGATAAAGAAAAAGTGATGGCCGATTTTACTAGTGGCAAAATCCAGATTTTGGTCGCCACCTCGGTAATCGAAGTCGGGGTCAATGTCCCCAATGCGACGCTGATTGTGATTGAGGGGGCGGAAAGGTTTGGCCTGGCCCAGCTCCACCAGCTTCGTGGGCGGGTCCAACGTTCCTCGCACCAATCTTACTGCTATATTTTTAGTGATACCAAAAATGCCACCTCGATGAAAAGATTAAAAGCGCTCGAGGAAGCCAAGTCTGGTTTTGAGCTAGCCGAAATGGACCTTGCCCTGCGGGGTTCGGGGGCGCTCGCCGGTACCAAACAGTGGGGCGTAACTGATGTCGGAATGGAAGCCATCAAAAATATCAAGATGGTGGAAGCCGCCCGCGAGGAAGCCAAGAAAATTTTAGAGACTGATGTGGGTCTCAAAAAACACCCTGAGCTGAAATCTCGCCTACACGACAGACAGGAGGTGCATTTTGAATAACTAAAAATTGGCCATTAGGTCAATTTTTAGTTATTCATTAATTTTATTTACCGGAAAACAAACAAACCTTTTATGGCTTCAGCAATCGAAGCTAGTTGCCGATGAACTACTCCGTACTTACTATAAATAAAAGACGCTTCAATAGTTCTTGTTTTGTCAGTGGTCGGCTGAAAAGTATAAGAAGTCCTAGACCCTAGGTTATTTCCGTCTACAAAAACTGCCAATACTTTATTGTTTGTACCTGGAACCATTCTGTAAACTGCATTTTGATTATTATTATAATAACTAGCGCCCAATGGGTTGATTGTCCCATTTCCACTACCAACAACCTTGGATATTACACGGTAGGCCGCCTGTCTATACTCTATACTTAAAGTATGGCTGGGGGCAGGGGTAGCGGTTAGATCACACAAGAAAGCCACCCGCGTAGTCTCAAGTGGTTGTACCTGACGATTTTTAACTATTTTAGATACAACATAGCCATCATTACCATCAGCAATATTTACCGACCCAGTAATTCCTCTGGGTATAAACCCGTTATAAATATTGTTAGTCGCAACCGTACCGCCATTTTCAGGAGTTTTAGTAATAGTAATCGGGCAACCATCTTTTGGTCCAAATACCGTCTTTACGTCTATTGGTTGACCCTGACAGGTAAAACTATAGGGGCTAAGAGGAACTGGCGTTATCTTTACGTTGTCACGATAAAACTCTTTTACTTCATATAATGGGATGGTTGGAGAATATGTCACAGAACCTGTTTGGCCCATAGTTAAAGGATTGGTGGTTGGGCCAGACATAGTACCACCCAAACCAATAACACTATAGGTAACCGGGCAAGTATTTTTTAGCCCAAATACCACCTTCACATCTATCGGCTGACCCTGACAAGTAAAGCTATAGGGACTACCAGGCATTGGGGTTATTTTTACATTGTCGCGGTAAAATTCTTTTACCTCATAGTTTGAATTGATTGGCGAATATGTCACAGAACCTGTTTGACCGCTAACCAAAGGATTAGTAGCTGGGCCAGATATATTACCACCTGAACCAATAGCACTATAAGTGACCTGACAAGTATCTTTCGGTCCAAACTCTACTATAACGTCGAAGGGTGAACCTTGGCATGATAAAGAATAGGGGCTCGCCGGAACTGGAGTTATTCTCTGACCATTTAAGAAAAACTTTTTAACTTCGTTAAGAGAACCGTTGGCGGTAAAGAAAACGCGTCCAGACTGACCATACGGTATCGGGTTTGGTGAAGGCCCAACAACCGAACCACCCCCATTGCCGGTAGCACTATAAATCACCTGACAAGCACTATTGGCCACTGGTAAAATATTAAACACCGAAGAAGTTTGACCAGTCGCAGTGTCACAATTAGTGCCCCCAAGACATTCAATCAAAGTCACCACGGCTCGATATACACCAGATTCGATGGTTGTTCCATCGGGCAAAACACGATTTACTGTCCAGCTACGTGAACCATTTTTATAATTTCCACTACTTGTACTGATCCACATAGTATATTCGTGATTGGTATTGATGTTACGCAAAGTTACAAGACCAAGTACGGGATTAGTCACCCCACTACCAGTCCAACTAACAGTTACTTGTTCACCAGACATCCAATCTGTTCCACCATTTTGACTCACAGAGGCCGTGTAATTGGCCGCCTGTACTGACGAACTAGAACTAAGAAAAAACCCTAAAATCAATAGAAAACTTGCGAGAAAAAACTGAAAACAATACGGGCCCTTTAAACCTAGAGTCATTATTTTAAAATTATAGTTATTAATTCTAATCTAATAATAAAGTAATCTCATTAAATAAACCATAGTTATGTCCACACGGGGGGTAATAAACAAAATAACCACCGCCGGCTACGCCGGCGGTGGTTATTTTACCTGTCCCTACTTCCCCACCGCAATCCGCACCAAAAAGTTTTGGAAAGCTTGCCAAGCGGAAGCGAGCTGACTCGGCCTTTTGGCAATAGGTTTTGATCTATCGGCTAGTGGAGCAGAATTATTTGCTGCCATCCGACCACCATCATTATTTAAGGTAATTGCATTCGTCTTAAAATTAGCCAAATTGTCCGTATAGAGATTGGCATGATTATCATCACTATTGGTATCCCATTTAATGCCCCGTAATCTTACCCCTGCCAGCGCATCAACACTGGCATTAATAGCAACCGTCAAAGTAAAACGACGAGTATCACCTTCATCTATCTTGAAGGATAATGAATTAGCGGTAGTTACGTCATCACTATCAACACTAGAACTCTCTAAAACCGCCCATGTTGAGGTACCAATTCCATTAGTCGAATTGGTAGTTGTGCCCCAAATAGCACCGTCATGCCCCACTGGAATAACTGATGCACCATTTTTAATAACATCACCGTCAATATAAACACCCGAACCAAAAGCCGTAATATCAAAAACAATCCTGTAAGTACCCATATCATTGGCCCCCGCTAAAATTTGTGAAGCATCATTATTTTCAGCTGAAACACTGACTAAACTTGGTAAAATACTAGCGGGAGTTTCTACATTTTGTAACAATATGTTATTTGTCTTAAATGAATCAAGATTTAGGTTAAACAAGTTGGCATGATTGTCGCCACTATCAATGTCCCATTTCAATCCACGGAGCCGGACGCCAGCTGAAGACGTACGGGCCTCAGCGTCGATAGCTACCCGAAGAGTAAAACGACGAGTAGTGTCTTTGGCTATTTTAAACGAAATTGCCCCCGGTGTATTTACATCACCAACTACCACACTACTAGAATTTAATATTGCACTACTTGACCCACCAACCCCATTGGTAGAATTGGTAGTAGTTGCCCAAGCTAGACCATCAGTTCCAGTAGAAGGAGTGGCTGTTGCCACTACATCACCATCAAGATAAACATCTTGCCCAGAAGCAGTAACATCAAAAACTATACTAAATGACCCCACATCATGCCCGCCTGTACCAGAGCCATTATCATTAAGGGCCGAGGTACTAACCAATCTAGTAACGATAGTAGGAATTATGTTAGTAGAATTTTTTACTTTAAATGTTCCCGTCGAATATGCCACCACCTCTCTCCCATCTACCAAATATGGGGTATAACCATCGGCATTGACCAGCTGAACTCTCATCTTCCAATCATAGTTTTTGGCTAGCAAATCAGGAGTAAATTGGGGTGATATTATATCTGTAACTGTGGTGGTACCAGTTGTAGGAGTAGCCAAAATCACTCGACCATTTCCTACAACCGGGCGAAGAGCACCTGGTGGCATAGTGTAAAAAGTGGTTTTGTATTTTAGACCTTTACCGGCTGGAATATTGCTAGCATTCCAACGAATGGTTTTTTGTAGTTTTGTCGGCCAAGTAATCCCCGGCCCTGGGTCGAGGTCACCATCAGCCAAATTGTCGACAGAAACATTAGAAATAACAATCGGGGTAGCGGTTGAAGCAGTCACTTGAAAATAATGGGCATTGCTTTTGCCATACGTATTATTTTCTAAAACTAAATAATGTTGGCCAACAGACAAATTACCAACAAAATAATACATTGACGACCCATCAGCACTAGGGAAAACAACATGGGCGGTTGGATCTTTTACTCCATCGATATAAACACTGGTAAGGTTAAGCCGTTGGCCTTTGATTAACATCTTTTCGCCAACAACGAAGGTGTCTTTGGGATTGCCACTTGCGGCATCATTAAATGAGGTTATGTAGGGAGATTTTTCACCAATAATAGTGGTGGCATTGGTTTGAGGAGAACTAAATGAATAGCTATACCAAGACCCACTAAAAGAAGCTTGGTCGGTAAAAGTTAGCCCAGCAATGCGTGATTTGTATACTCCAGCAAACATTTTGCTCGTATCTGATTTGACGGTGTAATTAAAAGTGCGCATGGTTCCCTTGGGGACAAAATAAAACTTACCCCAGTCTGGGTGAGCTGGGTCGTAGACCCCTTCAGCATTAGTGGTCACAACTGGGTTTTCCGCCCATGGTGCACCAGCAGGCGTAGTGCCATTGACAACATTGGTCCAAAAACTAACGACATATATATCTCTAGATTTTGGAGCCGAAATCTGAATTCCTTTGTGATCGAAGTTTAGGAAAGGAAATTCTGGTCGAGTGGCATTGTAAGTGGTATAAGATTTTTGCTCTCCAAGCACCCTCACTTGTGGCACAATGGCCGGTGGAGCGGACTTTATTAAAGTAGTATTGCCTTTTAATATTTTAGTAACATCGGCTTGAGAAATAGCCTGACTATCATTGGTCATAAACACAAAAACAAACAGGGCACACGCCCCGATCAAAATCAAAGGAAATCTTTTAGACATAATTATAAATAAACGGATAAATTAAATAGACTAAATCTGAATAGTAGTATAGCACTACGGGTGGAGTGGTGAGGAAATTGGTGATTGAACCTGGGGAAAACCCCCGTGGGCGCCTTTGGCGCCCACGGGGGTTTTCCCCTACTTTTTCAGCTATTGTTCAACTATTGCCCCAAAATTATCCTCGTCAAAAACACCTGCATCGCCTCCCAGGCTGACGCCAGTTGCATCCTGCCCCGCATAAAAGCCGATGGAGTCGCCACATTAAAATTGGTACTTACCCCTTTAACTGAATCATCTTTGTATTTGCGTACCACCGCATAGCTCTGGCCCACCTTGACGGTGCTTGGCATTTTTACCACTTCCGAACCATCATTGGCTGTTTTGTTGGCCACTTGCACACACACCACTGGAGTCTTGCTACAAATCAAAATATCTATTTCTCCCGTGCCAAGGGCAAGCCATGTCACCGCTTTTTCCGTGCCAACCCGCCAGATGCTCCCGCTATCAAGACCAACTACTTTTACATATTTAACCAAGGTGGGAGACAAAGGGGCCACCGCTGGTGAAGTAGCGGTTTTATTAACCGTAAAACTAACTGAATTACTTTGTAATTTGGTCGCTGAATCAAAAACGGATAAGCTATGACTACCAGCCGCCAAGTCTTGGACGCGATATTTTACCTCCTTACCTAAAACATCACTGAAAATAAGGTTGGCTAGTGGTACTTTCTTGCCATCCACAAAAATTTGGGTCCGGCTTAAATTGGCACCCAATATAGAAACCCAGGTTCCTGGGGTGGTGCTAGCCGAGCTAAGCTTGGTAATAGCTGGGGCTGGTGTCGTGGTGGCAGAAGTGACGGTTTGGGCCTCGGCGACCGAAATCACCCCGCCTCCACAAACCAAAACTAAAGCTAGAATTAAAATTAAATTACGGCTGGCCATCGGCTTGAAAAATAAAGTTGATAATAATTACTTTTAAGTATAGAGTAAGTCAGCAAATTGTAAACTATGCGGAAATTAAAGATTATCGGGCAAATTATTGTCATCCTCTTCGCCGGCGCTGGCGCTTTTTTCATTTTCGGTTGGATTGCGGTCAATTTAGGCCTCACTAATACTCCGGGAATAAGGGGTAATCGACTAAATGTCGACCAGCCCGCGCCGACCCAGTACGGCGCGGGCTCTTCAGTTTGGCACGAGGGTGAAGAATGGGATTCATTAGAAACAGCCATTAAAAAAGATGCTGAGCTAATTAATCGCGTGGCCCAGGAAACCAATGTCCCCGCCCGCGCCATTGTCGCCCAACTCGTCGTCGAACAACTCCGTCTCTTTCATACCGAGCGCGCCGCTTTTAAAGAAATTCTGTCTCCCTTGAGAATTTTGGGCAACCAAGTGCTGTTTTCTTGGGGTGTTATGGGAATGAAAGAACAGACAGCAATTGAGATTGAAAAACACCTCCAAAATCCTGATTCACTATTCTATCCCGGCCCAAAATATGAACATCTGCTAGATTTTAAGACCACCGACCACAACAAAGAACGGTTTGACCGTATTGCCAACGAAAAGAACCATTACTATGCTTACCTGTATGCTGGATTGTATTTAAAGGAGGTGCAGACCCAGTGGCAAAAAGCCGGCTACGATATCACAAGTGAGATCGGGATTTGGAGTACTTTATACAACATTGGCTTTGTTCATTCTGAACCAAAACCAAACCCGGCGGTGGGTGGGGCGGCCATCTTGATTGGTGATACCACTTGGAGCTTTGGCGGCCTCGCACAGGAATTTTACGAAAGTGATAAACTTTTAGCAGAATTCCCAAGATAATTACTGCCAACTATTGGACACCGAGTGTTCAATAGTTGGCAAATCAAAAACTCCCCCGCCGGCTCTGCCGGCGGGGGAGTTTTTCATCTATATTTACAATAACCAATCCACAAACTTCTCCCACAAAGATTTTGAAGCTCCAGTAGTATTAGCCAACTGGTTTTCAGTATCAGCTGAAGCGGTTGTGTTTGGTATAATCTGGAACCGATTGGCCGACCGAGCTTCAATCGACGCTCCATTTACACGATATACTGTGCCATCAGGATTCATTACTTTAGCCACAACATAATATTCTTTGTTTAAGAGATTGGCGTCAAGAATATTAGGATAGATATTTACTCTAAAACCCCCTGAGGTACTAATCGTAGTACGATCATTTGCCGGAGGAATATTAGTAGTATTGCCATTATTAAGATCGGACTTGAAATACAGTTGGATAACTTTACCACGAGGTAGCCCCTCGTAGGTAACAGTCACAGGATTGGCAGCTACTCTATTTGTCCAAACTAGAGGGAAGTCCTCGACTACTACCGAAGTAATTTTTGGCACCGTTGGAGCACTTTGAGCAGGACCAGTCACAGTAAAATTCCAACTGCCTGTCATACCAGCAAACTGGAAGGAATAATTACCTGGGACCAAACTAGTCGTCGGTATATTAAGCCTAACCGCGCCCTCGTTACCTCCTAAATTTATATAGGTTGGGGTAATAGCAGGTGTGACCCCAGATATAGCGAGAGCTCGGTCACGTAGACCAATACCATCAACGACAAAAGTCTGCCCCTTAAGTACAGTAGCGGTAAATGGCCAGACTGTTGGTGTTGCCAGATTTATATTTCCACTAATTGCTAGGTTTGTCGTCTGATTATTTAACACTAGCCCATCTATTTGACCAACTCTAATAGAATTAATAGCTGCTGAATATTGTCCAGGATTGGGAAGTTTGTCTTTTCTAAAAGTTAATCTGACATGAAATTTTTCGGTCGTCCCAGCTTTGATTACATAGACAGCAAAACCATCGGTATCCCAACGAACAAACTGACTAACCGAGGAAGAAGTTGAATCGACTCCATTTATCCGGAGAAGACCAATTTTAGTAGATTCCGAACTTGATATAGAAACAACTTGATTGGCGTTATTTTTTACAACAATACCTGTTCCATTGGGATGAATATATACATCACCATCGGTAGCCCTGACAGATATTACAGCGTCAACTCTTGCTGTCTCAACACCAGAAGCACCTTTAAACATTTCAGTTTGAGTAGTAAAAGAAGAACTATCAAACGTAGCGGTTGCTACCCCACGTCTTTTAATCGTAAATGGTTGTGACCCGGCTCTAGCCTGGATAATTGCACCATTAATTTGATACTCGTTATAATTTGCATCAACTAAAACAACTCTCTCAACAAGAGGCTTGTCTATATTGGACAGATTTGTAGTACCTGCAGTTTGGTAGCCAGTCCCAGTACCACTAGCTTGAGTAACTGCCATATGAGCAAAATTCACCCACCGATTGTCCACATTATTCCAGGCTCCATATCTAAACTTTAGATTTCTGTCAGTGGGAATACCTGAATATGACCAAGTTATATTTTTGGCTGTTTCTTGATAAATCCAAACCGGCTGATTGTCTTGAATATTTACAGCCGAAATAGTTGCCGGCACAACTGGATTTACTGTGACTGTCTTTGTTGAGGAATTTGACCCAGTAGAATCACTTGCTGTAAAAGTAAGGGTAAAAGTACCAGCGCGACTAAACGAATAAGTCGAAGTATTAGTACTCTGGTTTGATTTGTTGCCTGTACCATCACCTGGATTGAAAGAATAACCCGTTATACCACCTGAAGCCTGACTAGTGGCGACAACGGTCCACGTCCCAGACTGGCCCACATTTAGAACACTCGGACCTGTAACACTATTTATTGTTGGTGCGGCCAAAACATAACCAGGCGCTACCACCAAAACTGCCAAAACCAAAAACCGCAAAAGATATTTCATTTTTATAAACTTAATATTAATAAAACATTTTTATAACTAAGACTAATCTGGCCTTATTATACGCCCCCGCAACCTAACTTCAAAAAACTTATGCACAAGCCCCCGCCGAGCTTTGCTCGGCGGGGGCTTTGTTTTTATTAGTGGGGGCTAACAACACCAATTCGTTTTCCACTAGCATCAAGATAAACTTTGACAACCTTATCATAACTATAAATTTCTCCCCGCTTCCAAATTTCGCTAGCAATGAGACAATCGGCAGTACTGCCAACCTTTGAGCAATAGTCAGTCATCTCACTATTAACAATCCGCTTGTCGGTATTAATATCTGCTGGATGATAAGTGGTAACTGAATCATCGGCGACAACCTCAAAAGTCTGGGCTGATATAGCCTCAATCCGCCGACCCTGGGGCCGATAATCAGTTCCATCGGCATTGACCAACCTCACCCTGATATAGTTTTTGACATTAAACCACGGTCGGCCCACCTTGGCGGTGATTACCGCGCTTTGGGTGCCAGCAGTGCTATTGACCGCAACCGAAGTGCTGTTACCCCACATCCCACCATTTAAATCAGAATAAAGACCGACCTTAAATCTAAGAGCATTCCCCTTGTTAAGGGGCACATTATTATAATTCCAAGTGATAGTTTTTCTGGTTTGTTGATTAAACCATTGAGGTTGATTGCCGACAATCTGGACATTATCGATAACAGAAACTGAGACATTTAAGCGGTCAGAAATTAATTGAGCGTCAGCGGGGGTAACCCGACCATCATTATTTACATCCGCTGCTTTATAAGAACAACTTGTCACCCTAACTGTGCCAGTGTATATATTATTAGCCATAACCGCATCGGCTGTAGTCAGTCTTCCATCCTGATTGGCATCTCCCCAAACATTAGTACAAGAAGAATTACCACCGTCGTTGACCGTAAAATATACTGTATTGCTTTTACCCCAAGACAGATGCTGAATATAGAGTGAATGACGACCAGACCGCAAATTAGGGAGAGGGGCTGTGATCCAAACCGTACCATTGTCCTGTATCCGACCACCGTCCAATAATTTACCATCGATATATAGCTGATTCAATTCAAGATCAAGTCTCTCGCCAAAGATTGTCATCTCCTCATTTGATGAAACCGGTGTTTCCACTCGTGAAATATACGGCGCTCTCTCACCGACAATTGCGAGCTTGTTGCCAAGTGCGATATTTGATTGAACCAGAGAGACTCCAGACTGATCTTTTAAATTATTGTCAAAGTAAATCCCTCTTACCCGACCGTTATATACACCGCCAAACAAAACTGCTGTGTCATAACGGGTTTCAACTCTCACCGACATAGTCTCTCCTGCTTTAAGATGATAGTATTTTTTTCCCTTGCTGTCGGTCACGGTCTCGATATCACCAGAAACATGATTGCCTTGCATAACCTTCGCTGAACCAGCGGCTGGTAAACCATCTCTGTCTAGACTGAGAGCAATGGGCTGTTCAGCCCAGATATAACTATCTTTATTTTCCGGCGCGGCAATTTCCGCGGTAAAAGAAATATCAAGGAAAGGTATTTGGGGCTTAGCTGGGTTATAACTTGTTTCAATCTGGTCATCGTCAATGTCAACAATACTTGGGGTGCCTGCAATTGGATTATCCTCTCCCACCCTCACATTAATCCCCGCCTCGGCCGTATCACCGGAACTATTTGTCACTCTAGCAATTATTTTATAAATCCCAGCCTGTGAATAAGCATGGGAAAAAGTTGCCGTCTGAACAAAATCGGTCGGCTCGATAAATTGGGCACAAACCTTACCAGTTGGGCAAATACCTTCATCTCCCCAATTTATAGAATAAGACAAACTTTCATTGTCAGAGTCAGTCGCTTTTATTTTCCAAGTACCTTTTTTCCCAACAGCTATCGATGTCGGCCCACTAATACCTTTTATAACTGGAGCTTCTGTTTCAACTGGGTGTTCACAATCAGCCGTCACCAACCGGGCATTGATATGGGCACGAGTAATTTCACCAAGGTAACCACTAGCTGGATTAATGCCGTTATCAGACTGATAGCGGGCTAAAGCACTAACTACACTTGGATCAAATATCGCCTTATCTAACTTTATAGGGGTATAACCAGGAGTATTGGCATACACCCGATTTAGGTAATTTTGTAAAATTAACACCTCTCTATTTTCAATCGGACTAAAACCCCAATTCTTTTTAATTGTACATTTGAACGCAATAGACTCTTCACTGTCGCTACTTTGACCACCAAGTTGCTGTTGTAGAACCGCCACCTGTTTCAACAGAGCCTCAATTTGGGCCTGAAGTTCAACCACACTAACTGCCTGCACTTTTGTGGGCAAAACCAGAACTGGCGTTAAAATAAACGCCACTGCCACCAACGATATGATTATTTTTTTCATCTTAAAATAAGATAATAATAAACTAGGATTAATCTGGACAACAGTATACAAGAAAAATCAGTGCTCGTACAGGGGGGTGGATAGAGTAATTTTTAACTATTGAACACCGAGTGTCCAATAGTTTGATAATTAAAACAATCAGATAACAAAAAACCGCCCCGCGCGCTCCCAGCATTTTATTGCTAAAAGTCGCACGAGGCGGGTTACTTCAAAACAGGAACAGATTAGCCGATGCCTCCTTCGCCGTAGGCGAAGATGGCGTCAAAGGCACCGTCTGAGTCTTCGTTGCCGAAGACCGTGACAATCACCTTGGCTGGACCGGCCGGGATGCTCAGAACAGACCAGTCACTGGGTCCACCAGCCTTGGCCACCGGACCACGCGACTCCTCGATTTCCGCCTCAAGATCGGCAATTTCCGCCACCTCTTGTTGCGAACTCGAAACCGCTAGTGGCAGATTGGGCATCTCGCCGGACTGGCGATACTCCCAAGCCTGCACTTGGCCCTGGAAATCTCCGAGAAACAATACCGTGGGCGAGTACTCGTCTCGCTCCACAATGAAAGTCTTGGAGACGACACGTTCACCACCCAGATCCGACTGGCCGGTGAAGGTCTGAGCCGGATGGTCAGAGTACCACTGGTCCTGCTCCGGATCGAGCATCACGGATGTGATGCCGTCGATGTACGTCAAGTTCAGGTGATGCCCTTCATCCGTCGCAGGGACAGACACCGGACTCACCGTCCCACTGGCCAGCACTTCGCCGGTGGAGGCATCATAGATTTGATAATCCTGCTCGCCATCGAGCGGGTTACACCAAACCCGGAAGCCCCCGAGGTTCTGATTGTACTCGGCAACCTCTCCACCCTCCGTCCGCAGACGCAAGTTTTCGGGGTCCACGCCGGCTGGCGGTTCATATGCAACAAACTCTACCTGCCAATCGGGGCGAAGCATAATGGTAATGGCCTCGCCCGGCTCGTAGTAGCCGTTGTTGGCGTACCCATACATCACGGTATCGCCGTTCACGAGCGCTGACAGGCTGATGGAAAAATCGCTGACGGCGACGATTGGACTCGGCAGGGTCGGAAGCGGGTTCGACGGATCGTCGTGAATGACCACCCCGTCGATTTCCACATAGACAACCTGTTTGTCCGCGTCCAAGCGGAACTCGCCATCCACATAGTGACTCCGGCTGACACCGATCGTTTCGGCCGGACGCTCGTGACTAAACCAACCTCGATACTCGTTGGGCTGGAAGCCGGCCAAGAGTTGCGCCAACATTTCGGACGTCGCCCCGCGCTCGGGGTCAACACTTGGCCCGGCGCCAAACGCCGAAACTTGGGCCACCACAAGCGCCAAAACCAGGGACAGGATGTGCTTCTTCATCGTCATTTCTCCTTCGTTCGTTCGTTTTCGTTTCGTTTTCTACTTCACGCGAACTTCGAGCTGCATGGGCGGCTCGAAGCTATAGCCAACAGAATTTGCCTTCAGCTCCTCGGCCGATACCAGCTTCGCCGGTTCGGCTTCAGAGCGGACGGTTGCCGACTGGTTTAGCCGAACAACTGGCTCCGCCGAACGGCTAGTGGCCGGCCGGCTTATTTGCTGGGACTGCTGGGGGTGGAAAGGGTCACTCAAGACCCCACCCCGAATCCCGATTACCACCAAAATAGCGGTAACCAGAACCCCTACAAACAGCACCGCCCCGAAAAACTGCTTTGGGTTCAATGTGTTTTTCCTTCCTGCCCGGCAAAAAACCGGTATTTTGACAAGTTCCAAGCATAAATAGCCCTTAACATAGGCCATTTTTCTATCGACTATTGTATCATATTTATTGACAATTTGTCAATAGCTGTGATTTTGTGAGGTTTTTGTCCGCCCTCCACGAATCTCACCCCTGGGAAACCCTCGGTTTTCCCAATCCTTCCTCCACGGGGAAACTACAGTTTCCCCGACCCCCTTCGAGTTCGAATCGTGGAGCTCCTCCAAATACTCCGTATTTGTCCGCCCTCCACGATTCGAACGTGGGACCCCAGAGGTATAAGCTCTGTGCTCTAACCAACTGAGCTAAGGGCGGAAATATATTGATACTATAAGAGAAAGTGGGCCGAGTTACAAGACAATCGAGTCGGTAATTGAATACTCTCCCACCTTAGTTCGCTTTATTTTATAAGCCAGCGCCGGTACATTTAAAACTTTGCCCAACTCTTCGGCCAAGACTCGCATATAGGTGCCAGATGAGGCCGAGATTGTTATCTTAACAACTGGAAACATTTGGTTATTATCAGCTAACCACTTTTGCCAACCAGTGGTGATTTTCGCTTGGCGAAAATCACCGATTACCTCCCCCACTCTTTTTTCAATATCAAGCAACAAATCAGGGGCCGAAATTTCAGTTTGGTCCGCAACTTGGACTGTAAAAACTTCCACCTCTTTGGTAAATTCTTTGCCATCAATACCGGGGGCCGAATAGCGCGGGGCAGTTTGCCAGCGCCGGCTGACTAGGCCGGCGCTGGCTTTTTTGACTTCAGTTAAATCAATTTTCCCCAACTTAAACTCATTTACTAACCCAAGCACATCACCCGTATCAGTACCAACCCCCAACAAAATATCTACCTCATAAGTTTTAGGTAAATTTAAAAATTGTTCTTTACGCGCAATATCCTCCCCTGTCACCACCAACATCACTCCTTCGGCCAGCGGGTCCAGTCGACCAGCATAAGTCATTTTTTCTCTAATCAATTCCGCTTTACTAGTACGCAATTTTTCTAGTACCTCCAGTGGAGTGAGACCAGCTGGTTTGTAAATGTTAAAGATGGGCATAATTTAGAACCACCGCATCAGCTTTGTGGAGACTAGGGAGCGCGACGGCGCGAGCTCGAGGAATCGCCACACCTCGCGAAGTGTGGCGATATCCGTATTTCACAAAGCTGATGCGGTGGTGACTAGACAATAAGTTTTTTTTCAGTTACCACCTCCTCCGCTATCCTTTTATCTACTTTCGGTTCAATCCCATTGGCCTTTAGTAAAACTTCAAATTCTGCTCGTTCCAAAGTTTCGGTTCGCACCAATTCTTTAGACAAGGAATCCAGTGCCGCGCGATAGTTAGTTAAAACTTCCTGTGCCCGTGCCAAACCATTTTTCATCAGCGCCGACACCTCCTCGTCTATAATAGCCCAAGTCGCTTCCGAGGCACTTTTTTCCGCTAGTGGCACTTCCCCAATATGGGAAACCGTGCCCACCCCAAAATCGATCGGCCCCACTTTTTCACTCATCCCATAGCGAGTAACCATGGCGCGAGCCAGCGATGTCGCCACTTGAATATCATTGGAAGCACCCGTCGTAATATCACCAAAAATCATCTGTTCCACGGCATAGCCACCGAGCGACACCGCAATATCATCCAAAAATTCATTTTTAGAATTTAATTTTTTATCTTCAATCGGCAGTTTCAAAGTGTAACCAGCGGCATGGCCCCGCGAAATAATGGACACTTTGTGCACTGGGTCCGCGTGCGGCAAGACCGAAGCGATCAGGGCATGGCCAATTTCGTGGTAAGCGGTAATTTCTTTTTCCTTCTCCGACAAAATATGACTCTTTCTTTCCGGCCCCAGCATTACCTTTTCCACACTCCGCACCAAGTCATATTGGCCAACAGTTTTGCGGTCTTCGCGCGCCGCCAAAATAGCCGCTTCATTCATCAGGTTAGCTAGGTCCGCCCCCGAAAAACCCGGGGTACGCTGGGCAATGACCCGGATATTTACATCTTCAGCCAGTGGCTTTTTGGTGGCGTGAATTTTTAAAATCGCTTCGCGGTCGTTTATATCGGGTGCATCCAAAATAACCCGCCGGTCAAACCGCCCGGGACGCAAAAGCGCTTTATCTAAAACATCGGGCCGATTGGTCGCGGCCATCACTATCAATTTCTCGGTTGGCTCAAAACCATCCATCTCCACCAAAATTTGATTCAAAGTTTGCTCTCGTTCATCATTGCCCCCACCCATCCCCGAGCCACGATGACGACCAATGGCATCTATTTCATCAATAAAAATAATGGCGGGAGCGGCATTTTTCGCCATTTTAAACAAATCACGCACACGCGAGGCCCCCACCCCGACAAACATTTCCACAAATTCCGAACCAGACAAATAGAAAAATGGCACATGAGCCTCACCGGCGACAGCTCGCGCTAACAAAGTTTTCCCCGTCCCCGGCGCCCCCATTAGAAGTGCCCCTTTGGGAATGCGCGCCCCGATTTCTAAAAACTTTTTCGGGTTTTTCAAAAAATCGACAATTTCTAAAAGCTCTTCTTTGGCCTCGCGGTTGCCAGCGACATCTTTAAACATTACTTTTTGACTACTGTCGTTGGGGTCAATAATCCGCGCCCGCGATTGGCCAAAAGTAAAAGCCTGCATCGAAGCGCCTTTCATTTGGCGAGAAATCAACCATAAAAATAAAAGGAGAAAAAGAATTGGAATAACAAAAGGCAACAAATTTAAAATCCAATAGCCCCAACCGGTATTATTGGCAATTTCAACCCGAGTGGCCGTAATTTTTTCAGGTTTGACGCCATAATCTAGCAAGGCCGCCACCAGAGAACTTTCACTTTCTTTTTTAGATTTAACAATAGTTTTATCCTTTAAAACAACTTCCAACTTATCCCCCACCACTTTGACACTTTCCACTTGCCCCCCTTGAATTTTATTAGCCAAATCTGAAAAAGGAATTTCTATAGTTTCTTTTTTATTTTCCACCAATGCCGAATAGCCGGCGACCAAAAGCACGAGAAAAAACAAAGCAATCATAATTTGCCCTAAAAACTGACCCGAGGCCCCGAGGCGGAAGCGACCCTTAGTCTCCTTTTTTGGTTTTTGACCCTTATTTTTCATAAAGTTCGTTCATTATAACCAAAGTCGGCCAAAAAGAAAGGCGTCCGCTCGGGCGCCTTTCTCTGACCAAATTTGGCCTAATTTAGCTTTACCCCTTCGCCTGGTATGGGAATTGCAGGAGTATAGTCGGCCTCTTCACTAGTATTGGTTACCTCTTGTCCCTCACCCAAGAAGTCATTGCTAGCCACCTCGGGTAAACCAATCATAAAAATAATCACTGCCACAAACACTGCAATAATCACCCCAATCGCTACCCCCACCGGATAGTCCCCCTCACCTGAAAATTTTGATGTTTCCATATGTATATTTAGATTCAAATTTTGTCCTTCCGACCTTTTACTATCTTACCAGTATTATTCATTTTAGCCCAGAAAAAACAAAAAAAGAGGCAGTGGGCTTGGGGGCCCACCACCTCCGCGGAAGGAGAAACGCCACAAGGGCGCTCATCTATATAAATATCATATCCTAATATTTAAGTCAAATTTAATTTTTCCTCCGCCAAGGTACCCCCAGCTTGGGTAAAAGATATTTATCTACTCCCCAGTAGCCCGCTACCCGCCATGCCAACACCAATAAAATACTAAGGGCAAATAAAATCGGGTTTATACTAAGCGCACCCGCCAGCATAAAATTCATATTCATAAAGAGACCAACAAAAGCCGAGATACCAGTAAAAAGTCCAATGATTAGCGCCCCACCTACCAGCACTTCGCCCCACGCCACCAGGTGGGCCCAAGTCCCGACATAAGGCAAAACCATATTTTGTAAAAAATCCGCATACCAACCCGAAACATCAGGGTGGGCCCCGGCAGTTTTAGCTAAAGCACCATTAATAAATCCAGCGAGGGCGGTGCCCGCCTCATCACCGACCCATTTGGGATTGACTATTTTCCCCAACCCAGCCGAAAGCCAGGCCCAGCCGACATACAGCCGGACCGCTAGCCACAGCGGTGCCATTACGGTATTGGAAAATAAAAATCGAGCTAAAGGCGATTCGGAAATTGAAATATATTTAGACATAAATATATTCTAACAAGATAAAAACTTTTACCAAAGAAAAAGCCCAGGCAAATGTGGGGAGACACATTTGCCTGGGACAACTTGGGGTTGAGGAGCGGTTATAAAATTTTATTTATTCATATCTCTGTCCTCCCGCTAAAGCCATATATCGCCCATTCGAGCGATTTCTAATATCTATTCAATACTTACTGAAACCAAAATGCAAGCACTGAAGCAACTGGTACCCAAGTGGTGAAATTCATTGTAATATTAGTTGTATGGAGGGAATAAAAAACAAAAAGGCATTTTTCAATTATGAAATCACCGAGAAATACACCGCCGGCGTCGAGCTTTTAGGTTTGGAAGTAAAATCGGTCAAAAATGGCCATGGCTCACTGGAGGGGGCATATGTCATTCTCCGCGGGGGTGAAGCCTTTCTTACCGGTGCGACTATTCCTCCCTACCAGCCAAGCAATAGCCCCGATGACTATGACCCGATGCGGGTCCGCCGGCTGTTGTTACAGAAAAAAGAGCTAAAGGAGCTGGAGGAAGCCAGCCAGACCGCTGGCTTGACAATAGTACCTTTGGGGATGTATAATAAGGGGAGATATGTGAAAGTGGATATTGCCATTGGTCGCGGTAAAAAGAAATTTGATAAACGGGAAACGATAAAAAAACGGGACACCGACCGTGATATCCGTCGCACTTTGAAAAGAAAATAAAAAGCCCGGTCCTTCGCCTAAAGCCTGTTTACATTTGTTCGCCCGAACAAATTTTACTAAATGTGTTTTAGGGGGATGATCGGCCTAGACATTGATGCTCGCTTACTCGTGCGTTCCGAGGATGTTTGTTGCCTCGTAAATCACGCAAACAAAACTTAAGTGTAAAAAACACTGGGTCGGTGGCAACACCGTACTTTACTCCAGCTTTCGCTTTAGCGTAATGGCTGGTGTCCAGCCGTAGCCGCGCCTTGCCGTGCGGCCTGGGCATAATATCTGCAAGGATAGGTCCCGTGGTCTGTTTCGCCACCCGACCGAACTAATAGAAACTTTGATTGGCTAAGATTTGGACTGTTTTATACTTAGCCCGTCGAGAACCTAAAGCAGTCTACGACCGTAGACGCGTTTAAGCATCATCTCTGCACCCGGGTTCGATTCCCGGCATCTCCACCAAATTTGACACAAAAACTCCAGAAGATGTTCTGGAGTTTTTGTTTTTACTCAAATAGGAGTAATATACCGCCTAGAGCTATTCCCTATCAGGAGCAGACATTACGGTGCTTAGCACCAGAAAGTCGAGGTCTATCATGGCGGCAAAAGTGAGTCTGAATTTTGGGGATGACCACGATAAGATCCCCATCGACAAGTCGTCCGATTTCTTTCAAGGCTGTGTTGACGCTTTTAAAGACATGGGGCTGGAAAAGACCCGGTTTAAAAAGCTAGTTGATCTTGTGAACGTCGTTCGTATCTACCCAAACCAAGGAGGAATGTCGAACGGACAAATCGTCATCGACGTCATCGTGGGGTGGCAGGGCAATAAGAAGAACGAGAGCTTCATTGTGCACCTGGACAGCGAGGACATCCGAAAAAAAGTAAGCGCCGGTATCGTCCAGCTTACAAAAAAGCTGGCCAAGAGCATCCGAGACGAACTTAAGGAGCAGGTTGAAGAATTCTCCACCAGGCTGACTTGATCAACAAATTCCCCGCCCCGACCGAAGAGCCCCGCTCTTCCGAGTCGGGGCTTTTTTTTTGTCTAATTAAACTCCCCCCAAATTTTTTTAGTTTATATTTTGACTAAATACAGACTAAGTGTTAGTTTCAGGTGAGTCTTGAACACTAACAGGAGAAATCTGATGCCTAAAGATAGTGCTATGCCCCAACCCAGTTTCGTCGACTGGGCCACACAGATATTCATTGATGATGCAGAGGCAGACGGACACATGCCTCTTCTCCTGGAAACCCTGGAGAAGGAGAGCGAAAGCCAGTGGGTCAAAAGAGTTTCTCCTGTCATGGAGGGTCTCCACTTGAACTATGTCTTCAAAGTTGGCAGCCTCTCCATCTACAACACAAACGAAGTCGCCATCGAAATTTTCAACGCACTCAAGGCGCGATTATTAGTAGTCACTCCCTGACTCACTATATGTCGCCCGAAGAGCCTCGACTCTCGAGTCGGGGCTTTTCTTTTTTATATATTCCGAAGCCCTAGTACTGCTATAATACTAATGATGAAAAAATATATTAGCCTGGTTATTGTTTTACTCGTTGTCCTAATTTTAGTTATCTTTTTCTTTCCCGCTCATATTACTGCCAAAATATTAAACCAAACCGCCAGCGTCTTTTTTATAGACAGTGTCACCACCAAGAATCTGCGCCAAAAATATGAAGACGAAAAACCAATCAAGATTTTAGTGGTGCCTGGCCACGACCCATCTTCCTACGGCACAATTGACCAGGGGGTGCGTGAGCTAGACCTCAATCTCGAGCTTGGGCGGTATTTAGCCGAGCGCCTCGAGCGCGACGAGCGCTTCGAGGTGACGCTCGCCCAGACCAAAGACGGCTTTCTCCCCGCCCTAGCTGAATATTTTGAACAAGAGAAAAATTTGATTTGGCAATTTAGACAAAAGAAGGCCGAGATTATGAATGCCCTGGTCGGTGAAGGCAAAGTGACCAGAGAAAGTGTCGTCGACCATATTTCCGCTTCTAATGACACAGCCTTGAAACTTTATGGCATCAATCATTGGGCCAATGAAAATAAGATTGACCTGGTGATTCATATTCACTTCAACGACTATCCCGGGCGCAGACAAGATGTGGTCCCAAAATACACTGGCTATGCCATCTATTTACCCGAACATCAATACTCTAATTCAAAAGCTAGTTGGGACATCGGCCAAGATATTGCCGACCGCCTGAGCACCAAATTCCCCTCGAGCAACCACCCAAAAGAAACGGCGGTCCTCATCCCCGACCAAGAGCTGATTGCCATTGGGGCTTTTAACACCCTTGACGCCACTTCGGTCCTGGTCGAATACGGCTATATCTACGAACCAAGCTATGCCCCCGCGACCCCGGCCGACCGTAGCCAAAACCTGAAGCAACTAGCCCGCCTAACCGCCAGCGGCGTCGAAGATTTTTTTAAAGACTAGCCTGATGGTGCCAAAGGCCCAGGTGTGACAATTTTGAGTTGACTTCCCCTCCATTTTCCGTTACTATTACCCCCGTATCTAGCAAACCGCTAGATGTTAATTTAAAACCTTTTTTGAGCAAATTTGTCCGTCTAAATCACCAAATCACCGCTTCTGAGCTCCGCGTTATCGACGTAGAGGGGCAGGCGCTGGGGGTTATTTCCAAAGAAGAGGCCCTAAAAAAAGCGGAGGAAGTTGGCTTTGATTTGATTGAAATATCACCCAATGCCAACCCGCCCGTGGCCAAGATAATGGACTACGGCAAGTGGCAGTATGAGGAAAACCGCAAGGCCAAAGTGGCTAAGGCGGGCTCTAAAGCCACCGAGACCAAGTCCCTGCAGGTGAAGATTGGGACTGGTGACCATGATCTAGAGCTCAAAGCAAAAAAAGCCGGCGAGTGGCTAAAAGACGGTCACCGGGTGAAAATCGAGCTTTTCGTTTCCGGCCGAGCCAAATACTTTGACCCCAAATTTCTCGAAGAGCGACTCGACCGTATCCTCCGCCTTATCCCCGAGGATTACAAAGTGGCCGAGCCCACCAAACGCGGACCAAAGGGACCATATCTAGTGGTAGAAAGAAATAAAGCTGCTAAAAAAGAAACGGAACCTGAAACCCAAGAACCAAAACAAAATGAAAACCAATAAATCATATTCCAAGCGAATTAAAATGACCAAGACTGGAAAACTGGTCGCTAGAAAACCGGGCAAAAATCATTTCAATGCCAAAGAAAGCCGGTCTTCGCAATTGGCTGGTAAGCGGAGCCAGACTATTAATATGGTGGCTAAAACTTCCAGTCGAATGTTCCCAGGACGCAAGACAAGTAATTAATATTTTTAAAAGATACTACTATGCCTAGAGTCAAAGGAGGAAAAACTACCCTAAAACGTCGTAAAAATCTGCTCGCCCGAGTCAAAGGGTTTCGCTTTGGTCGTGGAACTAAAAAACGGGAGGCCAAAACTGCCTTCCTGCATGCTGGCGCCCACGCTTTTGCACACCGTAAAGACAAGAAAAATGATTTTCGCCGTCTTTTCAATATTAAAATTGGCGCCGCTTCTAAAGCGCTGGGTGTTTCCTACAGTAAGTTGATAAACCTCCTCAAGGTAAAAAATGTTGAGCTCGACCGCAAAATCCTCGCTGACCTCGCGGAAAATAATCCGGAAACTTTCAAGCAGGTGGTAGAATTTGTAAAATAAACCAGTCCGCCCGTCGCTCCCTGTGATCAAGCCGACAGGATATACGCGGGCGGCAACGGGGCTGGTTTTTTGGAAGAGGAAACGGCTCCGCCGTTACAATTGTTAATGCCTCTTACCCCGTAGCAGAGCTACGTGGTCCAGCATACCAATAAGATAAAGAAAAAAGCGGTCGCCTTCGGCGACCGCTTTTTTCTTTATAGATTGATTTCTATCTTCTCCCCCGCCACCGGGGCCACCGCATCTACTCCGACATAGTCCCGCAAACGTTGGACCAAAAATAAAGACGACTTGGGCTCACCCATAGCCACAAATACTTTTTTGACCGTGCCGGCGGTATCCTCGACAAACTCTACCAAGTGGTCAGAATCCTTGTGGCCCGAATAACCAGTCACCACCGCTACTTTGGCCCGCACCGCCACATTTTCACCCATAATTCGCACATGTTTGGCTCCGTCTTGGATTATCCGGCCCAATGTCCCAGCCACTTGGTAACCCGCTAAAAGTAAAGTGCTGTGAGGATCGGGCAAATTGGCTTTTTCGTGATGTAAAATCCGCCCCCCGTTGGACATGCCACTACCAGCAATCACAATCTTTCTGGCCCCACTATGGGTTATCGCTTTTGACTCTTCCGTGGTTTTAGTAAATTGTAATTGCGGAAATTTAAAAATAGCGCCATCACTCTCACGCACCGTGGCCGCTACATCTTTTTTAAAGTAATCATTATATTTTTTATAGACTTCCGTCACCTGGATCGCTAGTGGTGAATCAACAAACACCGGCACCAAAGGTATTTCCGAGTGCTCCATCATATTTTCAATTTCAAAAAGTAATTCCTGGGTCCGTTCCACCGAAAAAGCTGGTATCATCAATGTTCCCCCAGCTTGCATTGTATCTTTAATTATCCCTTTCATTATTTCCGACCGCTCTGATCTTTTTTCGTGATTGCGGTCACCATAAACTGATTCCATAAGCAGATAATCAATATCGGTAATTTTTTCGGTGTCCGGCAAAAGGGGCATCGGTGAGTTACCAATATCTCCTGTAAACAAAATCTTTTTCCCGGCCAAGGTAAATTCGATCATGGCCGAACCTAAAATATGACCGGCATCACGAAATACGGCCTGCAAATTGCCTAGTCGCAACACATCGTGATAACCAAAGGTCTGCCACTGCTTCATGGCTTGTTCCACATCAGCTGGCTCATATAGGGGCGGCAAATCGGTCCCCCGACGCTCTTTTTCCATCACCCCCAAGCTGTCGAGCATAATCAGCTCAGCAATGCCTTTGGTTGGTGGGGTGGAATATATTTTGCCGGTAAAACCATCCTTGACCAATTTACCAATCCGCCCCACATGGTCGAGGTGACCATGGGTCACAAACAAGGCCTCAATCGAGCGCGGGTCATAGGCAAAGGGAGCAAAGTTTTCTGGGGGGCAAATCCGCCCGCTCTGCTCTAAACCGCAATCAATCAAGACGCGGTGTTTCTCTCCCCCTTCCTCGGTTTCTAAAAGAAAATTAGCGCCCGTGACGCTACCTGTTCCCCCATAAAAAGTAATACTAAATTTATTAGCCATTAGTTTTAATTATAACTCATCATTAGGATTTTCGGTAAAAACTGATTTGAAAATGCGCGCGGATACTAAGGCCCCCAGCAAATCGGCCAATAAATCAAAAACAGAATCGCCAAAACCAATTTCAATCATCGCTAGTTGCTTCACGGCAATCGTGGCCGACCAATATTTATCAATACTAAATTCAAATAGTTCCCAAATAAAGCCGAGAGCAAAAATCGAGGTGACAGCCGCCAGTAGCACCTCCGACCAGTTGGGAGCAATGGGCTGTCCCTTATGGCGCGCCACCATGAAATAGACTGTTAGAAAAACCAGCCCCGCCGCCGTACCCGAGATAAAGTGCAGGACATTGTCAAACCACCACAACCGCCAAAACCAAAAGTTTTGATAGGCCATCACCGATAAAGTAACCGAAATAGCCACTAGTCCAGCCGTCAGGCCAAGCAAAACCCGATTAGATGTAAGTATTTTCACCTCTATATTGTAACCGAAAGATGATTTATAGACAAAACAAAACCCTTCCGCAGGGAAGAGTTTCATTTTAGGTTATTTGAGAGTATTAACCCTAGAAGAAGTGTTTCTACGTGGGTGCTCGCAAGATTAGACCAAGGTCTAAAGTATATAAAGCTCCCTAGGGTTTATTTGATCTAGATAATACCCCAAATAACCTAATTTCATTATAGCCCCCTAACCAAAGTGGTCAACCAAGACAAAGTGCATACCAAATGAACCATATAATACCTAGCTAGATTATATTTTTTAGTAATCAAGTTTTTTGCTTACCGTGCTCCAACCCAGCGAACCGAGCACCACCAGGAGACTTCGCAGGCGGGTAGCCGAGACTGCAGATATAAGTAACCAGACTTTTATTCGTGCTCCTGGTGGTGCTTCGGTGAGCGCCCTATTTGAACCCTTCATCAGCATAAATATACAACTCGGCGGGTTTAGAATAGTCAAAAAGTTCGTCGGCAGTGAAAAAACGTTTAATCTCTGCCTCGGCGGTATCTTTGCTATCAGAAGCATGAACAATATTAGACTGACCACTCAGAGAAAAATCTCCCCTAATGCTCCCCGCATCAGCTTCATGTCCCCTAGTCGGCCCAACCAACAACCGCACCGCCGAAATGGCATTTATCCCAGACAAAACCATCACAATCGCCGGCGCAGATTTCATAAAATTTTTAAGGGAATTAAAAAATGGCTTATCTTTATGATGAGCATAATGTTCGTCAATAAGAATATCCCCCATTTGAATCATCTTTAGACCTACCACCTGTAAACCCTTGTGTTCAAAGCGACGAATTATTTCGCCCAACAAATTTCTCTGCAAGGCATCTGGTTTTAAAATCACCAATGTTCTTTCAAATTTTTCTTTCATAATCTAATTTAGTTCTGTTAATATTTCCGGCTTTTTTTCCGTAACCACTATTGTATGTTCAAAATGAGCGCTGTTTTTCTTATCAGCAGTGATAAAGGTAAAACCATCAGCCAAAATTTTGGTGTCCTCACTCCCCACTACCACCATCGGCTCGATCGCAATGACCAGCCCAGGAACAAGTTTTTCCCCTTCGCCTGCACGTCCATAATTGGGCACCTCGGGGTCTTCGTGCACCGCAAAACCTACTCCGTGGCCAGAAAGATCGCGGACCAAACCAAAACCCTCGCCCAAAACATATTTTTCAATCGCTTGACCAATATGGCCGGTCGTTCTCCCCGGCAAAGCGGCTTCTATGCCAATCCGTAGGGCCTCTTTGGTCACATTTAAAAGTTTTTGGTCTTCGGTGGCAATCTGCCCCACCCCCACAGTAATCGCCGAATCGGTAAACATCCCCTCGTGAACTATCCCCAAATCAAGAGTGACTAAATCGCCTTCTTTTATCACGCGCTTGCTAGGGATACCATGGACAATTTCTTCATTAATAGACACACACAGAGTCGCTGGGTAAGCCAAGCGGGAACCGCGTGGTCGATAATTTAAAAAAGCGGGAGTATCACCATTTTTAGTTATCAGCTCACGGGCATAGTCGTCTAATTCGACGGTGGTTAGCCCTGGTTTTACCATGACAGCTAACTGAGACAAAATCTTGGCTTGGCGCTGGCCACCGATTTTTAGAGTCGCTATATCGGCATCTGATTTTAATCTAATCATATATAATCCAAAATATCCTGCTGAATTATTTCAATTGATCTTTCACCGTTTATATCCAAAAACTGAAATCGTTCATCATTACGGAAAAATTCAATCGCCGGTGCAACCTCTTTATCAAACCAATCTAAACGTTTTTCAATATCGGCAATATCAATATCATCTGCCCTGCCTCGTGACATTAGACGTTCTCTCGCCCAATCCCTAGTTACATTTAGATGAATAACTATTGGCTTTGCCCGGCCATAAAAAGACAAAGCCGAAGCCAAAGCCGTGGCTTCGTTTAGCTTTCTAGGTGAACCGTCTATTACCAAATGCTCGCGACCAGTCATTTTTTCGATCAATTCATTGGCCCACATCCAAGTAGCCAAAAAAGAAGGTTGTAGTGCTCCCATGTCCATAATTTCTCGTGACCGCATACTAGAAAAAGACGGACCCTCAATAAAGTCCCGAAAACGCTGACCTGTTTCTAAGTACAACACTGGAGCTTCACCCTCCTCCTCTAATTTGTGGACCAGTAGGTTGGCTTGGGTGCCCTTGCCACACCCCGACCGCCCAATCAGGATTATTGTTTTTAAGTTTGAGTTTTCCATCGCCCTGAGTATAACGCAAAAATAAAGCTAAAACCACTAAACCCAGCGAGCCTAGTTCCTTTTCCAAACCTTGCGGAGGTGTCGGCCGGCAGGGTTTTGGCCTTACTGTATTTTGTGCCAGCAGGCACGAGGCCAAACGGCCCCGCTGGAGCAGAAGAAAACCCCTCGCTGGAGGGGTTGGCTGTGTTTGGAAAGGGAAGCTAGGCGAGCGCCTAATATTCCCGCATCGTCACCTGCGCATCAATCTTTTTAATCAAATCCAGAATCACGGACACCACGATGAGCAAACTAGTCCCGCCAATCGCCAAAGTCTGAATCCCCGTGATTTCCTGCATCACTAGTGGCAGTAAGGCCACGACACCCAAGAAAAGTGCTCCAAAGAAAGTCAGCCGAGAGAGCATCCGGCCAATATACATCTCGGTCGGATCGCCTGGTCGCACGCCCGGGATAAACGCCCCACCTTTTTGCAGATTACCGGCAATTTGGTGTGGATCAAAAGTTACTGCCGAATAAAAATAAGTAAAACCAAAAACTAAAATAAAATAGAACAGGCCATAAATCCACGCGTTTTCCAAAAATGAAGTAATCACTCGCGAAATATCCTGCACCGCCAAATTTTGCACCCGCGCCAAAAAATTAACAATCATTTGCGGGAAAAGCAAAATAGACAACGCAAAAATAATTGGCATCACTCCGGCATTGTTGACCCGAATCGGTAAGTAAGTCGAAGTCCCCCCATAAACTTTCATCCCTCGCACCCGTTTGGCATAAGTGACCGGTATTGGTCGTTCCCCTTCGGTAATAATTACCACCCCACCAATAATCACAATCGCCAAAACAATAAAACCAATATAGGTTGGGATCATACTGGCATCATAAGTGGTCACCAGTTGAGATAAACTACCCGGTAGACTCGACACAATACCCGCAAAAATAATCATTGACACCCCATTACCAATCCCATATTCATTGATCAATTCACCCAACCACATTAGGAAAATAGAACCAGCTGTTACCACCAAAATACTAAGCGCTTGGTCAAACCAAGTCAGATTATTAATAATCCCTTGTTGACTCAAGATGACGTGCAAACCAAAACCCTGAAAAACCGCCAAGGGCACGGCCAAAAGACGCGAATATTGGGACATTTTACGTCGCCCCGCTTCGCCTTGCTCTTGATACATATCCTTGAGTTGCGGAAAAACTAGAGTCAAAAGCTGAATGATAATCGAACCAGTGATAAAGGGCGAAACCCCCAACATCACAATCGACAAGTTAGACATCCCCCCGCCCGAGAAAATATTTAATAAACCAAAAAACTGATTATTAGTGAAAAATTGAGCCAGGGCCGCTTGGTCCACACTGGGAATTGGAATCGCCGCCGTGGCGCGGAAAATAGCTAAAATACCAAGCACAAACATAATCCGCCGGACCAATCCCCGATCGGCCAGCACTAGTTTGATTTTTTGTAATAAATTATCCATAGCAACTCGATACTAATTTACGAAATTATATTCGTTTCATTCGTATCGTCCTTAGTTAAGAGACCCGCCAGCGGCAATAATTTTCTCTTTGGCTACCACCGACACCACACATTTTTTAATGATTAGAGCAATAGCTAAATCACCCGTGCCAAGAATTTTGACCAAAGGCACTCGGCCATTTACCCGCCGAATAATTTTCTTGTCGGCCAAAATTTTAGGGGTCACCGTCTCACCAGCAACAAAACCAGTATTAAGAGCGGAAACATTGACCGAAACCACTGGTACCCCAACTGGCTTATTGGTATTTATCCCCCGACCACGCAACTTGGGCAACTTCTTAATCATATCACGAATTTCCGGACGCAATTTGCGGCCCGAACGAGCCTTCTGACCCTTGGTTCCCCGGCCCGAAGTTTTACCCCGTTTGCCACCCCGTCCAACTTGGCGGTGTTTAGTGCGTTTATTTTTTCGTTTTAAATCGTGCATCTGCATATTAGTGGGATTAAACGGTTCGCAATTTCTTTAACGCTATAATCGCAGCCCGGGCATTGTTTAATTTATTTTTACTGCGAGACAAAATTTTAGCGCTAATATCTTTGACCCCAGCCAAATCAAGGACGGTCCGGACCGAACTTCCCGCCACCAAACCTTTACCCTTGGCGGGTTTTAAAATAAGTTGGGAAGAGCCAAACTTGGCCTCGACTTCGTGGCGAATAGAGTGCCCTTCGGTGCGTGACACTAAAATCATCCTTTTTTTGGCATCATTCATCGCTTTGTCGATCGCGAGCGCGGTGTCACCGGCTTTACCAATACCAACCCCTACTCGGCCCTTTTTATCGCCTGCGACCAGTACCACCGAAAAACTAAACCGGCGACCACCGGCCATCACACGCGTCACCCGCCGTACATCTACCACTTTGTGGGCAAATTCTGGCTTGGCTCGCTCAGGCCGACCAGGGCGACCACCTGGGCGACGGGGGCCACGAGAACGGTTGTCTCCTCCTCTCCCTCCGGCTCCTCCTTTATTATTTTGGGTTGTTGGTGTAGGCATATTGATGATTAAAAACTAAAATTCCAAACCGCCAGCGCGCGCTCCATCGGCCACAGCTTTAACCCGACCAGTGTAGCGGTTACCCCCACGGTCAAAAACCACCTTAGTGATTTTTTTATCTTTAGCTAATTTGGCAATTTCCACTCCTAGGGCCTGGGCCAAAACTACTTTGGAAAACTCGCTGTCCTTAGGCGCTTTGGCACCTTTGGTATTAGCCGCGAGTAGAGTATGGCCAAGATTATCGTCTACCAAAGCAACCTGCGTATAGCGATTTGACTTAGCCACCACCAAACGAGGTCGGGTAGCGGTTCCAGACAGGCGGGTCCGGATCCGGCGGTGGCGACGTTCTTTAGAAGCATTTTTCTTTTTTTGGATGTTTCCAATCATATATTTAGTGCTTAAGCAGCAGTTTTCTTACCTTGTTTCCGTCGAACCTGCTCACCCTCATAGCGGATACCTTTACCTTTGTAGGGTTCAGTCTTCTTGTGAGACCGGACTGTGGCCGAAAACTGACCAACCAATTCTTTATCAAAACCAGTCACCGTAATATTACCTTTTTCTACCGTCACCGTCACCCCAGACGGAATTTTTTCTTCTACCGTATGAGAAAAACCAATATCAAGAATGAGCTTATCACCCTGCACATTGGCTTTGTAGCCCACTCCCTCAATAATCATTTTTTTAGTGAAACCTGTGGTCACCCCCTCGATCATATTGGCGATATGTGAACCATAAGTTCCCCACAAGGCTTTAGCAAAAATAGTCTCCTTAACTGGTAGTAAAGTAATTTCCGCCCCATCGATTTTAATTGCGACATCATCCTTAAATGGTCGGGCTAAAGTCCCCTTGGGCCCTTTTACTTCAAACATACCACCGTCTAGAGAAACGGTGACCCCAGCTGGAATATTTATAATGCGTTTACCGATACGAGACATGATTGAAAAATTATGGAAATGAATATATTTTTTTATTACCAAATACGAAGCATCACTTCGCCCCCCACTTTTTCTTTGCGCGCTTGCCGATCGGTCATTACCCCTTTGGGGGTGGAAATGACGGCGATGCCCAAACCTTGACGCACCGATTTAATGGCGGTTGCTTTTTCATAAACCCGGCGTGATGGCTTGGAAATGCGCTGGACCTTGGTTAGAGCCGGCTGGCCATCTTCGGCATAAGCAATATCCAAATAAAGATAATTGTGATTACGTTTAGCCCGTTTGGCCACCCCAGCCAAATAACCCTCTTGTTTTAAAACCGTCGCTACCGCCAATTTGGCATTGGAATAATCCACGCAGACTTGCGGTTTATTTATCTTGCCCGCGTTTAGCACGCGGTTCAACATATCAGATATCGGATCGGTTACCATGATGATTTTTTGACGCCGGGAATTTTGCCGTCATTGGCCGCCTCGCGAAAGCAGATACGACACATATCAAAATCGCGCATATAGCCCCGCTTGCGACCACAGCGGAAACAACGTCGCACTACGCGAGATGCAAATTTTGGAGTCTTTAAACTGCGGGCAATGACTGATTTCTTGGCCATAATTAAAAGTAAAGCCCTAAACGGGCTAGGTACAAGCTTATCAACAAAAGAGGGGTATGTCAAACCAAACCTAAACTATGAGATTTGTTGTTTTTAAAAAATAACCTATTCCCCAACCCAGCGAGCCTAGTTCCGTTTCAAAACCTTGCGGAGCTGTCGGCCGGCATGGTTTTGGCCTTTGGCGAAGCCGGTTGCGTAGCAACGAGGCCAAACGGCCCCGGCGGAGCAGAAGAAAACCACTCGCTGGAGTGGTTGGCTGTGTTTTGAAACGGAAGCTAGGCGAGCGCCTTTTTGAACGGAAACCCAATCTGCTTGAAAAACTCAAGTGCCTGTTTTTTGTCCGTAGCGGTCGTAACAATAGTCACCGACATTCCAAACACATCTTTAATTTCCTCATCAGTCGTCTCGGGAAAAACAATGTGCTCGCGAATACCAATCGTCAGATTGCCCATATCGTCGATACTGGTTTCAGTGTAACCTTTGAAATCCCGCATTCGAGGCATAGCAATATTGAAAAGTTTGTCGAGAAATTTGTACATCCGGGGACCACGCAAAGTGGAAGCCACCCCAATAATATCCCCTTGGCGTAGTTTAAAGGTGGCAATCGATTGTTTGGCCCCGCGTAAAGCGGCTTTTTGACCAGTGATTTTAGACAAGCGGTCGGCCACTAGCTCGTTGCGCTTCTTATCCTTGGCTTTGCCAGTCCCCGATGAAACCACCACTTTGACCAAGCGGGGTAAGGCATTGTTGTTTTTAACCCCCAGCGCTTTTTTGAGCTCGGGCTTTAGCTTTTCAATTTTATCTTTAAGCGAAATAATCATAAGCGTCTTTATTTTTTAGCAATTTTAGTCTTAACAGTTTTCTTGGCCAGCTTGGTCGCTAACTTCACATTGGAAGCATGAATCGGGGCCGATATTTTGACGGTTTGGCCAGTATCTTTGTTGGTACGAGCCCGGACCCGACGGTTTTTTAGGTTAAGACCTTCAACAATAACCAGCTGGCGCACCGGTAAAGCCCGCACAATTTTGCCAGTTTTGCCTTTGTCCTTACCGGTAACCACGGTCACCATATCGCCCTTTTTTACGTGTAATGTGTTCATAAATAAAAATTAAACAACTTCCGGCGCCAATGAAGCGATTTTTTGATAACCTTTTTCTTGAATTTCACGCGGAATCGGTCCGAAAATACGTCCCCCTTTAGGGTCTTGTTTGCCTTTTTCAATAATCACCACTGCGTTTTCATCAAACCGAACATAGGAACCATCTTTACGACGGAAAGGTTTAGTTTGGCGAACAACCACCGCCTGGACGACATCTTTTTTCTTCACCGCCTTGCGTGGCTCAGCGGTTTGAATAGACATAACCACCAAATCACCAATTTCCGCATACCGCTTTTTTGATCCACCAAGCACCTTGAACACCCGGCCGATTTTGGCCCCGGTATTGTCGGCTATTTTTACGATGGACTGTGGTTGAATCATATTAGTTTAGCTTATTACCACAAAATGTTTATCCTTGGACATCGGTTTAACTTCCTTGATCGTCACTGTGTCCCCCACCTTGTAGGCATTGGTTTCATCGTGTGCCTTAAACTTTTTGTGTTTAGTTTGAAATTTACCGTATTTGGCGTGCTGTTTGAAAGTCGCCACTTCTACCACCACGGTTTTATTCATCTTGTCCGAGACAACTTTACCCTTGAAAATTTTGCCTTCGATTTTTTTGTTAGTAGTATCAGTCATAAAACAATGTTATACCTTAGCTTTTTTTTGGCTCTCGCGCAAGATGGTCAAAATTCGCGCCACCACTTTACGAGTATTTCGACCTTCCTTGACGTCTTTAGTTTTAGCCCCGGCGACCCCAAAACGAAAGGCTAACAAGGCCTCTCTTTTGGTCTGTAAAAGTTTTTTTAGGTCTACTTCACTTTTTTTACGTAAATCTTTAGTGTCCATAGTCATTTATTAGCGGGCAACAATCCTAGTCTTGACTGGTAGCTTGGCCCCCGCTTTACGTAAAGCCTCACGCGAGGTCACCTCATCTAAACCATCAAGCTCAAAAATAAGCCGACCTGGTAAAACCTCCACTTCATAGCCCTGCGGGTCACCCTTACCCTTACCCATACCAACTTCCGCGGCTTTAGCGGTAAATGGTCGGTCGGGGAAAATTCTAATCCAGAGCTTACCTTTTTTCTGCATTTGACGCGTGATAGTCTTACGCGCCGCTTCAATCTGGTTGGAGCGAATGCGGGCCACACCATCGGCTTTGAGGCCAAAAGAGCCAAACGCCATCTTAATACCGCGTGTTGCTACCCGCTTCTTGTCTGGGTTGACCCGCCCGGTCTGCCATTTGCGGTGTTTAACTTTTTTAGGAAAGAGAGACATAATTTATTTATTATCAAATATCTCACCACGGTAAATCCACACCTTGACCCCAATCACACCATAAGGCAAATAAGCTTTTTCCCGGGCAAAGTCCACGTCGGCCCGCAAGGTCTGCAGGGGCACCCGGCCCGCTTTCTGTGATTCACGTCGGCCCATTTCTGCCCCACCTAAGCGACCGGACAAATTTATTTTAACCCCCTCGACATTGCGTTGGGCCATCACCTTTTCAATTGTCTGCTTCATAATCCGGCGGAAGGGCATCCGCTTTTCCAAAGCTTCAGCAATCATATAACCCACAATCGCGGCATGGGCTTCAGCATCTTTAATTTCCTCGACATCAACTTTTACTTCTTTGGGAATAGAATTACCAATCCGCTTCATCTCTTTTAGGATATCAACTTTTAGTTTAGTTGAACCTTCACCCGAGCGCCCAATAACCATACCTGGGCGAGAGGTCTTGATAATAATCCGGTAAACATTTTCACTGCGCTCAATTTCCACCACATCGACATATAAACCACGTAAACGTTTGGTCAAATATTCCCGCAACAGGATATCCGTCTTTAAATATTCTTGATATTTACCACGCGCACCAAACCAGCGAGACTTCCAGTCTCTAATAATTCCTAAGCGATGTGAATATGGATGAACGCTGTGTGTCATAATTTATTTTTTAGTCACTTTAGCGGTGGTTTTTTTCTCTGCTTTAGCAATTTTTACTACCTCTGCCTTGACCCCTAAGACGACATTGATATGACTAGTACGGTGACGGAGGGGGGTGGCTCGGCCCCTGGCCCGCGGTAGAAATCGCTTCATGACTACTCCTTTATCAACCCGAATTTCTTTAATAAAAAGGTCTTCTAGTTTAGCTTTAAAATTATTCTCGGCATTGGCCACCGCTGAGTCAATCAGTTTTTTCATCGGCACGGCCGCTCGTTTGTCGGCAAAGCCAAGTTCGATCAAAGCGGAACGAACACTTTTACCCCGCACCAAATCGGCCAGTAATCTAACTTTGCGGGGAGCTTGGCGATAATTGGACAGTGAGGCTTTCATCCCAGATTATTTTTTAGTATCAGACGGAGTCTTAGCCGCTTTGGCCGCCACAATTTCCGCCTCCTTCTTTTTTTGTTCTAATTCCTTCTGCATCTTACCGCCATGGCGATAAAACTTTTTAGTCGGAGAAAATTCACCCAAACGATGGCCAACCATTTCTTCCGACACAAAAACCTCAATATGATCTTTGCCATTATGAACACCAAAAGTAAACCCAACCATTTCTGGGGCAATTTGACTGCGGCGGGCCCAGGTCTTGATCGTTCCACCAGCACCGGGCTTCTTGTCCGCAATTTTTTTCATTAACTTTTCGTCCAAAAATGGACCTTTTTTAAGTGATCGAGGCATATTTCAAAAAAAATCGGGCGGCAGATCACCCGACCGTAAGCACGGGAATATATTAGCAGATAAAGGGATAATGTCAAACCCCCAGTTTGGCTTGGCCAAACTGGGGGTTGATTTTGTTACTGATTGATATTTATCTCTTGGTCTTACGTCTTGTTACAATAAATTTGTTGGAATATTTCTTGGACCGGCGAGTGCGCACACCGTAGGCCTGCTTACCTTCACGGGTCTTAGGACCACGGCGTAGGCCAATCCCCTGACGACCTTCACCACCACCGTGGGGGTGATCAACCGGGTTCATCGCTGAACCACGAACAGTCGGCCGAATACCCTTCCAGCGACTTTTACCAGCCTTGCCAAAATTAGCCAATTTATATTCCTCATTCGAAACCGCCCCAACGGAGGCCCAGGCATTTTCATTGATCCGGCGGACTTCGCCTGAAGGCATTTTTACACTAGTATAGCCAATGTCATTGGCGAGGACCTCGGCATATGAGCCAGCCGAACGAACCAATCTAGCTCCTCCGTCTGGTTTTAATTCAATATTATAAACAAAAGTACCCGAAGCAATTTTTTTAAGGGGCAAGCGATTGCCGATTTTTACATCCGCCCCAGCGTCCACAACAAAAGTATCCCCCACTTTCATATTTTGAGGCACCACAATATAGCGATATTCACCGTCCTTATAGCAAACCAGGGCAATAAAAGCCGAACGATTTGGGTCATATTCCACTGATTTTATAATAGCGGGAATAGCTCGTTTGTCGTATTTAAAATCAATTAGACGCAAAGTCCGCTTGTGACCACCACCCTTGTGGCGAACAGTAATCCGCCCTTGGTTATTGCGTCCCGAACCACGTTTTTTACCTTTAGTTAAGGATTTTTTGGGCTTGTTGGTCGTCAAAACCCCTTTATAGGTAACAACGGACATTTGCCGTCGTGATGGAGTTGTTGGTGAAAAAGTTTTCATATTTGTAGACTAAATAAAATCAATTTTACTGCCTTTAGCCAAATAAACCAGCGCTTTTTTTACCCCCGCCGTGACCCCTTTTTTGCCCCGAACAACCACTTTTTTACGAGGTAGATTAACAATATTTACCTTGAGAGGTGTGACCCCATACTTTTCCTTGATTGCACGCGCAATGGCTATTTTACCAGCTCCGGCGGCCACTTCAAAAGTATAAACAGGCTCTATTCTTTCAGTCAAAGCCGATGCCTTTTCGGTAATCCGCGGACGGGTCAAGATAACTGCTCCAGTTGTAAGTTGTTGTTTAGCCATATAATTTATTTAACTCGACCCACCAAAGTCTGAAGTGAATCTTTCGGCGAAACAACGACAATATATTTATAATTCATTAAATCAAGGGGGTTAGCATTACGCGCCTCCTCCACTTTAATACTTTTAAAATTACGAAAACTTAACAGCGTATTATCATTTTTCTCGGGCAAAGCAACATAAGCTCGCTTGCCAGTTTTGTAGGAAATTTTCTCCAAACCCTTTATCCCTGCTAGTGAATTAACAGCCTTTTGAGCTTCACTGGCTTTAGGAGTAGCAAAAGATAAGTCCGCCACAAAAACCAATTCGCCATCACGTAATTTCCGCGACAAAATAGTAAACAGGGCTTTGGTTTTCATTTTTTTATTGATTTTGCAGGCAAATTCACGTTCATTACGTGGACCATGAGCCACACCACCACCCACCCAGATAGGTGACCGAGTAGAGCCATGGCGGGCACGCCCCGTCCCTTTTTGGCGCCAAGGTTTTTTGCCACCCCCCGACACCTCACCTCGACTTTTAGTATGAGCCACATTGACACGAGCATTGTTTTGCATACTCGTTATAACTTGGTGCACTAAATCTGCGTTCCACTTCAAACCAAAAAGCTTATCGTCGAGCGAAATCTTTCCTTCTTCCTGACCACTTTTATTATAAATTTTTGCCTCCATAATATTAATTTGCAATAGACAATTTAACCGCGAATTTCCACCACTGTACCACGCCGACCAGGGATTGAACCAGAAACAAAAAGTTTATTACTATCTTTATCAATCTTAACGATCTTTATGGTCTTTTGCGTAACCAAATCACTACCCATTCGACCGGCCATCCGCTTGCCTTTAAAAACTCGTTGCATACCACCCGCCCCGATCGAACCAGGCTCTCGCTCCGAATGTTTTTGACCATGAGAGCGGGGGCCCCCATGAAAACCATGGCGCTTGACCACGCCCTGAAAACCTTTACCCTTAGACACCCCAGACACCGTGACATCATCCCCCTCAGTAAAAACTGAAGTATCAAGAGTGTCCCCAACTTTTACCTCACCCAGACCGGCTTCTACTCGATATTCACGGATAAGCTCAAAACCCATGCCCTCACTTGGCTTAGTGGCCTTGATATGACCTTGAACCGATTTGGACAAACGGGCAATTTTACGTTCACCAAAACCAAATTGAACTGCTTCATAACCATCCTGGTCATTGGTTCTTACCTGGGTCACAGTCAAGGGACCAACCGCAATAATCGTACCAGCAATAACCCGACCATCGTCAGTGAAAATTTGGGTCATTTGTTCTTTTTTACCTAAAAGAAATTTCATTGTTGTTGTCGTAAAGTTGTCAGGTTAATATCTATCACGAAATTCGATCCGTGTCTAATTCTGACACCGCCCGGCTAGCCGGGCGGTGTCAGTCAAGACATATATCTTCTACCTAAACCATTTTGACATCAATATTGACGCCACTGGGTAAGTTCAAGTTTGTTAGACTTTCAATGATTTTCGGCGATGGGCTCAAGATATCAATTAGACGTTTGTGAACTCTCATTTCAAATTGTTCACGCGAATTCTTGTCAATAAAGCTTGAGCGATTGACCGTATATTTTTTGATTTCAGTCGGCAGTGGAATAGGACCATGGATAGTAGCATCATAACGAATAGCCGTATCAATAATCTGTTTTACACTGGCGTCTAGTACCTTGTTTTCATAAGCTGAAACTCGGATACGAAGTTTACCGGTATCGGCGTCGTTACCTTTTTTTACCTTTTTCGATTTGAGAGTAGCTGTGGCCATTTTTAATCAATAAACAAACAGGATAATTTAAGCGTTGATTTTAGTCACCACTCCAGCTCCCACAGTGCGACCGCCTTCGCGAATAGCAAAACGAGTCTGGTCTTCCATGGCGACCGGTGCCACTAGTTTAACTTTAAACTTCACAGTATCACCCGGCATAACCATTTTAACATCGTCGGCTAAAGTTACTTCCCCAGTAACATCAGTGGTCCGAATATAAAACTGGGGTTTATAACCAGTAAAGAACGGTGTATGACGACCTCCTTCTTCTTTGTTTAGGATGTAAACCTCGGCTTCAAAATCAGTATGGGGAGTCACTGAACCTGGTTTGGCTAGAACTTGTCCCCGAGTAATATCTTCCTTCTTAGAACCGCGAAGCAAAATACCAGCATTGTCGCCAGCTCGCCCCTCGTCCAAAGATTTGTTAAACATTTCAATCCCAGTCACGGTCGTCTTTTTAGTATCACCAAGGCCAATGATTTCGATTTCCTCACCAACTTTGACAATACCGCGTTCGATCCGACCAGTGACCACCGTCCCTCGGCCTTCAATCGAGAAAATATCTTCAACCGGCATTAGAAATGGTTTGTCGGTTTCGCGAACTGGCTCTGGAATATACTCATCAACTGTATCCATGAGTTCCAATACCTTCTTGGCATTTTCATCATCAGCCGATGTAGCCGCTAAAGCTTTTAGACCAGACCCTCGGATAACCGGAGCGTCTTTGTCAAAACCTTGTTTAGCGAGTAATTCGCGGATTTCTTCCTCCACCATGTCGATCATGTCTGGGTCATCTACCATATCGCACTTGTTGAGAAAGACGACTATTTTAGGTACGCCCACTTGCCTTGCAAGCAAAATGTGTTCGCGAGTCTGAGGCATAGCGCCATCAGTAGCGGCGACTACCAAGATTGCACCGTCCATCTGGGCGGCCCCGGTAATCATGTTTTTGATATAGTCAGCGTGGCCCGGAGCATCAATGTGAGCATAGTGACGCTTTGGGGTCCAGTACTCTGAGTGGTGAAGCGCAATGGTTATCCCGCGGGCTTTTTCTTCAGGGGCGTTGTCAATACCATCAACACCCTCTACTCGCGCCCCATAACCCTTGTCCTTATTCATATCCAGGACATGGAGAATAGAAGCGGTCAAAGTAGTCTTGCCGTGGTCAACGTGACCAATAGTGCCGATGTTTAAATGCGGCTTGGAACGATCAAATGCATCTGCCATAACTTTATTGATTAAATAATTTTTATAATAAACAAACAATTTTCGTGCTCAAGCTGAATTTTGAACTGTCCAAAAACCAGATTGAGCACGCAAACACACTAATAAAAAGCACGCGCAAGGCGTGGATATATGATAGCAGAGAAGAGACTAATGTCAAATTAGACCAAATTAAATGACGTTGGGGGCATTCGCCCCCAACGTCATTGATCCCTAGGGCATCCGTTGCTCGGCTTTTACCATGTCGAGCAGTATCCCAACCTTGATTTGGAAAGACCCAAATCCATACGTATCGTCAAGCGTCAATCGACTCTTCATTTCTTGAGCCAAAAACCGGCGCGCCCTCATGATAGACTCCCTCTTATCGTCGGAACATGGACTAGGGAGCACCTCCGGGAAAAGAATATCGCCGTTTTCATCCTTTGGCCACTTGATGTGAGCCAAAAGTAGGTCTGGATGATTCTCGTGGGGCGATAGATACCGCCTCAACGCAGACTCATAGTGAGTCTTTAAAACCCCGACATCAAAGAAATCTGGCACCTGGTCCAGACTTTCCAGCCGGAAAAAGTGAACGTGCTGGCACAGGGCCGAGAGTATCGCTACCCTCTTGAGCCAGACAACACTCGCTCTGACCGGTTCGCCCTTAAATTCTTGGAAAAGGGCTTCCTTGAAGGTCGGGTCCCCATGACTATCCACCTCTAGTGGAAAACTCACAACAATCACCTCCTCTCGGTGTAGTTTTGGTTGCGATTAGAACAAGACTAGCCTATTTTTAGCACAACTTAATTCCCCCCGCCAGCGGAGCTGGCGGGGGGAATTAAATTTTTACTATTGATTTTTTGCTTTCAGTTTTGCCTTTCCTGCCTATTTCTTCCTCCCTTCAATAATCGCCGTTGCCACATTTTGTGGAATAATCGCATATTCCGAAAATTCCATCACATAGGACCCACGGCCCTCGGTCATCGAACGCAAAGTAGTGATATAACCAAACATTTCCGCTAGTGGCACCTTGGCGCGAATTGCTTTTAGGTTGCCCCGGTCTTCCATTTCTTCGATTTGACCACGTTTAGACGAAATATGCCCTGTAATATCACCCATAAACTTATCGGGCACTACCACCTCCACCTTCATTACTGGCTCTAGAAGCACTGGTTTGGCCTTTCTAGCGGCATCTTGGAAAGCCATCGAGCCGGCCAGTTTGAAAGCCATTTCCGACGAGTCTACTTCGTGATACGAACCATCATAAAGCTCGACTGATACATCCACCACCTCAAAGCCGGCCTGAATACCACGACTCATTCCCTCGCGAATACCTTTTTCGACTGGATTAATATATTCCTGAGGAATAACACCACCTTTAATCGAGTTAATAAATTCAAAATTAGATTCTCGAACCACATTTTTAGGGGCGTCTTCTGGTTTAAGGGTTTTATCAAGTGGTTTAATGCGCAAACGGACATGACCATATTGACCCTTACCGCCCGACTGTTTAACATATTTACATTCGGCCTCCGCTTGCATAGTAATAGTCTCTTTATAGGCTACTTGGGGAGCGCCCACATTGGCTTCAACATTAAATTCACGCTTCATGCGGTCCACAATAATATCCAGATGGAGCTCGCCCATACCAGCAATAATTGTTTCCATGGTTTCTGGGTCAGACTGCACTTTAAAGGTTGGGTCCTCGTCTGACAGTTTTTTGAGAGCCATACCCATCTTTTCTTGGTCGGCTTTCGTTTTTGGTTCAATGCGGAGACGGACCACTGGTTCCGGGAAATCAATCTGGTCCAAAATAATCGGGCTATTTTCATCACAAAGAGTATCCGATGTTCTGGTGCTTTTCAGACCAACAATCGCGGCAATCTCCCCCGCATAAACCTCTTTTACCTCTTCCCGGTGGTTGGCGTGCATCCGGACAATTCGACCAATTCGTTCTTTTTCGCCATTGGTTGAGTTATAAACATAAGAACCGGCCGTCAAAACACCAGAATAGATACGAATATATGAGAGTTGCCCCACAAATGGATCGCTTTGCAATTTGAAGACGAGACCAGCCAGTGGTGCCGTATCACTAGATTCTCGAGTGGCATCATCACCAGTGTTAGCGTCTTTACCATGCACCGGTGGAATATCAAGGGGACTCGGCAAATAATCAATCACCCCATCGAGCACCAACTGCACCCCTTTGTTTTTTAAAGCCGAGCCACAAAAAACCGGCACCAACTTGTTGGCGATTACCGCTTTACGCAAAACTTTCTTAATTTCAGCAATACTTGGCTCTTTACCCTCAAGGTAAGCACCCATCATCTCATCGTCGTGTTCAACAACTTTTTCAATTAATTCCGCTCGATATTTCAGTGCGTTGGCTTTTAGATTATCAGGAATTTCAATTTCTTTGATTTCAATACCCATATTACCCTCAAATAAATAACCCTTTTGAGTGAGCAGATCAATAACTCCTTCGTGGGCGTCATCTTCACCAATCGGAATTTGCACGCGCACCGCATTTTTAGTCAGCCGGTCAATAATAGTATTAAAAGAATGGTCAAAATTTGCCCCCATCCGATCGAGCTTATTGATAAAACAAATGCGGGGCACTTTATATTTATCCGCTTGGCGCCATACTGTTTCCGACTGGGGTTCCACCCCAGCCACACCATCAAAAACCACCACCCCACCATCGAGCACTTTGAGCGAACGTTCGACTTCGGCTGTGAAATCGACGTGGCCTGGGGTATCAATAATATTTAAGCGATGTTTTCGATCGGGATTTTTAGCATCATAAGTTGGGGTCCAAAAAGCCGTGGTCGCCGCTGAGGTAATAGTAATGCCTCGTTCGCGTTCTTGTTCCATCCAATCCATAGTCGCCGCCCCCTCGTGCACTTCACCAATTTTATGCGAAACACCAGTATAAAACAAAACGCGCTCGGTTGAGGTAGTCTTACCAGCGTCAATGTGAGCAATAATACCAATATTACGAACCTTCTCTAATGGATAGTCGCGAGACATATATATACAAAATAAAACTTACTATTAATAAAATAACCTCAGAAAACTTTGTCAGCTAACAGGTTTTACTTGCGACGAGCAACAGCAAAGTGAGCAAAGGCGCGATTGGCTTCGGCCATCTTGTGCACATTTTCTTTCTTCTTAACAGCATCACCTTCATTTTTGGAAGCATTTACTATTTCATCGGCCAACCGATCAATCATTGGTCGGCCAGACTTGGCTTTAGCTGAATCAATAATCCAACGCAGACCTAAAGACAGGCGACGTTCTGGGCGAACTTCGTGAGGCACTTGGTAGTTGGCCCCACCAACCCGCCGTGAACGAACTTCCATTTGAGGGCCAACATTATTAATTGCTTGTTCAAAAATTTCGATTGGTTCAGCTTTCATTTTTTCTTTTACCACTTCCAAAGCGCCATAAACAATTTTACGGGCGGTATTTTTCTTGCCTCTTTCCATCACATAGTTAATAAGCTTCTCTACCTTTAAATTTTGGTAGATAAGATCAGGGGTGAGACGAGAGGTTGGTTTGTGCTTACGACGCATAGTTGATTAAAAAATTTAAAATTATTTAGCTTTTGGCCGTTTATTACCATATTTCGAACGACCCTTGCGGCGCTTTTCTACTCCAGCCGTATCCAAAACACCACGGACAATATGATAACGAACCCCAGGCAAGTCTTTCACTCGACCACCACGAATAATCACTACCGAGTGTTCCTGCAAATTGTGCCCCATTCCTGGAATATAAGCGGTAACTTCCATTCCATTGGTTAGTCGTACTCGAGCGATTTTACGCAAAGCCGAGTTTGGTTTTTTCGGAGTGGTAGTTTTAACCTGCAGACAAACCCCTCGCTTAAAAGGTGAATTGTAATAAACTGGATGATTTTTACGCGTATTAAAACCCATCGCGAGCGCGACTGATTTAGACCGTTTAACTATCTTTTTTCGACTCTGGCGAACCAGCTGATTTATTGTTGGCATAAACAGGGAACACTTTAATACAGACTGAACAAAAATGCAAGAAAATATAGATTAATTAGAGAGGCCCCGGGCACGCTTTGCGTGCCCGGGGCCATAACACCTACTCTGCTCCACCTTTTCTGGAGCGTAATCCAGCCAGGTCATAGGGGTAACTTAACCCCGCGTCCTCGTGCTCCCTTGGATAATCCATAGCTGTCCAAGGGACAGAAAGTGGCCGGCACTGGGAGCAATAACACTCATCCCCACCATCACTTTCGACTAGGCGCGCACTACACTCGGCGTGTCGCCCAGCGACACAAGCTTGGCAAATTTTCATCTCAAATTCCTCCTTCTACTTCCAGCTTATCGCTATATCCCCGCCCCCGTCAATAGTTTGAAAATAAACATCACGACCGGCGACACTAAATTGGAAATAAATAAAATAGCCAAAAGTATTAACACCAGCTGGTACTGCTCCATAATTTGCTCAATTTTTCGCCAGCGGTAAGGAATAAGTGCAAAAAGTATTTTAGAACCGTCAAGTGGTGGCACTGGTATCAGATTAAAGGCGGCCAACCACAAATTAACCAAAATTATAAGCGTAACCAGCTCGAGGAAAGACCCAGACAAACTAAGCCAAGGGGCCGACCGTAAGATTAGGGCGAAAAACCCCACTATTAATAGATTAGATAAAGGGCCAGCCAGACCAACCAGCGCTGGTCCCCACTTGCCCGCCGATAGATTGTAAGGGTTAAAAGGCACTGGTTTAGCCCAACCAAAAGGCATACCTAAAATACTGGTGATAATGGGCACCACCAAAGAACCAATTGGATCAATATGAGCGATGGGGTTTAGAGTCAGGCGACCAGCGTGTTTAGCGGTCGAATCGCCTAAAATATAGGCCATATAACCATGCGCCACCTCGTGCACCACAACAGAGATAATTAGAATAGCAACAAAAAATATTATTTCGGGCCCCATATTCTTTAGTGTTTACAAGCTAATTTAGTTATGATAACATAATCCAGTCTAATTTAAACATATGAAAGCTTGCCCAATCTGCGCCAAGACCAGCCAAATGGTCGGAGGTTACTCCAACCGAGTGCGTGCCACCAAATTTAATCCCATCGCCCAGTCTCGCAAACAACCCAATCTCCAGTGGGCCACTTTGCCAGCCCAAGCCGGTGGCGGTCGAATCAAAATCTGCACTTCCTGTCTAAAGAAAAACAAACACCTAGAGATAAAGATGATTTAAAGGTCACTCGCCTAGCTTCCGTTTCAAAACACATCGCCACACCTCTAGAGGTGTGGCGATTCTGCTCCAGTGGGGCCGTTTGGCCTCGCGGCTACTGCCGCAAAATTTTCCAAAGGCCAAAACCCTGCCGACCTACACCTCCGCAAGGTTTTGAAAGGGAACTAGGCTCACTCGGACTAGGCTATAGCAACAAAAAACCGAGGCGCGCTCGCGCCTCGGGGGTTTTCAGACTTTACGGACTACGCAAACAAATTATCTCTATACCGGGGATACTTCTCAACTTTTCGAGGAGCTCTCGGGCTTGGCTCTCTTGTTGTTTTCTGTACTCTTCCCTGTCTTCCTCCTGTTCTTTAATCCAAAGTTCAAGAGAATACAGAGCACAACATTTTGGACACTTCACCTCTGGGACTTCCCGATAGATAGGAGTTTCTGAGTAGCCAGAGCCACCGAAAATCGGGTCTTGGACATTACACACAAACTCCAAACGGTTTTGATAGACCAAGGTTTCAGCACAATGTGGACACGTCGCCCTCATCGGGTAGGGTTTAGTGTCCGCATTCCTTCGCGAGACAGCCCCCGCACCTTGATAGGGGTAATCTTCTTCGACTTGCTTGGGTTCATCCGCCACTACTATCACCTCCTTTCTATTAAAGAAAGTATCATAAATATTTCTAAAGTACAGATACGCATTTTTTACAAGCAATATTATGGCCATCTGAAACAAATTCAATTGTTCCTTGTATAGCGGTGCTAACAAACGGGATTTTCATTTCTTTAAGTCGCGCTAAAACATCTTGGTGGGGGTGGCCATAGCGATTGTCTTGACCAGCCGAGATAACTGCATATTGTGGTTTGACGGCCGACAAAAAATAGGCCGAGCTAGAAGTATGGGAACCATGATGGCCCAATTTTAAAACATCGGCCTTTAAAGCTGACCCATATTTACCAATTAAATAACTTTCTATTTCAAGCGGAGCGTCGCCAGTCAAAAGAAATTCGGTTTCACCATAGACCAAGCGCGCCACAATCGAAGCCCGATTGGTTTCCAAGCCCTGCATATCTCTCTCAGGAAAGATAATTTCTAAAACTGCGCCGGCACCTAAATCGATGGTTTGACCCGCGCGCGCCGAGAGGCGCGCGCGGGTTTCTTTTTTAGCTTTCTGGTCAAATAAAATAAAATCATCCCCCGCTTCGGTCTGTCCATTATCCATCACCCCCAACACCTGGTAACGATCCAAAACAAAAGGCAGACCGCCAATATGGTCAGCATCAGGGTGAGTAGCTATTACTAAATCTATTTCATGGTCATAAAAAGGTAGGGTGTGGCCCAAAGCGCGCAATATTTGTCGACCCGAACCGCCATCAATCAAGACTTGATTGCCATTTGGTGCCTCAATGAAAACGTTGGTTACACAATACCGTATTTGTAAGCTGAGATTGCTCTATTTTATTATGGGGTGATGTGTAATCTCCGTTAGCACGTTGCTTACACAATCCATCCGTTTCAGAATCTTTAATTACATCCGAAAAAGAAAAGTGACTAGGGCCTTGAACTTTCAGTTGAACATCTGCAATAGTTTTATCTTTACTTATTATAATTCTTTCTACGACCAAATGTATTATCGCCGCTTTTTGTTCGTATGTGGCGACTCCAAAACCTACAGATATTTTTTTATATACTTCAACTAAATCTTTTTTAGCTTTTTCTACATCAACCTTGTCTTTATTTAGTTCTTTTTCGAAAACCAATATTTCTTTTTTAAGTGAGTGCTCCTCATCTTTAATTATTAACCTTTTTTTGTTGTATTCCTCACGACTTTTGAACAATGTCCCATTTACATACACTTCATCTATCCTCTGTAGTTTTTTTTGAACTTGAACAAGTCTAGCTTTTTTTACTTGAATCAATGTATATATTTGGCTAATTGTTTTGCCAGACTTTTTAACAGCAGCCTGTAAGTTACCAACAACGTAATCTGGATTATTAAACAGTCCGCCTAAAGCGTCCCAAATTTTATTAAGTTTTGTCTCGGCAATCTGTCCACAAGACTTACAACGGTTGTCTACTTCTAACACCTCTCTCCACTTTGCCTTCCTTGCTCCGTGGTAAAACTTAAATGGATTTTGCGTGTCCTTCTTTGCGTTTTTGGTTGAAGCAAACATCTTCTTGTTACAACCCCCGCAAATAACTAGTTTGTTATAAAGATAGTCATTCTTAATATTTCGAGCAGCAAACTCTCTATTTTTTAACAACTGTCTCTGACAAGCCTCGAACAACTCGTCACTGACAACCTTTTCTGTCTTAAACTCTACCCAGTCGTCCTTATCATTTTGAACACTTTCATCGAGTAAACTAGTCAAACCTAAAAACTGTTTCTTAAATCGAAAGAAATATGTTGTGCCTGTAAATATTGGATTAGAGATAATCTTCGCTATCGTTTTTTTATGCCAGTAACCAGACAACTTTTTGCTCTTACTTTTTCGCTTTCTTTTTGTATAGCAAGGTACTCCCATTTCGTTCGCTCGCTTCTGAACAGAAGTTAAAGTCATACCCTCATCCACTATCCATTCCATAAACTTTACAACCCATTTCGCTTCTTTTTTAACCACAATTAGTTTTTTTGTATCGGGGTCTATATCATAACCATAAGGCGGAGTCCCCCAAATCCATTTATTCTCTCTAGCTGCCATCCTCCTTCCACTCGATGTCCTCTCTTTTATTGTCTCGCGCTCTAATTCTGCTAAAGCAGCTAGTGACTGCATTACATACCTACCGTGAGGGGTTGCAGTATTAAATGGCTCAGTAATGGAGCAAAAATCAACAGCATTATCAGTAAGCCTCTCCACACCTCGAATTGTTTCATAAATCTTTCTAGCGAAACGGTCTAACCGATAAACTAAAACGATATCGAATCCCCCTCTCTCCGCAGCTTCAAATAGTTTACAAAGTGCTGGGCGCTTCTCTATGGGCAGCGCCCCCGAGAAACCCTCATCTACGTACATATGTTTTTCTTGGTCAAAGTCATATCCCTGAAACTGCGAATAGAGAATAACCTTTTCTTTTTGATAAGGTAGACCATACCCCTTTATTTGTTCGTCCGTTGAGACTCTTAGATATGCAGCAGCCCTAATAACTTTTTCTTCTTTTTTTTCCATATTATTTTAAGTTACATTTTCTAATACCTTATTAATTCTTTTTTGTCCCTTTTAATAATTAAAGGACAAAATAACCTGCAGCAATACTCGACTTCTACCTTTGAATAGCCCAAAGGTAGTAAAACTTAGCTGATGTGACGAGGGTAATGAGTAGTCGTATTTTGGCACCTTTAGGAAGAAGACCTTAAAGCTCATAACAATCTTCCGACATAGCCTCAACACCACCCTGAAGTACTGCGGTGCTTATCAGAGGCAGGGTGAGAAGTCGAACACTCATTTTCCCTGCTTTCGCATAAACACCTCAGAACTCCTTTTTATTTCCAGAAAGCGGCACGCTTCAATGCTCACTAGCTGTTTTGACAGAGAATCTTTTACTTCGTTTTCCCTGAATTTGAAGGTTCCCCTCGATTTGACTGCGTGAGCAAATCTTTACAATGAGATATCCAATATCTCCAAAAGACGCAAAAACAATTCAGAGTCCGAAGATTTATCTCCCGACAAAAACTTAAGTTCAACCTGAATGTCGTTGTTGCATTTAGACTTACTCATATAAAACAAATTGAGCCTCCAGGCGGTGACATCCTGAAGGCTCAATGCGTGTCACCGCTAACCACTGAAGGTTATGATGACAGTAACAATCTATTTTATTTTGCTATACCTCTTTTACTGATAGTAATAAATGTCACAAAAAATTATTTTTGCTTATATCTCGACATAATCTGCCTGACGTTATCTACTGATACTTTATCTCCATATAAAAATCGCATTAATTCAGCAATAATCGCATTTTTGGACATCCTAATAAGCCGTTTTTCACTGCTTAAATAACTTCTTAATACATCCTTAGACTTTCTAGACAAAGAAGCGACTCGTTCGTCTCGTAGTCTGTTTACCTTCATCCTAATTCTTTTTTTAACTTTTTGGTTATTTTTTTCACCCAACGGCACACTTATAATTTCCTCAATCTGGTCCCAATTATATTCAACATATTTTTTTACGTCCGATACTTTGGCTCCCTCGTGTATCAACAAAGAAACATACTTTTTCCCACTAGCCCTCCAGATAGGTTCTGATGATTTGTAGGTTCCTTTATTGGACGGATTTTCAATTGAGCATCCATAAAACATATGACCTTCAGCAATAGCAACCTCTGGAGTAAGTCCATCAACTATGTAAGACGATGCCACGTCGTGAGCGGAAGGTGGTAAGTCATATCTCTTAAGAAACTCAGCAAGTTTAACTTCGGCTTTAAGTTTTCTTTCAGGGTCTTTCCACTTGGTATCCAGTATCTTCATAGGGTCGTCAGCGAACCCGTTTTCTGGTATCTCATTATTCTTCCTAAATTTGATAACGTCATTTACAAACTTCTTACTCCGTAGTAAGTCCAGAAAAACTTCATACGTCTTCTCTGTCACTTTTTTTGATTTTTTAACCATAATTTATTTACTAGAAGAGTAGCCCAGCTCAGTTTCAGTCCAACATTCTAAAAACAATCTAGACTATTGGCCATAAGGACTCTATTTACTTCCGTCAAATAAAAAACTAATTTGTCCTAAATTTTGCACTTAGAATCAGAAATAAAATTGCTGCAATTACATCAATAATAACCCAGGTTCCCTTAGCAAAAGTGACGGCAGAAATAGGATTAAAGATGATTGCCAAGATTATCATAATGACACTCCAGCCTACAAGATTTTCCTTGTAAGCTCTGTGGGCATTGATTACTCCAGTCAAAGATACAACCCAGCGTAGCACTTGATAGTAGCCGTACGGCCAAATTGAAGGCACAGCCAGCAGAAGCATTATCCCAGATATAATTGAGAGGGTTTTAGCTATTTTCATTTTTGTAACATTGACCAGTCGAGATAAAAGCGTCTGTCAATAGCGTGACGACTTCTACATAGCTACTATCTAGATAGGAACTTTTAAACAACATCCCGTGGGGCTCTTTTGTGGTTACTGTGACAACTTCTCCTGACTCCTCTAAATTTGAGGGGTAAATGTCACAGGGCTTACTATCACATCTACCTAAGAAAGCCTCGCCTTCTGGACTTTGACCAATAATAACGAAGACGTTTGGTTTATCTGCAATACATCCATCGATAGTACAATAAGACTTTGTTTCAGGAATACAGTATAGAGAATGTTTTGGTAATGCGCCTTTCACTTGGTTATAAACCATTAAAACATCCGACTTCTCAGACTGACTGATGGATTCCTGCCTATCCCACTTCTGTCTAATTCCAAGTAAAAGTAGCACTAATAAAATAATGATGATTATGGTCAACTTAAACCATTCATTTTTCAGCCATTTAGTTAAGTTATTGTATTCCATATCCCCTACTACTTAGTTTAAGAACCATTGGTGTTGAACCCTGAACACACATCTCCGAATCAGCATCATCTTTCCTGGCCTCGGTCAGAGTTACCACCATAGTCTTAATATCCGCTTTTAATATTTGGTCTTCGCAAAGTGAACTAGATATAGCAGTAATTTGCCCAGATTTAGTCCACTCTGTTATATCATAATATGACATACCGTTGGTAAACTGGTCATCGAAAATCACATCTGCTTGAGCAATGTTACAAATTTTCTCTTCTAACCAACAATCAATTGCCACACTATTTACATCATTGGTCATCTCACCTCCCGAAACCGCCACCCAAGCACCGTCGAACGAAGCTAGGCCAAGCCTATTAGTAAGTTCCACAGATTGGTCGTCTTTAACAAAATTAAGTGATGGGGTCTTAAGCTCGTTTATTGATATAGTAGACGCATCATAGAGAACAAATCCTAATAATATTCCAAGAACTAGGGCCACTACATTTTTGGTAACTATTTCTTCTCTAAATTTTTTTATATTCCAGTTCATTAATTTGCTTGAATGTTATATCAGTTATAATCCCATTAATTGAGAAACTCATCCATAAAATCGTGGTAATCGCTTTGGTTTGTTATTAGGGTTACTATATCCCCGCCTCCATCAACAATAGTCACAGCATCTGTCCTCTTATCAATCCTAACCGATACACCACTCTCTGCCTCTAGTGTCACAAATTGTTGTCTATTATCTGCAACCCGAAGAACTTCATCATCAAATGACCTAGGAGGGATGAATTGTAGTTTTAGTGTATCTGTAAGTGTAAAAAGCTGATAGCCTCTTTCATCATAAGAATCTGTTGCGGTAATTGTGTAATACTGTCTAGCTTCTTTGGGCTGGTCTTCTAAGTTTGAAAACTTAACAAAACCAGCAATACTACCAACTGCAATATCTCCCCGATTAGCACTTGTAAGAGTACTTCCTTGGTAAGAATCTACGCCATAAAATGCCATAGCGCTAATTAGTTCTATATGGGGCACAGCCTCAACTTGATAGAAATAGTTACTTTCCTCGTATGACCACTTCCAGTAGAAAAATATGTTTGAAATAACTAGTAGTAGAATTACCACAGCAACAGGTTTTTTATTGTTGAAAAACTTTTCCATTGTCAGTAGTTTGTAGTTCATCTGATACTAGTCACTGTTTTCAATTATATTCAGACCGAGAAAACGTGAAGCAAAGGTGATAAAAGTAAATAACAGTAAAATCCCTAAGGCCAAAAACTCTCCGTTCAGCAATGTCGCCAGCATAGCAGTTGGCACCACTCCAACCCCCAAGAATATCAGTCCGATTATTACTCCCCAATAACCCCAGTGAAAAAAAGTGAGCAAAAGCCCAAACATCCAAAGACCTAAGCCAAAAACATACGAGGATGAAAATATCGCTATCCCAGCATAGGGTTTAGTCTTTTTAAACAGTGTCAACGGTAAGAAAATTAAAATGTCTATACCAAGAAGTATCCACATTATTGGTCCAAGCCAAGCTAAGACTTTATCGGCCAACCACACCCCTCCAGAAATAAAGGCTACCAACATAGAAATACTTAGTATTAGTACGCCTAACCCGACTATATACCAACCCGCCGCTTTTACTTTATCCATAGATTTAAATTATTTTAGACCTTCTCGTGACAAACATCTCTCGTAAGCACTATCATAGTTTGAAGTAAGGTATCTACCCTCTACACAAGGCATTACGCTATACGGCCCGTCTTCGCATATCTGTTTGTATAAATCCACCGCAGACTGTTCAGCCTCATCAACACAAGCTGACTTTTTTAGTGTTACTAAGGTTTTTTTAAATTCTACATCATCTTCAACCCTCTTCCTTTCGTTTAACTCCATTCGCTGCTCAACAACTTGGCTTAAAAAGTAAAATCCTCCGAGCATAAAACTTGCAATCAATATAACAGCAGGTAGAGATAGCTTATTTATATTATCAATGATGTTTTTCATATTCATTTAACTACAAATTTTCACACGCCAGCCCGTCCCTATCCCTATCCAAATCGTGCGGGTCTAGTGCTGGCCCACCTTGTTTAATATAGAAAGCCTGAGCCTCGGCTTGGGTTGAAAAATCGGCACAGTTTTTATCACTAGGAGTGGAAGTCCTGGCAGAGGTTCGAGACACAGTTTTAGCCTCTGTCTTGGCTGTAGTAATTTTAGGGGTATGACAGTGGTACTCCCCTGTCTTACGGTTAGTATGGCAACCGTTCGAATCTGTCCGCCCTGGATGGGCTAAAACCACCCCTGGAGCGGAGATAAGGATCAAACCGAGGATTAAGCTTATCTTTTTCATTATTAGGCCATTACCGTTAGGCCTACCACGAGGGCTATACCTATGATGACAGAGGCTAAAATTATAGCCATTCCTAGGTTCCCTTTCTTTATCTCCTCCCACTCGTCTATAGGGGTAATTAGACTGAATATCTTAAGGGCTACACTTAAGGCTACAGCCATAGAAACGGCCCCGGTTAGGGCCCAGCCAAAGGTAATGAGGTATTGAGTGAAAATCATAGTTTTACCATACAACTTTTATGGATAAAGTAAAGGGTTATTTTACCCCACTTTTATCGGTTTGTTTTGGAGCAATAGCTAATTTAAGAAATTCCTTAACATCAAAAACTCCTATTGTATTAAACATACATTCTTTCAGTCCTTCCATCGATACTCCATTCATCTTTGCGTTTACCAACTCAAAGATATCAACAGCTGTCACAAGACAGATATCACAACTTCTAGCTTTTTTTATTAGATTATCCTCAAAAGCCTTTGGTCTCTCGTTTGGTTTAGCGTCCTTATAGTGATTAATAATAAATATACCTTGGGTTAAATACGGCTCGGATGTTGGGGTATCTGGGATTCTTGCGATTAATTGATTTAAATCAGTTCCATTTAGTCCTTCCTTATTTTTTCCTCTAATTTCGATGATGATTCTAGATTTGCCTTCCTGATAATATCTGTCCTCCTCATTATCAACATCTGGAGACAATAAATTAATACCCAGTAATTTAAAGCAGTCAGATAATGACACTTCCAATGGTTTACCTTTTAGATACAGTACTTTTTTATACTCACAAATTAATGATAACTCAGATATTAGGAGTCCTTTTTCGACTTCTTTCCTATCTATTTCTACTTGTATATCCAATATCCCTTGCTTTTTACTGGCCTCACCAGGAAGTACAATTTCTTCAATCCATACAGGAGCTGGTTCTTTCTCAACCGAAAGTTCTGTTATTAACAATTCTATACTATCTTCTGTATTGCCTAGCACAGGCAAGAAAAAAATTGGGCTGCCTTTAATCTTAGTACTTCTAGTACTCGTATCGCCCACGCTCCAAAGAAATCTAAATGCAATGGCTTTATTTATTTTATTTACAGCAAGCGCTTTGAAGTTAGGCTCAAACACGAGCGAACTATTTGGTGGGAAATGGTAGCAGTTGTTTATGCAATCTTTGTATAATCTATCCCACTTTTTAATTCTAGTCAGGAATTTTAAGTAATTTTCAGTCTTTGAGTGGTCAACTATGTTGCCTGGTAATTCTTCAAACATCGGAATAATTGGGCACCAGCTATAGTTGAACGTGGTCTTACCCTGTGGTGACGAGTAAATAACTGGGCTCGCACAAAAAGAAAAAACTTGAAGTTTCCTTTTCTCTTGAGCCTCAATAATCATCTTCCTAATATCATCAAAGTAATTTGGATTTTCTATGGATATCTTTTCCATCAAGTCCCGTGTAAGAGAAGCGGTATCACATATGACGACATCAAAATCAGGCACATAAACAAAATCCCCCCAAGATACAGCTTTGTCCGCCCTGGGGTGATTTTCTGACCCGATAACTAAAATACTTGCCCTGGAGTCCTCATTCATTTGATACCATAGTAATACTTGAATCTACAAAAGTACAAGGTGCCGAGTTATTAGGACAGCTGATACTAATTTTTTCTAAAATCTACTATCTTTCAACAGTAAATAACAGAGATTAACAACATTCAACACTGTTAGACTGGCTATCTAATACAAAATAGGTATGCAAGTTATATAAGTTGTATCACCCCAAATTACCTGTAATTACCTGTTTTTACCTGCCCACGACACGATACCTGCAGAAATAATTTTTTATATTATGAAAGTTAAGAAAGTTACATTCCTTATTTTTAACTAATTTTAACCAGGATTAACCATTTTTAACCGCAATTGACCGAAACTAACCGACTTTTACTAATACTTACCAATTTCTACTAACATCTACTAACATCCACCACTACTTCTGTACTTTTTATGATTTTAGCTGTTTCTCCTCGGTCAGACTCCAAATAAGCGCGACCACCCAACCGATGAATGTCCAACCAAGAAAAAGATTGAGCGCAAAAATAGCCCAAGCGTTATCTTTTTTATCGTAAAATGCCCCGATTGAGGGAGCAAAATATAGCCCAATGACCGCTATCGCTATTAGTAAGGCAATAAATGTAGATTCCATAATGTATTAGATTAACTTATTAATTAACTTAAAACTTAGTTATAACTATCAATCCTTCCATCATTATTTTGGTCATAGAAGCAGGACGGCCCATAATCCATCCAGCAATACTGATACTGAGTTCCATAACCATAATTAGAGGGGTTTACTGCATCAGGTCTTCCTAAGCGGTACACCAGTATGTCGTAAGGCATACCAATCCAAATCTTTCCAGCCGCCAGAAGCTCGCACTCCTCTTTAGTCCACTCAGGGTGCGCCTTACAAGCACGACCAGCTGGACTACGGTTATAGGCTTCCAAGTCAGCCTTGGCTTTCGCTGTTTTAGCCGCTATTTCAGCCTTACGCTTACGTTCTGCCGCCTCCTCTGCCTTTTCCTTGTCTACTCGTTCTTCTGGCGTTAAAGTGCGATTTATGACCAACTCAGCTTTCCCCGTCTTATCCTCCCTGGCTGTCTCCAGAAACACTATTGTCCTTTCCTTTTTAACTGGTAGTTCAAATTCAAAGTTACCCTTTTTATCGACCTCCACAGCTTTTTTAAGGTGGCTCAGGCTGGAGTCTTTCGGTCTAACATAGCCTTTAATTGTCACCAATGTTGAAGTCCCAACAGAAAACTCGTTTTCGGGTTCAGTAATTCTTATGGAAGGAGCTCGATGAGAGTAGGCATATGAAGACATCGAGAGCATAAATATTCCAAGAATCACGGCTACCGTCTTCTTTTGTTTGAGGTTTATCCTGTCCTCGTATTTATACAAATAGAAAAGCATAGCCAGGGGTATTCCTAAATACCAATAGGCAATAACAAACGCTATAAAGAAAATCACCAATAACCCTCCCAGGGAAAACTTAGCCAATTTCACCACCCTACCAATTAGAGATTTTATTTTGCTTGATTCCATAGCTGGAAATTAAGAACCAAAAAGCCCACCACAAGTGAGGCCAAATGGCCCTACCTAAGTTTCCCTAGGTAACGTTCCAGACGCCCTTGTGATGGGGTTTTTGTCTGGAACGCTTTGCGACCATACCGTAGAAAAGTAAATTTCTACGGGTTAGGTCTTAATAAATTGTTATCCTGATATTAACAAAAAACCCCACCAGTGGCTACCCTGGTGAGACAGAGGCAAACCCAAGCTATGTTATTTTTCTTTTTGGGATTTTTGATTGTTCTCAGGGAATAAGTGTTTTACAGCAATCAATAACATTATAGTTATCTGCGATATTGTTGCCGTTACTAGCAAACGGAAACTCCAGTCCTCAAGATAAAAGAACTTCCCAGGCCTGTTTGTATCTACTCCTTGTAAAAAAGCGAGGATAAAAATGACGGTCGTTTCTATTCCTAAAAAAATAAACAGCCGATTCAGTGTGACCTTTTTTAAAGAAATATCCTGCTCTAAAGCATCATTGGCTAAGGATTTTGCCCTTTGTTCCTCCTTGTCTTCAATTTTTTCCGCTATCCTCTTTCTGGTTACAAATGGGGTATTATATGACTGATTAAATATCCCTGGACGGCTGCCCTTCTGATGATTTAGGAGCCTCTTTTTTATTTCCTCCACCTCATTTTGTGCATCAGAGTATATCCTACTTGTTATACCTGGCTCTGAGTCGGGAACCACCTTTTTATCAGGAGGTGTCATACTAGTCATTAGCTAAGCCAAGTTTCTCTAATCTAATTGCCATAGCAACAACGGAAACATTAAATATTTCTGCACATTCTTTAACATCTCCAACTTTACCCCAAGCGTCCCTGACCAAATCTTCTGGCATTATTAACGACGCCGCAAAATTATTAGCCTCAATTTCTAGCTTTGTCCCTATGGCGTCATCTAAACGAAAAAGGGTTCTACCTCCATCCAAAGTGCCTTCTCCGTCTATCATTATTTCTTCACTCTTAATAAATTCGGAATGCAGAAAAAGGTGGCCCAACTCGTGAGCTACAGTAAAATACTGCCTGGTTTTAGGTTTACTGCGGTTTATATAGATAGAAAAGGAGTCATTGTCTTTGTTATAGCTTATTGCCCCAGATATTTTATCTTCCAAGAGATTAGTGTAAATAATCTCCAAATCCTTTCTCCCTCTTTCTATATTTTCAAATGGAAAGGGGGAGACATTATCAGGATTATATAATTCCCTTTTTTCGTTAGCTTTTTTTATCGCTAAATTTACGTCTGCTTCCATAGGTATATATTACCACTTTTTCTAAATAACCGTTCTATTTGGGGTCATCTAAAAAGCCCATTTCGGTAAAATTTGCCTAATTTACTGTCATTTGTCAAAGAAACCTTGAAACCAAGCTGCGGTATTGTGTAGCCTACGTTAAAATAGCATCCCCTTGGCCAATATCAAAAAAGCTTACTTTTAATTTAGACCCAGTGGTAGACCAAAAAACTAGAAGCCAAATCAGCAGTCCAATGCTGGCCAGTAAAAACAAAAAAGACCACCGCCAGCGCCAACTATCTTGCATCAAGTAATTATACCAAAAAACCCCGCCGGCGGAGCCGGCGGGGTTTTTAAAAAACTATTCAGCTTCACTATCATCAACAACTTTTTTGGTAGTGGCTTGCTCAGCGACTGGCGTTGCTCCGGTGGCTTGCTGTAAGAAAGTCGCAATTTGAGCAATATCGGCTCGGTTTTGCAAAGCCAAAGCCCTAGTCTGATAAACCACATAGGCATGCGCTACAAAAATCGCAAACAAAACACCAAGAATAAAAGCGATAATGACACTTTTATTTTTAAAAATTGAAACTGCTACAGCCATGAGAATATATTTAACTTCTAATGTAACTAATTATATAGACATTTAAAATGGTTTCAATTCATTTCCCGTTTCAACTGTTGATAGCTTTTTTTGTTTAGCTGGCCGAGCAAAAATAATTAAGGGCAGATATAAAATTATTATTAACCAGATTGACACTGGCGGTACTAAAACCGAAGCCAGCGGTAGATGACTAAATATTTTTACTACTCCTAGCACATAAGCCAATAAGAAATAAGTTCCACTGCCTGCTATAAACGCTAAACTAGGAGAAACAAAACCCAGTATCCCCGCGATAAAACCAACCAACATCGTCAGGGGAATAAATGGCACCACTAAAATATTGGCCGGCAAAGCGACCAAACTTATTTCGCCAATTTTATAAAACAACCAAGGCGTCACCGCCAATTGAGCAGACAAGGTGGCCGAAACGATTGCTCGTAAACCATATTGGTCCGTGAGCCAAGTCAACTTAGCTTCGAGCGGGGCCGATAAATAGATCAAGCCCAAAGTGGCCAAAAATGATAATTGAAAGCCGGTATCATTGGCTAAAATAAGAGGATTGTAGAGCACCATTAAAACCCCAGCAATAAACAGCCCTACAGTAGCACTATATATTCGCCCGGTGGCTCGCGCCCAGACGGCAAGTAAGGCCATCAGAGAGGCCCGCACCACGGTCGGTCCCCCGCCAACCATTAGCGCAAATAATATTATACTGACCGCTCCTGCCAGTAAGGTTAAATTAAAACTTAAAAAATAGGCCAGAAAAATCATTAGGGCCTCGGCCACAATCGTCATATTGTACCCCGACAAAACCACAATATGGACCAACCCCGCCCGCCGAAAATCAGTCGTAATTTCCTCTCCTAACCCCCGCCTCTCTCCCACCAAAAGCCCCGCCAGTAAAGAAGAATGTGGTTCCGGTAAGGCTAGATTCACCTGCTCAATAAATTTATTTTTGAGGGCCAATAACCAAGTTAAAATATAATTACCCTGCCCTTGGTCAATAATTTCAATCTTGGCCAAAGACATTTGATAATGAATATCTCTGACTTTTAAATAGGAAATATAATCAAACTCCCGCCCGCTATCTGTAATAAAGTTTGTTGGTAAAGCCACCAGACCAGTAATTTTCAAAACATCACCATAATTAATCTTTTTATATGGTGAGGTCGAAACCAAAATCTTTTCCTTTGAGTCTACCAGACGCACTACCAGACGAGTGGTTGTATCCCGTTCATCGGGACTTTCAACCACCACTCCCATCATTTCCTGTTTCTGCCCCACCTTATCAACTAAAACCGAATTAAAAACTATAGATGATTGTAACCGCCATACCCCCAAACCAAAACCGAGGCCGAGGCAGGCCAAATAAATATAGGGCAAAAATTTACGCCCCCGTAAAAAATATAGGGCTAAAAAAATTGGGGTTAAAATTATTAGGGCCAATAAATCATTGACCTCAAATTCTAGCGCCCCCGCACCCAAAACACCGGCGAGAAAACCTATAGCTAAATAAAATAAAACCTGACGAAAAAGTGATAAATTTACTCCCATGTTTCAATCTTACCGCCTAAAGCAAATCTTGCCCACCATATTTTTAGAGACTAGCGAGCGCGACGGCGCGAGCTCGAGGAATTTTCTAGCAAGAAAATATCCGTACTCTAAAAATATGGTGGGCAAGATTTGCACTTCACTTCGCATCCATCGCTTCATTGGCGAGCGCATCCGCCTCTTTGTTTTGTTCGCGCCTAATCTCGGTAATTTTAAAATTAGGAAAATCAGTTTTCAAAATTTCTTTAATTTGGGTGTGATACACGCGCAATCTATCTTCTTTCACTTTATATTTGCCTGCTAGTTGTCTAGCAATCAGCTCGGAATCAACACGTAGTTCTACTTCTGCCGATTTTATTTGTTCGGCGCTAAAATTTTTCTTGATTAAATCTAAGCCCAAAAGCACCGCTTGATATTCGGCCTCATTATTGGTGGTTTCGCCTATATATTTTGAAGCTATCGCTACCACTTTTTTATTTTCATCATAAATTACCGCTCCAACCCCCGCCGGTCCTGGATTTCCCCGCGCGCCTCCATCGGTGTTTAAAATTATTTTTAGCATTAAAAAATTATAACACAAAAAGGGCCCGCTAGACGCAGGCCCCGAAACTTGAATCAGTGCTTGTGCAAGGACCCAAGGCCACCCAACGAATGTTTTGCTTCCCTGTTATCTCCCAATAAAAAATTCAGAAGAAGGGAAGTAAAAATTAGAAGCCCGACGAGCACCATCGTTGCTAAATCTTGAAGTAATCTCACAGTCAGTCCTCCTTTCTCTTTTTACAGCATAACTTATGCTTGCCTCAAGTCAACTACGCGCAAGCGCAACTCCGGCCGGTTTTTAAAGGTTGATTTTTCAATATTTGCGAGCATGTCCACCCGCCGGCCAGGGGCCAGATTTACCCCCGGCCAAATATGACCCGAATCATAAGATAAATCACAACCAGAATCACAAGCAAAAAAGGCAATGGCCGAGATTTTATTGTCTTCATTATCTTTAAAAACAATTTCCACGTGTCCGCCGGTTTTACCAAAAGCTTTAGCGGAAACAATGGCTAAATTTTCGAGCCAAAACACTGGCTTGGGAAAATCTAGCCCATACGGCCCAATTTTTTCAATCTCTTTTTGCATTGCCCAGCCAATATCAGCCAGGCTAATTTTCAGATCCGCCTCCTCCTCTTCCACCACCACCGTTTTGGTCATTTTTTTGTAGGCCTCTAATAGTTTTTTCTCTAACTTCACCAAATTCTCGGCTGGCAAAGAAAAACCACCCGCAAAAGCGTGACCGCCAAAATCACGGAAAAATTTTGGTTTGCCCGCCAAAGTCATTAGTTCAACCACATTTACTTTGCCGTCTGACCGGCATGAACCTTTTATTTCGCCATTACCATTTTTGGCCCAAACAAAAACTGTCCGCCCATACTTTTCACTAATCCGCGCCGCCGCTAGTCCCAGCACCCCCAACCCCCAATCCTCGTTGCCGACAACCAGCACCGCCGGCAAATTCTTGGTTTGATAATGTTTTTCGACAGTATCTAAAATTTCCGTCACTTGGCTACGTCTTTCTTTATTGCGCCCCTCCAAATCACAAGCAATTTGACGCGCCTCCTCTTCTTTAGTGGTCATCAGTAAATTAAAAGCCTCCAAGGCATGCGACATCCGACCCGCCGAATTGATACGCGGGCCAATCATAAAACCAATATCCTCTTCATTTATATATTCTCGTTTCAATTTTAAAACCCGGAAAAGCTCGAGGAGCCCCAGTCGGTGAGTCATTCGCAACACCATCAGGCCAAACTTGGTCATCGTTTTATTTTCGCCCGTCATTGGTACCATATCCGCTACTGTCGCAATCGCCACTAGTTCTAAGAGCCACTTTTCCCAACCAATTGGTATTGTCTCCAAATTACCGCGTGCTATTAGCGCCTGCACCAACTTAAAAGCCACTCCCGTCCCCGCCAAATGTTTGTAGGGATAGGCACAATCCGTCCGCTTGGGGTCAATCACCGCCACTGCTTTGGGTAATTTGGCTGGGGGCAAGTGGTGGTCGGTTACTACCACGTCTATCCCCAACTCATTGGCTCGCTTTACTTCAACCAAATTAGAAATTCCACAATCAACTGTAATAATTAGTTGTACGCCATCAGCTTTAAATTTTTCTACCGCTACTACCGATAAGCCGTATTGTTCATTATGGCGATGGGGAATGTAAACACTAAAATTTTCGTAATTAATTTTACGAAAAAACTCGGCCAGCACCGCCGAAGCCGGCACCCCATCGGCATCATAATCGCCAAAGATTAAAATCTTTTCCTCATTTTCAATTGCCTGCAATATTCTAGCCACCCCTTTTTCCATATCCTTCAGTAAAAATGGATCGTGTAAATGTCTCACATATTCCGGCAAAAAAATCTCTTCGATTTCTTCTCTGGTTTTCACCCCACGATTTTTTAAAATAGCCGTGGCCACATCTTTTAGTCCAGCAAAAACATCACCTTTAGTTTTGCTAACCTTTATTTTCCACGCTTTTTGCATCGGGGTATTATAGCACCCCTTTAATTTCTTTTTTTACCAACATCTTTCTCCTGCCCCCAAAAGTATTGGACACTCGGTGTCCAATACTTTTGGGGGCACCTCATTTTTGCTATAGTGAGTAAATGGCCAATTGCATATTTTGTAAAATTGTCGCTGGCGAAATACCCGCCCACAAGGTCTATGAGGACGACCATTTCTTGGCTTTTTTGGATATCAACCCCGTTTCTGCCGGCCATGTCCAGGTTATACCCAAAACTCACTACCGCTGGGTGTGGGATGTACCCAATGTCGGTGAGTATTTTGAAATAGTAAGGAAAATAGCCCTCGCTCAGAAAAAAGCTTTCGCCACCGACTTTGTCTTATCTAAAATTGTCGGCGAAGATGTCCCCCACGCTCATATTTGGGTTTACCTCGACCCCGCCCTCTCTGGTGACAAAAAAGATTTTGAAGGGAATAGAGATAAAATAATCAAAGAAATCTAAAAACCTGCCCGAGCTAATGCTCGGGCAGGTTTTTAGATTAATCTATTTTTCCAATGCCTTAATCCCCGGCAGTGTTCCCTTAGCAATAAACTCGAGCATCGCTCCACCCGACATAGAAATATAATTTATTCCACTTGAAAGGTGGTGACGCTCCAGCGCCGCCACCGTGTCTCCCCCGCCCACCATTGAATACCCTGTCGCCTCGACCAAGGCCACCGCTATCTCCTCGGTCCCCTTACTAAAACCTTTTTCAAAATTACCCACGGGACCATTCCACAACACAAACTTGGCTTTAATTATTTTTTCCTTAAGTAAATCAATAGTGGCTGGCCCTGCATCCTGAATATTATCTTGTTTACGCACCCCCTCTGGCTTTTTCACGACTCGTCCGTCTTTAGTTTTAACCACCACATCGATCGGTAACTGAATTTTTTTATCTTTTAAAACTTCCACCAAACCCTTGACCCCATCACCTACCAGCGACTTACCTATTTCATAACCCAGTTTGTGCCAGAGTGGATGAGCGAGCGCCCCACCCACAAACACAAAATCGGCTCGGGGCAACAGCTTCTTAATCACCGGCAACTTGGTTTCAAATTTGGCGCCACCTAAAATTAGCACAAAGGGGTGCCCGGCTTTATTTACCTTACTCAATTCAGTATATTCCTTAGCAAAAGCCAGCCCCGCAAAACTAGGCAAATATTTTGGCACACCGACAATAGAAGCGTGAGCGCGATGGGAAGCCGAAAAAGCATCATTTATATAAATATCAGCGAGGCCAGCCAAGCGCTTAGCAAAAACCTTGTCATTTTTCTCTTCTTCTTCGTGGCGACGAATATTTTCCAACAACATTACCGAGCCATTGGGCATCGCCTTAAAACGCGCTTCGTCAAAAACCAGTTTAGAAAAACCAATTTTAAGATGAGGCTCGAGAGCCCGCGCCACTGGGGCCAAACTTTCTGTTCCTGCTCGTCCCAAATGAGCCACCACTAGCACTTTGGCCCCTCGCTCGGCCAAATATTTTAAAGTCGGTAAAGCCGATAGAAGTCGGCTGTCATTGAGAACTTTACCTTTGGCGATCGGAACATTAAAATCGGTGCGCACCAACACAAAATTACCCTTTAAATCTTTGGTTTTTAGATCTGTGATGGTTTTAAAAGGCAACTTTGACATAATCTGATTATTTTATTTTATCAGCGATTTGTAAAATCTGTTTAAATTGGTCTGGCACCAGCGACTCTCGCCCCACCAACAAACCATCGGCTCGGCCATCTTTCAAAAATCCTTCAGCATTTTTTACATTGACCGACCCACCATACAAAACCGGTAGGGCGAGCGCCAGCTCATTGCCAGCCAAACCGGCAAATACCTTGCGGATAAACAAGGCGTTGTGTAAAAAATTATCGGGCGTATCAGCCCCATGCGCCTCGGTGCCAATCGCCCAGATTGGCTCGTAAGCGATCATAATTTCACTATAATAACTTTTTTTCAAATCACCAAGACAAGCGCCAATTTGACCACGTAAAAAACTCAAATAATCACCGTGTGCATCACGTTTTTCCTCGCCAATGCAAATGATTGGTTTCAGGCCGGCTTTGACCGCCAGTTGGACTTTTTCCCGTACCACTTTGTCGGTTTCTCCCGCCCGCCTACGCTCCGAGTGACCAACAATCAGATAATCGGCGCCAATATTTTTAATCATTTTGGCGGAAATGGCGCCAGTCTCGGCTTCGTTCACCCCAGCACAGGCGTCTTGCCCACCCCAAAATATTTTTTTGGTTGGCCGCGGTGGTATCAGCAACGACAAATACAAAGCCGGCGGACAAATAATAGTCCGCGTTTTGGTCAGCTTTGAAGCAGTTTTTTTTAGAGCTAGAGCTAGAAGTTTAGCTTCCCGCGGTGAAGCCGGATTCATCTTCCAATTGGCCACAATAAATTTTCCCATAAGCTATAGTATAACATCCCCACTAAAATCGGCCTCGACTCTAACTGACTCGCCTTAGAGTCGAGAGTGGGCGTGGCGCCGGATAAGAGCAATCGCTTCGTTTAAATCTATTTTACCAAGAGTAGCCAGCACAAAAATATCTTCATTTAGCTTGAGTGCCCCTTGTTCTCGGCTAAAATTCACAATTTCCTCGGGTTTTTTACCATCTTTAATCATTTTTTCGATCGGCAAGGTGACTACTAGCGCTTCCGTGGCATAGATTTTAGTTCGATCAGGTAAAGAAATATCACCGTTTTGTTTTTTTACTTTAAAATTAGCTGTGGCAATATCAAAAGACACATCAACTAGGCCAGCTAAAACTAAATTATCCTTCATTTTTTCAAAATTGAGATAGCCCTTGAGGTCTTTCCACTCATTGGGCTGAAGTTGGCCCGCCACAGCCCGACTACCTAGGGTGGAAACAGGTTCAAGGCGCATAAAAATTTTAGTGACTGCTGACAAAATATAGCGGTCGGGTAAAAGCTGATCCGTTTGACTCACTAAATCAGCTAAATTTTTTGCAGATAAACCCACAAACACCGCTATACCCCGCCCCGCCGCTCCCGCCAGTAGGGCCAAAGTTTGCGGTGAGTCAATTTCTTCCACCAAAATAGCATCAAAATCGTGCGGTAAAAGCCGACGCAAAATATCGGCGACGGGTTTACCGGCTGTTTCTACCTGCTCCACGTGGAAAAGATAACGCTCTAGTTTTTTTTCAATTGAGAGCACTGGGTGGCCAGTGCGGGCCAACCTTTCAGCCAAGGCATAAAACAATGGCTTATTGGTCTCAACCATATCTCCCGAAATTACCGCCAACCCTCCTCCAGCGGTGATATTTTCTAGGACCTCTAGGTTTTCCCCCCATAAACCAAGCTTGGCCAACTCATTATCACTTTGCCTAGAAAATATGGCGCGTTTGGACAAATCAGTCGTAAATTGTCCGGTGGGTGTAAAGTCATATTTTTTAAATAAATCAGGAAAACCGGCGGATTCGACTAAGCGCTGGCCAATATGCGGATTGGTAGCCATAGCATCATAAGTTTTTTGCCCAATCCGATAGCGAACCAAAGTTTCACTCGGACTGACTTCAATCAAGATCCGGCGCGCCTGAGCTGAGCTCGCATCACGAAAAACCAAGTTAGCAACTCGCCCCAAATCGCGCTCGCTTTTTTCGTGAGCTAAACTGGCCCCAAGTTCGCGTAAATCACGCCCATAGCGCCCACCGAGCTCGCGTTGGTAAGACAATAAAAGTCGGCGGACCAGCGCTTCTGGGGCCAACCGCGGTAAAATATGCAACTCATCAGCTAAAATATTTTTCGCTTCTAAAATATCCTCCAAACGCAACCCAATCACTTCCAAGCCACTAGCCGTTTCGCGTAGAGCAATCACATTGTGGGCCCGCGCCACTGGTTCGGGGATTTTGGCTAACACTTCATAGGGAATCTGGTCATCAAAACTACTCATAAATGGCACCCCCGAGGCCCGCGCCTCGAGGCGGCGCAAATCATCGCCAGAAATTATTCCCTGCACCAAAATTCGTTCGGATAAAGATAGCCCCTTGTCTTTGGCTTCTTGCTCGAAAACATCCAGCTCGGCGCGAGTCGCCACGCGCGCCGACACTAACAGTTCTTTTAAAATCGAGGAGTCAATAAACATTAGACATAATTATACCAAAATTAAAACCAAAAATCCCCGCTCATCGCGGGGATTTTTGGTGATAAATTAATTTATTTTACCAACCACAATTGTAAGTCGGACGACTAACATTATTCACTTCTAGGCTTCCATTCCCCGCAGTGTTACCAATTGCCCCTCCAATAAGAGCACTTACCACATCTCCCCCAACCCTTCCTCCAATTACTAAACCAGCACCGCCGCCGAGGGCACTCTTACTCCACACTACTCCAACATTCGAATAGGAGAATCTTTTACCATCACCTTGTGCCTCTTTAAAGATACAGCCCACTTGATAACTCTCAATCGCCCCGGTTTGAGCCGCCACGTATTGCTGACAATCTCTAATGGTCCAAGACGAGGGAACTGGTATATTGCTTTCCACTACTCGAGGCAAAGAATTAAAAGCCTCATCAAGACTAGCTCTCATGTTGGCCCCTATATCGGGTAATATGTACCTATCCATCAGAGAACCAGCTGGTAATATGCCTCCAGCTTGAAATACTGTTACACAAGCATTGCCAAGACAGATTCTTTTATCGTTTGGTGGCACATTGTTTGCTGGAATATAAACGCGAGAATTATTTCGCGCTTCTGCATACCTGTCTAACATCGAAAGAAGGAAGGAACTAATTTTAAGCTTGAAATTATAGAAGGCTCCGCCCACCCCAATAGCCGTACACATTTTTTGCCCCTCGCCAGATGTCGCTGTATCCTTGTACCCAATTTTGCCGTCATTGTCGGCAACTAAAACCCGCGTACTAACATTATCAGCCGCCAAGCTTCTTAGCCTTACTTTTCCGTCTACATCTAGCTTTGTATTAGAATCAATATCTGCGGTACCAAGAGAAATAGAGCCACCACGGTCAATTCTTACATTATTAGCCGTGATTCCTCCTTCAACATCAAGCTTATTACTTGGATCATTAGTCCCAATGCCGACCTTGCCCTCACGCGAGATTCTCATGGCATCCACAAGATGAGCACCATCGGTAACAGTAAATTGAAGACCGCCATAATTAACAGCGCCAGTTGATGCTCGCTCGATTACACCACTAATTTGGGCCAGAGTTGCATTATTCGCTGCATTTCCATTTTTTGCGGCAAAACGTAAGCCAACGCCACTATTAGCGGAATTGGTGTTGTTTGCAATGATGGCAACAGGAAAATTACTCGTTCCCGTAAGGTCGGAGACTGTTCTGGCAGTTAAGCCCACAGTATAATTGGTGGTGCCATTATCAATATCTAACTTTGTTCCTGGTACATTGGTGCCAATACCCACTTTTCCAGTGTTAGTATTGTATATGTTATTACCACTCGTTGCCCATTGACCACCAACCGAAGAAGTATCAAAGCAGATTCCAGTTGTGCTACAAATTCGGTTCACTGTAAGCTTTCCAGCAATATTTACATCGTCAAACAATCTTATCAATCTTGGTTGCATTGGCACACCCTCAGCTACCACCACTCCACCATATACATCTAGAGATTGAGGGCTAGTATTTTTGTATCTAATATAACCCACATCCTTGCCTTCTAGATTGAATGCACCAAATTTTAGTCGCCCTAATTCGGCAGCTGAAAAACTAGTGCCATCAACACCGATTGTTCCCGTTACATGAAGATTAGTACTAGGGCTATTGGTCCCAATACCCACCTTGCCAGTGTTAAAATCCACCACCAAAGGAGTTGCAAGGGTATTATTGCCGTTTGGATAAGTCACACTCGGGGAACCGACTTTACGAAACGTTAGAAGTGACCCATCCATCTGAATTCTAGCGTTTTTATCTGTCTCACCAGTTTGATTTAACAAAATACTTGGAGCGGCATTTTCACCAATAATCTGACCACTCGAAAATAGAGTCCCAAACGCAGCCAGGGCTCCATCAATACGAGTGGCACCATTTACCTGAAGCTTACTCGTAGGAGCCGGATTACCAATACCTACGTTTCCATTGGAAGCAATCATTAACATTTCTCCGTCTGCTCCAAACTTATACCGATTAGACAAAAAGGTGAGTGGCGCACTAGAACCACCATCTTTAGTAGCAGCAATTATAGCGTCGGTGCCGTCGGCACCACCATTGCTAAAGAGAATATTAACAATACCTGTTTTAACGTGGAATTTTGTCTGGGGGTTGGCCGTACCAACACCAACATTGCCAGTCAGATTTTTATTGTAAATATTATTGACATTGGCGGTCGATGAAGCCCATTTATCACCGCCGTTATTATTGGTAACCTCGGTACACAAATCCTCATCAGGACCAGAACATTTGTAAATATTAGAAGCATAAAGATTGGCCCAACGGCGAGTCGGACTACCGAGGTCATACCTATTATCGAGATGGGGTCCAACACTACCGTAAACCTGTAATTTAAACAGTGTTGGATCAACCACGGTTCCAACACCCACATTGCCAGAATTTAGATTGATTGATAATGGAGTAGCGGCAATATTATTGCTAGAACTTACTCGATTAAAACTAAGAAGGTTATTTTGAACTTGAATCCGAGCGTTAACACTAGAATTATCAGTGTCAAATAAAACCAAACTTGGTGAATGATTTCGACTCATAAGTAGACCTGTGGCCGAGATAATACCGTCTACTGTTAATTTATAGTCTGGGGTAGTTGTGCCAATACCTACTCGCCGAGTCAAAACTGATGGAGAGATCGCCGTTCCAGTGGAATTCAATGTCCACAAGCCATCCCCGCCACCGGTAAATGGACTACAGACGACAGCCCCCTCGGCACTGGTGGTACAAATATTATATTTAAAAGCGTTGATAGTGCCACCAACAAACAAGTTGTCAAGCAAGTGCACCATCCTGTTGCCTACCGCGTTCCCACCACCGAAAATTCGCACCGAGATTCCTGGTTTACTGTCGGTGGAAACTACACCGTTATTGAAATAGAAAATTCGGCCCGCTTTTTCTTCTTTTATAGTAGTCGGAAACTCTTTACCCAATTCCAAAATCGAAGCTTGGCGCAAATTAAACCCGCCAGCTTTGGTCTGAGTGGTCGAGCCCACATTTATTGGGGTCGGAGTATTACAACCAGTCGGACCACAAGCTGGGTTTGCCCACTCCGCATACGCTACCCCCGCCACCAAAAAGACAAACGCAACTGAAACTAAGATAAGTGAGGCCTGCTTAAATGATGACGGGTAGTTCATAAATATGATATTAAATTAATTTTAATTTTTAAATATAATTTGCTAATTATTTTGCAACTGTTTAATAATCTGCACTTTCTCCGCTTCCGTCGGCCCACTATCATCGGCTTGAATTGACTGCAAAATCTGGACTTTTTCGGCTTCGCTCAATTTGGGCGCCTGGTCGGCTTCGGCCTGCAACTGGCGCATGATTTCGGCCCGGTCACTGGCTGGCAAATCCTTCGGCTGGCCTAATTTGGAAAAAATCAGGACGGCCAAAAAAATCACAGCCAAAAACACTAAAATTATTACCAAGGTCACCGCCCAAATTTTACGCTCGGGAGTAGGAGTGGAACCAGGACTTAAAGGTGAGCCCGGAGTCGGCGTTAAATTATTTTCCATTGATATTAATTAAATGAGCCCAAAATATTTGGCCTAAACCTTTGGTCAAATTATAGCAATTACCACAAGCTAGGAGTAGCCAAGATAATATTTTAATGTTGATAACTTAAAATCTGCAGTCGGTCCACCCCCTTGACTAGATTTCTGTATTTGCTACTATTAGGTGACGATTGTATGACCGCTATTCCGATTTGGGAGGGCGGATTTTTTAAACAAAAAATTATTAAAATAAAAAAATAATATGATTGACCTTAAAGCTTTAAATGCCGCCCTCGGCGAGCTCGAAGAAGAACGCAATATCCCCCGGGCTAAAATTATGGAGGCTATTTCCGATGCACTCGTGGCGGCTTACAAAAAAGACTACGGTAAAAAAGGCCAAATTATCAAGGCCAATTTTGACCTCAATACCGGCACGGCTGAATTTTATCAAGTAAAAATAGCCGTCGATGAAACCACTGTGCGCCCGGCGGTCGATGATGAAGAAGAAGTGGTAGTGGTGACACCCCCAGCTGTCGCAGGCGAGGATACGCCCGAGGAGCGCCCCCGTTTTAATGAAGAACACCATATTTGGCTCGCCGACGCTAAAAAGATTAAGCGTGATGTTGTCCTCGGTGAAGAATTGGTTTTTCCCCTCGAAGCCAAAGACGACTATGGTCGTATTGCCGCCCAAACCGCTAAACAAGTTATTATTCAGCGTATTCGCGAAGCCGAAAAGGTGTCTATTTTAGATGAATACGAAGGTAAGGAAGGGGAAATTATTAATGGCAAAGTGCAAAAGATTGAACGGGGTAATGTGTTTGTTGACCTCGGTCGCACCACGGCTATTTTACCCTTTGAAGAACAAATCCAAGGTGAGTTTTACCGCCAGGGCGAGCGGATCCGCGCCTACCTCTATTTAGTGGAAGACACTCCTCGTGGTATTGCCCTAAAACTATCTCGCTCCCATCCTAAATTTGTCGAGGGTCTATTTTCTCTCGAAGCGCCCGAGGTCGCCTCGGGCGCCGTGGAAATCAAGGCCGTCGCCCGCGAAGCTGGCTCACGGACTAAAATCGCTGTCACTTCACACGACCACTCCATCGACCCGGTCGGCTCCATGGTTGGTCAGCGGGGTTCACGAGTGAATACCGTCATCGCCGAGCTCGGTGGTGAAAAGCTCGATATTATTGAATGGTCAGACAACCCAGCCACTTTTATTGCCAATGCCCTCTCACCAGCCAAGGTCAACAATGTCACCCCTAATGATGAGACCCACCAAGCGCTAGTCGATGTTCCCGCCGACCAATTTTCTCTCGCAGTGGGTAAGGGTGGCCAAAATGTCCGTCTCGCCGCTAAACTGACTAGCTGGAAAATAGATATCACGACACCAGAAAACTTGGCCCTACCGGAAGAAGATAAAACCGAAATTTCACCAGTTATAACAGATGAAGCGAAGGAGGAAAAAATTGCCCCCCCCGCCACTCCTGAAGCTTAAAATTAAAATTTATTAACTTTTAATTAATACAAAATATGAATCTTTGGCACGATATTCCCGCTGGTGACGCTTCGGCCCTCAATGTCATTATTGAAATCCCCAAGCTGTCCCGCATTAAATACGAATTAGATAAAGAAACTGGTCTCATCGGTGTGGACCGGGTACTTTACTCCCCAATGCACTATCCCGCCAACTACGGCTTTGTCCCCCAGACTTTATGGGACGATGGTGACCCTCTCGATGTTCTCGTGATGAGCCATGAGCCATTTGTCCCGGGCTGTTTGGTCAAAGTCCGACCGGTGGGAGTAATGGAAATGACCGACGATGGCGACTCCGACGCCAAAGTGCTCTCGGTACCAGCTAAGGACCCCCGTTACAACAGTATTCAAAATCTGACCGATATTGACCCTCATACCCTCGAGGAAATCAAGCATTTCTTTAAGGTTTACAAGGATTTACAGAAAAAAGAGGTGGTGGTCGCCGACTGGCGAGACAAAAGCGAGGCCACCAAAGATATCCAGCACTCGTTTGATTTGTACCAAAAGAAATATCCCAAAAACTAGCTATCCGCCCTTTGTTGTGGCGAAATTTGCCTAAAAATGCTATACTAGTCAAGTGGCTGGTATAGCATTTTAGCTGACTAGCCCCCAACATATGAAATCAAATATATTTAAAATCGCTATATTTTTAGCCGTATTTGCCTTTGGAACTCCCGCTCTGGCTCAATCTGGGCACTTGGCCACGATTCAGGACCAAGCCCGTGCCAACCGTGAGTCGTTTTTAAGGTTACAAAAAGAACCCCAAACCCCAGTCCCCGGCAATGCCACCAGCACCGAGGCCCGTCTAAATTCTTTAGATGGTAGAGTAAGTGAGATTCGGGAACAGACCATTCTGATCAATTATAACCGCATTATTGCCAAACTTGGGGTTTATACCAGTTATCTAGACAATGTAAATGAACGTTTAGAAGACAAAGTACTGGAAAATGAAACCGCCGGCTTCGATGTAACAACCGCTGCCGCCTATGTCGCTTCCGCTAATTTGAGTTTAGAGACCGCCAGCTCAACTATTGCTACCGCCAGAGCTAGCTCGACCGAAGTTTTTCTAAGTGCCAACCCAAGTGGTGAGCTGATCATAATGAAAGAACGTTTGGTCAACACTTCCCTCCTGATTCAAAAAGCCCGCGAAGCCATTGTCGCCGGTATTAATAGCTTAAAAACAGAAACCAAATAATTTGACTATGGCTAAAACCCCGATGGAAGAATTGCGTTCGGTCGATGGTACTAAAGGCCCATTGTTTGCCACCATCGTCATTATTATTGTTTTACTGATCGGTGGGGTCACTGTTTTTTACGGCCAGTTTAAAAAGAGTCGCGAGTGGCAAAAGGCCTACAACAACGCCACCCTGACCGAGGCCCAAGCCGACAAGATTCCGGCCACCAGCACCTCGACCAACCTAGATACTTTAGAGACTGATTTGGAAGTGACCGACTTGTCGACCCTAGACGCTGATATTGATTCCTTGCCTACCACTTATTGAGTAAAATTAAGAACCCCCGCCGCGCTTCGCGCGGCGGGGGTTCTTTAATTTGGCATTTTAATAATTTTCAGGTAGATTATGGGGGCTATGATCAATGTCACCATCACTAAACTACCCGCGTCGGAAATAGAAATCACTGGTGAAATACCGGTCGATATTTTTATGGCCGGTTGGAGTGACGCCCTAAAACGGCTGGGGGCCAAGGCCGAAATCCCCGGTTTTCGGCCCGGCCACGTGCCCGAAAAAATCCTCAATGAGAAAATCGGGGACGACCGGATTTTGTTGGAAATGGCCGAAGAAGCCCTGCAAAAAACTTATCCCGAAATAATTGTCACCCACAAAATCGAGGCCATCGGCGAACCAGAGATTACTATCACCAAAATTGCCAAAGACAATCCGTTGGGTTTTAAAATAAAAACCGCCGTCTTGCCAGAATTTACTTTGCCCGACTATCAAAAAATTATTAAAGAAATCGGGGCTAAACACCCTGACGAAAGTGAAGTAGCCGACGAGGAAGTCGAGAAAGCAGTGGAGGAAATCCGCCAGATTCGCGCCCGCGAAAGCAATGACCCCACCGCTAAGGATTTGCCGGAAGTTAATGAAGACTTTGTCAAAAAACTTGGTGATTTTTCATCAGTGGCCGATTTTAAAACCAAACTCAAAGCCAATATTAGTGCCGACAAGAAAAACAAAAGTCAGGAAAAAAGGCATCTGGCCATTATCGAAGCGATCGGCCTTAAATCTAATCTTGCCATACCAAAACTTCTCATCGACAATGAACTAAACAAAATGTTGGCCGAGATGAGAAGCCAAATCGAAAGAATGGGTCTAAAATTTGACGACTACCTTATTCATCTCAAAAAAACCACGGACGAATTAAAACAGGGCTGGCAGGAAGACGCTGTAAAAAGAGTCCGCTTTGGTTTAGTGGTAAGAAAGTTGGCCGAGGCGGAAAAAATAAAACCCGATCACGACACTGTCCACGCTGAAATCAAACACATTTTGGAACACAACCCCGAGCTAAAAGGTGAAGTGGCCGAGGACCGTATCCACGCCTATGTGGAAAATGTGATGACCTCCGACTTGGTGATGAAGTTTTTGGATGGAGTGAAATAATTGCCTAGGCTATAAAAATCTTTTATACTCCAATTACTAATTAATCTAAAATAATCCTTATGTTAATCCCCACTGTTATCGAAAAGTCCCAATTTGGTGAGCGGGTCTACGACATTTACTCACGTCTTTTACGCGAGCGCATTATTTTCCTCGGGGGCCATATCGACGACCACGTCGCCAATATCATTATTGCCCAGTTGCTTTTTCTCGAGTCCGAAGACCCCAAGAAAGATATTAAACTTTATATAAACTCCCCTGGCGGCTCGGTCACCGCGACACTCGCCATGATCGACACTATGGACCATGTCGCACCCGATGTCTCGACTATTTGCGTCGGTATGGCCGCTTCTGGTGGTGCACTTATCTTAGGGGCAGGAGCCAAGGGCAAGCGCCTTGCTCTACCAAACTCGGAAATGATGATCCACCAGCCACTTGGTGGTATTGAGGGCCAAGCTTCTGATATTGAAATTACCGCTCGGAATATTATAAAAACCAAAGACAATCTAAACAAAATGTTATCGCGCTTTACCGGCAAATCTCTGGCCCAAATAGAAAAAGACGCCGATCGCGACTTCTATATGTCGGCCGACGAAGCCAAGAAGTATGGCTTGATTGATGAGGTCATAAAACCAAAAGGGCCTAAAAAATAGGTCGCTCGGAAAAATAAACATTAGAAAACCACTCCAGTGAGTGGTTTTCTTCTGCTCAAGCAAGAGCTATTAGACATTTATATAGAATTTATTTCTTACTCAATGAACAGCGGTCCTACATTTTCGTTTAATTCAAATGTCCTCATCTTACTTTCTCCATCAATGCGATACATCATCTTTAAGAATTTTACTGAATAATTACCAGAGGAATATGGTATAAGCCATATAGTTGCTCCTATTTTACTAGTTTTTCCTGCTTTAATTCTGCAAAAATTTTCTCTCATTAGCCCACAGTTTACATCTGAATCTTGTGTGCCATTAAATTCCTTACCATCAACTGTATAGAAAAAACCTATGGTCATATTTTTTGAATTTGATGTCGCCTGTGGCACATATACATCTTTATTGCCGGCAGTAATAGATATATCAATACTATAGGATCCATAAGTCCCGCCATCTCTCGAATACACATTTGATCCAACCCAGTCAACTTTGATTTCTGGGTCATCTGATAGCGCAGGTTCAACTGATTCAGGTGCAATAATGGAAGCAGAATCTGTAATAGCAGGATAATTGACGATCGGGTTTGTTGGTTTAGGTTCATTCGTAATCGCCTTTAATGCTCCAATTTCCTTTTTAAGCCCATTAATTTCTGATTGTTGGTTTACAGATTTTATATTGGTCTCTGTTTTAATATCTGCAATAGTTTTTTTAACGTCCTTATTTTGATCTGTTGATGTAGCATATTCAGTTACCTTTTCTTTATTCCAAGCAAAACTAAACCAAGAAAAAGGGTTCCACCATGCCGCGAAAACAACATTAGGAGCAGTCAACACAATAAACAAAATCACAATAAAAATATATTTAATTTTCATAACAAATTTATCAGAAAAAGCTATAATATCGTAACTATAATATTTAAAAGATACTTTGTCTACAAGACATCCGAACTAATTTTCTCCCACCTCGACAGATTTCAATATCTTTGATATTATAAAAATATCCAATTATTAATTGTTAAATGCTGACACCTGATTGCAGTTTGCCCGAAGAAGAAATTTGACCAAAAAAAAAGACCCGATGAAACCTTTCCTTTACCGAACTAAGTCTCACCTAGCCTTAATTTAGGCCAGTTTTTTCAACTAAACTGCGGTCGGGCTAAGCCCTATCGTATTATGAATCTATTAACCGTCATCATCCTCGCCGGCACCGCCGGGATAGGAGGAATTGTCATTGGTTATTTTCTACGCTGGCTGGTTACCCTTGGTCAAAAGGGCTCCATGGAGCTCACTATTAAGCAAACCCTGCTCGATGCCAAGGACAAAGCCCAGCAGATTATTGCCGATGCGGAAAAAGACAGTGCTGAAACCCTCGCCGAGGCCCGCAAAAAAGAGAGCGAGAAAGAAGCTAGTTTAAAGAAATTAGAAGACCGTCTGCTGACTAAGGATGAAACCTTGGACAAACGGCAAAGTGATATTGATACCGAAGCGGAAAATCTTAGGAAAAAAGCCGAAGAAATTCGCCAAATTAAAGAAAAAGTGGAAGCCTTAAAAATTACCGAAGAAACAGAATTAGCGCGCATTGCCAATCTGTCGAAGGAAAACGCTCGGGAGGAAATAATAAAGCGGACTGAGAAAGATTACGAAGAAGACCTGCTGGTGCGCATGCGCAAATTAGAACATAACGCCGAAGAAAGGCTAGAAAATCGGGCCAAGGATATTTTATCTACGACAATCCAACGGTTGGCCAACTCGACCGTGCCCGAGGTAATGTCCACCAATGTTGATATTCCATCGGACGATATTAAAGGCAAGATCATCGGCAAAGAAGGCCGAAATATCCGCACTTTTGAGAAGGAAACAGGGGTAGAAGTTATTATTGATGATACCCCCGGCTCGATTGTCCTCTCGTCTTTTGACCCCATCCGCCGGCAAATTGCCAAGGTGGCACTCGAAAACCTAATTACTGATGGGCGGATTCAGCCCGCCAAAATTGAGGAACTGGTCGCCAAAGCGAAAGAAGATGTGTCCAAAATTATTAAGGAAAAAGGCGAGCAAGCCGCTTATGAGGTGGGGGTTTTAAACTTAGACCCGCGCATTTTGCTTATCCTTGGTCGCCTCCACTTCCGGACCAGCTATGGTCAAAATGTTTTGCAACACTCGATCGAGATGGCCCACTTTGCGGGCATGCTCGCCGAGGAATTGGGCGCCGATATTCAGGTGGCCAAAGCGGGAGCACTCTTGCACGACATTGGTAAGGCGGTGGACCACGAAGTTTCTGGTACTCATGTGGAAATCGGTCGCCGGATTCTCGAAAAATTTGAGGCTGGCGAAGCAATTATTAAAGCCATGCAAGCCCACCACGAGGAATACCCCTACGAAACGATTGAATCGATTATTGTTCAAACTGCCGATGCTATTTCTGGTGGCCGCCCAGGGGCCAGACGTGATAGTCTAGAAAATTATTTGAAACGATTGAAGGATTTGGAGGATATCGCCAATTCATTTACTGGGATCGAAAAAACTTATGCTATCCAAGCGGGGCGAGAAATCCGGGTTTTTGTTCGTCCCGACCAGCTGGGCGATATTGAAGCCAAAAAACTGGCCCGTGATATTGTGTTAAAAATTGAAAAAGAATTAAAGTACCCAGGCGAAATCAAAGTGACAGTCATTCGAGATTCCCGAGTAGTAGAGTACGCGAGATAAAAATAAAGTAGCACCCAAAAATCTCCTCCTCTGGGGGATTTTTAGGGGCTATTGCACCTCCTGGCCCTAAAATATATACTGTACCCAAGTTTTGAAAGGTCGTGCCATTAGCAAAATAAGTCACACCTGGTATGAACAAGCAAGCAATCGTCGAAGAAGTATACTCCGCCCTCGGCGGGACCAAAGCGGCCGCCGAAAAAGCAGTTGATATCGTCGTTGATTCGATTGTCACCACCCTCAAAAAGGGCGACGAAGTATCTATTGCCGGTCTCGGTATCTTCTCCACCAAACAGCGGGCAGCCCGCACAGCGCGTAACCCACGTACTGGTGAAGCGGTCAAGGTCCAAGCGATGCGCGTGCCCAAATTTCGCGCCGCCAAGGCCCTCAAAGATGCGGTGAAGTAAAAACAGAAAACTTTCTCGAGAAAGGTTTCTCACTACACGAAAAAACCCGTCTGCAAACGGGTTTTTTCGTGCCTATTTTTTGTTTTTATAACAGATTTTATCTATTTCCTTTTTAAATTCGGCTAGTAGCCACTTGGTATTTGGTCCAACTTTACCGTTTCCGATTTTCAAATTATCAATTTTTACAATCGGTACCACATATTTATTGGTGGCTGTGAGAAACGCCTCGTCGGCGTCGGCCAATTCACTGACCAAAAGTTCTCGCTCTTCAACTTTAAATTTTTTTCGCGCCAATTTTAAAACTATTTTTCTGGTTACTCCCGCCAAAATATCATTTTTTGGAGTGATTAAAGTATTGCCTTTAAAAATACCAAAATTACTCATGGCACACTCCAAAATTTTACCATTATCGACATACAATATTTCTATCGCTCCCGCTTTTTGTCTTTTTTCTTGCCATTTCACCGCCACGGCGTAATTGGTATGTTTGGCTTCAGCCAAGGGTCGCGCATGTTGTACAGTAATAAGCTTAGCCCCTTTTGTGAAAACATCCGGTGAATAGTCGGTCAATTTATCCATTAAAATAAAAAATTGTGACTTACCTAAACTTATACCATCGTCACTTGCCCCACCCGTAAGCACCAAGCGAACACTGGCATCTTTTAACTTATTTTTTACCAACAAATTAGCCGTCGCTTTTAAAACAGTATTAAGCTCGACGGGCACCTTTAGCCCCAGCAACTTGGCCGACTGACAAAAACGCACAAAATGGTCCTCTAAATGAAATGGCGTTTTGTTGTATATCCGCGCAAAATCAAACACCCCGTAGCCCCGCAAAACCGCTAGGTCATTGGCCAGTACTTTGGTTTCAGTTAGTTTTACAATCTTATTATTAGCGTAACAGTAGGGAGACATAATTAAAAAATTAAAAAAGTAATGGAGTAATTTTAGCAGGTTTTGCTTTTCGCAACAGACTTGTCCTTAGCTAAATTAGTGTTAGAGTATGAAAAGATGTCTAAACCTCAACTCAAAGGAGAAAGGCCAATGGCGACGCAAGCGACTGTTGTCTTTCTCTGTCGAGAGAAAGAGGTGTATATGGGGATGAAAACCGACAAAATCGGTGTCGGTTGTTACACTGGGCCCGGGGGCAAAATCCACACCAATAAAGAAGGAGTAGCTCTAGAATCCATCCCAGACTGTGCTAGTCGCGAAGTTTTCGAGGAAATTGGGGTCATTGTGATGCCGAAAAGCCTCGACCAAGTGGCTATTATTTCGTTTGTAAACCAAGGAGAAACTCCAGCTAACACTAGTGTGTTTGAAGTTTATTTTTTTCTCACGCACAAGTGGCTGGGCGAGCCGATTGACTCGGCCGAGATGAAAGCTGGTCGCTGGTTTCCGATTAGTGACCTAATCGAAAGACCCACAACCACCGCCAAGCTCATGGCCGCCGACCCACTGTTTCTGCCCTTGATTTTCTCTGGTCAGAAAATCATTGGCGAGTGTATCTACGCCCCCGGTGGCCAGAAAGTGGTGGAAGACTGGCACTACGAAGTTGTTGAAGATTTTTCTGAATTTACTGTCTAGCATGCTCGCCCCGAAACTAGGGGCGAGTTTTTTTGTGCGGGTAGGGAGAATCGGTCAGGAATAATTTCTCGCCGCCGCTCAAAATTTTCACGACCCTGGCTCATCTGTTTCTCTTGCTAGATAAACATGATTCCGCCTTTCGATTCCCCACGCAAGGTAAGCAGTTACCTTGCTCATCCCCGCCACTAGAGCCACAAAAATACCAGGCATAAACCTGGTATTTTTGTGGCCAGTGCGGGTAGGGGGAATCGAACTCCCGTCTGCACATTGGAAGTGTGCCATTCTACCACTAAACTATACCCGCATATTTATCTAAGTACATTTTCTATCCAAGCATTAATCCTTCGGGCAAGATACACTCCAAATCTCTTGTCCCCATTACTCACTATACTAAGATGAGCTGTTCCAAAAGGCAACTTTCCTTTATTGAACTTTTTTTTATCCTTTCTTTGGTCAATTTGTATTTTTTGAAAATAATCTTTTTTAATTCCAAGCTCTTTTGACCAAAAATTAATCGCATCTACCACTTTATTGTCTGGATAGAGATGTAATCTAACCCTAAAATTAGAAATTGACAAGCCACATATTTCTTTAAACCATCTTACTGCTAATTTTATAATTTTTGGATCGGAATTAATAATCCTAACAGAATCATTTGTTTTTGCCCCCTCACCTAGATAAAGTCCAATACCCAACATAAATAAATCCCTTTTATTTAATACCCCAACATCTCTAATCGCCTCCTTTTTAGCAGCACTAATAGATTCCAACTTTATTCTACGTTTAGCAAAATTTGAAGCCAGTCTCGCTTTTCCAATTTTATCTATGGTGTATTTATTAGGAGTATATGGAACATCCGAAAGCCAATAACTCAAAGTTCCCTTGGAAATATTCATTTTTTCATAAATATATCCATATGAGTATCCTTTCTTTCTCAATAAGACAGCTTCACTTTTGATTGATTTCGAAATCACATATTAATCATAGCATATATGATATCACAGTTCAATTAAATTATCTTGACCACTTCAACCAAAGAAAAAGTGCCGGTTTATGGCCGGCACTTGGGAAACCACTATTTGAATTTTCTATCTCAATTGATGCGCCCCGAATATATTATGAGGCCCATATATATCATATTGATATACACATTTCAATTTCACATTACCAGTCACCATATCACAATTAAATGTTCGAAATACCAACCCAGTATTAGCCGCCGCGACGAGCCACTCTCTTGGAGCCACAACATACACCACCTTAGACTCTTGAATAAAAACCTCAAGTTTCTTCAGAAAGTCATCAACGGTATCTGCCCAAAAGTTTTTATGGTGCTCAATATCTACTTCACCATCCAACCTGGCAATTACCAGCTTTTGCTCGGCGCTGAGATCGTGGCGTGAAAGCCATTTGACCTTCGGACCACATAATATTGTGGACCCTTGGTATCTGATTTTGGTTATCTTAATTTCATCGGCAACCACAAAAACATCGCTACTCATTTATCATTACTCCTTGGGTGTTGGGTTTAGCGCGTTTACTAAACCATAAAAAGAACTTGGCTAGAAAAGAGTCTAGCAAATAATTCGTAAAAGTCAAAATCTACTTTGTTTAAACCGAGATTAGTCCGATAGTGGCAATAAGTATTATCACCGCCGACAAGGTAGGAATAATACACCAAGTGCAATTGTGTTTGAGAACGTGCAGTTGAATGTAAATAAGATACAGGGCATAAACACCCGCCAAAAGAGCAATAAGTAAAATTAAAATATTGAGGTAAAAACCACCACCGATAATTATATCAAGCAGGGTCAATAACGTCAGACTAGAAAAGTAAGCCAAGCCAATTTGGTCATTGGGTATTCCCCACCACGAGCTGTGGCTACTGGAAATTATCCAGTCACAGTCAGAAGAAATGACGCACTCGATAGCTTGGCCATGTTTACGATGACGATAAACATAATATGACGCCACCCAGCCAATAACCGTAACGACTAAAATTACTAACAAAAAAAGAATGGGCATCAGTCAATCATACCACGTTGTAAAATATGGTCTATATTGCCAGTTGACTCTCCCCACTAAACCACTACAATGAAATTAGCGTAATCTTGGTCTCCCCCATCCCCCAACCTACCCGAAAGGAGGTGAGGTAAATGAACATTTCGACGCCAATTGATTTTGCGATTGTGCAAGAAGCAAAAAAGTTGGCCGGAGATTGGCCCCTGGAAGTCTCGCGCCAAGAAGAACTGGGAAATTTGATACTCATCTTCACTTTTCCCCCAAACTTCACCAACTTCCAAGGCCAGTCATTGACCGTGGTGATTGAAGGAAACAAACCCCCTTCCTTTCATCCCACCAAATATTTTGAGCGGATCGCACACAACTTGACCCACAAATTTCACGGGCAGGACAAAACCAAAAAGCACGGCAACGGAAGGAGATAGTCCAATGACCAGGGGGATCCCAACCAAAAACTCGGTCGGTGTCGCATACGCCACTGCCACACCGCCGAGTTTTTACTTTTGTCCCAAACAAAAACCGCTCTTACGAGCGGTTTTTGTTTGGGAAAATCTTTAAAAAAGATTAACGGCGAGGACGCTCTTCCATTGGACGAGCTTCGTTGACAGTCAAGTTGCGACCGCCAAAGTCTTTGCCATTCCACATTTCGATCGCTTTTTCAGCGTCGGAATCACTTTCGAATTCAACGAAACCAAAACCCTTTGAGCGGCCGGTCATCCGATCCATAATTATGGTTGCAGATGACACAACGCCAGCTTGTGAAAAAGTCTCTTTGAGTTCGTTGTCGGTAGTCGAGTAAGGTAGACCACCAACATACAATTTCTTAGCCATGTGTGAATACTAGATTCTAATAACCGGCGAAGTAACGACCTCTCATACTGGTCTCTCTTTTGCTGTTTGTATCGCACACATGGAGAGAATACATTTTGAGGAAACTACGCACACTGCCAGTATAGCAAAAATATAAAGAAAAGTCAATTAAAATGAGCGAGGTTTTCCTCGCTCATAGCAAACTACGGCCGAGGTGGCGCCAAGGCAAGCGAAAGAGACTTGTTTTTAAACCTCTTATCACTTGTTACGTCGACCGCCAGCTTTGCCCAATCTGGCAGGGTAAAGTTATGAGCTTCCTCCTCTGTTTTGAACTCGCACTCAAGCACCACTAGTCCCGCCAAATAGCCAGTGTACTCGTCGAGCTCTAGCACAAGCTGACCAAATTTGAAAAAATACCGGTTCTTGTTGACGGTCCTCCCCACAGCCAGCGGCCGAAGACTGTCGTAAATAACCCTCGGTAGTTCTACTTCAGTCTCTTGCCGAACCAGGCCCTCGCCTTTTTTGACAGTCAAAAAGTACTTCCGACCAGACCGACGAACCCGCGTCTCCCCCTCTTCTGCAGGTAGGTATGCCTGCTCGATAAAAAGGCACGGAACTTGGTTGTGGTCGACATAAACCACAAGTGGCGGCATTGTTGGCAACCAAAACTTCCGTTCAATTTCATAGCCGATAGGGTTACTCATCTCTCCCTCCCTTGTCAAAGACCCTCCGATTTCGCCGTTTTCGGCTCGTCAGCCCAAGCACCCACTTGGGGATCGGGAGCAGTTTAGTGACTTGCTCAGGTCATCTGCGCCTAGGCAGGGGTTCCTCCTTTCTCGCGAGCCATCGCCTCTTTAATATCCTTCTCGAGGCGCTCGAGGTAGCGGTCCACGTCTTCAGAGGTGCAGTCTTGCTTGCTGTTCATTTTATTTCCTCTAGTTAAGGTCCAAGTTACTATCAAGATTCTGCCACTGTTTAAGTAAAGTGTCCTATATTATGACAATTTATATTTTTATATTTAAAAAAACCTTATTTATAGCCATTTTATACATATATTTGTTGACTTTTTTATCGACAATAGTATTATTTACGAAATGATTATTGAAGATTACCTCCAAAAAATTGGCCTGACCGAAAAAGAAGCCAAACTCTATATTGCCGGTCTGCAAAATGGCCCCTCCACCATCCAAGAATTAGCCAATGAGTCGGGTTTAAAGAGAACAACAATTTACGAAATTGTAGACAGCCTAAAAGAGAAAAAACTAATCAATACCAGTCTACGCGAAAAGAAAAAGATTTTTATTATGGAAGAACCAGAAAACGTTGGTCTTTTTCTCAGACAACGCGAAAACATTTTTAACAAGATTTTGCCCGAGCTTGAAGCTTTGAAAAATATGGATACCAAAAAGCCAATGGCTCGCATTTATGAAGGTCGGGATGGTCTGGAAAAAATATATGAGGATATGATAAAAAAACCCGGCACAATCTTGGTCCTCGCAGCGCCCAAAGACCTCATCCTCCCTGGTCTTCTTGATTATCTAAAAAACGACTGGGAATTTCGGCGAATTAAAAACGGTATTGATATGCGCCGAGTAAATATAAATCTGACCGGCAACAAGCATATGGATTATAAGATAAAACCAAATCCCGAAGAGTGTGAGAATATTAAATATCTACCGATAGACAACTACCCCTTTACCGTCGGTATTTATATTTATCGTAAAAAAGTTGCCTTCGTCTCATATCAGCACGAAGAAATGTTTGGCACTATTCTACGCAGTCCTGCCATCTGCCTCACTATGAAAGCTCTATTTGAAAACTTTTGGCAAATGGATCGATCATAGCCTTTCATATAAAAACCGCCACTTCGAAAAATATCGAAGTGGCGGGTATTTCTATTTCCCCACGACCGACTGGTAGTAGCGAAAATAGTCCATGGCCCGCGCGGTGTTGTGCTCTCTGGACGAACAATACTTCTCCGCATCCCAAGCGAAGTAAGATTGGTGGTAGGCGTCGGTCACATATCGAGCACATAGCTCAAGGGTAATAAGGGCGACCGCCTCGCGAATTTCGTCCCGCGTATAGGGCGGACGATATTCCGACCGGTAAGCCTCTACCACTTCCTCAAACAATCGCGTGTCAAAGACAAAACCATCGCGTCGACACCAGCTCCGCAAGGAATCCCCTAGGTCAAGCAAGACACTGCCTCGCATTAAAGTGTCAAAATCAACCAACGCCACCGCCCGTTGTCCGACAAACAAAAAGTTGTCAAACTTGGGATCGCCATGGATTAGCTGGCGGTCATTGGTTCTAGCGACAAGATGAAGCGAGGCACCGGCTTTGATCTTTTCGGCCAACTCGGCCAAATCGCCAGCAATACGATGAGTGGTGACCAACTCATACATCCGGCCAACAATCCCGGCCGTATCATGAAAGCCGGTCAGGGTAAAGCAAGGTTCATAGCGACAATCAGCCATCAAGCGATGAAACCGCCCCATCATCATCGCCGCCGAAGACAAGGTGGCATAATTCTTCTCCACCGCCTCATCGTGTTTAATATAACGAGTCGCTCGCCAATGATAGCCACCTAGAGTGAGAGACAAAGCGCCACTAGGAGCTATCATAGGCTCAGGCACCACGAAACCGCGGGCCGACAACCAACCAAAAAGAAACAGGCTATCAACCGTCACTCGCTCATCAAAAATATTGGCGAGCTTCTGGATAATGACCGTCCCTTTTTCGGTCTCCACTTCGTAAGTCTTGTTGACGAACCCTCGGCCATTTATCACTTGCGACCGCACCTCGCCCAGCTTAAAAAAAGCCAGCACTTCGGCCAAGGTATTTTCCAAGGTCAAATTGTCATTCATCTGGTGTCCTCCAATGTTAAGACCAGTTCTACCTAATACAACTGAGTTTTTACTATATTTGTCCCTTTCTCTGGCTCGTGCTAGAAAGATAGGGCCAGATGCAACAAATGGACGACCTCGGTAGTTATATAAGAAAAGACTAAATATGTTTGACTTTACCCCCTACCAAAATCTAAGCGACGAGGAACTGCTAAAGCTATCCCTAAAGCATCCTAGTCTTTTTAATGTTTTGCTTAACCGCTACCAAGACAAGCTGTACCGGCGCGCTTTTTCGCTTTTACAAGAAGACGAGGAAGCCAAAGACGCCGTTCAAGAAACTTTTGTCAGTATTTACCTTCACGCTGGGCAGTTTCAAGCCAAATCAACCGCTTCTTTTTCATCTTGGGCCTATGCCATAACAACCAACAAATGTTTTACTATCTACAAAAAAAAGCGTAATCAAAAGAACCGCACCGTTCCCCTATCAACCGAGCTAGAAGCTTTACTCGCCAGCAAAGATGAAATGAGGGAACACAACCTCAAAGACTTGGCTTGCCACCTACTATCAATTATTCCCAAACCAATGAGAAGAGTATTAACTCTCGTTAACGACGGCTATTCCTACGAAGAAATTGCCCTGCAAGAGAAAGTTTCTCCCTCAAGCATCCGCAGCCGCGTGCACCGAGCCCGCAAGATTTTAAACGATGTGGCTAAAGATTTAAAAGTATATATGTAAAATTATTATGACTACCAACATTAAACTATCAAAAAAAATAATGCGCCGGATTTATGTTTTACATACCGCTCGTCTTTTATTGTCACCTATAGCAATAAAAATTTATGCCGTATTAATTTTCAGTAGTCTAATTAGCACCAAGGTTTCTATTTACGACGTGGTCGCTAATATGACCAATATTCATAGTGCTTATGATTTTTTAAATTTTTGGTTGTCCGCTTTAACCAATACCGAGACGATAATTCAACTTGGGACAATAATTATAGCAACCACCTTCGTGTTTATATGTCGTGATATTTATCACAATTTACAACAACCAAATTTAGCTTTCCAAAAAAATTAGACCTCGACGCTTGGCACCGAGAATCGGTCACGAGTTACTAACTAAATTCATCACTACGTTCTTCATTTATATTTATTAAGTACTCTTGACCCCGCCTCGGCTGTCTCGCTACACTCGACATGCCTGCGGCCTTCGATTCCGGCCACAAGCCAAGTCCTAAAGCCGTCCGGCTCGAAGTAGGCCAGTTGACTTGCTCACACCTCCATTCTGTCGGGGCGCCGAGACGCTTCGCTATCTCACACCTCGGAAACCCACGGTTTTCCGACGGGCTTCGCCCTGCCTTCCTCTGCGGAGAACTCCCGTTCCCCGACCCCCTCCCGTCCGATTCTTGGCTTCCTCAATTTACTTCGTAATGTCGGGGCGCCGAGAATCGAACTCGGACCGCTCGGTCCCAAACCGAGTACACTACCACTATGCTACGCCCCGCTGCCGTGGCCATAGCCACTCCAGCGTGGCAAAGGCCCGTTTCCAACTCCCCTATCCTAACAAAAAAACTAATCACTGTCATCATTTAGAAACTAGCTAGTCAAGAAATATCCTCGATGTATTCAATTTTAAGTAATTTTTGATTTTTATCCAGATATACTGCCACCGCATCTAATTGCCAATCCAGCTCTTCATATTGTTCATTGTTTAGTAAAAATGTCTCGATTGTCCGGTACAACCGCTTTAGCTTCCACGGGTGAATATTATCCTCTGGTTCATAAGTGTCCCCTGTTTCATGTAAAACACCTGCCCTAGTAACTGTTTTTACCTCAACAAAGTGTACCACCTCCCCTTTTTGGGTAATAATATCAATTTCACCCCATGGTTTACGATAATTGCGAGCAATAATAGCAAAACCCTTGGTTTTTAGGTGCTTTACCGCTAGATCCTCCCCTATTTGACCAACCTTATGTTTGAGTAACATTTTATTAAATTACAATAGTTCGAAGGCCAAATATAACAAAATTCTAGCAAATTTGACTCAAACACCCAAAATTGTTTCCCGTGAAATGCTTTTTATGTTTTTTAAGTCTAAAACCCTATAATTACCTCTCCTTTCATAACTACCCATTTCACGGGAAACACCCCCTACCTAACGTTACTTAAGTAACGTTAGGTAGGGGGAAGAGATAGTTTTTAAGGATTAAAGCCATTTTTAGCCAAAAACCCTTTATTTAGGCCATTTATTCGGACATACTTATATTTATAGCCATTTATTTGGGACTGAAAAGGTCGTCTTTTATCCCCACCGTCCCCAACTTTATCCCCGTTTTTGACCAAAAATGGCCTAAAATATAACAATTTATGAGACCAGGTATTGACTGGCCTTGTCTGTCGTTTTACTAAATCTGTTTCCCGTGAAATAGGGGATTGATCGAACTTAATTTGTGCGGATAGGGAGAATCGGTCAGGAATAATTTCAAAGAGCAAGGAGAGATCTCACTCCTCGAAAACCCACGGTTTTCCGACGGGCTTCGCCCTGCCTTCCTCCACGGAAACCTACCGGTTTCCGACCCTTCCCCGTTCTATTCTCCTTGCCCGCACGCCAAACAAAAACGCACCCCAAGGTGCGTTTTTGTTTGGCCAAATTCTGTGCGGGCAAGGAGAATCGAACTCCTGTCTCGTCCTTGGCAAGGACGTGTTCTACCACTAAACCATGCCCGCAAACAGTTTCAAGTATATATTGATTTCAAATTATAGTAAATATTCCCTTGGTTTTTAGCTTATAACATTGTATTGTTAAGCTATTGCTCTCGTGGTGAAATGGATATCACGACGGTCTTCGGAACCGTTGTTCCAGGTTCGAGTCCTGGCGGGAGCACAAAAACATGAAAATCGAACTAGTGGTGCCCAAGGAAGTTTCCCTAATAACCGACACTTTAGAGAAAGCCGGTTTTTCGGCGTATGTGGTGGGGGGGTCGGTCCGGGACTTGATTATGAATCGGGAACCGAAGGATTGGGACATCACGACCAGCGCCACTCCAGAAGAGATAATGGCCCTTTTTCCTAAAACTGTCTATGAAAACCGCTTTGGTACGGTCATGGTGATAGACGAAGAGGGAATTGACCCAATTTTAAAAAATATTGAAGTCACTCCATACCGCCTCGAGTCTGACTATAGTGATAACCGCCACCCCAATGAAGTGATTTTTGCCAAAAACATTGAGGACGATTTGGCCCGACGTGATTTTACTATCAATGCTTTAGCTTATAACCCAACCAGTAACGAACTGATTGACCTATACGGCGGTATAAGCGACATAAAAGACAAAGTAGTACGCACAGTCGGAGAAGCTGACAAACGCTTTACAGAAGACGCTTTACGGCTTATGCGGGCCATTCGTTTGGCAACCGAGCTTGGTTTCACGTGCAACCAAGAAACCCTAGCCTCAATCACCAAAAACGCCGAGTTATTAAAAAATATTTCAGCCGAACGGGTGCGGGAAGAGTTTAATAAAATAATTATGTCCCCAAACCCAATGCGGGGAATTGAAACGATTAAGGATAGTGGTCTTTTACCCTATGTTTTACCAGAATTAATACCAGCGATCGGTAATGAACAAGGGCGTTCCCATATTTATGATGTTTGGGAGCATTTACTACGCGCCCTGCAACACGCGGCCGATAAAAATTACCCGTTACACCTACGGTTATCCGCCTTGTTTCATGATATCGGCAAACCAGCTACCCGGCGCTTCGACAGCCAAGCCAAAATCTGGACTTTTTATGGTCACGAGGTAGTGGGAGCCAGAATAGTGGCCAAAGTTATGGCTAATTTGAAGTATCCCAAGAAAATTAGCGATGACGTGGAACGTTTGGTGCGTTATCATATGTTTTTTATGGATACCGAGCAACTCACCCTCTCGGCGGTGCGCCGGGTCGTGGCCAAAGTCGGGCCAGAAAACATTTGGGACCTAATGAAACTACGAATGTCGGACCGGATTGGTATGGGTCGGCCCAAGGAAGACCCCTATCGACTAAGAAAATACGAGTCAATGATTGATGAGGCCCTCCGTAGTCCAACCTCGGTCACGATGCTTAAAATCGACGGCGCAGATTTGATAAAAGAGCTGGGTTTGAAACCCGGGCCCAAATTTAGCCATATTTTACATGCTCTTTTAGAGGAAGCCTTAGATAAACCGGAAATAAATACTAAAGAATACCTCCTAAAACGGGCCGAGGAGTTGAACAAATTGGATGAAAAAACCTTAAAAAAGCTTGGAGATAAGGGAAAGGAAAAGAAGGGGGAAGTAGAAGAAAAAGAATTAAGAGAAATTAGAAAAAAACATAAGGTTTAAGATTTAATCCCTCCGCCGGCTTCGCCGGCGGAGGGATTTTAGAAACAAACAACCCGCTCACTATAGGTTGGAGCGGGGGAGCGGTGTCGAATTTACGAGAAGCCGAGGGCTTCACTGGGCTCTGTCAAGAGAATAAATAGACAGGGCAATAATTTAAAAAATGAGGAGAACTAAACATAGAAGCTCTCCAAGCATTCGTAAAGGACACAAGCTAGAAAGGACCTGATCATCGTCTGACACTATTGTACTATCGGACAAAATAAAGGACAAACATATTCCTGTGGATAAGTCCGCTCTCCCTCACTTTTTTAAGCGGGCCCCGCTACGTCGGTTAGAAATCATAGTCACCTCACAACGAAAAACTCATAACTCGCTTCGCTCAGACAGATGAGTTTTTCTGCTTGGTTCCTTGATTTCCAAACCAACTTTCGCAAAAGCTTAAAAAAGCGAGGGTTCGCTCAATATAGGGAAGCAAGGCTCGGCGAAAAACATTTTCTCGCTCTTATTAAATAATACTTCCTCAAGTATTTTTCTTCCCATGGAATTTTTTATGGATGTCGCGAAGCTGGCGGTCAGTAATATGGGTATAGATTTGGGTCGTGGCAATATTGGAGTGGCCGAGCATTACTTGGACCGAGCGAATATCGGCCCCATTTTGTAAAAGGTCGGTAGCAAAGCTGTGGCGAATCACATGCGGGGTGACTTTGCCCGTAATACCGGCCTTCACCGCATACTGTTTTACAATTCTTTCAATACTACGAGTGGTGAGCCGAGTTGGGGCGTCGCCTTTTTTAGCCAGACTAACAAACAGCGCTTCCTCGACATCACCACGTTTGTGTAAATAAGCCTTTAGCGCATCTTTGGCATCATCCGACAAAAAAACTAGTCGCACTTTTTCTCCTTTACCACGAACAGTAAACTCATCGCGGGCCAAATCAAATGAATCACGGTTTAGACCGGCGAGCTCCGACACCCGCAGACCAGTAGAAAAGAATAACTCGAGAAAAGCCCGATCCCGTAAAGACATTTCGCTACCACCCTCGGGGGCCTGCAACAGGCGAGTGAGCTCGGCGCTGGAAATAAGCTCGAGCTCGCGACCACCAGTTTTGGCCAGTTCTATCCGCTCGGGGGCCAAGGATTTGACTCCCCGTCGGGCTAAATATTTGAGGAAAGTCCGCAAGGCAATAAGATAGTAGTTTTGCGTATTTTTCTTGAGGGTACCAGCAGGGGAGGGTTGGCGGTTTAGCCAGAGGCGAAATTCACGCAAAACCTCGTCGGTAATACCCGAAGCGGTCGTGACCTTGGTTTGTTTTAAAAAACGGGTTAAATAGCGGTCGTAGTTTTCAACCGTTTTTAGACTGCGACCTTTTTCAATCTCGATATATTCGAGAAATTGGCGTTTTAAAGTGTCGATTTCGGTGGTGGACATAAAAGTTTAGAGTCGCACAATAATTATATGTTTATTTGACACAAATAACAAAAAGCTTAGACTAAATAGTATCGGGGAGCACATTTCTCCCTGTTTCCTCATAGGGGCACCACTGCCCCCACCTCCTCCACTGGACCGGCCTCGCTTACCCCACAAAGGTAATCCGGCCCAGTGGTTTTTATTTGTTTAAAACTAGGGGAGAGCTTGCAAAATTAGGCCACATATGCTACTATTCGGCCATGCTTACAACCAAGAAAAAAGCGGTGGTTATCAAAAAAACTGGCAAACACGAGAAGGATACCGGCTCGTCTGAAGTGCAAATTGCCCTGTTGTCGGAAAGAATCGAAGAGCTTTCCTCTCATTTGAAGATACACAAAAAAGATAATCACTCTCGGCGTGGTCTGTTGAAACTCGTCGCCAAGCGTCGCTCCCATCAAAAGTATTTGGAAACTACGGCTAAAAAAGCCGAAGCCAAGAAAGAGGCCGTCTAGGTCTCTTTTGGTTTAGGGTGTATAATTTCTTAAGTTGTTGAGATAAATAAGTATTTTTAATAATCTGTTTTAATTTTCATGCAAGTAATAAAACATAAAAGCCAGCGGGTCGGCGTTTTTATAGACACGCAAAATCTTTATCATTCAGCTAAAAACCTCTATGGGGCTCGCGTCAACTTTGGTGCCATCCTGAAAGATGCAGTGGACGACCGCCAACTTATCCGCGCCCGCGCCTACGTGGTCACCACCGAAGCTGGCGACGAAAAAAACTTTTTTGAAGCGCTTCATAAAATTGGGATTGAGGTAAAAACCAAAGACCTGCAAATATTTATGGGGGGCGCCAAAAAAGCCGATTGGGATGTGGGGCTCGCGGTAGATGCGATTTCCATGGCCCCCAAGCTCGACGCGGTCATTATTGTTTCTGGTGATGGTGACTTTGTGCCACTCGTCGAATATTTGCGGACCAATATGGGTTGCCAAGTGGAAGCGGTATCTTTTGGTCGCAGTACTAGTTTGCGCCTCAAGGAAGCCGTCGATGAGTTTTTAGACCTTGACCAAGATTCCCGAAAATATCTAATTGGCTCAGTTAAACCAACCAATATCCGCCGGCGCCGACCACCAGTAAAAGGGGAGGAAGGAAAAGAATAGAAAAAAATAAAGGAAAACAAAAAACCAGCTAGGCTGGTTTTTTTGTTTTCTTTAGATTTGTGATAACTTTAAGACAATTATCACTAATCTGGTTTCTAGATAGACAGATTTGAACCGATAAATTACCAGTTCAAACCTGAAATCTGGGAACCAGCCGATATATCTTATGATCGAAAAAAAGTTTGAAACGGAAATTGGCGGAGCTAAACTCTCGGCCACTTTTTCGGACCTTGTGGACCAAGCCAGTGGCGCCGTGATGATGCAACTAGGGGAAACCGTCGTCCTGGTCACGGCGGTAATGTCTAAAGACCGTCGCGAGGGCATAGATTTCTTTCCGTTGGTTGTGGACTATGAGGAAAAATTTTATGCCGCCGGACGCATCTTGGGTAGTCGCTTTATGAAGCGAGAAGGCAAGCCCAGTGATGAAGCGGTGCTGACCGGACGAATGATCGACCGCACTATTCGCCCAATGTTTGACCAAAGAATGCGTAATGAGGTGCAAGTGGTAGCCACTGTCTTATCATTAGATGACAAAAATGACCCCTCGGTGCCAGCGATAATCGGGGCGTCACTCGCCCTCTCGATTTCTGATATCCCGTGGGCTGGGCCAGCCAGCGCGATTAGAATTGCTCTCGCTAAAGACCAAACGGAATATTTAGTAAATCCCGCCAATGGCGAGACGGCCAATCTCCGTCTTGATACTTTAGTTTGTGGTCAAGATGGCAAAATTAATATGATTGAAGCCAAAGCGCAAGAGGTGAATGAAGAAGAACTAGGGTTAGCTCTGGCAAAAGCGGTAGCCGAAATAGCTAAACTAGAAGTGTGGCAAAAAGGAATTATTAGTGAAATTGGCAAAGAAAAAACTAGAGTTGACCTACCGGAAACCCCAGCCAAAGTAAAAGAACTTTTTGACCAACACTTAAACCCAGTATTAGCCGAGTATGTTTTTGCTGGTTTGCCTGGTAAAGGCAAAATGAGCGAACTCACCACTAAATGGGTAGAAATTCTAAAAGCTGAGACCGACGACCTAGTGGAACCAGGACTACGATTTTTAGATGAAAAAATAGACGAGGCACTCCACACCGAGGCGATTAATAACAACCGGCGCGCTGATGGTCGCCAAATGACTGAATTACGCCCGATCTATGCCAAAGCTGGTGGCTTGACCGAGATTGTTCACGGTACCGGTATTTTCTACCGTGGCGGGACCCATATTTTGTCGGTTTTGACTCTCGCTGGGCCAAAAGACTCACAAATTATCGAGGGGATGGAAGTGCAAGGGAAAAAACATTTTATGCATCATTACAATTTCCCCCCTTTTTCCACTGGCGAGACTGGTCGGCTTGGTGGGATGAACCGGCGCGCCATTGGTCACGGCGCGCTCGCCGAAAAATCGCTCGAGGCAGTCTTGCCACCGCGGGCAGTTTTTCCTTATACTATCCGCCTCGTGTCTGAAGCCATGGCCTCCAATGGCTCGACCTCGATGGGTTCTGTTTGTGCTTCCACTCTCGCTCTAATGGATGGCGGAGTGCCTATAACCAGGCCGGTCGCCGGCATTGCCATGGGTCTAATGTATGAGTCGGCGGAAAAATATAAAATTCTCACTGATATTCAAGGTCCCGAAGACCACCACGGTGATATGGACTTTAAAGTAGCCGGCACCACCGCCGGTATTACCGGCATTCAATTGGACATAAAAATGGCGGGAATTCCACCAAAAATTCTCACCGAAGCTTTAGTGGGTGCCAAAGTTGCCCGCCTTCAGATTATTGAAAAAATTATTTTGGCCATACCGACGCCCAGAGCCACATTGAAACCAACTGCCCCTCAGATTGAGATGCTGACAATTCCAGTCGGCAAAATCGGCGCCGTGATTGGTCCGGGAGGAAAAATGATCCAAAAAATAAGTGCCGACACTGGAGCTGAGATTGAAATTGAAGACGATGGTTCGGTTTTTGTGACTGGCCGAGGCGATGGTGCCAAACGGGCGCGCCAAATTATTGAAGAAATTACCCATGAATACAAAGTCGGGGAAAGATTTACAGGTATAGTCACTCGTCTAATGGACTTTGGGGCGTTTGTAAAAATTGGTCGTGATACCGAAGGTCTAGTCCATATTTCTGAATTAGCAGATTTCCGCGTCAATAAAGTAAGTGACATAGTGCAAGTCGGGGCTGAAGTCCCAGTGGTCATTAAAGAAATTGATGATCAACATCGGGTCAACCTCTCGATCAAACGAGCCGACCCAAATTTTGGCCACGAACACAAACCAGTAATTGAAACCAACCCAAGCCCTGAAACTAAAAGCGAAAATTAAAATTTCTCGCAATTCACAAAATAGCGCGAAAAATACTGGTAAGTATGGCCCGCGCTATCTATAATATAAGTAATGGCTGAAGAACCGATCGTAAATAATCTGGCGACAAGCAATGACGCCCCGGCAACAGTGGCGCCAACCGAAATTAAAGTGCCCCCCGTCGCTGTTACCAACAATGTGCCGACTCAAGCGGTGAGTCCAACCGCCCCACTGGCCCCCAAAGAAAATTCGGCCCAGTCTTTTCGAGACCGTCTGGAAACAGCCAAGCTAGCGATGGAGGGCCCCACCAGAACTTTGAAAAGAGAGGAAGATGAAACTGAAGCCAAAGTTAAAACTGAAACAGCAGACATTGAAAAGCAAATTGCCCTGATAAATCATAAAAAAGAAAAACTAGAAATAAATTGGGTGGTCTTAGATACCAAAGCCAATGAATTAAAAACTTTGCTGGCCCCCGTCAAACAGGAGGAAGAGGATATTGAATTGGCTGAGGACCAACTAGAAGGGGAGGAACACACCACCACCGATGTTGTGGCCCGCCAAGATATTGAAAAGAAGCGTTGGGCCACCCAAGATAAACGGAAAGACCTAGAAAAACGAAAATGGGAACTGGAGACAAAAGTTTTAGATATTGAAAATGAACTCAAAAAAAATACGACTGAATATCAATCCCTCTTGGATGAAGAAGAAGTATTGAAAAAGAAGCTGGAAACTTTAGAATACGAAATCCAGGCCGCTAAAGAACGAGTCCGCCAAGAGGAAGACAAGCGACGGCAAGAAGAGGAAATAAAAATTATTGCCGTCGAAGAAAAACGACGAGCGGAAGCCACTAAAAAATTAGCAGAGGAAGAAATAAGAAAAAAAGAACAACTATTGGCCCAAAAGAAAGCGGAAGAAGAAGCGCACGTCCAGGCGGAAATGGTCAAGAAAAAATTGGCTGAGGAAAAACGTCAGCAAGATGATGCGGACCGTCTCAAGAAAATTGAAGCTGAACAAAAACAACGAGCGGAATTAGAAACTCATCGCCAGGAAGTGGCTCGCCAAGCCAAAGCAGTCGCCACTACACAGAGCCCCGACCCCGAAATAGTGCCGACCGATTTAAAAACCGACGACCAAAAACGAGCCGAGCTTCTAGAAAAAGCCCGTCAGGCAGCTTCGGGTACAGTAGCTCAGCCCATTCCACCCGCTTCACTAGTAGAAACGGCTGACCTCACCGATCCCCAGGTTGAAGGTAATATTACCCCAGCCGAAAATAATCTAACCGATGATGAGGGTGTCCCGTCTTTCACGCCCGGTGAAACTTCAGCCTTACCCCAAATGAGAACCTTTCGCTCCGATGCGGAAGAGATGTTGACCCCCGAACAAATCAAGGAGGCCAAGAAAAAATTCCCGTGGTTAAAATAAAAACAGGTTTGAATTAATTTAATACTCCACCAATGGAGGAAAATGATATAGCTAAAAAACGTGAAGCCGCTAAATTGGCGATGTCTGCTGGACGTCAGCCTCTGAATGGTTTTTCTGGTGGTCCAACTATCACCCCCGCGAGCTCACTCGAAACCGAGAACAAAATAATCGACGCCGAAAATGAAATCAACCAAAAAAGAGAAGAGGCGCGCAAAGCGATGGAAGGAATAGAACGACGTAAAAAAAGAGAAGACGAAGAAAAAATTAATTTACAAAGTGCCGCTCGGGCCCAAGAAATTGAACTAATAAAAAAGAAACGAATATTAATTGAACAAAAACTAGAACAAGAAAAAATAGCCGCCCAAAAAACCGCGCAAACCAATGAGGCTAAAGAAGAGGAAACTTATCGCGAAAAGGTGGCAGAGTCTAAAGTAGAAATCGACCGGCTTAAAAACGACCTCGAACATATCACCCCTTTTCACAGTCTAAATACCGATATTACCGATTCCCATGATGAAAAAATAATTAGCCAAACTGCACTGGCAATTGCCGAGAGAGAACAAAAATTAAATAAAGAACAACATATTCAAAAAAAAGCCACAAAAAATGTTATCCTCCAGGGTTTGGCTTGGGTGGTAGCTTTTGTGTTTGTGGGTAGTAGCCTCGGGGTATTGTATTACGTCTCCAATCTAAACAAAAAACAACAAGCTGGGGTAGATTTAAATATTCACAAATCAATTATTTTTGTGGAACAGGAAAAAGAAATCCGGATTGATGGTAAAACTCCCAGTCAGATCAAGGCAACCATGGTGGCCACCGGCCAAACTGTAGCCGAGCACGATAGTTTGACTGATATTTATTTCAGTCGCACTAAAAAAGTAGAAGAAAAAGTAGTCAGTGAAAATTTGGGTGCCGGCGATTTTTTGGCGGTCACCAATGCCGCCTTCTCACCTGATTTTACTCATTTTTTAAACCAAGAATTTGTGGCTGGTGTTTATACCAAAACCCTAAGCGAACAATCTTATATCTATCTGTTCAAAACTCGTAGTTTTGAACATGCTCTCGATACTCTGTTGCAAGATGATAAAAATATGACCATTGCCCTATACGACGGGCTAATCAATGAGCCCACTAAGAAAGCTATCGCAATGAGCACCTTTAAGGACGAAATGATTAATAACATTGATAGTCATGTTTTGCGCGACGCCGAAGGTAAAATTATTATGTTATATGCCTTTTTTGACCGCACCACCCTTATTTTTGCCCAAAATGAAGCCGCGATGCAAAAAGTACTCACCGCATTAGCCCGACCAACCACTTCGACCAAGTAGCCAACTCTTGCCCTCCCAAACTACTGTGATAATATGTGTTTATGATTGATACCAATAAATACCAAACTAAGCTCCTAGAGCTAAAAGCCCAAATTGAGACTGATTTGGCCCAAGTGGCTACCACCAAACTAAACTCCGATGGTGAAAGGTGGAGTGCCGTGCCGACCGACCGAGACCAAGAAATGGAAATGCGTGACGAAGTGGCCGATCGTTTTGAAGACCTGACCGAGCGCGAAAGCGCCGAGCGGACTTTTGAAGCGCGCTTGAAGCAGGTCACCGAGGCCTTGCAAATGATTGCCGATGGTACCTATGGTATCTGTAAAATCGGGGGTGAAGAAATAGAAAGTGAAAGACTAGAGGCCAACCCCGCTGCCTCGACCTGCAAAGCTCATATCGATGCGGAATAGCTAGTCAACTTTGTATGTTTGCTACAACCAAATCTGCCCAACTCATCGGCCTTACGGCCGATGTTATTGGTATAGAAGTGGATATCGGCAAGGGCTTACATTCTTTTTCGATTGTCGGTCTCGCCGACAAAGCTATTGATGAAGCCAAAGACCGAATCAATGCCGCGATTAAAAATTCCGGTTTCAAAGCCCCCGCCAAAGGCAACAAGAAAATTGTGGTGTCACTGGCGCCAGCGGATATTAAAAAGACTGGCACCCACTTTGATGTTGGTATTGCCTTAGGCTTTCTCCTTGCTAATGGTGATATTAAATTTGATCCGACCAATAAACTTTTTTTAGGTGAGCTTGCCCTCGATGGGCGCATCCGCCCCATTCGCGGGACGTTATTCCTTGCCCAAAAAGCGCGCGACGCCGGTTTCACTGAAATTTATGTTCCCAAAGAAAACACCAAAGAAGCTGCTCTGATTGATGGCCTCGTCGTCTACGGTGCCGAGACATTGCGTGAGCTAGTCGACCATCTCTTTCCCTCAATCGACCCTGATGCCAAAAGGGTTTCATCTAACCTTGTCCCCGCCAAACGGACCGTAGTGAAAGCAAAAACCAGCGAACCAGAAATAGATATGGCCGATGTTAAAGGTCAAGCTGGTGCGAAGCGGGGACTTCTTATTGCCGCCGCTGGTGGACACAACGTGGCCATGTTTGGTCCACCCGGTACCGGCAAGACCATGCTTGCTCGCGCTTTTGCCGGCATCTTGCCCCCACTTAATTTTGCGGAAATATTGGAAGCCACTGGCATTCACTCGGCCGCGGGTGTTACTCGCACCCTAGTGGTACACCCACCCTATCGAGCCCCGCATCACACCGGCAGTTATGTGGCACTAGTGGGCGGGGGAACAAACCCTAGACCGGGCGAAATAACTCTCGCCCACACCGGTGTTTTGTTTCTCGATGAATTTCCTGAGTTTGATAAAAAAGTTTTAGAAGCCTTGCGCCAACCACTGGAAGACCGGCGGGTGACCGTGGCTCGTGCCAAACACACCATCGACTTTCCCGCTCGATTTATTTTGGTCGCCGCTATGAACCCTTGCCCTTGTGGCTTCCGCGGGGCGAAAGCCAGAAACTGTGTTTGTGCCCCGCGCGACATTGCCCGCTACGAGAGAAAGTTGTCGGGCCCAATTGTGGACCGGATTGATGTGTGGCTTCAGGTGGCCGAAGTTAAACACGCCGACCTGTCGGCCGAGACCAAGGAAAAAACTTCCGCCGAGCTAAGTGAGAAGGTAAAAAAAGCGAGAGAAATACAAGAAAAAAGATTTGCTGATACTAATATAAATTTAAACGCCGAAATGTCGGCCAAGCAATTGACTCAGTTTGTAAAACTATCCAAAGAATTAACTAACCTTTTAAATACTTCCGCCGAGCGCCTCGGCCTGTCCGCCCGCGCCTACCACCGGGTTATCAAACTAGCGCGCACCATCGCCGACCTTGAAGCTTCGGCTGATATTAAAGAAAATCATCTTTTAGAAGCTTTGCAATATCGACCGAAAATTCAGAATTAGATTTGATTGACTTTTTTATAATTTATTGTAGTTTATCTGAGGATAAGCTGTTTCCGGCGGTGCCAGAAATGAAGTGTTTAAATTTGGTCTAAAACCAAGTTCAAACGGGGACTAACCCCCCATTTCAATACCGGAAAGGAGATAGGACAATGACAAAACTCGAACGGACCCTGTTGAGAAAAGGGGTTCTGGTGTTGATGCAATGCTGGGAAGATAAAATAATGGCACCAGGATTTGTTTCCTGGGACATCAAGCAGGCAAGAAAACTCTTTGCTTGCACAATCTTCCAAGCGTCATGTTCCTGCTTGGGAATATTAGCGAGGGCACTTGAAAGCCCAAGGATGGCCGGATCCTGTGTCGTACTTATCATAATGTGCGCACTTTGGGTATATTTGACCACCAAAACATTTCACCAAGAATTTCCTGAGGCCGACTCTATACGTAACATAAGAAAGGCCCATGGCTATTCCCAATTTTCTTCGGCTCTGACTTGGTTTCTGAAAGACAAGCAGTCCTTAGAGTTACAATTGGGTTTTAACACTGGCACCCTCTCTGACAATTCACTCAACCTACTAAAAAGCGGCGCGACCGAGCGTATGGTGATTTTGGCTTATGCGGTCCTTGTCGCCCAAGACAAGAGTGGCGTCGGCAGCCCAGAAGCCCTAGGAAGAATGGATTTTCTCAGGGAATCACAAAAAATACTCCTGAGATTTAATCTCATCGGAGAAGACTGGACCCCGTACTTTGACACCGCCAAAGAAAGGTATGGGCGGGAAAAAAAGTCTGCCACAACATAAGACCGAGTCTTAAATTCTTCTCAAGTTTTTTGCCCGCCCGCGGACCACACGGTTCCGCGGGCGGTTTTTATTTCCCAACCCAGCGAACCCTCCTTTTTTTTGATTGTTGTGAAAGAAGTGACCTGTTTCCGCAACCGAGCGAGCCTAGTTCTGTTCCAAAACCTTGCGGAGGTGTCGGCCCGCCCGCCATCGCAAGCTCAGGCGTTGCGGGCGGGCCGGCAGGGTTTTGGCCTTGGGTATTTACTCCAGCAGGAGCTAGGAAATGTTTTTCGCCGAGCCTTGCGCAAGGGCGACGGCCCGAGCAGAGCAAATTTTCAGCAGAAAATTATGTGTGCTCGCCGAAAAACATTTCCGAGCGACCTTATCCACAGGTAGATTGTTGACTAGTGAACGCTTGTTCACCTATACTATAAACAAGCCAAACGGCCCTTATAAAAATAATTTAAATAAATATGACCTACCAACAATACACCAAATCTATTCAACGCGAACTGTCAGACATTAACCAAATCATTGACCGTAAAATAATCCACGGGCTGTCTTACCGCCGGGAATCGCTCCGGCACAAGCGCCTAATTAGCGAGCTACGCCGGCGCCGCTCGACCAGTGGCTGGCGGTCCCTAATGTCTTTCGTTTCACTCTTCTAATAAATAGCCGAGAAAATGTTAAAATCTATCTAATGGTAAACAACCACAAACAAAAATTAGTTTCGTTTTATGAAAGACATAAACGCATGCCAACCTATACCGAGATGATGAAACTGTTTGGCTATCGTTCCAAAAATGCAGTTTTCAAATTGGTAGCCAAACTAGAAGAAGCGGGGATAGTAGCCAAGGACCACTTGGGTAGGTTGCTACCCACCAACAGTTTTAATGAAGTGCCACTACTGGGCCTAGTCAAAGCTGGCTTTCCTTCGATGGTCGAAGAAGAACAAAATGACACCATGAGTCTAGATGACTTTCTAATCCAGAAAAAAGAATCGACTTATATTTTAGAAGTTGATGGCGACTCGATGATCGACGCTCATATTAAACCCGGAGACCTAGTAATAGCCGAGCGCACCGAACAAGCCAAAGACGGCCAGATAGTGATAGCCGAAGTGGACGGCGAATTTACCATGAAATATTTCCGCCAAACCGGAAACAAAACTTGGTTGGAACCCGCCAACAAAAAATACAAACCAATCTACCCAGAAAATGATTTGAAGATAACCGCTATAGTCAAAGGCGTCATTAGAAAATATTAATCACTAAATCCCATGCCAAACTCTTGGCCCCGCGCTATTGTCCATATCGACGGCGACTGCTTTTTTGTTGCCTGCGAGGTGGCAAAAAATCCCAAACTAAAGGGCCGCCCAGTGGTGGTGGGCGCCGACCGGGGTATTGCTTGTGCGATGAGCTACGAGGCAAAAGCCCTCGGTGTTACACGAGGTATGCCGGTGGGTTGGATTAGGAAAATTTGTCCTAGCACAATTATCCTCCCCGAGGACCCTGCCAGCTACACCTTGTACTCTCGTCGAATGTACGAGATTGTGCGTCGTTACACACCAGAAGTAGAGGAATATAGTATCGACGAATGCTTTGCCGACATTACTGGTATGCACCGTGTTCTACATAAACCTTATATCGAAATTGCCAAAGAGATTCAACAAACCCTAAAAAGCGAACTCGGTTTAGACTTTTCGGTCGGCCTGTCGGTAAACAAAGTCCTTGCCAAGATTGCCTCCAAGAAACGAAAGCCGAATGGTTTTACGGTTATTGACTGGCCTAGTATTGGCGACTATTTAAAAACAACATCTATCCAAAACCTGTGGGGTGTGGGTGGCCAAACAGCCAGACAGTTGTACAAACTAGGAATAAAAACTGCTTCTGATTTTGCTACCACCGCGGGCACTGAGATAGCCAAAAACTTTTCCAAACCGTACCAGGAAATATGGCATGAATTGCAGGGCAAATTTATTTTTCTATTAAATACCAAAAGTCAGCCCAACAAAACATCAATCTCAAAAACCAAAACCTTTGGCACCACCTCTAGCGACCAACACTTTGTCTATTCGGCCTTGTCGGCCAATATTGAAGGGGCATGTTCCAAACTGAGAAAGTCTAAATTGTTGACCGATAAAGTATCTATTTTTTTGAAGACCCAGCAGTTTGAGTATTACCACTTAGATTTTGTCTTACCATGGCCGACGGCCAACCCTAAAGATATTTTGGATATCTGCCACCAAAGATTTGCAGAAGTTTTTTCTAAAGACAAAAAATACCGCGCTACCGGTGTGACTTTGTCTGGCTTAAAACCAGCAAACACCGAAACCCTAAACCTGTTTGGCGAAGCCATAAGAAAAGAAAACAATAAAATTATTTATCACCATATTGACCTGTTAGACCATCGCTTTGGGGCCAATACTATTTTTCTTGCTTCATCTTTGTCGGCACTAAAATATCAAAAAATAAAAGATGAGGGTTCATCTTCAAAAATATTTTCACTAAACAAAAAGAGGCACTTAGGCCTCTTGTCGTTGGGTAAGGTTACCTAAAATTTAATCACGCCCGAACTGGCACTTCTTTAATCAAATCCACCACCATCTGTTCATCATCAAACAGGTGATAGAGATCGGTATCCTCGGCATCAATCGTGTGGAAGCGACTGCGTAGCTCGGTATCAATCCAAGTGGTAAGTGGTTTCCAAAAATCGATACCAACTAAAATAATCGGTACCCACGGAATTTTTTTCGTCTGAACCAAAGTTAATATTTCAAACAATTCATCGAGCGTCCCAAACCCACCCGGAAAATAAACAAAAGCCTCCGACGAATAAGTCATGCAAACTTTACGGGTAAAGAAATAATAAAAATCCTCGTGAGCGGTAACATAGGGGTTGGTCGATTGCTCCATTGGTAACTCAATCGTGAGACCAAGTGAATCGCCTCCGGCTTCCTTAGCGCCCCGATTGCCGGCCTCCATAATCCCCGGACCACCACCAGTAATAATCGCGTAACCTTCCTTAGCGAGCAGATTACCAAGGCGCCGAGCTTGCTCATAATGCGGGTCAGTTTCCGGCAAGCGGGCCGAACCAAAAAAAGTTACTGATTTGGGATAAGATTTTACAAAATTAAAACCATCACTAAATTCTTTTTGAATAACACTAATCCTATGTTTAATATCCTGGTCAACATCATCGACAGTCAGGGTGTCAATCGGTAAATCTTTAGCTGGCAAGTTAATAATCTTTTTCTGGACCAATTTGTCATCTATTTTTGCCGACTGACCGAAAAAATTAAACATAAAATTTTTGATTATAATTAAGTGTTTATATTTTAGCATAAAAGAAGCTGGGGCATTATCCAGCCTTAAACACAAACAAACCAGAGCACTTGGCTCGGGTAAGTCGGGGCCAAGTGCTCTGTCGACAATAAAGGCCCGCTGGCGCGGGCTTTTATTGTCGACCTTGGGTTATTATCTAGATCCGCACACCAAGTTGTGCATTGTCGAGCCCCTACTCGACGTAACCTTGTTGCAATGTGCAACTTGGTGTGCGGATAGATCACAAATGTAAATTGCCACTCGGCGCTAAAAGGGATTTCAGGCCCCGCCCTACAAATCTTAAAATGGATTTCGGGCACCGCGGATTTCGAAGTGGATATGCGGACCAGTCGAGTTGCCAGACGAACCAAGCCGACCAATAGTCTGACCTTGAACTACCACCTGCCCAGGGGCCACCGCCACATCCAACATATGGCCGTACAAAGTCTGGGTACCATTGTCATGACTAATCACCACATAGTTGCCATAACCACCATTCCAACCACCGGTCCGCGCCACAATCACAGTCCCAGCGGCGGCAGCGTAAAGCTCGGCCCCAGTTGTATTGGCTAGGTCTACCCCATTGTTGCCATGAATCCCTTGGGTTTTTAGACCACCAACCATCGGACGAATAAAATAACCAGCGTAGGTCGGTAAAGTGGCGTATTTATTGGCCGTGGAAGGCGACGACCCATCTTTCTTGCCAGGGGTAGTGGGATTTTTCTTTAGTAATGGCAATTCACCATGGGGCACAATAATTTCTTCACCAATCTTGAGCGAAGCATTTTGTTCTAACCCGTTGTAACTACCGATTTCTTCCGCATCGGCACCATAGAGTTTGGCAATTTTGGCAATAGTGTCACCACTTTTTACCATATGACGAACACCCGAGATTGGGAGAATAACCAACACATCACCCTCGGCAATCGCACTGGTTTTTTTGATATTGTTGGCCCACATTATGGTGTTCACCGACACCCCATACATATCAGCGATTTCGGACAAAGTATCACCGCTTTTAACTGTATAAGTACTAATTTGGTCGTTTTTAGGGATGAAAATAGTAGCACCGGCGGTACCAGCTGGACCGACATTGGGCACTAAAGCTGAGCCATCTTCTACCAACAGTGGCCCACCCCGACCAAAGAAGGGACTAGGGGAATGGACTGGTTCCAAAAGAGCCATTTTTTGCGAATTTAAAACTGTCGCCGACTGTAAAGCGACCAAGCTAGGGTTTTGACTGGAGCCAAAACCAAAAAAACCAGCATAAGCTGTCCTGTAGACTAAAACCATTAGGATTAAAACTACCCAAACAAAAACAAGCTTTTCCCGAAAAGCCTTGAAAATAAACGATATTTTACCGAAACGGCCACTTTTTGGCCTCGGTTTTGTAAATTTTCCTAAAATAAGCCTTGTTTTATATGGTAATTTCCGGGTATTCGGCCAGAATATGTTGGAAAATAACGATTTTCCCGGATATTAACCCTAGTGTCTCCCAACCTCTAAATGGTACCAAACCTATAAGAAATGACAACTAAAAACGTAAGCCATGTGGAAAACTACTTTCATTGACTTTTTTATATATAAATGCTATTATATTAAGTAGGCACAATATGGCATAGTGGGAATAATATCCCCGCTACTACTTATTCAACCGCACCCTGACAACGGAGGAGAAAATGAATACGTACGACCTGAAGAAAAAGCATCGTGTATCGGTGTGGATGAGTGATGATCAGTTCGACTTTTTCCTTGAACTCTGGTTTGCCAAAAAGCAGACCATTGCGGAAATTGTCGGGATGATTGAGCGAGTCGCGGACCTGTCGGCCCACGGTCTCGCTCCAACCTTCACCAATGTTCAGAAATTCTGCCGGTTTATGGACCTGCAATTTCCTGAACTTAGTGACAGGGAGGCGGTCCATTCACGACGACTCCAGCGTTACATTGAGGACGACCGGTGTGTTTCTGCGAGTGAGTATTCAGGCTTTGAAGGGCGGCGGAATTTCCTGTCGGCCATTCTGACTGAAATCAAGGAGGTGCTAGAGAAGGATGAGGACAATGGCCCGCGTTTCGCGGACAGCTACTGGTTCAACCAGTACCGCCGGGCACTGAAAGAGAAACTTTAAAGAAGGGAAGGAAACCGTATGTTGAAGTCAGAAGTGAGCAGCTGTCTGAGTGAACTCCAGACGCTTGTCCGAGGGTTTGCCTTCGCTGTGTACTCGGGCGTGTTTGAACATCCGGAATCAGTAGAAGAGTTCGCCCTCAGCCTCCAGACCTTTTCCGAGTTCTTCTACGGATTGAAGCACTCGGACGACCCGACCTATGTGTCCGGGGAGTACGGGGACTATATCGGCTTACTTGTCGATCTCAAGTACCAACTTGAGCTCCTCGAGGATGACGAACGGCTCAGTGGTGCCTACTGGTATAAGCAATACCAGGGAGCACTTGAACTTCGTCGAGAAGCTGACTGAACGTATTTTTGTCCAACATTGTTTGTTCGCAACCATCACCCGAACTTAGGGAGGTGGTTTTATTTTACCTAAAAATTATTTTAGTAATTAAATTTCTTTCTCCAACACAACATCCATTATTTTATAACCTTCTTTTTTGTATACATTTAAGGCTCTCTCATTTAAAGATGAGCCCACCAGTCTCAATCTTTTTACACCTTGGAGCAGAAGAAAAAGCCCGCTGGGGCTTTTTCTGTGTTTGGAAAGGGAAGCTAGACGAGCCGAGCACCACTTCAGAATATTATATAAAGTTACCTTTAAAGTTTTGGGGTTCAAATACCGTGATTCTACCTCTTACCTTTTTGTCTGAAGTGGGGCTTCGGCGAGCGTCCTTATTGTCTCAAGCGGAAAAGAATTTCTTGTTCCACCTGACCTAAATCTCGCCCGTAGGTAAGGCGCGACAGCTCTTTGAGTTGTTCCGCCAGCTCGCGGGAGCCACCATCGACCCGAGGCACTTTAATATTGAAAGGTTTGGCTGGCTCACCATTTATTAAAATTTTTAAATAAGCATTTTGATTTTCAATGGAAATTAAATCATTTTCCGTAAAGGTCTGGCCGAAATGTTTGACTAAATGTTCAGCATCAGTGGTACCCACCCGAAAAGCGGCTAGCGAACCAACGTTGCCAAAAACTGCCTCACGAATTTCATCGGTGAGTTGAGCAATAAATTGGTGCGCTAAAATTAAATTTAACCGATACTTCCGCGCTTCGGACAAAATAACCGAAATAGAGTCGGTGGTGAAATTTTGAAATTCATCAATGTATAAATAAAAATCTTTACGGTCATTTTCCGGAATATCAGTCCGCGACAAAGCCGCCAGTAGTAACCGCCCCGTACAAATCATCCCCAACAACCCGGCATTAATATCACCAATTTTACCTTTAGCAAGGTTCACCAACAAAATCTTCCGTCCATCCATTACTTCGCGGAAATTAAAGGCCGACTTAGGCTGGCCAATAATCGGTCGCATATAATCGTTGGCAATAAAATTACCAAACTTGGAGGTAATATAGGGCGTCATATTGGCCAGGCCCTGCTCACCGGTCGTTTTAGACGCTTCTTTTTCCCAAAAATCAATCACAGTTGGATTACTAATCCGCCCCAACTTTTTATTACGAAAAGCCGGGTCGGTAAATATCCGGGGTACCTCCATTAGGGTCGCCGGTTCATATTTGGCGTCTTCCATCAACAAAAGGAGGGAATTCCTCATATATTGCTCAAACATTGGCCCCATCGTCTCTTTATCAAACAACCGGTTGAAGATAGATTGAATTTCGTTGACAATAAAAGTTTTTTCCTCGGGGCGGTCAAAGTTATATTCCAGCATATTTAGCCCCAAAGGCCGACCCACATCGCCCGGGTTGAAAACAATCACATCTTCGAGACGCGAAGCGGGGACTCGTTCCAAAACTTTGTCCACCAACTCACCGTGGGGGTCGATAACACACAGACCCTTGCCCGCCTCCATATCTTGAGCAATGGTATTTAACATAAAATACGATTTACCGGTACCAGTCTGACCAATACAATAAAAATGGCGCCGGCGGTCATTGTCGGCCATCCGCACCGGCTTCATATCCCCCCGAAACAAACTTTCACCCACCACCACTCCAGCTGGAGGTAAATTTTGGGGTGGGGGGGCTTCCCGACTCTTTAGCCACTTGATCCGTGGAATATCCGTGGTCACAGTCGGAAAGTGAAAGATGCTAGCAATTTCCTCGGTATTTAAAACTATAAACTCTTTTGGCTCTGACTCACGGAAAATATATTGATGCACCAATTTTTTTATTTTTTTACCCTTGGGCAAAACCAGCTTAAAGCCATTGCGCCGGGGTGAAGAAAATTGGCTAAAAGCCCCCCCGATGGCGAGCATAATATCACCAGCTTCATTGTCGGTATCACCAGCAGCTACCACCCGGACATTGACATTGAACAATGGTTTGCGAATCTTGGCTTCAATTGATTCAATCACTTCATTGTCAATCGGCGCTGAGTCTAATTTTTTATCATCATCTTTTTTAGATGAAGAAAACAATTCGCCGGCAATTTCTGACACGGGAGCAAAAGTTTTATAACTTTTTAATATTTTTTTTAGTTTTTCACCTTTCCTTAATTTGGCCACAATATCTAAAGCGGTTTTTTTAAATGACGTCCCAGCTGGTGAAATCACTAGTTGAAGGGCCGCCCCATCACCCTCTTCCCGTAGGCGTGATAAGGTCGAGACAATCGGGGCAAAAGAATCTACTTCCGCCTCTCGATAAGTACGAATCGGAACAAAAGGAGCTTCTTCCAGTGCCAAATAACCAGCTCGCACTCCATGCTCGTTGGCAAAAATAGTATAATCGGCCACTTCATCTACCTGGGAATCGGGGAAAAAACCTTGGATTTGGCGAGCAACAAACTCGAGCTGGTTCCGAGGCGCACCAACATAAAAATAGATATCGCCCCCAGAGCTATGGACCGCTGTCTCTAAAACAAATGGTTCTTTAATAGCAGTTAAAGCTGACAAAAATTGCTCAAGTAAATTAATATCAAATAAAAAATCCTTCTGGTCCTTGGCTTCGCGCCGAGCAATTTTGACCAATAATATTTTAAGATTTAGTGAATCAAACCGTTGGCGGTGCCATAAAATATAAACACCACCAGCCATTAGGCCTAAAATAATAATTAGTAAAATAAAATATACGGTCATAGACTAATTGACTAAACCTCGTTTTTTTAGTTCAGCGTGAACCTTGTCGGTTAGGGTATCGTGAAAAGCATCTTCGTCTAAAAAGGAAAGTTTTTTGGCTTCAGCGATGGTTTTAGCTAAACCCTTGGTAAACACGCGGTCCACCAAATAAGCTACAGTTTGTTCAACTTCCTCCGGCAAAGTTTCTAAATAAGAACTTTCACTGCCTTCGGCGACAGGTGGGACGACCCGGGGGGTAGCGCTAAAATCAGTTATAGCTTCACTAACCAAGTCTTTATCAGATATGATTTTGTTTTCTGTTTCCAAATTTCGTCGTTTTTCCGCAATCCGCTCCTCTAGTTCAGCAATTTCTGCTTCGATATGTTGTGCTATTTTTTGCTCCATAATTATGAGCTAATTATACCTCAATAAAATCCAAACCGAAAAGAAAACTAGTGTGATATAGTAGGGCAGTGGAATATTTAAGTGACTTAAACAACAAGCAAAAAGAAGCAGCGCTAGCTATTAGCGGGCCGGTTTTAATTGTGGCCGGTGCGGGCGCTGGTAAAACCAAGACGATTATTAGCCGAATTACTCACTTGATTAAAAATGGGGTGGCGCCGGAACATATTTTAGCGGTTACTTTTACCAATAAGGCCGCTAAGGAAATGACCAACCGCTTAGTGGTCGCTCTCGGGGGTGATAAAAGTTTACAAGGGGAAAAACTACCTTTTGCCAGCACTTTTCACTCACTCGGGGTCCATATTTTACGCGGTCATGCTCAAATTATTGGCCTCAATCGCTTTTTTACTATTTTAGACCGCGACGAATCTTTGGCTCTCGTCAAAACTGCCATGGACCAAGCGGGGGTGGACAAAAAACAGTACGAAGCCCGCAAAATCCTCGGCGCCATCTCGCGCGAAAAAGGTAAGGGGGTGCGCGTGGCCGAATACCGACTAAAAGTTGAGGGCTGGTGGCAAGAAATCGTGGCTAGTGTGTGGGAAAAATATGATAAGTTGGCCCACGAAGCCAACGCTCTCGACTTTGATGACCTACTACTTTCAACCGTTCTATTACTCGCTGGCCATGAAAATATTCGACAGCTTTACCAAGACCGCTTTCGCTATATTCATATTGACGAATATCAAGATACCAACAATGTGCAATATTCACTAGCCAAACTTTTGGTTGGGCCCGCTAAAAATATTTGTGTGGTCGGGGATGTGGACCAGTCTATTTATAGCTGGCGCGGGGCCGACTTTACCAACATGCTACGGTTTGAGGAAGATTATCCAGAAGCCAAGGTAATACTTCTCGAGCAAAACTATCGTTCGACTAAAACAATTCTCTCGGCCGCCAATGAAGTAATAAAGAAAAACCGCGAGCGGGTGGAAAAAAATTTGTTTACGGAAAATAGCGACGGTGAAAAAATAAATCTCACTGCCAATTTATCCGAAGGAGAGGAAGCGAGAAATATTGTTGATAAAGCCAAGGTTTTAATTGCTGCCAAAACCCCAGCCGAAGAAATTGCTATTTTGTATCGAGCCAACTTTCAGTCGCGCGTTTTGGAAGAAGCCTTTCTCAAAGCCAATGTGCCATATCAGGTATTGGGCGTCCGCTTTTTTGAACGCAAAGAAGTGAAAGATATTTTAACTTACTTCCGCGCCGCCCTTAATCCGAGTGATTTTGAAGCACTGAACCGGATTATTAATGTGCCAAAGCGGGGAATAGGCAAAGCGACACTGGCTAAAGTGAGTGCGGGCCAAGAAGAATTTTTACCGCCGAAAATGATTGAGAAATTAGCCAGCTTCCGTGCCCTTCTTACCAGCTTGCGCCACAAGATTGAGCGGGAAAAAATAAGTGACAATATTAAATATGTTTTAACCGCTTCGGGTTTAGACAAAGAACTACTGCAAGAAGGGGAAGAGGGGTTGGAGCGCCTGGAAAACATTCGTGAGCTGGTAACTTTAGCCCAAAAATATGACGACCTACCAGGTGAAGAAGCAATTTTAGCCCTGCTCACCGAGGCGGCGCTGGTGTCTGATCAAGACACCTTACAAGAAGAAAAAAATGGGGTCCGACTAATGACGGTGCACGCTTCCAAGGGCCTAGAGTTTGATGTGGTATTTGTCGCCGGCTTGGAGCAAGGGCTTTTTCCTCATAAAGGTTTTGGCGAAAGTGACCGCGATGAAGAAGAGGAACGCCGACTATTTTATGTAGCGATTACCCGCGCTCGGAAAAAACTTTTCCTGTCTTATGCCCAGCTCCGCACTATTTTTGGTTCGCAACAAGTAAACACCCCATCCGAGTTTATTTTAGACATTCCCGACGAGCTAATCGAGGGTGCCGACCCCGCTGCCCCGCAGTATGAGTTTTTGTTGGATTTTTAATACTCGCTTAAAGGATTGCAATGTAATAGGATAAACTTATGGAATTTATTCACGCGAAAAAATCATTAGGACAAAACTGGCTGGTGTCACAGTCGGCCTTAGCTAAAATAGTAGACGCGGCGGGAATACAAAGAGGTGAGCGGGTACTGGAGATTGGCCCAGGCAAAGGAGTGCTGACCGAAAAACTACTAGCCGTGGGTGCGGAAGTGACAGCCATTGAAAAAGATCGACGACTAACTTTGCCCCTGCAGGAAAAATTTGCGCCAGAAATAAAAAACGAACAACTGGTTTTACTCGAAGCCGACGCTTTAAAACTGCCTGAAAGTTTGCTGGCTGACCTCACCCCCTACAAATTAGTGGCCAATATCCCATATTATATTACCGGTGAAATCATCCGTAATTTTTTAGAGTCAGATTTTCAACCACTTAAAGCGGTGATAATGGTGCAAAAAGAAGTGGCCCAAAGAATAGTAGCGAGTGACAACAAGCAAAGCATTCTCTCAATCAGTGTTAAGGCCTATGGCGAGCCCAGTATCGCTGGTATTGTACCTCGGGGTGCTTTTCGACCAGTACCCAATGTTGATTCGGCAATTTTGGTAATTTCCAATATTAATAAAAACTTTTTCGGTCAAATCGATGAAAAAAAATTCTTCAGTATTATTAAAAAGGGTTTTGCCCAGAAACGAAAACTACTAAAATCAAATTTGAAAATAACAACTGATGCACTAAAAAGTTGTGGGTTAGACGAAAAAGTACGCGCCGAAGACCTAACCCTTGCCGAGTGGCGATGTCTAGCGGAAAAAATAGAATACCGAACCTGACTAAAACCCAAACCCCCGCGCCGTAGGCGCGGGGGTTTGGGTTTTGGTTAATTAAGCTCCACAATCGTATTCTTTAGCTTCCCTTACATTATTGACATGATTTTGGGCCACATCGGTTGTACCCTCTCTCATCATTTGTTCATTGCGAACCGCCCGACCGCCAGTGTCATCGGCATAACCACCGGGTGCTGTGTCAGTCACCTCGTAGGCCGCCCGTTCCCAATTCTCATCTTTAATCGCCCCCCACATTTCATGAAAACCACCCAAACCACTACTGCCTTGCGCCCCCATATTATAAGCCATATCAATTAGCACAATCTGCCGGCCTTCGGTCAGTGATTCAAAGTGTACCCCATTAGCCGCGGCCGCATTTCTAGCTTGGTGTTCATAACCTGGGTAATCCCGTTCAAATAAATCACCGACTTCATCATTGGTTAAAGTTGCATTCGGATCAACTCCATCGCCAGGCACAATAAAGTGTCCAACACCCACCGAACGCCCCCCAGCATCGGGATAAGAAGTGGTGTGCCACCCCTCGTTGGCAATAATATACTGCTTAGCCAGACATTTATTTAGGTTTTGGGGCTCACGAGCGCCGTCAAAAATAACATGCCAGTGGCGAGTCACCCCATCCCGCTGTTCGTCCACAAAGCGGGTCCGCCCCACATCTAAAGCTAAAACATACTGTGTACCATAACCGACATTTTCCGGTGCACTAATCGTGTTTTCCTTAATATAGTCGTCTAAACAGGCGGTTCCTAAACGCAAATCTACCACCGCCTTACACTGAGCATGGCTCGAGTGGCCCGGCTCGGTCCCTCCCGTAATCACCACTGGGCAACTGGCCCCCACCTTACCTTTTAGCTCAATTAGGCCATCAATGGCAATTTGAGGTAGACAGCGAAGGTCAGTACAGGAATAGAGAGGCTTACCATTACTATCAGTACCAGTCTTGGTCGACTGGCACTGATCATTAGGGTTTTCGCGCGGACAAGGACCTTTATTGATCTGAATTCCCCCCGCCGTCAGCTCGGAGCGAGTTTCTTCTTCGCTTTTGCCATCGCGACAGCTACAAGAACATGGCTCAATCGTTTCTGAGTTGTCTTCACGGTCAGTACAGCCATCGTCATCGGGATAATCAACCTTGCCATCACCGTCGTTGTCACGACCGTCGGAACATTGGGCATCAGCCTCACTGTTGTCTCTGGCCGAAGTACAACCGGTGTCATTGGGGTAGTCGGTCCGACCATCACCGTCGTTGTCACGACCGTCGGAACATTGGCTTTGGGTCTCCTCGGGAGGGGGGTTGGTATTTAGCTGACCTCCTGAAGTACCAACCATAAAAATTCGCGGGAAAGCTATCCGATTATTTACCACTTTTGGCCGACAACCATGAGACGTAATCACCAAACACTGGGCCGCTCCTTCCCATGTTCCTAAAATTTGTTCTCCAATTTTCATTTTATAAAACTGGTACAAAATACTGCCGAAATCGAAAGAAAGGACCCGGGGTAAGTCATCTTTAGGTGGCCTGACTGTAATAATCCAATTGACTGAACAATTGCAAAAAAACTTATCAACAATCAAACCACCAAATGGATTATTTTCAGCTAAAGCGGCCAAGGCCGGCACTGGCAGCAAAAAATTGACCACAAAAATAGCGAGTAAAAGCGATTTTAACCAGTGGCGACTAAACATATTGGTATTAGTTTAGCAAATCTTGGCTCTTTACTCTACTGATATCCCCGTTTAGCGCTTAAAACAAATGCAAAACTATACTTCTCATACTATAATATAAACAATAACGTGAAGAAAAAATTGGGGCATAAAAAAATAATTGTTGGAGCGGTGATTGGGCTTACACTGGTTGGTCTTTTTCTGTGGTGGCTGGGTAACAAGGTAGAGGAGATTGCGCGCGCCACCGACCTAAACGCCACTTCCACTGAAACTATCACCAAACCAGCCAGCTTTTGGTCTAATCTGTTTGGAGATAAAGACAATGAAGAAACCACCACCCGACCAGCTTCCACCAAAAAAGATGGGGTCCGCCCGCTGGGTGCCCCCACCGTCACTTTGGCTGATTTGAAAATCACCAAAAACGAAACCACTAGCTCAATTGAAATCTACGGTCGCCAGTTGGCCACCACCCTAAAGCCCCTTGGCACCCCCCGGCCCAATGAGGCGGAACTTTTGCTTAGCCTACTAGAAACCAAAGACGAGACGACTGCCAACAAAATATATCAAGCGGGCAAAGTTCACTTAAAAATTTTCAACAACCTCAAGACAATGACTGTGCCAGAAACAGCTTCGGCTCTACACCTAAAGGTAGTCCAGAACATCGCTAAAACTATGGTGGCTCTGGCCAATATGAGCGAGGCCCTAGAAGACCCCACTATGGCTATTTCTGACGGCCTCAAATACCAAGTTGAAGCCCTAGAACTTTTTGATTCGATTGCTGCCTTAAATGATTATTTTGTCACCAAGGGCATAGTATTTACCCCCGACGACAAGATAGTGATTTATGTTAATGTCGACGACCAAATATGAAATCCTTTCCGTCCCGAGACATTTTTATATTTAGCCTAGTGGCCCTGGTTTTAGTGGTAATTTTAGCCAACCACCATGTGCTAGCCCAAACTGAAGAAACTGATTTGGGGCCCCTACAACAAGTACCCCCGGACACCGGTGGCACCGAAGAAACCGACCCCAGCCCTTTTGATATTGAACCATTACCCGGCGAGACCCCGAGCCCCAACCCCAGTGACGACGGTTTTGAATCCGACCTTACCGATATTTTTAACGGCGAAATAGGCGACAATGGCAATACCTCTAATCCTAGTGACGATGCCTCAGCCGCCGCCGATGAAGCCAATAAAACCGCTCGTGAAGCAATTGTGGCAGAGCGCAAAGAAGATGAAAACCTTAACGGAAATGGCGAGAGCGAGGTAGATGACTGCGAACAAGAATATGAAGTCCGCGAGCGTGACCGCGCTGGGCGCTTTGTGCCGGTAAAAGAAGTCGAGGGCATGCTAATGCAGTTTGCTCGCGACACCAACCAGCAGGTCGGCAAAATAAACCTAGTCAACCAGCAAATGTGTTTACATTTAAAAGCCCTAAAGCGAGTCGCTTATAAATTTGAAATTGCTGAATTTTTAGAGAAGCCTCAGTTGCGCACGGTGGCTGGCCAAGCGATCAATGAATATAAAAAGCAGTTGTTTAATTTTGTGAACACTGGTTATCAAAGCGACTTCCGCGAAAACTCACCCCAGTTTGTGGATGATCAAGAGGAAAATTTTGCCGAAGGAGCCGCCGAAGCTACCGTGAGAGTAATAGACGCTGTGGAAAAAACCAGCTCACCCTATAAAGATGTAGCTAGAGAAACTATTCAAAAACAAACAGCTAATAATCTTGAGACTGAACTGTCTTGTCCATTGAGCGCCGAGGATATTCAAAAAGCTAACAACCCAAAATCAGATATGAAAGCCTCACAAAGGTTGGACACCCTTCTAATAGTAAAATCACAACCTGGTTGTAGTACGCGAGGGACATATCTCAAAACTATGAATTTATTATCAGCAGAGATTGCGGACGAAAACGCCAACCGTAGATTGTCATACATAGCCTCTGGAGGATACAAACCAATTAGGGAATGTATGGAACAAAATGCCAATGGTGAATGTCTAAAATATCGCACCACTGTGCCCGTCTCGGCTATTAAAGACACCGTCGGCAGTGCCCTAACCGCCAACTTAGAAAGATATTTGGTCGCCCAACCAGGCGATATAGACAAAGAAAATGCCAACGGACCTCAACTACCAGAACTTCTTACTCTTACCCCTTCTTATAGTGGAAATATTGCTATGCCCACCGGAGATGAAACCAACCTAAACAGTGGCCTAACCCCTCCCACCGGCGGAGACCCGGACCCAGGTAGTGGTGGGGGGACAGGCGGTGGGGGTAGTGGCGGAGGCACGGGCGATATTGGCGACAATTTCGACCTAGTCGACTTTTTGCAGGACTATCTAGATTTTAGTCTACCGACAGAACCAGCTATCCCCGACGAAGCCACCTTGCGCAATCCCGAGCTACCACCCCTTATTTTTACCTATTACCGCACCCCCAGCGAAGCCGATCTAAACAATGACCCCAATCTGGTCAACTATATTCGCCTCGGCTGGATGTCGCTAAACGCCCAAAAATGTAAAGTGGGCAACAATTGGATCGGAGGCACCTTTATGGAAGACTCGGTCGAGGCTATATATGATGCCGAAGACAATATCGAGATAGCCAACACTAAAGTGATTGATATGCCCCTTACTTTTTATGCCTATCTAACCCGCGAAAGAGAAGTGGTGACCGATAATAATATTTTACGCCCCGACGAAACCAGTATCGATATCGACAACTTTGCGCTACCAACCTCGGTTTATAAAAAGCTCCTCCAAGTTACGGCAATAAATTTTCACGCCTTCGATGTTAAAGAGGGTGACATTTTTACTCTGCACATAAAAACTGCGCGTGGGGGATTTGAAGATATTTATCTCGAGATTTCAAACCAGACTAGTATTCCCCAAGTTATCAGCCAATTTCAAACCGCTATCACAAGCGCCGGCAGTAGCGAACTGGCTAACTTTAAGATTGTCTATAACACTACCGATGGCATAATTTCTATTGTGACCGAACCAAAATATGTAATTGTATGTGAAAACAATAAGGGGGTATCGTCAAAGACAATAACGGTAGAAAGACGTTAAAGATATGACAATTTTAAAACCCAACAAGGATAAAAATATTTGGAGAGAAATTTCGTTACTTTTAGTGACAATAACCTTAGCAACGACTTTTATTATCCCCACTACCGCCTTAGCTTTAGGACCAAACCCTGGCAGTAGTCCAACCACTCCTACAACACCAACCACCCCCACTACTCCTACCCCCGCCCCCGCTGTGGGTGGTCATGCGGGCCGAACTATGACCCCTGAAGCCCAAGCTGAATATGCCAAGAGAGTTCAAAAACAAGTTGAGGCTGCCAATGAGCCCAGTTTCTTTTGGGAACCAGTTGAGTGGCTTAAAAATATACTCGCCAACTTTCTCGACACCATTGTTGGCTTCATTTTTGGCACCATGGTTTGGTTGGCGGGAAAATCTTTAGACCTTTCTATTTATACTTCCATAACCAACTTTCATGGTTTTATAAATATGGACGGTGTTAAATCGGCTTGGAAACTAGTCCGTGATACCGCCAATCTGGGTTTTATTTTTGTCCTTCTTTACATCGCGATTGGTACTGTTTTACGCCTTGAAGGTATCGATTACAAAAAAATGGTCCCTAATATTATTCTAATTGCCGTATTGATTAACTTCAGCGGGTTTTTTACCAAAACCGCCATTGATATTTCCAATGTCACCGCTTATGAATTATACAAACAAATTGGGGGACAAGAAAATATTTTGACTTTGGGTATTGGTGGTCGATTTATTGGTGCTTTAGGTCTCACTAGTCAAGCTGTTTCGGTTGAAGAAAGTGACCGAGCTAAATTTAATGCCCAAAACCCCACCCAAAAAGGTGGTGGTGAGATGGGCTTTTTAGCAATTATGGTTTCAGCTTTAGGTGATGCTCTTCGTCTATTGATTACGGCTTGGGTACTATTTGCAGCGGCCATAATGATTTTTATCCGGGCTTTAGTTTTGATTATTTTATATATTCTTTCACCATTGGCCATATTTTCTTATATTGTTCCCAAATACAATAAGTTTGATATGTGGAAAGACAAGCTAATAAAGCAACTTATCTTTGCCCCCGCAGTATTATTTATGCTTGCCTTAGTTTTAAAGATAAGCGAATCAGACTCAGTCAGAGGCTTTGCCAGCACCGCTTCGCAGACAGTAGGAGAGGGCCTCATAATGGCCACCACCGCCGAATTACTGCGGGTATTAGTACTGTTTATGATAATCAACGGCCTCACTGTTTCGGCCTTGATTGTCGCCAACTTCTTTGGAGCCACTGGGGCAAAAATGGCGTCAAACTTGGCCGCCAAAGCAAATACTAATATCTGGCGTGGCCAAGCCGCCGTGGGGAGACAAATAGGACGAGGAGCCGGTGCTACAGCAAGAGCTATTGAGGCAACCACCAACATAGGGGCAAATATAGCTACTGGGGCAAGAAATATTGATAGTCGGTTGCGCGCCTCTCGGGTAGTAGGGGGGGCTTATGCAAGAACCGCTGCAGGCGCAAGTGTGGCCGCTTCTACTACAGCTAGTGTTGCCAAAAAGGCATGGAAGAGGCCAGAATTAAAGTCGGTCCGCGAAGCTATAACTCACCCTCTAGACACAATGAACGAAAAAGTAGCTCAATCGATGGAGCTAGCTGGTTTTGGTGGTTTTGGTGGGCCATTAGGCAACACGAGGGCAGAAAGAGCTAAGGCTAAGAAAGAGGAGGAGGACCGAAAAAAAGAAGAGGAAGCGGAAGAAATTAAAAAGATTGATACTAAATTACAAGATGCCGCTGCTAGAGGAGACACCGCGACTATACAGTCGATTATGGATGAATTAGACGAAAAGCAAGCTGGTAAGCTCGATAGTAAGACTATAGAATTACCCCTTATATCAATTGAAATAAGTCCTAGACAATGGATGGAGATAATTAAAAACACTCGATTTAATGACACACAAATAGCTTCTATAACACACGAGGTTTCCACAGCGGCAAGATTAGCAGGAGCTAGTACTGCAAATAGAGGTTTAGGGACCGTGGCTTATCGATCATGGAATTATATGCAAGGAAATTCTGTTAAAAACTTCTTTAATCTCCCATAAATAACATGCCTATAAAAAAATATTCCTCTCAAGACCTACAAAAAAAACTTCACACTTTGCCAGAGCCCCTGCAAGATGCCATTTTGTCTATCAACACATCGGAAGCGATAAAAGTAATTGGTCAAAAAAATAGCTTACATATTGACCAAGTTGGTAAACTAGGAGAAGAAGTTTTATATGCCATGCTCGGTCTAACCAAACCAGCTAATTTTATTGATGAATTAGAAAAAGAATTGGGGGTAACACCTGAAATAGCCGAAAAAATTACCACCGATTTAAATACCAAAATATTTATTCCAGTGATTGAATCCCTAAAAAATAATGAGTATAAAGATACTGATTATTTAGATAAAGTTGTTGAGGAAACCAAGAGTGTTAGTATAAACTCTGATCAAAAAATACCCCCAGAAGACAAAGCCCCTGCAACAAATCTAGCCCCAAATACCGCCCCACCCGACTTTTTTGAGAAAAAAATGAGCCACTTATTCACCAGCACCGCCGATTTGCGGGCGGGTCGGGAAGAGGTAGAAGAATACACCCCACCACCTAGTGCCCCCGTCGATGACAAAGCTCCACTGGCCACCAATCTGCCATTGGCCAAAAAACGCCCAGAAGGGTTGGACCCGTATCGGGAGATGCCCCAATAAATTAATTCCAAATCCCCGCCAGCAAAGCTGGCGGGGATTTGGAATTAACCCCAGCTAATACTCCTAACGACAACTAAACTGTAGTATAATTAGGGTAATGAATTTTCAGGTCCCGCAATTTATTGAAGTGGAGGATAAAATTTTTGGCCCGCTCACTTTTAAGCAATTTTTGTATGTGGCGGGGGGAATTGGCTTGGCTTTTATTTTCTATGTTTTTTTACCTTCGCTGTTTTTATCGGCCATACCCATCGCCCTAGCTATCGGTTTGGGCGCTATGTTGGCCTTTCTTAAAATAAATAATCGCCCTTTTATCTACACTTTTGAATCGGCCATTAAATATTATATTCACTCCAAGCTCTATATTTGGAACAAAAAACCAAATGCCCAGAAATTAACTATGGAAACCACCAAACAAGACACTGCTGGTTTACCAAGACTGTCCGACAGCAAATTATCTGATTTATCCTGGAGTTTGGATGTTAAAGACAAGATAAACTAAACATATGGCCCTAACTAACAGCTCCACTCAAGACTTTATTCCCATCAAAGAAATCCGCGAAAATGTGGTGATTTTGAAAGATGGCTCTATGCGTGCGGTCCTCATCGCTTCGTCTCTCAACTTTGCCCTAAAATCGGTCGACGAGCGCACGGCCATCCTCTTGCAATATCAAAATTTTCTTAATTCTCTGGATTTTCATATTCAATTTTTTATTGAATCCAAAAAACTCGATATTCGACCATATATCACCGCCATCGAGGAACGCGGTAAGGAACAAACCAATGAACTAATCAAAGTCCAGACTAGAGAATATGTTGAATTCATTAAAAACTTTACCGAGGTTACCAATATTATGACCAAATCTTTTTTTGTGGTCGTACCATATTCTACCCCTATTATTGAAACCAGGGGATTTATGGCCAAAATTCCACTCTTAAACAGTAAAAAAAGTCGGTTGGAAGCCAATCAGACCGACAATTTTCGTGAATACAAAATTCAACTAGAACAGCGGATTAGCGTGGTCCAAGATGGCTTAAACCGGATTGGGGTCCGCACCACCGAGCTAGGCACCGAGGAACTAGTCGAGTTATATTTTAAAATTTTCAACCCCGGCGAAACCTCTTCCCCTAATATAAAAAACCTATAACTATGTCGCTTTTTTCTTTTAAAAAACCAAAAACCAATCTGACGCCAATTTTACCCGAACAGATTTATGAAATGGGTAAGCTCGAGCTCCGCGATATTATTGCCCCCTCGGCCCTGCGCGTGTCACCTAAAAATATTAACCTGGGTGAGAAAATGGCTCGCACTTTGTTTGTTATTTCCTACCCTCGCTACCTCAATGAAGATTGGTTTTCACCGATCATCAACCTCGACAAGGTTTTCAATGTGGCTATTTTTATTCACCCGATCGACTCAGCCCTCGTCTTACGCCAACTACAAAAAAAAGTAGCCGAAGTCCAAAGCCAAATCGACACTAAAGCCGAAAAGGGGTTTGTCCGTGACCCGATGCTCGATATTGCCTACGAGGATATCGAGACTCTGCGTGACCAGCTCCAGCAAGCCCGCGAAAAAATATTTAATGTGGGCGTCTATATCACTATTTATGGTGAAAATGAAGAAGAGTTAAACCGCACCGAATCAGAAATTAAATCTATTCTCGATTCCAAGTTGGTCTATTTAAAACCAGCTTTGTTTCAGCAAGACGATGGCTTTCGGACGATTATCCCCACCGGGGAAGATATTTTAGGCGTCAACCAAATGCTAAATTCATCACCACTGTCGTCACTCTTTCCCTTTATTTCTTTTGACCTGACATCTAATAAGGGGATTCTCTACGGGGTAAACCGCCACAACTCATCTTTAGTCCTGTTTGACCGTTTTTCCCTCGAAAACTATAACTCTGTTATCTTTGCCAAATCTGGTTCGGGTAAATCTTATACCACCAAGCTCGAAATTTTGCGGAGTCTAATGTTTGGTACCGACGTGATAGTCATTGACCCGGAACGAGAATATGAATTTCTCGCCGATGCCGTCGGGGGGCGCTATTTCAATATTTCTCTGACCTCCGAACACCATATTAACCCCTTTGACTTACCCTTCCCGCGCGAAGATGAATCACCAGCCGATGTACTACGGTCTAATATCATCAACCTGGTTGGCTTGATGCGTATTATGCTTGGCGGTCTATCACCTGAAGAAGATTCGATTATCGACAATGCTATCAGTGAAACCTATGCCCTAAAAGATATCACCGCTTCGACCGATTTTACCAACAAGCCCGCCCCTTTATTGTCCGACCTAGAGCTGGTGCTCGCGGGGATGGAAGGCGGGGAGTCGCTGGCACAGAGATTGGCCAAATATACCCAAGGCACTTGGTCGGGCTTTCTCAACCGGCCCACCAATGTGGATATTAATAAACAATTTGTCGTCTTTTCCGTGCGAGATATGGAAGACGAGCTAAAACCAGTGGCGATGTATATTGTGATGCACCATATTTGGAATACTGTCCGCCGGAACCTAAAAAAACGGTTACTGGTCATCGATGAGGCCTGGTGGATGATGAAGGCCGAAGACACCGCTTCTTTCTTGTTTTCCCTAGTAAAAAGAGGCCGAAAATATTTTCTCGGTGTGGCGACTATCACCCAAGACGTGGGCGACTTCCTCAAAAGCCCTTATGGCACACCGATTATTACAAACTCCTCGATTCAAATTCTCTTAAAACAATCACCGGCTTCCATCGACCTAGTCCAAACTACCTTCAATCTCACCGATGAAGAAAAATATCTCTTACTCGAATCAAATGTGGGGGAGGGAATATTTTTTGCTGGTCTAAAGCGGGTGGCCATTAAAATTATCGCTTCCTACACCGAAGACCAAATTATTACCTCCGACCCCTCACAACTCCTCGCAATTAAAAAAGCCAAGGCTGACTTTAAAAATTCTGAAAAATGAACCCTCATGATGACTTTCGTCCCAGAGATTTACACCTACCAAGTACTGCACCTAGTGCTCCGGCTAAAGTAGCCCCTCAAACAACCCAACCAGGACGGTTCAAACAAGCGAAAGATATTGCCTCTAGATTGTGGGCCTTGGAAGGAAAAAACAGTCGGGTCAACAACACGACCGCCATGTTGATGGTGGCCGTAGCTTTTTTCTGTTTTAACCTACCCCAAATAATTTTAGAGTGGCTCTTGATTGGCTTTTTATTTAACTGGATTATTACTACTTTTGCTTGGCTTACAATGTGGTTTTGGTTTCGCCTCCATGGAGTCGGGTTTATAAATCCGACTCGTTTGGTCACCCTTACCCTCTCGGCTCTGATAGATTATTTTCCCGGCGCCGACGCTAGTATTGTTTTCGGCTTCACTTGGACGATAGGAACGATTATACTTATAGCAATCGTCCGCGCCGAAGATATGACCGGCATAAATATTGAAAAAATAATCAAAGGTAAATTTGCTTCACTAAAAGAATGACCAAAAAAATAATTATTCTAATAATACTAGTAGTTTTACTTTCCCCCTTGGCGGCGACAGCCAGTGAGCGGGGCAAGAATATTTTATTTACAGTTGAGCCGGCCACACCAGGGGCTTTTACCAATACCACTATTTCGATCCGTAGTTTCATGTTCAATCTAGTAGCGAGCGAAATTACCTGGTATTTGGACGGAGTAGAATATGCCAAAGATTTTAATCTCTCGACCATAGACTTTATAACCGAGAATTGGGGTAACCCCACCGAGGTCAAAGCCCAAGCCAAGCTAATTAGCGGTAAAACCCTCACTGAAGCGATTACTATTTATCCCGCTCGCGTGGACCTCCTGTGGCATGCTAATTCCTATATTCCAGCCTTTTATGAAGGTAAAAGACTAGCCACTAGTGGTAATACTATAACTGTTACCGCCGAACCAACCCTAGTCAGCGAAAAAGGACTAGTAGACCCTAAAGCTCTTATCTATGAGTGGCAAAAAAATAATGAGAAACTGATTTCAGCTTCAGGTATAAATAAAAAAACACTCAGTTATATTGGGGGACAGACGACTGATAATATTAATATTAAAGTTTCGACCCAAAATGGACGGTTGGTGGCGGAAAATAAAATCACTATCGAAAAAGTTAAGCCATTTATCACTCTCTATGAGACCAAACCTCTATCTGGTCTAAATTGGTTGCGGAGTATTAGAACTGGTAATAAATTAACTGGTGAAGATATTACCCTAAAAGCGGAACCTTACTTTTTTAATACTAATACCGGGGCCGATAATTTAGTTTATAATTGGACTATCAATGACAAAGTGGTAGCCGGGAGGGAAGACAGTAAAAAACTCCTAACTTTAATCAATGATAGTTTGGCGGGTGAGCAAAAAATAACGCTCGGTTTAAATATTAAAAACCGCAACCAACCCCTGCAAACTGCCCAGAAAAATATTGAGTTGTGGTCTAGTTATTATAGTATTGGCTTTTAATTAAATTTATGACAAAAATTATAAAAATAATTATTATATCTCTATCTTTGACCACTGGCCTGGCTTTAGCTGAAGAACCATTACCCCAACAACCAGCTGGAGCCCAATCGGGCTATGTTTTACTGTCACCATCTTTTATTGGAGCAAATGAAGGCGACACCGTTGGGCCCAGCGGCACTTTGTCTTTTGCTGGTTATTTACAAAAAATATATATCACCGCTCTCTCGATCGCCGTTTTTGCCGCTATTATCACCTTTGTCTATGCTGGTTTTATGTATCTCTGGCCTAAACCAGGTGAAAAAACCGAGGCCAAGGCGATGATGTGGCAAGCGATGATTGGCCTGGTTTTAGCCCTAACGAGTTATTTAATCCTCTATACGGTCAATCCTAATCTCTTAAAATTTGATAGCTCAATTTTTGGGGGGCTAAAATCAAGCGCACCAGCCCCTGCCCCCGCCCCAGTTGACAACAGTATGCCCATTACACCCGATACCCCTATCTACAATCCGATTGATATAGGCGCTGGAATATAATACTAATCAATAAACCACCTAAATAAATGCTTAAAAAAATATTTAGTCTGATAATAATTTTACTGGTTATCGTCCTAGGGTGGTATGGTTTTGTTTGGTATCAAAATCAAAAGCAATTAGCCCCAACCGGTCAGACCGCCAGCTCTACCACTAATGGTTTTTTTCCAACAATTGGTATTGTTGCCCAAAATATCGCGGATAGTATTACAGGAACAATCGATAATGCAACTAGTTCTAATACTCAACCTCCTGACCAAGAAATTAGGGGTCTATTGCGTGAAATAATTTCCACCCCTAGCCCGGGTTTTATCCTAAATGAGGATGGGGTCAAACCTTCAATTATTTATGTGGACAACCAGACCGGCAATCTATTTGCCCTAGACCTGACTGACCTAAAACAAAAACCAACCAAAATATCCTCCATGACCATCACGGATATTTTTCACCTCACTGGTGTAGTTAAAAATAACAGTTTATTGGCTGTTTTAGATACAATAAACAAAGCGGATGAAAGAAAAAAATATACGATTTTTAAACGTGATATTGCCGGACCAACTCTCACAGAAACCGGCGAGTTGGTAGGTGGGGGACGAGCGGTGGTGGCCAAAAAAGACCAGGCTATTTACTATACCGAGAATATGTCAGATCTGACTTTGGTCTACAAGGATGTACTGGGGAGTAAAAGTCTAGTGGGCAACCTACCTTTGTCTGACTGGAATCTACATATTAGTGGTAATAAGCTAATTACTAGTACCTACCCCGACCCTAGCGCTAAAGGTTTTGCCTATGCTTTTGACCTCGACTCCACTAAAAAAGAAAAAGTAGTAGTTGATAGACAAAATTTAAGTTTAAAGGTTAGTCCGGACTATAAAAAAATTATCTATTCCACTGGCGACCAAACTACCAATAGTTTGCATTTACTTAATAAAAGTGAAAAAACCAGTCAAACCTTAATTACTAATACTTTTGCCGACAAGTGTTTATGGTCAGCTGATGCTGAAACTATTTATTGTGCTGTACCTAACAAAAAACCAGTCGGGGGTGATTTAAACCTTTGGCAGAGAGGAGAAATATCTTTTAGCGACTATTTTGTGGCTATTTCAGCTAATACTGGTCGGGTAACTAAAATAAACAACCCAGCCGAATCTGGGCAAGCGGTCGACGTAATAAATTTAAACTATTCTAAAACCCTTAATTCACTCGTCTTTACTAATAAGACAGATTTGCACACTTATATTTTAGGACTTTAACTAACTATTTTTCAAAATAAGTTTAGCACGTTGTTTCACTACCATCTCGTGCAAAATACCAAAGATATTACCAGTGAGCCAGTAGAGGGCGACCGCGACGGGAAATTGGGAAGCAACCACCGCAATAATCACCGGCATCACATAACGCATCTGCATATTCATACTGCGGGCAAAATTGGCTTGGAGTGAATGTTCCTGATCTTTAGCCTTTACCTCAATCGGCGGTAAGGTGAGTTTAATTTGAAAAAATTGGGTTACTCCAACCAATAAAGCTAAAATATAACTTTTATCGGTAATGAGCATTAAGCCAAAGACCGAATGGTTGATGGCTTCCGGACTGTGGACAAAGGGATATAAAATATCTAAATTTAACTGAAAACCACGGGAAAAAACATAAAACAAGGCTAAAATAATTGGTAATTGAATAAATAACAAACCAATACTAGTGAGGGGATTGATCCCGTGCTCCCGATACAACTCCATTATTTTTCGCGCTTGCTCTTGTTTATCGTCTTTATGGTCGTCTTTTATTTTTTTTAAAATTGGTTCAATTTCTTTTATCTTACGTTGGGTGTGATTAGATTTATGATAAAGAGGTAAGAGCAGGATACGGATAATGATAGTTAGAATAATAATTGCTAGCGCCACACTCTGGCCCGGAACCACCGCACTAATAAAAACTAGAGCATTATATAATGGTTGAAATAAAATGGTGTGAAAGAAAGAGGAGATCATTGGCAAAATTATTTATTACTTAAACCAGCCTTAGCTAATAGATAAAGAATATCCTGTTCAAGGGCACTAAACAAGGCAGTAGAGGCCTTGGGTGAGGCTAAAACCACCACTTGCCACCCCAACTTAATAAACTTTTTATTTTTATAAATAATATGTCTTAGGCGCCGTTTTATTTTGTTTCTACCCACCGCTGTTGGCTCAACTTTAGCACTAACCACCACTGTAAAAACTGTTAGAGCAGTGGGGACTGGGGAGGCCACCACTTTTAGGCTAACAAGAGGTGAAAAAAAAGATCGCCCCTTGGTCATTATTTGGGGTATTTGGCTTTTCCGCACTCTTAATTGGCGCGGTAACATAGGGTTTTAAACACTTAATTTAGCCCGCCCTTTACGGCGTCGGGCCAAAAGGACCTTCCGCCCCCCTGGGGTAGCGGTCCGCACTAAAAAACCATGAGTAGTGGCTCGTTTACGCTTGTTGGGCTGATAGGTTTTTGACATAAAGACTAGTCTACATCAGAAATTTAATCCTGACAACTAGAAAGACCCAATGGTTTTTTGCGATAATACTATTTGCTATTAATCCACTGGTTATCAACAGATAGGCAAGGTTTGTGGTAGGCGGGTGCTGTTCGTATAATAGAGGCACTTAAGTTCATAACAATGGTCGACAATAAACAATTATGGGACGGGGCATTAGCCCAAATTGAGCTTGGTATTTCCAAGGCTAATTTTGGTACTTGGTTTAAAAACACTTATATTTATAAACAAGAGGAAGGAATAATATTTATTAGCGCTCCCAACACTTTTGTTAAAGATTGGCTAAAAAATAAATATCATAAGTTTATTCTTAAATCTTTAAGAGATATATCCCAAGAGGTGAGGGGTCTAGAGTATGTTATTATTCGACGCGATGAAAAAACAAAATTAACCGACGCAGTCCAGACCACCAATCAAAATGAGCCTGTATCAGATTTGGGTTTGAGTGAACTTTATATTAATAAAGACAGTAATTTAAATCCTAAATATACTTTTGACACATTTGTGGTTGGATCATTTAATGAAATGGCTTACGCCGCCTCACAGGCGGTAATCAAAAACCCTGGGATGAATTATAATCCTCTGTATATTTATGGCCCAACTGGGGTTGGTAAAACTCATCTCCTCCAATCAATCGGTAATTATATTGCCAAACTAAACAGTAATAAGCGGGTCTTTTATATTACATCCGAAAATTTTACCGTTGATTGTGTTAATGCCTTAATGAATAATAAAATAAATTTATTTAAAGAAAAATATCGTAAATATGATTTAATTATTATTGATGATATTCAATTTTTTTCCAATAAAGAAAAGACTCAGGAAGAATTATTTCATTTGTTTAATCACTTCTATGAAAACAATAAACAAATAATATTTTCCTCCGATCAACCCCCTAAATATATTGAACACCTAGAGGAACGTTTACGCTCACGTTTTGAAGGAGGGATGATTGTTGATATAAGTAAACCAGACTATGAATCTAGACTGGCTATCCTAAAAACTAAAGCTAAACAACTAGACCAAGTAATTCCAGCTGAAATATTGGAATATATTGCTTCAGTTATTCAAGATAGTATCCGCGAATTAGAAGGGACTCTTAAGTCTATTATTGTCCAAACCCAAGCCAAAAAAAAGGACTTATCTTTAAATGATGTTAAAAATATACTTAAAAACAATATTAAACCTAAAAAGGCTGTTTCTTTTAAAGATGTTATAAAAATAATAGCCGAATATTATAATATTGAAGAAAAATTTCTCTATGAGAAAACTAGACGGAAGGAAGTAGTAAAACCTAGACAAATAATAATGTATATTTTACGAGAAGATTTTAATACTTCTTATCCATTTATTGGCCAAAAATTAGGTGGTAGGGATCATACTACTGTTATTCATGCTTACGAAAAAATTAAAAAAGATATAAAATGTGATAATTTATTAAATCAAGAGATTGAACAAATTAGACAACAGCTATATAGTAGCACTTGATAAAGTGTGGATTAGTTTGTGAATAAAGTAATTATAAATTGTTAATAATTTAGGGATAAATTTAATTAATATAAATATCCTCAATTAATCCCCAACTATAAACACAATCCGCGCAATAAAAATTTCCATTTTAACTTTATTTATCAACCTATAAATAAGATATACCCATTTCCACAGTCTAATATAGTAAAAAATATGAAAATAGAATGTCTAAAAAATAAATTACAAAAAGCAGTTTCATTAGTTGAAAGAGCTACTTCTCATAACTTATCATTACCAGCTTTAAAAAACATTATTTTTAAAGCTGAAGGTTCTAATTTAATTATTAAGGCGACTAATTTGGAAATAGGGGTGGAAATAAATTTACCAGTTAAGGTAATAAAAGATGGTATAGTGGCTTGTAATCCAGCTATTTTATCTAGTTTTTTAACAAATATAAAAGATGAAGATAAAATAACTGCCGAATTAGAAAATGGTAATTTAATCATAACTACCCAATCAAATTCTACTCTAATTAAAAGTGAAGATTATGAAGATTTTCCAATTATTCCTAAAATAAACTCAAATAAACCAACTATTATTAAAAGTAATGAATTAATATCTGGTATAAGGTCAGTTATATATTCCGCTGCAATATCTGATATTAAACCAGAAATATCAAGTGTTTATATTTACAGTAAAGAGGATAAATTATATTTTGTGGCCACTGATTCATTTAGATTAGCTGAAAAGAATTTTTTAACCAATCGTAAGCCAGATGGTTTGTTACCACTTATTATTCCCTTTAAAAATGCCGCGGAAATAGTTAGGGTTTTTGAAAATGAAGATGTTGAGGTGGAAATACATTCTGATAATAATCAATTGTCTTTGATTGGGGGGAGTATTCATATAACCTCCCGTCTGATCGATGGTGTTTATCCTGATTATAATCAAATAATGCCTAAAAGTTTTACCACTACAACTTCTATTTTAAAAGAAGATTTAAGCCAGGCTTTAAAAGTGTCTAATATTTTTTCTGGTAAATACCATCAAATTAAAATAGATTTGATTCCAGATAAAAAACAAATAGTTATATATTCGGAAGCGGCTGATGTTGGTAAAAATACAACTATTATTAAAGCTAATATAGAGGGGCCGGCTTTCTCGGCCAATTATAATGCCCGTTATATTTTGGAGGCATTTCAATCGATTAACTTTAGTGAAATCATGATTGGGGCCAATGAATCAAATAAGCCAATGGTAGTAAAGGGTAAAGGCGACAGCACTTTTACTTATATAGTTATGCCAGTAAATAGATAATAAATGAATAATTTAGGAGGTATATTTGATAAATATATCAAATTATTAGATAGTCTAAGTAAACAAAAAGTAATTATTAAAGAAGTAATTACTCAGATTGCTGGTTGTGAAATTAATGAAAGTGATATTAAAATTAAAAAAAATATTGTATATATAAAAACCAATCAATCAAATAAAGCCCTTATTTTTATAGCTAAAACAAAAATTCTCCAATCTTTGACAGAAAAATTAGAGAATTTTTTAGTAATTGATATTCGTTAATAATTATTTTTTGATTTTTAGTGTGGTTGTATCTTCAATTAAATTATTATCACGATCAGAAGCTATTACTTTAATAATATTTTCTTCTCTAATATCCGCCATTTCTGATGGATAAAAACTAAACCGATATGGTTTTTTAGTAACTAAGCCAAGATAATTATCATTTAAATAAAATTTAGCTTCTTTAACACCACTAAATTTTTCTAAAGTTATAGTGATCTCATCGCTTATGTCGTACCGATGGTTTAGCTTTTTTATGGCAATATCTAATTGACCAGCTTCGGCTTGATTATCGGTTGAGTTGTCTGTGGTGGTGTTGATTGATAATCCAGTTTGGCCAGCCCAGGCGAGGACGGCTGTTTCCCAGTTGTTGAATTGAGCATCAGCCCTTGGATTGGCAGGAGCGGGGCCACGAGGATTGTCTTTATCAACATAATAAAGGATAGAGTGGATACTGCCACCAGCGTCAAAGACCGAGCCACTGCCACCCTGCCAAGAACCACGGAGAACTGGCTTTACATCAGCTGGGGTTGGTTCAGGGGCGATAAAATATTCCACTGGCTGGTCGGCTAAGTACTCTTTCATAAAAGCGTTCCATAGGGGGGCGACAATAATACCCGCCACTCGTTTGTCCATTGGGGTGTTGTTATTGTTTCCCACCCAGGCTCCAACTGTGACACTTGGGGTATACCCAATTATCCAACCATCACGGTAATCATTGGTTGTACCAGTTTTAACACCAACTTGGCGGCCGGGAATATTAAGTGGTGAATTGGCGCCAAAAATAGGTGAGCGGGCGACATTGTCAGCTAGGATATTAGAGATCATTCTAGCGGTATTGGGCGGTAAAACTTGGTCACTATTATCCTCAAATTTTTGTAGTATTTTGCGGTCACGATCACGTACTTCCAAAATTGCTTCTTTAGGGTTTAGCACCCCATCGTTGGCAAACACACTATAAGCATTGGTCATATCTAGCAAGGTTACCTCACCGCCACCAAGGACTAAAGTTAAACCATACCGGCGATAATCTTCTAAAGTGGTAATACCCATTTTACGAGCGGTATCAAAGGAATCTTTAATTCCAGCTAAATATAAAGCTTTAACTGCTGGAATATTGCGCGACTGGGCCAAGGCGTTGCGGAAAGTAATAGGTCCCGCATAGGTGCCGTCGTAGTTTATTGGGGCGTAACAATTTGTCCCTGCGTGATTGGGGCTACAACTAGAGTTAAACTCGGTGGGAACATCAAAAACAACAGTATCAGCGGTATAACCTTCATTAAAGGCGGTGGCATAAACAAAGGGTTTAAAGGCTGATCCTGGCTGACGTCTAGCGGTGGTAATATTGAAGTTGCCTTCGTGCTCCATATCAAAATAATCAATAGAACCAACCATGGCTAATATTTGGCCGTTTTTAGGGTCCATTACGACCATACCAGCGTTGCCGGCGTTGTAGTTGGCTCTATTTTGTTCACCAAAACGTTTGACCACTTCTTCAGCCTTTTGTTGGGTTTCCCAGTCTAGAGTGGTAATTACCCTCAAACCTTCGTTTAACACCTCTTCTTTACCATATTTTTCTTCCAATTGGTCTAAAACATAAAAAACAAAGTGGGGCGCTTTGATACTGCGATTGTCGGGTTTGGCAAATAAAACCTTGTCTTTAAGCGCCTCCTCGTACTCGGCTTTGGTAATAAATTTTTGTTCCAACATCCGTTTTAAGACCAAATTTTTCCTTTCTTCTAGTTTGTCTTGGTGATTACCATAAGGTGAAAGGTAGCTAGGGGCTTGGGGTAAAGCAGCCAAATAAGCCGCTTCGGCTAAACTTATATCTTTAGCTGATTTACCAAAAAAAGCTTTAGCTGCTTCTTCAATACCATATAAAGTGCCACCATAAGGTATTTCGTTGAGGTAAAGCTCTAAAATTTGTTTTTTGGTCAGTTTCCTTTCAATTTTGATGGCTAAAATCCATTCTTTAATTTTACGCGTAATTTTTTTATCTTGAGTTAAGAGAGTGTTTTTTATCACCTGCTGAGTGATAGTCGAACCGCCTTGCTCGAGACGACCGGTGTTAATATTAACGACCACGGCTCGGACGATCGCCAGTGGTTCAACCCCATAGTGGTTATAGAAATTAGAGTCTTCAATAGCAATGGAAGCATTTTCCGCTTGATCAGATATTTGAGTCAAAGGGACCACTGTTCGTCTAATTTGGTCGTGGGCATTGTAAAGCAAGACTTTCCCTGTCCGGTCATATAGTTTGGTTGATTCGGCCACAATCCGGTTTTCATAAGAGTCAAAGTCGGGGATACGGAGGGTGAGAAGCCATAAAATAATAATACTACCACTAATAAGAGCGGCGATAACGACCATTTGGGTAAATTGTTTGAACCAGGGTTTAAAGTGCACCATTGTTTTTTTCATATGTCTATACTAACACAAGGTTTAGTGGAAAAAAAGCCTAATTCATGATATCTTTCACATAACATGTCTGGTCAAAATAAATTTAGTGACAAACTATTTGAACGCGGAGTTGAGCAGATTTACCCTTCGCGGGAGGAATTGGACAAGTTTTTAGCCGAGGGAAATAAGTTAAAAATATTTTACGGCATTGATCCAACCGGCTCAACATTACACATTGGCCATGGTTCTAACCTCCTGCGGTTAAAGGCCCTCCAAGAGGCTGGTCACGAAATAACTATTTTATACGGCGATTTTACCGCCATGATTGGCGACCCTACTGACAAATTATCGGCCCGAAAAAAACTTTTACCAGAGCAAATTAAAGAAAACTATGCGTCTTACCGCGACCAAATTGGCCGAATTTTAGATTTAAAAAAAACCAAATTTACTTTTAATAAAGATTGGTTGGGTTCAATGTCTTTTGCTGAGGTGGTGGAGATAGCTTCTGAATTTACGGTGGGACAAATGATTGAGCGTGATATGTTTCAAGAACGAATCAAAAATGGTGAGCCTATTTATATTCATGAATTTTTATATCCCCTGATGCAGGGTTATGATTCGGTAATGATGGATATAAACGCCGAAATGGGGGCCAGTGACCAGATTTTTAATATGCTAGCTGGTCGGACAATGATGAAGCGTCGTGGTCGAGAGAAATTTGTCATTGCCAATAAACTTTTAGTTGACCCAACGGGCAAAAAAATGGGTAAGTCCGAGGGTAATATGGTGGCTTTGTCTGATGATCCAAAGGATATGTACGGTAAAGTGATGAGTTGGCCAGACTCACTGATGCCTTTGGCGTTTGAGATTTGTACTGAGTTGCCAGCTTTAATGGTGGCTGAAATTCTAGCTGGTAACCCTCGTGATGCCAAAATGCGTTTAGCTAAAGAAATTGTCTCTATTTTTGCTTCACCAGAAGAGGCCGAACACGCGGAAGCTGATTTTATTTCCAAATTCCAAGATAAAGAGATTCCTGATGATATTCCGGAAATTGGAGCCACTAAAAATATGTTATTGCGCGATATTTTAGTGACAGCCGAAGCGGTGTCCTCTAATTCCGATTTTCGCCGGCTGGTAGAGGGTGGTGGGGTTACTATTTTACCAGATACCAAAGTTGTTGATGTTGATTTAAAAGTGACGAACGAAATGGTGGTTAAGGTTGGTAAAAAGAAGTTTTTTAAAATTACTCTTAATTAGATTTTAAAAATACAAAGCCGTGCCCTTTAGGGCACGGCTGTCTATTTTGTTTTTTAAAACTCCAACAATCTACTAGGCCTCAAACTCGTCTTCTAGCCCTTCAATATCGGCTACATATTCTTCATCGTCATCTAGTTTTTCTTCATCCTCTTCGTCTACAATACCACTGGGAACCATTACCTCTTCACCTACAATCAGATCATCCACAACCAGATCATCCACAATCGGATCATCTAAAAGTTCCTCAGCGTTGGTATTTCCAAGTATAGGATCTTCGTTCATGTCTTTTAAAAATCTAAATCTTTTAATTTGTTAAATCATCGCTTTTAGCGTTTGATTTTTTATGTTGTAACAAATGTCGTCTCCGAGCGCAACTTTAGTTTAATTAAAGTGTGGATAAAAGTGATTTCCGCTTATCAATACCGGTTAGGCCAGCGAGGGCAATAACAATTGCATCAAACTCGTCGTCATATTTTATTGATTCAGGTATTTTAATCAACAGCTTGGCCATAGCTGTTACCTGGTCCTTGTTGGCCAGACCATAACCAGTGACCGCTAATTTGATTTGGGGTGGGGTAAATTCAGTCACTGGTATCTGGTTTTTACCAGCCAAAAATAAAATCATTCCTCGCACCTCGGCAACACGCATGGCAGTTTTTTGGTTTTTAGTAATAAATAAATTTTCGATGGCTAAAATATCAACTGGATATTTATTTAAAATTTTTTCGATGGCTTGACCCAGGGTGGCTAGTCGAACCGGGAAGGTTTCATTTTTTGGCGAAGATAAACACCCACTCTCGAGCAACTCTTCTTTGGTGCCAACTTCCTTTTGTACTAGGGCGTAGCCCAGCCGATCATATCCAGGGTCAATACCAAGTATGGTCATTTTAAAAATATGATTTTAAAATTCAGCATTAGTAAATACGTTTTTTATATCTTCTTGGTCAAGAATAATATCAATCAGGGCCGCCACTTTTTCTTTATCACTATCAGCTAGGGGTAATAGAATTTGCGGTACCCATTCATCACCACTTTTCTTAAAGGCCCAAATAGCCGAACCAGTTGTACCCAAACTACCACCGTTTTCTACTAGAAGGTGCTTTATAACTGGTGTTGTGCGATTTTTGTTATTGGTAATACCTTCAATAACCAAAGCCACACCACTGGGGCCATAGGCTTCATAGAGTACCTCTTCTAAATCGGCCCCACCACCACTTTTACCTTTCTCGACTGCGCGAGCAATGTTGTCCGCCGGCATGTTAACAGCTTTAGCCCGGTCAATAGCCGCTCTTAAAGCCGGCGAGTTGGTGTCACCACTGGCGCGCTTAGACTCCATTGTAATAGTCCGCACGTGCAGAGAAAAAACTTTGCTTTTGCGCGCATCCTCAACTGCTTTTTTATTTTTTATTTTTGACCATTTATTATGTCCAGACATGGTAAAATATTTTGCTAACCAATAATTTTAAATTAATTTATTTTGTCTATTGGTAGGTATCTTTTGGCCTAAATGCTCATAACCCTGGTCGGTTAGGACTCGACCACGGGGGGTTCTTTCAATAAATCCACATTGAATCAGATAGGGTTCATAAACTTCTTCGACGGTGGCTTCTTCTTCCGACATGGCCGTAGCGACAGTGGAAAGTCCCACCGGGCCACCTTTAAATTTATTAGCAATTATTTCCAAAACAGCTCGGTCAGCCCCCGACAGACCCAAAGCATCGATCCCAAGCAGGGTTAGAGCCTTGGTCACTGTTTCTTGGTTTAAAGGTAGGTTGGCCACCTCGGCATAATCACGAGCTCGCTTTAATAGGTGGTTAGCGGTGCGTGGAGTAAATCGACTACGTTTGGCAATTTCGGTGACCGCCCCGTCTTCAATTTCAATATTTAATATTTTAGCTGAACGTTTAATAATTTCACCGATTTCTGGTTCCGAATAAAATTCCAGACGGTGGGTACCACCAGAAAAGCGAGACCGAAGGGGGGAGGATAAAAGAGCAATTCGGGTAGTGGCGGCAATGAGGGTAAAAGGGGGAAGCTCTAGTTGGATCACTCGCGCCCCCGGCCCTTTGCCAATAATAATATTTAAACTACCTTGTTCCATGGCGGGGTACAAAACCTCCTCAATCATTTTGTTGAGGCGGTGAATTTCGTCAATAAACAGTACATCACCTGGTTCAAGGTTGGTAATAATCGACGCTAGGTCGCCAACCTTTTCTATGGCTGGTCCCGAGGTGGCCTTAATCTGGGCCCCTAGTTCGCTGGCAATAAGATAGGCTAGGGTGGTTTTACCTAGGCCGGGTGGACCATAAAAAAGTAAGTGTTCTGGGGGGTGGTTACGACCTTTGGCGGCCCCCAGAAGTATTTTCAGGTTATCTTTAATGTTTTTTTGACCAATATATTCTTCCCACACCAGTGGCCGTAAGGCTTTATCAAGAAAAGCATCTCCTTTTAAGGGGTTTACTGAGTTTTTGGTTGATAAGGGGGTATTACTTGACATATTTCCAAGTTTATGCTAACATCATAAAAGTAAGCAAAAAAGGTGTTGGGGTATTTACTACCACTCACCATGCCTATATAATAGCATCTTCATATCCTGGTGCCGATTTTAAAGAGGGGGCCAGGTTTTGACTCAAAATTGACAGTATCGAGAACATAAACCTCCAAGCAATTTAAGTCGTTCCGGCTTAACGGGTTTATTGAAAAGGACGTTTTGGTACTACTACTTGTAGTAGGTGTCTGGAGCTATCCTTGCCAATTTACCTAACTTTATTTGCATAAATAAAGAGATTACTTGGAGGTTTATATTCTTGATGACAATGGGCTCGCCGAATGGCGGGTTTTTTGTTGTTCTAAATTATTTCTTCGTATAAATCTATCACCCGAGATAATTCTCGAAGAGAGGTGGACCCTTCTAATACTTTTACAATACCATCTTGGCGCATGTCTAATATCCCTTGGGGAATAGAAGCGAGCCGTAGATCACGTTCATTGGGATTTAAGACCGAGGCCTTGGCAATAGAGTCATCCATCACAATTGCTTCGAATATACCCTGGCGACCTTTATAACCAGTGTTATTACATTTTTCACATTTGCCTGGCCCCCAGGTTTTAACTGTTTGGGGGGGGACATAGTCTGGGCGACGTTTTTTTATACTGGCAATCACTGCTAAAATATGTTCTTTATCCTGTCCAGTCAGATTTTCCTCCACCTTACAAACAGGGCAGAGCTTGCGCACTAGTCGTTGAGCGATCGACAAAGTGAGGGCCGAGCTAATGATTTTAGCGTTCACCCCAAGGTCGATTAGGCGAGGAATGGCGCCAGCAGCGTTGTTGGTGTGTAAGGTGGAAAATACCAAGTGGCCAGTCAGAGCCGAGTTAATCGCAATTTTAGCTGTTTCGGAATCACGGATTTCGCCCACCATAATAACATCAGGATCTTGGCGGAGGGCACTACGGAGGCCAGATAGGAAAGTATAACCTTTGGCGCGATTGACCTGAGTCTGGTTTATCCCTTTTAGGTGATACTCGATCGGGTCTTCAATAGTGATAATTTTAGACTCAGTGGAATTTACCTCGCGCAAAAACGAGTAGAGGGTGGTGGTTTTACCGGAACCAGTCGGGCCAGTGAGGAGGACGAGGCCATTGGGCTTGTGAATTTCCCGGGAAAATATTTCATACAAATCGGTAGGAATACCCAAATTGTTGAAAGTGGTCTCGATGCTTTTAGGGTTTAGCACCCGCATCACAATAGACTCACCGTAGGCGCCCGGAATAACTGAAGTCCGGATTTCGATATCAACGTCAGAACCAGCATTAATCGAAAAACGGCCATCTTGCGCTGATTGTTTGACGTTCAGTTTAAGGCCAGACACCAGTTTAAGCCGAGACAAAATTGGGCGATAAATTTTTGGGTCGAAGTCTACCACATCCTGGAGGACACCATCGATTCGATAACGCAAGCGGATGTCAGTTTCCTCTGGTTCAATGTGCACATCAGAAGCTTCTAGGGCAAGCGCTCCTGAGAGGATAATTTCAAGAATAGTAGAGATGCCACCTTCCTTTGATACTCGTATGCTTTCACTTAAAATCATCACTCTGACATCTTCTAACTTCTTAAAATCCTTGAGAAAAGCCGCGATGTGTTCATTAGAAATATCAATCATACCCGCCTCGGTTTTTTTGGTGGCTAAAACTTCTGAATATCTTTCCCAAGCCCAGTCTAGACTGGCTTGTGAGACGATATATAAAGTGACAGTAAAGTTTTTTTGTTCCAAATCGGCAATAATGTCTTTCAATTTATCGTTATTGGGTGACAAAATACCCAAAGAAAGTTTTTTACCGATTGTGCGAAAGGCCACCAGATTGGCTGCTTTAGACTCGGCTTCTGGCACAAGACGTAAGGCATCAGCATTGATCGAAGTTTTTGAAAGATCAGCATATGGTAGTTGGTAGCGCCCAGACAGCACCTGAGCTAACTCTTCAGCTTCTTGGTAGTGAAGTTCATCTAGACGTTTTTCTTGTTTTTCTTCATCGAAGATAAGTGTCATTAGTATTTATTGTACCTTTGAATAAAGTTAAAAACAATTTTTTCAATTACTTTTTTGCAACTAATTAAATTACTAACAATGGTTTTCAATCGGTGCAAACATTTAACTGTGTACAAGTTTTTTTAAGCTCTAAAAATAAAGATTAAATAAAAATGGGGGAGTAATACGTGCCTTGACAAAATATGTAAATATGCTATACTAAAGAGTAGTTAAGGTGTTTGTAATTTTCCACGATTCCGCACAGCGGAGGGAGGTTCACATGCGAGTTTTTATCATGTTTTTGGTGCTGGTGTTTGTTGGTTTCGTGGCTGGAGCTCAGACTGGTGGCCCAAAGCACACCCAAAAGTCTCGGCCGGCCAACAAGACCGAGCTGGCACCGGTGGTCATCGAAGAGATAGGGGAAGTAGAAGTTCAGCTTCTACCTCCGCCCGCCCCCGCCCAGACACCTGCCTATGGCGTGGCGCCAGTGGCTTCGGTAAACTCTGGTCTCGTGGAGACTGGAAGCCGGAGTTATAAGGTGGCGTCGTCGACCAATTCGGCGGTACCGCTTTTGCCACCACCTGCCTTCCAAGCGGCCCCGCCGGCGCGGTATATCGCCGAGCGGGGCGCCATGAAGCGCCAGTATGATCGGCCTCAGGAGCTGGTGGACGGTCAGGAGCTCCAGGTGGAGAACTCCAGAGCCGACGATGATTTTCGTTGGTATCAAGAGAAAAATCGCCACCAGGAGCAGGTTTTACATACCTACTCCAACTTTGGGCAAGAAGTTCTGCGTCAGCAGAATTATCGCCAAAGCGGCTCCACCTCCCGCTCCTACCAGCGAGTGGAGGGGCAAGTGCAACGCCTCCCTGGTGGGGAGATAGTGGGGATTATAGGTGGCTTTCTCCAGCACTAGGCGCTGGGGTGGCCACAGACAGCCCGGGTTCGCTACGCGAACCCGGGCTTAAATTTTTATACAAACCGCCGGGTGACTATGCTAAACTCATTTATAAGATGCCAAAAGTTACAACTAATAATTTAAATGAAACCAAGGTCCTAGCGAAGGAAATTGTGAACAAGTTAGGGCTGGCAGCAAAAGGGGCGACAATCTTGGCCTTGTTTGGCGATTTGGGAGCAGGTAAAACTTCTTTTACTCAAGGGGTAGCAGAAGCGCTGGGGATTGCCGAGACTATTTCCAGTCCAACTTTTGTTATTGAAAAAATATACGATTTACAAAATCAGTCTTTTCACAAATTAATTCATATCGATGCTTATCGGCTTGAGAGCGGAAGTGATTTACTTAAACTTGGTTTTATGGATATTTTGGCTGATGAAACAAATTTGATTATTTTAGAATGGACAGAAAATGTTTTAGAGATTTTGCCACCAACAATTAACAAAATTAATTTCAAGTTTGTTGACGAAAATACCAGGGAAATAAATTATGAAATCTAATTATAAAAAAAGATTAGTGTTATTTGATGCCCATGCGATATTACATCGGGCGTATCATGCTTTGCCGGATTTTGTTTCGGCGGGGGGCGAGCCGACCGGTGGGTTGTATGGTTTGTCGGCGATGTTGTTGCGCATTATTTCTGATTTGAAGCCAGATTATATGGTGGCTTGTTATGATTTGGCCGAGCCAACCTTTCGCAAAAAAGTTTATGACGAATACAAGGCTGGTCGCGCCAAAGCTGATGATGCTCTAGTGGCTCAGATGACCCGGTCGCAAGATATTTTTACCGCTTTTCAGATACCGGTTTTTTCGGCGCCCGGTTTTGAGGCCGACGATATTATTGGTACCGTTGTTGAACAAACTAAAAACAATAAAGACCTAGAAGTAATTATTGCTTCGGGTGATATGGATACAATGCAGTTGGTGGTGGGTGACAAGGTGAGAGTGTTTACTCTGAAAAAAGGAATAAATGATACGGTTATTTATGACGAAAAAGCGGTGGTGGAGCGGTTTGGGTTTACTCCAGAATATTTGCCAGATTTTAAGGGTTTGTCGGGAGATCAGTCGGACAATATTATTGGGATAAAGGGGATTGGTGAGAAAACAGCGACGACCCTTATTGCTAAATTTGGCACGATTGAAAATCTCTATAAGCAAATAGCTAAAGATGAGACAAAAATATTGGAAGCTGGTTTGTCACCACGGATTGTTGCCCTACTTAAAGAAGGCGAGGAGGAGGCCCTGTTTTCTAAAACCTTGGCCACTATTAGGCGGGATGCTCCGGTCAGCTTTGTGGTCCCAGAGAAAACTTGGCCAGAAATCTTTAGTATGACTGGAATAGAAAAGATTTTTAATGAACTAGATTTTTGTACTTTACTAGCGCGGGCCCGCACAGCGTTTGGGGCCACAGGTGATACTAAAGAGGAAGCCTTTGCCAAAGAAGATGTTGACCCAGAATTATTTAAACAAGCGCAGATTATGTTGTGGCTGCTGGATTCAGAAAAAAACAATTCTGATTTAGATCAGATATATTCTCATACTAAAACGGAAAAATTTACTGAGGCGTTTAAAAAATTAAAGCAGAAAATAATTGAGAAAAAATTAGATAGTGTTTATAAAAATATTGAATTGCCACTTATTCCAATTTTAGCTAGAGCGGAAAGGCGGGGTATATTGATTGATAAAAATTGTTTCACTAAATTATCGCAGGAATTTCATTTGGAACTCACTAAACTCGAGACAGAGATTTTTGCTTTAGCTGGACATAAATTTAATATTAATTCACCCAAACAACTTGGTATTGTTTTGTTTGATGAATTAAATTTAACCGCCAAGGGTTTAAAAAAAACCGCTGGGGGGGCGCGGTCAACTAAAGAATCGGAATTGTTAAAATTAGCCTCGATCGCGCCGATTGTGGATTTTATTTTGAAATATCGAGAATTGGCGAAATTGGTCTCCACTTATGTCGATGCGATTCCTAAGTTGGTGGATGAAGGGGGACGATTGCACTCTAAACTAAACCAAGCCGGAACGACCACCGGGCGGATGTCTAGCACCGACCCCAATCTCCAAAATATTCCCGCGTCCGCCGGTTATGGTATGGATATCCGACGTGGTTTTGTGGCGACCCCGGGTCACATACTGGTTGCCGCCGACTATTCCCAGATTGAATTGCGGGTACTGGCCATATTGTCGGGTGACCCAGTGCTTAAAAATATTTTTCAGTCTGGTAAAGATATTCACACCTCGGTCGCGGCGCGGATTTTTGGGGTTAAAGAGGCCGATGTTACCTATGATATGAGACGTAAAGCCAAAGTGGTCAATTTTGGCATAATTTATGGTATGGGGGTAAATTCATTGCGGGCCAATATGGGGGGTACACGAGAAGAGGCCCAAAAATTTTATGATGGTTATTTTGAGGAATTTAAAACAGTCAAGGAATATTTTGATCAAGTGGTTCACGATGCCTATGCTTTGGGCTATACCGAAACAATGTTTGGTCGACGACGTTATTATCCTGGGTTACAGTCTAAATTACCCTTTATTAGGGCCCAGGCCGAGCGCCAAGCGGGTAATGCTCCGATTCAGGGGACTGAAGCCGATATCGTAAAAATAGCGACAATTCGGATTGAAGAGGCCCTAACCAAGTCTAAATTAAATAATCAGGCCCATTTTTTACTTCAAGTGCACGATGAGCTGATTTATGAGGTGGAAAAAGAGGCTTTAAATCAAGTTATTCCACTGATAAACCAGGAAATGGTAGGGGTAGTAGAAACCGAAGTGCCCCTGGCGGTAAACATTGAAATTGGCCCAAATTGGGGTGATTTAGAAGAGTGGCGGGGTTAAAATATAGGGTTTTACCCTTGACGATTGGTCATATTACTTATCCACATTAGATAAAAGATTGAAAACTAGGGTTTTAAATGTTATTGTCTGGTTATCGTAATCTGAAAGGTCGATTACAAAACAATCAAAGCAACTATGTCCAAGAATGTAATTATTGCCATTGTTGTCATTGTTATCATCATCGCTGGTGTTGTTTGGTACATGAACCAAAACGCCGCTGTTGATACTACTGACACCACTGATGTGGTAGATACTGGCGACAACGGCACCGGTTCTTTCACAACTGGTGACGACACAACCGCTACTGATGCTTCTGTTGAAGCAGGCGCAGGCGTTGACGCCGGAGCAAGCGCTCAGTAATCTCTTCAAGAGCCCCGCATTCATTCCGCTAAATATAGCCGATTGAATGCGGGGTTTTTGTGTGGTCACAATCGTCTTGCTCACCGGGGCGCACTCATCTATGATTGAAGTGAAATGTCCACTACTACCAAAACAGAATTAATGAAAGCCATCCGGGATGAGGTTTTAGCGCTAAAAATTTCACCCCTATACGAATATCGGGCGGCCAATGGCTATTTCCCGGTGATTGGGGAGGGTAGCCATGAGGCCTCAATTATGTTTATTGGCGAAGCGCCCGGTAAAAATGAAGCTCAAACCGCACGCCCTTTTTGTGGGGCGTCTGGTAAAATTTTAGACGAGTTGCTGGCGACTATTGGTCTCGCTCGAGCCAGTGTCTATATCACTAATATTGTCAAAGATCGGCCACCCGAAAACCGGGACCCACTACCGGCGGAAATTATGCTCTATTCGCCATTTTTAGATCGGCAGATTGATATTATTCGCCCCAAAGTCATCGCTACTTTAGGGCGCTTTGCGATGAAATATATCCTTGATAAATATGGGGCGATTGAAAATTCTAATTCGATTTCTAGTTTGCATGGCACCTTGATTAAAGCCCTTGCTCCTCATGGGGAAGTAGTGGTTTTACCGCTTTATCACCCAGCCGCCACTATTTACAATCAGTCACTCAAAGAGACCTTAAAGAAAGATTTTAAAGAGCTGAAAAAATTCATTTAAAGATTATGATATACTCGAAATAATGAAACCAGTAGCTTTAATTTCTTGGAATGTCAACGGGATTCGGGCAGCCGAGCGGAAAGGTTTTTTGGATTTTTTAGCCACCAGTAAATATGATGTGGTCGCTGTGCAAGAGACCAAAGTTCACAATATCGCCCAACTGTCCCCAGCCCTAGTTCAGCCTGAGGGCTATAATTCTTATTGGGATTGTTGTGAGACCAAAAAGGGCTACAGTGGTGTGGCAACTTTTTCTAAACTTATTCCGGAAAAAATAAAAACTGATTTTGGTAATAATATTTTGACAGCCGAGGGGAGAATGATTGAAACTCACTTTGCAAATTTTATTTTTTTGAATATTTATTTTCCTAATGGGGGAGCCAGTCCCGCTCGGCTGGCCTACAAGCTAGAGTTTTATCAGGAATTTGTCGCTTATCTTAAAAAATTAAAAAAATTAGGCAAACCGATTATTTTCACCGGTGATGTCAATACAGCCCACGAGGAAATAGATTTGGCCCGACCAAAGCAAAATGAGAAAGTCTCGGGTTTTATGAGGGTCGAGCGTGATTGGCTGGATGAGTTTGCTAAAATTGGTTTTGTGGACACTTTTCGCTTTAAACATCCAGAAACTGTAAAATATAGCTGGTGGGACCAAAAAACAGCCGCACGGGAGCGTAATGTGGGTTGGCGGATCGATTATTTTTATGTCAGTACTGATTTGGTCGATAATATAAAGCGGGCGGCCATTCTCGACGAAGTTTACGGTTCCGATCACGCGCCGATTTTATTGGAGTTGGAGTTTTAAGGAAGAGTAAAATTAATAGCCAAATTTCGTTGCCGGTGTTTGGATGCTGGAACCTTGCACAGCGCGACGGCGCGAGCAGAGCAAAAACTTAACAAAGTTTTATGTGTGTTCCAGCAGACAAATACCAAGAAAGAAATTTGGCTTACCTTTAATTTATGTTATACATCTACTTTGGATCAGACATAAATAAATCTCAACTGGCTTGGCGGAAATTTGCCGAGGCGGTAAAAACTAAACGCCCAGACGCCGAAGTTTTTGAATTGGCGGAGGATATTTTTTCGGAAACATCTGCCGACGAGCTTTTGCATGGACAGGGTTTGTTTGTGAGTAAACATATTGTTTTAGCTAAAAGATTATTGCAAAACCAGGAGGCCGAGCAGTGGTTATTTGATAATCTAAAAGATATTAGTGAAGCCGACCATATGTTTTTACTATGGGAAGAAAAATTGTTGGCACCCCAAAAACAAAAATTAGAAAAGTTTGGGGCTGAACTAAAAGAATTTATTAAAAAACCAGAAGCAGAAATTAAAGACAATTTTATTTTTTCAATTGGTGATGCATTGGGAGCGCGTGATCGGCTAAAGTTGTGGAAGGCGGTGGCTGGGGCTAGTCTAAAGGGCTATGAACCAGAAGAAATTTTTTGGCAGTTGTTTGGGACAGCACGCAATATGGCCTTGGTCGCTAGGGAAGAGAGTGACCAAGATATACCACTTCATCCATTTGTAGCTAAAAAGACACGGGGTTATTTAAGGAATTGGGGTGACGAAGGTGCGCTCAAGCTCACTGGTGACCTGATGGCCTTATATCATAATGTGCGGCGCGAGAGTCGGGATTTAGATGTAGCACTGGAGCGGTTTGCGCTTGAGATATAGACTAATGATATTTTTTTATGTAGAATACGTGCGTTAGATTTGCCCTGTTAGCTCAGTTGGTAGAGCAGCTCCCTTTTAAGGAGATGGTCGCAGGTTCGACTCCTGCACGGGGCACAAAAAGGCACTTTTTGTGCCCCGTGAGCGAGACAACTGCTTGTCTCGCGTCAGGAGTCGAAAGGACTTTCAATGTTTGTGAGCGAAGAGCAAACAAACCTGAAAGTCACCCGCGACCGTAGGTCGAGACTCACTTATTGTTACTGTAAAAATATCTTGTCTCCCGTGCAGGAGTCGAACGCCGGAGCGCACGAAGTCGGAGGTCAGCAGAGCTGGAGGTCAGCAGAGCTCCGGTGCGAGGCGGTGCCTAGACCGAGACTTGGCGACGGCCCAGGATCGAGTCGAGGGAGACTCCTGCAAAAGTATCAGTCGAAAGTCACCCGCGACCGTAGGTCGAGACTCCTGCACCACTTCAAATCTTGCCATTTCCCAATTTAGGCATAGAATCGGTGATAGAAAAAACATCCGCATAGCGGAGGAGGATTGTAAAAATGGGAACAGTAACAACAGGTGTAAATCCTCAGTTATTACCGAGAGTCAAAGATTTGCCGAAAAGAGACAGAGCCCTTCGTTTTGGGGACAGTCTTGTCTTTCATTCCGAAACCCATCGGGTCTTGGTGGTGCGTCGGGGGCCTGATGGGCCGGTGGTTGTCCACTCGGCCGACTTCGACGGCCTTACCCATTTTGGGTTCCTTCAGTATGTCGAACAGCAGGTATATCTGTTTGGGCTTAAATACCAGAAGTCCAGCCTGGTTTTTGGCCCGACAGATATTGCTTATGATGTTTACTAGTCTTTTGGCCCGGGGCGCGTTTGCGTTCCGGGTCGTCGTTTGTTACAAATATCATACTTGTGACTAAGAAAACTTTTTTAATTCTCTATAACATTCGTTCTGCCTACAATGTGGGGGCTATTTTTCGTACAGCGGACGCGGTAGGGATAAGTAAAATATATTTGGTGGGGGTCACACCGTGCCCGGCCGACAAGTTTGGCCGAGTAAACAGCCAAATCGCTAAAACGGCTTTGGGGGCGGAAAAGACGGTGGCTTGGGAGTATAAAAAAACGATTGCCCCACTTATGGCCAAACTAAAAAAAGATGGGGCTCAGGTGGTTGCGCTTGAGCAAGATGAAGAGGCGATTGACTATCGGAAGCTAAAACCAAAAGGTGATTGGGCACTTATTCTAGGCGAAGAAACCAAGGGCCTGTCGAAAGCTATTTTAAGTCAGTCTGATTCGATTGTAGAAATCCCGATGAAAGGGAAGAAAGAGTCTTTAAATGTGTCGGTTGCGGCCGGGGTGGCGTTATTTCAAATAATAGGCAATAAAATTTAAAAGCCCAAAATATTGGACACCGAGTGTCCAATATTTTTTACAATAAAAAGGGCCGTCACTGGCTCGAGGACCCCTTTCACTCGCCGCTACTAGGGGATACTTGGGATAATGTGTTTGGTCCCAGATGTATTGCCTGGGCACACCATCCTTAGTATTGTCTGCTCTTGCCAACCCAGATGGAATTCCTAAATGGGTTTGTGACGGCCTTGTTGACTATATAATATTAATCAAATTTAGCAAGATTTGGATGACAAAATTAGTATTATAGGCCAAAAAATAAGGGTATTGTAAGGTGGCTAAAACACTTGACAAAATAGATAGAAAAGTGTATAATCTAGGATAGGTAGTGTGGGTACCAGACAAAGACTCGCGTAGGCGGGTTGAAGGAGAAAGAAGAATGAACAAAAAAGTGGAACCAATTCCTGAAGATAAGCGTCTTCAAGAATTGGTTGAAGAAGCTCTGGTCGGAGGCCAGAGCCGAGGTCTCACCCCAGAAATCGACGGCGCCATGGCCACCATGGACTGCTATGAGCTGTCCAAGATGGCACAGTCTCTTTCGGGAGGAAGAGTGCATGCGCTCTCCTCATCGGAAGTCAATTCCATTGCTGGTGGAGCGGTCTCATCTTTTGAGTCTAGGTGGCTCGCCACTCAGATTCTGGAGGGAGATCGCGAACAGTTCTTGTTGGAGAACCCGGAATTCATTTCCTCTTCAGAAGAAGAGGGTAGCGAATTCGGGTTTTGGAATCAGGCGGCGCGGGTGAAGGGGGAGGAGGTGCGGACTGCGGTGGTGCTGGCCTGGCACGGTAAGTATGTGCGGGTCTCCACGCGCCGGTTGCGCGTCGGGGGTGTTCCAATTTTGTTCTACGTCAATGTTTAGTCTTGTTTCTTTGGTCGCGTCTGGTCTTTATGATCGGGCGCGACTTTTTTGTTTAAATTACTTCTGACACTTCTCACAAAAGTGAGTTCCGCGTCCTGCGTGTTTTATTTTAGATATTTTAGTGCCACAGGTTGTGCAGGGTAGATTGGCACGGCCGTAAACATTTAAGTATTTTACAAAACCACCTTTCTCGCCCGTTGAGGTAACATAATTGCGGGCCGAGGTACCTTTCATTTTGATGGAGAGTTTTAGGACGGTGAGCATGGATTTATATAATTTTTCAATTTCACTTTTTGAAAGACTGAAAATTTTCCGAGTGGGGAGTACTTTAGCGAGGAAGCTAGCTTCGTCTATATAAATATTACCCATACCAGCGATGAGGTGCTGGTCGAAGAGGGTTTGCTTGATAGTCCGATTTGGATACTTGGTGAGAAGCTCGGTAAAAATATTGAGGGTAAACTTTTTATCCAAAGGTTCAGCTCCGTGCGGGTCCAAAATGATATTTTTTTCCGCCTCGGTTACTAACTTGAGCCAGCCAAATTTGCGCAGGTCGTTGAAATAGAGGGTAGAGCCGTCGGTAAATTTAAACTCGGCCTGGGTATAGTTGTTTGGCAGATTTCTGCCGCCGTCACGCTGGGGGTGGCCGCCAACTACAGCTTTGCCAGTTTTGGGAACGAATATAAGCTGGCCGGTCATCTTGAGGTGAACTAGGAAAAAGTGTTTACCCGAGAGGGAAATGACCACAATCTTGGCTCGGCGGGATACGCCCAAGACTTTTTTCTTGCTAATATTTTGGGCAAAGTCTTGGGCCGAAAGTGGGAGGACCATTTTAGGCACGTGAACAACCACCGACTTGAAAGTCTTGCCACTGATCGCTTTATTTAATTGTCGGGAGACAGTTTCTACCTCTGGTAATTCAGGCATGTTCGTTCTAATTATTAGCTGTTACTCATTCGCCAATACTGTTTGAAATACACGAATATTTTTCTGCTGAAAAATTTCTCTGCTCGCGCCGTCGCGCTGTGCAAGGTATTTCAAACAGTGTTGGTTCATTCGTCCACTTTGACTTTTTGTTGAAGGAAAGAAGTTAATTCACTACGGGCCACCTCCGCATCGCTCCACGGTTCTTTAGCGCCATTGGCCCGCATAATATATGGGTCAGTGCCTTTGCCGGTGATGATAATGACACTGCCAGTTTCGGCTTTCTCGATAGCTTTTCTAATCGCCAGCCGGCGCTCCATAATTATTTCTTTCGGGGTGTGGGTGACACCAGATGCAACTTGGGTGGCAATTTGTTCGGGGTTTTCGTCGTAAGGGTCTTCGTCGGTGATAATAACTAGGCTGGCGTATTTGTCGGCGAGACCGCCCATAATTTGTCGGCGGTCGCTGTCGCGGCCACCACCGGTGCCACCCAAGACGGCAATGATTTTATGGTCTTTGTAAATCTCGTAAACTTTTTGGAGCGAGTCGGCCGTGTGGGCGTAGTCGACAATGACTTTAAAATCTTGGAGACGGGCCAGTGTCGGGTCGGTGGGGGTGACTTGCTCCAGCCGGCCGGGGATACCAGAAAATTTTTCTATGGCTTGTTTTATTTTATCAGGACCAATGTTTTGACTTTTGGCGTAGGTAATCGCGAGCAGAATATTGTAAAGATTAAATTCACCCACGAGCTTGGTCTGGATCTTTTGGCCAGCGTAGGTGAAAAAGAGGCCGTCGACAAGGAGGGCATGGGGCTCGGCCTCGGCGAGGTGGCTCTCTAGCTTGGTCGCAATATTTATTTTCCGAAAATCATCAAGTGCTGGGTCGTCGCCATTGGTGACCAAAACTTTATTGGGTTTCCATGATGTGGCTAAAGCATGCGCGATTTTTAGTTTAGCTTCTTTATATTTGGCGAAAGAGCCGTGCGACTCAATATGCTCGGGTGAGAGGTTGGTGACCAAGAGAGCGTCGAGGGCAATAAATTTGTGGCGGAATTGTTTGGTGGCTTCGGAGCTGATTTCCAAAACGATATAGTCGCAATGGGCATCAACGGCTTCCCGAATTAGTTTTTGCAGGGTAAACCGTCCCGGGGTGGTCATTTTTAGGCGGTTTGGCCGGCTTTCGTTGCCGATTTTGAAACGCACGGTCGAAACGAGGGCCGTTTTAAAACCAGCTTCTTCTAAAATCGCGCTCACGAGCTCGGTGGTGCTCGACTTGCCCTTGGTGCCAGTGACCGCTACTACTTTGATATGGCGGGCGGGGAAGCGGTAAATGAGGGCGCCAAGGAGGGCTAGTTTCCAGTGATAAATACTAAAAACCCAAGTGGGAACTATTTTTTTGATGATATTTTTGATTTTTCCCATTAGCGTCGAATTAGCTTTCTAAATATGTAGAGATAATACCACAAGCGTTTGATTGGCAGGTCATAGCTTGGGCCAAAGTCGACCTCGGTGCCAGGGAAATTCTTTTTGAAATTAGTTAAATCGGCCCAGGATTCTTTTTTGTCATTTGGTGTGGATATTCCACCAAAACTATATTTGGTGGCGAGACGTTTTTTGGCTTCGTTTATTCCGGCCCAGTGGGCAAGATATGAAGGCAGTTTGTCCTTATGTTGAGCAGACGAACCACCAAAGATATGCAGAGCGGTGTTGCCAAAGATAATTAACAGGTTGATAACTAGCGGTTCGTTGTCAAATGAGGTGACAACCAAAAATCCAGCATGACTTTTTTCGGTTTCAATTAATACTTTTTCATAATAGGATTTGGGGTGAAGCTGAAAATGGTTGCGTTTGGCTGTCTCATTTAATAGTTTATAAAAGTTGTCTAGATGGTCTAAAAAATTTTCGGTAATAATTTGGGTTTCCGCACCTCTTTTTTCGGCGGTGCGAATAGAGTAGCGGGTGTCTTTGGGTAGTGAGTCAAAAATATTGTTAATATCTTGGCTAATGTCCATCACCCACTCAAAACGTGGTTGGGTGAGAACAGAATGTTTAATAGCGGGGGGAGTAAAAGAAAAATGTTTGGTAAACAAGTTTTGGTATTTCAAATCTTGATTAAATCTGACAAAAACGGCTTGGCGAACTTGGGCAATCCTTATTAATTGTTTTTTAAATTCGCGAATCAAATCTTCGCTCGGGGTGCTGGTAAGAAGGATTGGTCCGTGGGGGATATGGAGCTGGTTTTTGTTTCCAATCAGTGGGGCGGTGATAATTTGAAAAAAAAGAGCCGGGGCACCGTTTTCTTTGATAACAAATCGTTCCACGGTTAGACCGCGGTTTTCTTGCCAATCTCGGTAGAGACTAGATTGGGCAAAATGGGCATTGTGGCTAGAGAGTTCGGTATCATATAATGGCCCCTCAATAGCGTTGATGGTGAATTGGTTGGTGGACATTAATGTTGGTTGCCGAGTAGGCGTAGGGCCTCTTTTATCCGTTTGTCGGTGGTGTCGGCCTCGGCCGATATTTTGTGAATAATGTCGCGAATATCGCGCGGTTGGTAACCAAGGGCTGACAGCGCGTCCAATAGATCATTGTCGCCCGAGGCGTGCATTAGTTCGCTGGTTTCGAGTGCGCCCAGTTTGTCCCGCAATTCAATAATTATTTTTTCCGCACTTTTGCGGCCAATGCCAGAAACCTTGGTCAGATAATCGGTATTGCCCGACAGCACGGCCTGGCGCAGGGTAGAAGGGGGAGCGAGCGATAAAATAGCCAGCGCCGACTTGGGGCCAATACCCGAAATACCGATGAGGAGTTTGAAATATGACAATTCCTCGCGGTCGGTAAAACCAAATAGGTCGAGGGCGTCTTCGCGGACGGACAGGTGGGTCCAAAGGGTGATTTTAGTCTCGAGGGTGATTTGGGCTAGGGTATGGGCTGGCAGATACACAATATAGCCTATTCCACCGACTGAAATAATCGCTGATTTATCGTCTTTGTATGTTAGCGAGCCTTGTAAGTAGCCAATCATGACTTTATGATACACGGCGCGGTCAACCCTTGCAATTTATAGCTAAATGCGGTATCGTTTCTCCTATGCCAATAACTAAATCAGCTAAAAAGGAGCTACGCAAAGGCGTTAATAAACGAGCTTTTAATGAAGAGCGCAAGAAAAATATGCGTGATACAGTAAAAGTAGTTAGAAAATCTTTGACGGTTAAAAACCCAGCCGAAGCAGAAAAAGGTCTAGCGGCCGCCTACCAAGCTATCGACAAGGCAGCCAAGCGGGGGGTAATAAAGAAAAATGCTGCCAACCGGAAGAAATCGAGACTAGCGGCCGCGATTAAGAAAGCGAAGGAAATTAAATAAATAGAAACCAAAAAATCCGCGTGAGCGGATTTTTTGGTGAAAGGACTTTTAAATTATAGCCCCTGATTTTTTGATTGTCTGGTGCGTTGAATTAATTCATCTCGAAGTTGTTCGCCGACTGCCATAGAAACTGCAGGAAGTCTTCCCTCCGCACCACCGCCCATTATTCCATAACGTGACATTATTGCGCTCGCTCCAGCAGTTTGGATATTGAGGTCAGAAAGACCAAGAATGCGAGCCAAGATGCCACGGTCGATGTCAACGTTTTGAATTCGGTCGTAAGGAACAGTGACATATTTTTTATAAATGACACCCGATTCTTTACGAAATCCGTTATCAAGGAGGTCATAGCGATAAAAGTGATAAGTGAGTTTAGCCCAAACAAAACACAAGATTAGAAAGGCAGGAATAATAGCCCACAACCAATTCAGAAAGCCAAACGAAAACTCACTGCTATTATTTAAGTTGTCAAAACCACCTAAAAATGCTGAGCCCCAAATACTCAAAAATATTATCGGTATGAACCAACGCAGAACAGAACTAAAAAAGAAAAACCAGACTGCTTTTGGATCAAGTTGTTTCATAATTTTATTTTAATTATTAAATAATAATTTAGTAGAAATCTTTTCCTACAGGGTGCTTTAGGGCAGGAATCTTTCATTACATGAACAGTATACCTTTGCGATTTTCTCTTGGCAAAGCCACTCAAAAATAGCTGACAGATTGGTTTATTTATTGATAACTAAAAGATTCCTTTTATAATCAGTTATTTCTTCGTTTAAACCAGTCGGGTAATCTCTCCAGGCATTTGTGATGGTATTGTAACTGTATCTGAAACTATTGCCATATATTGTCCCCGGTTCATTGGTGATAAATTCTTTATTTGTTTCATCGTAGCCCTTAATTATAATCATATGGTGTATTGGTCCGGGGGGTTTGAAGCGTGGGTTGTTTAATTTTCGGCCATCAAGCGGTATAAATACTATCTGGTTGCTATCAATAGCGTTTTTTATATCACCAATCGTTGCTTCTCTAATTATTTTGACATTATTATATTTAAAATACCCCTTAAATATTTTTGCGGTGTCGGACACAGAAGTATCATAAAAAAAGTCGTAATTTTTTTTCTGCCAATCAACCAAGGCTAATATTTTATCTCGCGCGATAGTGGGAGAGGAAATTGGGGTGCTGGTTATCCAACCCCAAGCCATAAGCATCAGCGCTTCTTCACAGCCGTACTTTTGTTTCAAATCAGCCCATTCACCAAGGGGGGCTTGGGTGATAAAGGGTAGGCCAGATATTTGCTTTACTTCGGCCACATTATTTTGTGGGGCTGGTTGCTTAACAGCGATGATATTTTTAGTTTGAACAGATTGTTCTCTTGCAACTTTTTCATCGATAATGGTTTTTCCGGAAATTTCAGTACTAAATTCCTCAGCTATTTTTGTTGCTGGTTTTTCAATTTGGATATTTGAATAATATACGGAAAAACCAAATACTAAAATAAAAACAGTTAGACTGCTAACAAAAAAAGTAATAACAAATTTTTCAATGGAGGGCATTTATTTGTAAAAGGGGGGAATTTGACTGACCCCACTCTGTTAAAGTTACAGAAAGGTACAGTGGGGCTCTCGCCTGCCAGTAGGCAGGTTTTGCGGTTTTTGGGTATTTTTTATACTATCTGCGCCCGAGCGGCTTTTATCTTGTTTAAATAGTTGTCTACCTGGTTTCGAATAGCTTGCAAATCGTCTGATATCTTTATTTTCTTTTCTTCGCTGATATCAACTTTTGTTTCCAGGGTTTCCATCGCGATGTTGATGTCTCCAGAGAAATTGAGAAGATGTGTTTCAGCGTTATTTAGCCCACGCATAAATTCAGCTATTGGTTCGACAGCGCTCAAAAATTCTCGTCCTTTTTCTTCAGCATCTCCTTCATTTTCAAAAGGACCTTCCACATATCCTGCTCTTTCGAGAACTCCTTTGACATATTCTTCTGGTAATTCGCCTTGTTCTTGAAGTCTTTCAACCCTATTTTTAATTGTCTGGAAGTAGACATCCTTGAACGGCGATTGTTCTAAAGCGGATGTCTCTTCTGGTATTGATTCAAATGACATGTTTTAATTATAAATTATTAATCAAAATTTTGGAAATTTATTAGGATTTAGTGTATTTATCCTCATTAAGCTTTCCACTGTTTGATTTCCTACCTGCCGGTAGGTCGGGTGAAGTGAGACAAACAGTTCTTACCGGCAGGGATCTTTTCCTACGGGAACAGTACAGGCTTCACATCTCATTTCGCTGAATACAGCTTATTACGATAAGTTCAGCCTTTTCGATTCCTGACGCGAGCAAAGCAGTTTGCTCGCTCCGGGGGCACACTCCGCTCTGCTTCGTGTGCCCCCGGCAGGACGCTTAGCTATCTCACCCTTTGGAAACCCTCGGTTTTCCAACGAGCTTCGCTCTGCCTTCCTCCACGAGAAAACTACAGTTTTCCCGACCCCTTTCGAGTTCGATTCCTGCCGGGTAGACACACTCATTGCATTCGTGTGCCCCCGGCAGGAATCGAACCTGCATCACAAGCTCCGCAAGCTTGCATTCTATCCGTTGAACTACGGGAGCAGTTCATTAAAGCACAAGAAAAAAGTAGCACATTTAGATTAAAAACCCAAGCGTTCAGCCAGCTCGTCTATGAGGGATTCCTCGAAAGGAACTTCGGGCAGAAAGCGACTAAGTATGGCCCGGACTTTTTCCGGATCAGTGTCACCTAAAGGCATAACAATATGGGGTAAGAATAAGCGACTAGATTCAATCATTAATTTATGGGGGGTTTCGTGGTCTCTGACAGCGAAAGACTCGAGGGAATTAAATGGGTAGAGATTGTTTTTGGCTTTTAGCCCGCGCTTAGTTATTTCAAAATTCACCATCTCAGGTTCACGGGCCCCAAACAGCATTAAAGTAAAAGTACTAATCAAAAGCACGATGGCGAACAAAAAATTTTTAAAAATAAAAGCGATAATAACGCTGGTCAAGCCAACCAAGCCAACGACCCAAAACCAATCACTGGTTTTTTCCGTCGGTGAATATTCAAAATCTTGCCATGCCAAAAGAATGTCACTAGGTCCAGCACTTAAAGGAGAAATATTTTCAGTCATTACTTATATTGTATCAATGGATTTACCCTGTCGCAATTAAAATTGGCGATAAGATATATTTTGCTATAATAAACACTGTGATTTGTCCACCAAAAATTGAAAGTTTATGCGTTGGTTAGAAAAACTAGCATTATTTATCGCTTTTTCGGGAGCAATATCCGCAGGGGCGGTTATTTTGGTGGCTAATATGGCTAAATTGGCACCCGAGTGGCAATTGGCCACTACTTTTTTCTATGCCCAAGGGCCCAATTCTGCTAGTGCCTCGACTTTAAATCAGGCCATCACGCCAGTCGAAGCAGAGATTGTTGCGCCTCCCGCTCCTGTGATGAGTGCCAACGACGATAGTCAAAAGTTTATCCGCCCATTTGTTATTGCAAAAGATAATTTGCTGTCTTCGGGTGAAAAATTTGTAGTAGTCAATTTTTTCGCCAAAAATATCGAACTATACGAGGGGGGAGCCCTGGTGGCCACTACTTCAGTTCGTGCTTTGGGTGACCCGCAGGGCTGGGGTGGGACGCCCGCCGGACTTTATAATGTATTAGACAAAAGTGAGCGGGCCTTTTCCGCTAGTGCTGAGGCCTATATGCCCAACGCCCTCCATTTTTATGGCAAATACTATATTCACGGTGAGCCCTACTATGCCTCGGGGCGTAAACTTGGGGCCGATGTTTCTGGGGGTTGTGTTCAGTTGGCCGATAGTGAGGCCCCCAACTTTTTTGCTCAGGTTGACCAAAATGTGCCGGTGCTCGCGGTGGATAAACCAGCTGATGATTTTGTCTATCCGTCCGGAGCCAAAACAGTTTTACCTAATATCAGCGCCAAGAGTTTTTTGGTGGCCGATTTAGATTCGGGTGAAATTATTGCGGACCAAGATAGTACAAAAGTTTTTCCCATTGCTTCTATTACCAAGCTGATGACAGCGGTGGTCGTGGCTGAGCACATTGACCTGCGACGGAATATTGAAATTGAACCAAAAGATTTAGAGGCCTTTGGTGATACGGCGGGCCTCGATTTAGAAAAAAGTTTTCGGGTGGTTGAGCTTTTCTACCCGCTTTTAATTGAGTCTTCCAATGATACCGCCGAGGTGGTGGCGCGGTTTTTGGGGCGTGAGGCCACGATTGATTTAATGAATGAAAAAGCCGAGCGTCTGTTTATGACTGATACTCGCTACGCCGATGTATCGGGATTTGATGTTAAAAATACCTCAACCGCCCGTGATTTGTATCTTTTAGGGCGCTATATCAAAAACAACCGCCGACCAATTTTGGATATTACGAAAGGTAAGGCAGTCACCAGTTTTGGCCCAGTGCGGTTTGATGTGAGACAGATGGAAAATAAAAATGAGTTTGCCAAAGGCGCCGATTTTATTGGCGGCAAGTCGGGCTATCTAGACGAAGCCAAAAATACTGGTTTGTTTATGTTTAAAATAAAAGTGGCCGGGGAGGAGCGGGAAGTGGCGATCGTAGTGCTAAAATCCGAACATCTCAAAAAAGATGTGGAGGTGTTGAAGGGGTGGGTGGAGAGAAATTATAAATAATTTGGGCTTAAATTTTATTTAACCCGATAAGGGTAAGATTAAATTATCTTATGGATAAAAATAAATGGACAAAAATATTTGAATTTACAGGATCTGGTTTAGCAATAGTATATTCACTACTGATTGCATCCAATACGGGTAATGAGATACTTGGTTTTTTGCTTCTTCTCATTTCAGCTTTGTTGTTTGCCGGTTGGGCGGTAATAGACCGACGGTGGGCTTTCCTTGCCTTGCAATTTTTCTATATCATCTCAGCGATCATAGGATTAATTCGGTGGTCCTAATTAATTATAATTAAAACACCTTAGGTCCTATTAAGTACTTGGGCCGCAAAACCGCCGGAGATTTTGTAGGTAATTTTGTGGCGTTCGATAATATCAATAATCCAGTGAAATGCGGCTTTGGTGTCTCGCATGAGGTAAAAATTATTTTCAGGTTAACTTATTTTAGCAAAATGTAAATATTACGCCGTTTTTAAGAGATATTATAAAACGGCGTGGTGCTTCCCTTACAAACCACTACTGATGTACTTTGCAATTACAAAGTTTTTTGTTTCTTCCGGTATTATATAGAACTCAACTTCGTTACCATAATGATCTGGAACATCAAAAATTTTGTGTTTTAATAATGGTCCCCATGACCATTTAGAAATAACATTTTTTTTATTTTCCATAAGACCAACATGACTGATTGTCCCATCGTGTGCACGATATAAAACCATATCTCCTGCTTTCGGAATATTCCTATATTCCAAAATATCTTCAGAAATCATTTCATCAAAAACCAATCCGAGATTTCGCGTAAATTTCCATCCAGCATTTCCTAAAAATCGCTGATCATTTTGAAGAGCCAACACATATACAAAACAGTTGTAATTTTGATCTTCCTTTGGTGGAGGTGCAATTATTTCAAGTTCTGGTGGAAGCAACGCCCGGGTATTTTTTTCAAATAATTCTATGCGCCACCAATTTTCCTCGTTTTCAATCGAGACTAGTTTTCCAAGCATTACTCTTAATTTAAAATGATTTTTAACCTTATTCATCAGTTTTCTCATCCACTCATCTTTGTATTTTCGATAAAGTTCGTAGTCATTGGAATATTTTTTAGTTAGTTCAAATTTGAGATTACTGTATTCTTCCACTATTTCAGGATGAGTACGAAAATAATTTCTCAAATCTAACATGTCTTTAACATGAGGATGTTCGGCCTCGAATACGTGCAGATTAACAAGTCGTGTGTCATTCGCTTCTTTAACAAATAGACGCGAACCTTTATTGATATAGTCACCGAGAGATTTATAACCAATACCCTCTATTTTTTTTGATAGCTCATCAGCAATTTCGATTTTTTCAACAGTAACAAGTATGTCAATTGTTGGTTTTCCGGCAAGTCTAGGGACAGCAGTACTGCCGATGTGTTCGATCGAAATAGCTTCGTTTTGAAAAATTGGATGCAGAGATTCTGCCTCGGTTTCAAATTGTTTTTTCCATTCGGGATTGTATGGTTCAATAGTATATTTTCGATTTTTATATTCGGTCTTCGTCATATTTATTTCAAAAGTTTATTGTTTAAAACCAACATAATATATGTCTGTACATTTTAAACTATAAATGTAATACATAAACTTTTTTGTCGCTTTTGCAAACCTTGGCGGACTTTGTCACGCCGTAGGTTCGCTTCGGCGAACCGAAGGCGGAGGGGGAGAGATTCGAACTCTCGATGCCCTTGCGGCCTGGCGGTTTTTCCGCCCGAGGCGGACCCGCCTCGGGCGGGCAAGACACAATTATCTTCCGTGCGGAGGGGGTGGGATTCGAACCCACGGTCCCGTTACCGAGACTCTTGTTTTCAAGACAAGCGCGATCGGCCTCTCTGCCACCCCTCCGCACGAAAGACAATTTAATTCTAAAGTATCAGATTTTTACAGACCTAGCCACTTTATTCTTTCTCGACCTTTACCACTTTTTAAAAACAATTCTTCTTTTCGGGCAGAGGTCTTGGTTTCAAATGCTTCGTAATAAACCAATTTCCAAGGTCGTCCAGCTTTGGTGCTTGTTACTTTTTCGCTATTGTGTTGCCTAATTCTTTCAGGTAAATCACCGCAAGATCCCTTGTATAATTTACCAGTGGTTTGGCTTTTTAGAATATATACATAATAGAACATAAGTTTTTCCGCCCAAGGCGGACCCGCCTTGGGCGGGCAAGACCGGTGCGATCAACCACTCTGCCACCCCTCCAGGTGCCCGCGTGGAAGCGGGTTATTGATTTGTCAGATTACTTTGTGATACTTCTGGGACTGGTGCTGGGGTGGTAGGGGCCGGTGTTGTTACTGGAGTGGCGGGGGCCGAAGTAGGGGCGACTGGTGCCGTTGGGCTTGGTGGCACGACTGGAATAATTTTCTGGCTCCAGATTTTGGCCACTAAAGCGAGATAAATTATTTCCAACAGACCAGCGGTGTTGATAAACATTAAAGCAATAAACCAAATTTTCTCCCCACGTTTGGCGGCATGCCACAACGCTACCGCTTTCCACACTACCGACCAAATGACCAACATTAAAATTGCTGACCAAATAAAACCAGCGGTTAAAAATGAAATGGACTGTTCCATAGGGCTATCATAGCAAAAAACCTCTTAAAATCAACAAAATATGCTATCATCTTTTTATGCGAATGTTGGGAATTGACTATGGGACGAAAAAAATTGGCTTGGCTTTGTCCGACGAGCGGGGGCGTTTTGCCTCACCATATTCCGTGATTGCGACCAATCAGAAGACACTGAAAACCGTGGTGGCTATTTGTCATCAGGAGGAAATTACTAAAATTGTAATTGGTAAATCGCTAAACTATGAGGGGACACCAAATGCGGTTCAAGCCGAGGCGGAAAAGTTTGCCAAGACACTAGGTGAAGCGACCGGATTGCCCATTGCCTTTGAATTGGAAGTGTTGACTACCAAAGAAGCGGAACGGGATATTGGGCGGGATGAGCTGACCGATGCCCGGGCCGCCGCCCTAATTTTAAAAAGTTATATTGATAGACAACAAAATGACGGAAATAAATAGTGAAGAAAGGAAACAAAAAAATAGTTGGAGCGACTCTATCCGCCAATGGTCGGTGGTCCATGCCGATGAAAAATCTACATCGTGGTGGTTGGGGGCGTTGTCTTTTACTGAAAGTTCATTTTTTCCCATCCCGCCAGATGTAATGCTGGTAGCTATATTGACCGCTAGCCGGCGTTGGGCGTATTACGCTTTGGTCACCACTCTCGGTTCGGTGGCTGGCGGTGTGGCAGGGTATTTTATCGGCCACTTTTTCTTTGATCTGGTGGGGGTAAAAATTATTGCGTTTTATCATTTACAAGACGAAATGCAAAAGGTGGGCGAGCTGTATGCGGATAATGCTTTCTGGTCTATTTTTGTTGCGGCCTTCACGCCTATACCTTATAAAGTTTTCACTATTTCGGCTGGGTTTTTCAAAATTAATTTTTTAACTTTTATTTTCGCTTCCATTATCGGTCGGGGGTTAAGATTTTTTATCGTTGGTTATTTAATGAAAATGTTTGGGCATCTTATGGGTGAGACAATCTATAAATATTTTAATATTTTCAGTCTGCTGGTGGCGGTAGCCATTGTCGGTGGAATATTACTTTTGTATCTACTTTAGATTGAAAATCGGTCTAAATTGGGCTAATCTAATAGACGATTGCCCCTGTAGTTAAATGGATATAACTGCGGACTTCCCCGCCTGCCAAAGCATGCCTCTGTAGTTCAATGGATAGAACACCGGACTTCTAAGCCGGTTATGTGGGTTCGATTCCCCCCAGAGGCACAATTAAATAAAGGCATGGCGGGCAGGTAAGCCCGAGATGGGGGTTCGATTCCTGGCGGGGGCACCCGAAATATTTTCTTTAGATAGGTGTATTATAGTAAGACATGCCCACATATGATGGCCTATCCGACGAAGCTTTGGCGTTAGAAACTCAAGGCGGCAATAAAGACGCCTATGGCGAGCTAGTTCGCCGTTTTGAAAAAAAGATTGGCCGCTATGCGCGAAAATTTGTTGCCGACAGCGATGCAATCGACGACTTGGTCCAAGATGTTTTTATCAAGGCCTATATCAATATCAATAGTTTTGATGTCGGTAAAAGATTTTCGCCGTGGCTCTATCGCATTGCCCACAATGAATTTGTTAATGCTTTACGGAAGAAAAAATCCATCCCGTTTTCCTTTTTTGAATACGATGTCCTTTTACCTAAACTCTCTGATAGTTTAAAAGCATCTGATTTGGCCGAAACTGAGGAAATAAAAAGATTAGTTGATTCATCGGTCCAAGATTTGCCCCCAAAATATCGGGAACCGTTGCTCCTTTTTTATTTTGAGGAACTGGATTATGAGGCGATTGCTGATGTGCTCGCTATCCCGGTGGCAACTGTGGGGGTGCGTCTTATGCGCGGGCGCGATTTACTAAAGAAAAAACTGCATAATATTAATAATTAAAAGCTTATGAATAATAACAACCCAAAAACACCACTAAATATTGCCGAGGTGATTGTAGCCAAAATAAATCTGGCCGAGATCAAAACTAAACCCAAACTCTTTTTTATGGCCAAGAGTGGGTTGGTGGTGGCGATGGTGATTTTTCTCTTTCTCTTTGCCTTGTATGCGGTCAGTCTTATTTCTTTTATTCTGCGGTCTAATGGCATCTTGGGGGCGCCAAACCTGGGCTGGTGGGGGGTGGGTCTAGTGCTCAATTCTTTACCGTGGTTACTTATTTTGCTGGCAGTTTTGGCGATTATTATTTTAGAAATCACAGTAGGGCATTTCCGCTTTGCTTACCGGCGACCAGCTTTATACTCACTATTAGGAGTAATTATATTGGTGATTGGAGGCAGTGTGCTCGCCGAACAAATGGAAGTACATGCCAGGTTATACCGCCGAGCGGTGGACAATCGGTTGCCAATATTTACGCCAATTTATCGTGACTACGATATGATGCCGATTGTGGGCCACCATCGTGGTCAAGTGGAAAAACTAGAAGAAACAGGCTTTTGGTTGCGGGAAAATAAAACTGCTAAAAAATTTGAAGTGGTGATTTTACCGGCGACTCGTCTGATGATACCGACGGGGGAAGAAATAGAGGTTGGGGAGCGGGTAATTGTGTTGGGTGACACTGATGGTGAGGTTATAGAAGCGAGGGCGGTCCTAGTGCCCCCAGACGATTTGCCAGATTTTTCGCGTCCAGCTATGAGACGGCAAATGATGGAGCAAAGATTTGAAATAAAAGACTAAACCGGTTTGTAATACTAAATTAGATGCCGGAGGTGTCTGGACGCTTAGCGCGAGCGTCTTAAATATTAAAATTAATTTAATTAAAAAAATGAAACACAAAAAATGGTTGGCTTATAGTTTGATGCCCGCTTTGGCTCTGTTTATTTTAGGAGCTGACACAGCCGCGGCTCAAGGTTTTGGTTTTGGGCTAGGGGGTAAAAATGTTGATCCAACCGAAGCGGCGGACCGACTACAAGAGATGTTTGCTAGCCAGGCCAAAGTCTTAGGTTTGGAAGTGTCGGACATAAAAGAAGCGTGGGCTGAAGGTAAAACAATTAAAGAACTGGCCGATGAGAAAGGTATAGATCTAAACACCCTGCGTGACAAAATGAAAGCGCAGAGGTTGGTTGATATGAAAGCACACCTACAGGCTTTAGTAGACAAGGGGGTGATTACCCAAACTCAAGCCAACAAACGTTTGGAGTTTATGCAAAAAGCAACAGATAAAATAAAAGATAAGGCTGAAAAGACTGGTGGGCGGGGCTGGAAAATGATGGGCGGGCCGATGATGGGATGGTTTTAGATTTTATTAGATTTTTAAAACCCACCCGAGACACGGCCGTGTCTCGGGTGGGTTTTACTTGAAAAAGACCAAAAATGTGCTAAAGTTTTGCCATTGATGGGCGATTAGCTCAGTTGGTAGAGCAGCGCTTTTACACAGCGAAGGTCAGAGGTTCAAGTCCTCTATCGCCCACAAGAAAAGAAAAACCGCTCACGCGGTTTTTCTTTCAATTCTTTTATTTGTTACAGTACTCTTATGAACTTCCAACCGGAAATTATTTATCAAGACCAAGATGTGCTGGTCATCAACAAGCCCGCTGGCCTGGCGGTGCATTCTGACGGCCACAAAGCTGAGCTGACTTTGGCCGACTGGGTAGCGGGACAGTTTCCCCAAGCAGTGGAAGTCGGGGAACCCATGACTTTGCCCGACGGGCGGATTATCGCTCGACCCGGTATTGTCCATCGACTGGATCGTGATACGAGTGGGGTAATGATTATTGCTTTAAATCAGCCAGCTTTCTTGTGGCTCAAAGACCAGTTTCAAAATCGCCGAGCCGAAAAGACTTACCACGCTATTTTATATGGCCAGTTTGCTGATCCGGACAAAGAGCAGACGATAGATTTGCCGATTGGCCGAAGTTTAAGAGATCCACGCGTGCGGGTGGCAAGTAAAAAAGCGGCCAGTAATCTGCGTGAGGCGGTGACAGTGTTTCGGGTTTTAGAAACAATTGGTGATTATTCTTATGTTGAAGCTAAACCGAAAACCGGCCGGACCCACCAGCTCCGCACCCATTTTAAAGCCCTACAACATCCGATAGTTTGTGACCATTTATATGCCAAGGGTAAGGTTTGTCCGCCTAGCTTGGCCAGGCAGGCTCTACACGCTCTACGGCTTAAGATTGCTCTGCCAGGGGGATCGATAAAAGAGTTTGAGGCCCCTCTACCTGATGATATAAAAACCACTCTTGATAACCTCCGTTTGTCGTGCTAGACTACCCCCGTTATGCAAGCAACTATATTTAAAGTCTCGCCGGTTGATATGGCTAAGCGCCAAAAGCTAGAGATTGCCTCTGGTAATACTGTGCGAGTGCACCAAAAGATTCAAGAAAAGGGTAAAACCCGCATTCAGATTTTTGAGGGGCTGATTATTGCCCGCAAACATGGCTCCGAAGCCGGTGCTACTTTCACGGTGCGTAAAGTGGCCTCGGGGGTGGGGATGGAAAAGACTTTTCCCCTTTATTCACCTATGATTGATAAGATTGAGATTGTAAGAAAGTCCAAAGTCCGTCGCTCCAAGCTTTACTATATTCGCGACAAAGCCGCCAAAGAAATTCGCCGGCGCATGAAGCAGGTTTTGGGTGGGCGAACCGATGTTGAAGAAGAGGCGGTTGCTGGGCCGGAAGAAACACCAGCAGAAGTAGAAGAGGTAAAAGCTGAAGAAGTTACACCAGTTGAAACCGAAACTCAAACTGAAGAATCAACAGAGGAACCAAAAACTGAATAATTTAAAATCAAAAAAAACAAGCTCATAAGACAGCTTGTTTTTTGGTTAATTTTAAATACAATTAGCCTGTGTACAAATGCCCGAGTGCGGAAATTGGTAGACCGGCTACCTTGAGGTGGTAGTGCCCGCAAGGGCGTGGAGGTTCGACTCCTCTCTCGGGCACAAAAACAAAAACCACTTTTGTGGTTTTTGTTTTTGTGCCCGAGAGCAAGCCAACTGCTTGGCTTGCGTAGAGGAGTCGAAAGACTTTTCGTTACCGAGCACCTGAAAAAGGTGCCTCGGTCGAAAAGTACCCGCCCCCGTAGGGGGAGAGTCCTCTCGCTAGGCAAAAGTTGTAGCCGAGTCCTCCTTCCATTTGCATTTTATTTCAGATATGGTATAATATTAAGTAGATGAACTTGGGGTTTCGGATTCTGTCCTATCCTAGTAAGGGTGGAGAAAGGAGTCAAAATTGGCCAAGGATTTACAAAAATATGCAGTCTATGCCAAGGAAGGCAGACTGGATATTTTCAAGGGCGAGACCTGGGCGACCAGCGAGGCCCAGGCGATAAACAATGTTGTTAATCGTCTGGCGGGCGAGGTGCCAAAGGATCGGCGCCCGCCGATGTTTGGGCAGGTCATAGAAGGGGCGGGGACAAAGCGCCCCAAACCACGCAAGGGTGGCCAAACAAGGAAGTCGGCCAAAGCTCTGCCCCGACCCGGGCTCCAACTTGGTCTCCCGGGGGTGAAATAATCTTTTTGTTGCAGTACCTGCCCAGCACCACCTTTGGTGCTGGGCGGTTTCTTTTTAATTATTTTACGGTAAAATTACCCTATGGCTCTATTTACTGGCAAAGGAGACAATGGAACGACCAAAACTTTTGGTTGTGATCAAAGAGTATCTAAAAGCTCGACCATTGCCGAGGCGTTGGGCACGCTAGACGAAATCAATTCTTTCTTGGGGATTTGTAAAGAAAAATCTCGTTCGGGCTTTTCAATACCGCCCGACAATATACCAGTGCACGAGTTGGTCCACCAAACCCAGCAAAATCTTTTTATTGTGCAGGCCGAGCTAGCGGGGGCGGATAAACATATCAATCGCGAGAAAGTGATCGAGACGGAAACAACGATAAACGAGATTGAAAAACTTTTACCACCCATTACTACTTTTTTCATTTCTGGGGGTACCGAGCTGGCCGCTCATTTTGATTTTGCACGCACGTTGGCGCGTCGGGCCGAGAGGCGAGTGGTGGCCGTACAAGAGGAAGGTTTTCGACCAATTGCCGACGATACCCGCGCTTATCTCAACCGTCTTTCCAGTCTTTTGTACGCTTTAGCTAGACTTACCAACCATATGTCTGGTATAACAGAGGAGCCACCACAGTATAAATAGTGGTTGGTGGATATAAATATGGCGACCATGGTGTAACGGTTAACACTGAGGTTTGTGGAACCTTCGATTCGGGTTCGATTCCCGATGGTCGCCCACGAAAAAGCCCGCGCAAGCGGGTTTTTGCGTGGGCGACCAAGCACGTGAACTGCTTCACGTGCGTTCGGGAATCGAAAAGGCTGAGCTTGTCGCAACGAGCCGAGCACCAATAAGGGAATCATTAGTGCTCGGCGAAGTGAGACGCGAAGCCTGTACCGTTCCTGTAAGGAAAGATTCCCGATGGGCACCTCAAATGTACAATTTCAATTTATTTTGTTAGTAATATTCTAGACCGCAAGCTAGAAACAGAGAGGAGGTGATAACATTGATTACTTGTGAACAATTTCTTGCGCTGAAAGAAGGAGACAAAATAGCCGACGCCGGTGGTTGGCAGACATGGCGAGTGGAGTCAGTAGAAGACATCACCACTAGAGGGCGCAGGGTTGTGTTAAAGGCGATGGCTGTTGGCAAAGAAAATCAGCCAGGTCTGGCTTTCTACTGGTATCGGTCTAAGGCTTATCGCTATGGATTCATAGTGAATGAGCGGGGGGAAAAAGATATGGGTCTCAATTGGACTGATTCTTTTGTCCAGCCAGAGACAGTCGAGCAGATCGTGGAGGAACTCCTTAGGAAAGAGGAAATTTCCTCTACCAATGCAACCCGTCTCCTGGCAGCGCACGACCGCGCCACTGCTCAAGCTTCTGATCGGGCCTTGGGCCTGTAGCCGTTTCTAGCTTTGCTGGGTGATACTCTCTGTGGTGACCGCCACGGGGAGTTTTCTTTTTTAAAAGAAATAACAAAATGACTTTCTCCCTCCAACCTGCTAAAGTTTGGGGATGGAAACAGAAAATTCTCGTGAAAATAGGGAGGGAAAAATTGAACTAGATATTTCTTTTAGTTTGGACCAAGAAATAAAACGGGTAAATTATACTTTAGGTAAGCTAGCTTGGTATCGGGAGAATTATGGAAAATTGGCTAATATTTTGCCAGAGGGTGTAGGCGAAGAAACAACAGAAGATGAAATTACCCAAGCAGTTGAACGAGAATTTACGAAAGATGACTATAATCAATTTGTTGAATATATTAATGAGGAATGGAAAAAGGTGGCGGGGCGATTGGAAATCTTGAAAAATCTTTCAGCTTTTAATTTATTAGCTGGTTATTCAATTTTTCTGACCAAATACGGTATGGGTGGAAGTTATGATGCCGAGACCGGAGAAGTGGTGGTAAATATAAATCGAGTTTCAAAGGAAAAAATAATGGGGGTAATAATTCACGAGATTATCCATATTGGTATTGAACATATAATAAGAGCCCACAATATAGAGCATTGGTCTAAAGAGAGATTAGTAGACCTAATTGGTGAAAAATATTTTGCCGATTTAGTTAAAACACAAAATATTAAAGAAGATGTGGAGGTAGTGGACGAGGCATTTAATGAGTTTTTTCCAGATTTAGAAGCGGTTGGACTAAAATTAGGAGAAAAAATTGATTTATAATAAATAATGAAATTAATTGTTGAAATCCGAGAAAAAGATATTGGCCCGAGTCGGGAACAACTGCCCGACGAGGCACACATAAACTATCGCGAATCGGCGAAGGTGGTGTTGTTTGACCAGGATGACAATATTGCTTTGGTGTATTATCCACCAATAGAGGGGTTTTTCGGTGGGTATTATCTTCCCGGTGGTGGGTTGGAAGAAGGGGAAACAATCCTTGAGACTCTTCACCGTGAGGCACTCGAAGAAACTGGTTGTAAAATAAAAGAGATTGGTGAAATTGGTTTTGTGATTGAGTATATGAAAGACAAACTGCTCAAGCAGAAGGTTTTTGCTTTTACCGCTAGGGTAGATGGTGAAAAAGGTGAACAACAACTAACGAAGTCCGAGCAAAAGAGAGGGCTGGAAATAGTGTGGAAGCCTTTAGGGGAAGCTATAAAATTAGTTGAAGCTAACCAATATGTTGATTTTGCTAAGTTTAGAGCAATCATGATTTTAGGTTTAATTAAAAAGATATAGGCGGTTTAGTAAATCCCCGCCAGCGCATAGCGCTGGCGGGGATTTACTTTTGATTAAGTGGATAATCTTAGCTTGACTTAATACCCCTAGGGGGTATAATGGAAACATTAGCCATTAACCTAATTTTTTATGATGTACTATTTTGGAAATTATGGCAGTCCATTCTTTTACCCACCTATGCTTATTGGCGGGTTACTGATGATGCTTTTTTGGGGCGCGCTTATTTATCTTTTGTTTGTCGGAGTGCAAAAATTGACCAGTCACAATGACAGTCGTGATACCGGGCGAGCGTTAGAGACTTTAAAGGAACGTTATGCCAAAGGTGAAATTACTCACGAAGAATATGAGAAAATAAGAAAAAATTTGGAAAAATAATATGAAATCGATTAATGAAAAATTAGTTAGACGGCTGAAAATTGTCGAGGGGCAAGTGCGGGGGTTACAAGAGATGATAAAGAAAGGCGTGTACTGTGTGGATGTTATTACCCAAACTTCGGCCGTGAAGCGGGCCCTGTCGGGGGTGGAGGACGCCTTGATGGAACAGCACTTAGCCACTTGTGTGGCGCACCAAATGCAAGAGGGCCAAGTGCCACAGGCGACCGCGGAAGTGCTGAAAGTTTATCGCCTTAAACGAAAGTAATATGACTACCAATACCTACAAAATAAAAGGCATGCACTGCGCGTCGTGCGCGGCCAGTATTGAAAAAACTTTTAAGAAAGAAGCGGGGGTGCACTCGGCCGAAGTAAATTATGGCACCGAAACGGCCAAGCTAGATTTTGACGAAACAAAAATCCAGCCAGCTGATTTATCCAAAAAAATAGAACCCCTTGGTTACTCGCTGGTTTTAGAAACAGCAGAAGAGATGAACATGTCGGCCGACGAACACGCCGAGCACACGGGGCTTAATCAATCAAAAAAAGACAAGCTGGCCGAACTGCAAGATATGAAAATGAAGCTTTGGTCGATTATTCCACTAGCTATTATGAGTGTGGTGGTGATGACTTGGGATATTTTGGTTCAATATGGCCAGGTGGCGGCCATGACGCCGGTGGTGGAAGAATTTATTCATCACCTGATGCCTTTGTTTGCGACCTACGCGTTGTTTGTCGTCGGCAAGCCATATTTGCTTGGGGTTTACCGATTTCTCCGGTTTGGTCGAGCCAATATGGACACCCTGATCGGGATTGGCACGATGGCCGCCTATCTTTACAGTTTTGTGGTGACGGCGTTTGAAGAGACGCTCGCGCCATTTATCAATGTTACCTATACCTACTACGATGTGACAATTGTAGTAATTGCCTTTATTGCCCTCGGCAAATTTTTGGAGGCAAGGTCAAAAATAAAAACGGGCGACGCGATTGAAAAACTGCTTAACTTGCAAGCTAAAACGGCTTTAGTCATTCGTGATAACGAGGAGATAGAAATACCCATCACTGAGGTAAAACACGGTGATGTGATAGTGGTAAAACCGGGAGCACGCATTCCGGTGGACGGCCAGGTGGTTAGTGGGCAGTCTTTTGTCGATGAATCGATGGTGACCGGTGAACCCATGCCCAATCAGAAAAAAATGGGGGATATGGTGGTAGCGGGGACAATCAACACCACCGGCGCTTTTACTTTCCGCGCCACCAAGGTGGGGGCGGAAACTTTGCTTGCCCAAATTATAAAAATGGTGGGCGAAGCGCAGGGCTCTAAAGCACCCATCCAAGCGCTGGCTGATAAGATTTCCAGTGTGTTTGTACCGATTGTTTTGGGGTTGTCGGTGCTTACCTTGCTAACCTGGTTGGTGGTCGGGACTCAATATTTAGGCTTTGCTCAAGCCCTTTCTTATGGCCTAGTGTCTTTTGTGGGGATTTTGGTGATTGCTTGCCCGTGCGCGTTGGGCCTCGCCACCCCGACCGCGATTATTGTGGGGGTGGGCAAAGGGGCGCAGGAGGGAATTTTGATTAAAGACGCGGCGACTTTGGAAAAATTACACAAAGTGACAACGGTGGTGGTAGACAAAACCGGCACCATTACCAAAGGCAAGCCCACTCTGACGGATATTAAAAATTTACAAGCGGGCACGGAGGAAAATTTGCTGCAGATTTTGGCAACCTTGGAAAATAAATCTGAACACCCGATTGCGCGGGCCATAATGGCTTATGCCACCGAAAAAAACATCCAGCTAGCCGAGGTTTCTAATTTTGAGGCGCTTGAGGGCAAAGGATTGAAAGGAATAATAAATGGTAAGGAATATTTAGCCGGCAATGTTAAATTAATGACCGAGGCCGGGTTTCAATTTGATTTAGCGACTATTGATTTACTCACTAGTCAAGGCAAGACACCGGTGATTGTGGCCGACAGCACGGGTGTACTAGGTTTGGTGGCGGTGGCCGATGAAGTCAAACCAGAAGCCAAAACGGCCATTACTAATTTACACAAGCTGGGAATAAAAGTGGTAATGCTGACCGGTGATGATGAGAAGGCGGGACGGTATATTGCATCACTGGTTGGTATTGATGAAGTGGTGGCCAATGTTTTACCACAAGACAAGCTGGCTAAAATTAAGGAGTTGCAACAAGCCGGGCACATGGTGGCGATGGCTGGCGACGGGGTCAATGATGCGCCGGCGCTCGCTCAAGCTGATGTGGGAATAGCGATGGCGACCGGTACCGATGTGGCCATTGAGTCGGCGGGAATTACGCTTTTGCATGGCGATATTTCCAAGCTGGTTAAAGCGATTCGTTTGTCCAAGCTGACGATGCGGGGGATCAAGCAAAATTTGTTTTGGGCTTTTGCCTACAATGTGGTCGGCATCCCGCTGGCGGCTGGGGTCTTTTTCCCAATTTTGGGTTGGCTGTTGTCGCCAATTTTTGCGGGGCTAGCGATGGCCTTTTCCAGTGTGTCGGTGGTCGGCAATTCACTTCGTTTAAAAACTATTCGTCTTTAAAAAATTATGACTGAAGAAAATTTACAAACATTTGTTTTTCACGCTCATGGTTTACATTGTGCCTCGTGCGCGGGTTTGATTGAAGGCGAATTGGGAGAGCTGGCCAATGTAAAGGCGGTCAAGGTGACACTCTCGGCCAATACCGTGGCCGTGACCGCCGATTTTGGTGAGCAGTCGATGAGTGAGGCGGCTGATACTTTGTCAGCCGTGATAAAACCCCACGGTTATTCACTATCGGTTGAGCCGATTAAACCAACAGTCAATTGGAGTGAATTTAAAATCGCCATACCGCTGACATTTTTACTGGCGCTCATATTTATCTTGTTGCAAAAAAGTGGCTTGATAAATTTGGTGTCTACTGGTTCGGTGTCTTATGGTACGGCGTTTGTGATTGGGGTGGTGGCTTCGCTGTCTACTTGTATGGCGGTCGTGGGTGGGTTGGTGCTATCTCTATCAGCCAACTTGGCCCGAGGAAAAGACGCTTGGCGCCCGCAAGTCTTGTTTCATTTGGGGCGAATCATTTCTTTCTTTGTTTTAGGGGGAGTAATCGGGGCGATTGGAAGTACCTTTAAATTAAGTATTACTATGACTTTTGGGTTGGGGGTAGTAATTGGTTTGGTAATGTTGGGTCTGGGTTTAAATTTGTTAGATATTTTCCCGTGGGCAAGGCGGTTGCAACTAGCTTTGCCTAAAGTTTTTACGGCTAAAGCGGGGAATTTTGCTAAAGCCCGTCACTCTCTGACACCGCTTTTAGCCGGCGGGGTGACTTTCTTTTTACCTTGTGGTTTTACCCAAGCCATGCAACTTTATACTTTGTCGACGGGTAGTTTCCTCACGGGGGCGGGTACCATGCTCGCTTTTGCGCTGGGGACTTTGCCGGTGCTCGCGCTTTTGTCTTTTGGTTCACTAAGCTTGGCTAAACATCGTCTGGCCGGTATATTCTTTAAGACGGCGGGTCTGGTGGTGATAATGTTTGGCTTGTTTAATCTGATCAATAGTCTGGTAATTATGGGGTGGATTGCGCCAGTGTTTAATTTTTAATTTTTTTGTCTATGAATAAAATTCCGGTCGCGATATCAATTGTGGTGGTCGCCATACTTATCGGGTGGGCGCTGGCTTTTTCTGATGGTAAGCCAACGCGAGATACCGCTTCGCGTGATAATGTAACAGTGGTGGCTGGGGTGCAATATGTTGATATTTCAGCCCGTGGTGGTTTCCAACCCCGAGTCTCTGCTGCTAAAGCCGGGCTCCCGACAGTTTTACGGTTTAATACCGCCAATACTTTTGACTGCTCGGCCTCGGTGATTATTCCTAGTTTAAGAATTAGTAAAAATTTACCCTATACCGGACAGACGGAAATAAATATTGGGACTTCGACGGTGGGAACACTCGCTGGTACTTGCGCTATGGGGATGTATCCCTTTGCGGTGGAGTTTGAGTAAATGTTGGTTTTTACTGCCGGTTGTGTTAGAAATACCACTAGACTGGACAATCCTTATGGAGGGAGGTGATTTTGTGAGTGAAGAACAGCCAGATAACATCAAAAAAAAGTTGGAGGAAAAGGTGTTTGGTTATATGACGGCCTATGATGTTTCGGGGCGAATGATGGGGTTTTACCTCAGTCTTGCTATTCTTGATCATCTGAGGACGAAGCCGGGCATCGAATTGAGGGATAATTTGCTTTCTCCGCCGGCCGCCGATTGTATTTCAGCAGCAAATTCCTTTTTTCGCGAACAGCTCTTGCCGGCTCTGGCTTTTGTCTCCAGTAGTTCACAAAGGGAAGAAGAAGGCCTGGCCGATCTCCTTAGTTTTTCCATAAAGCTGTTTACGGACAGCTTTCAGCGCTGAAAGAAGAAAAGAGTTTAAAAGCTTCGTCATCCGGTCTGGCGGGGCTTTTTCTTTTGGTTGAAAAAGTACACCTCGGCCCGCGCGCCTATGGCGCGCGGGATTTGCTATAATGTCTTATGTTATTAATCTTATCTAAAAAAATATGAAAAAAGGTTACAAAGAAAATATTGAGAATCTAACTATTGCTAATAACGATTTTCGCCACGTGGTTTACACTGGGGAGCATATGCAACTGGTGCTAATGTCACTAAAGCCGGGCGAGGATATTGGAATGGAGACTCACGAGGACAATGACCAGTTTTTTCGCTTTGATGCCGGCGAGGGAAAGGTATTAATAAATGGCAATGAATACGAAGTAGCGGATGGGGACGCAGTGATTGTCCCCTCTGGCGCCGAGCACAATGTAATTAACACCTCGCTTGACCAAGATTTAAAACTTTACACTATTTACGCCCCCTCGCATCACCAAGACGGTGTAGTCCGCGCCACTAAAGCCGAAGCCATTGCCGACAGCCCAGATTTTGATGGCAAGACAACAGAATAAAATGAAACCATTATTGGTTTTAACCGACAAACAAATTTTTCCTGACTTTGAGTTGGATGTTGATATTACCTATGAACTGCGACTGGCGGTAAAAATTGTTGCTTTTGATGGTGCTGGGCAACTAGCTTTAGTTGGAACTAAATACCGACTTTTGCCGGGCGGAGGTGTGGAGGAAGGTGAGACATTTGAGGAAGCGGTCTGGCGCGAAGCTAAGGAGGAGATGGGTTGTGATGTAAAGATTGAAAGAGAGATTGGTGTGACTGAAGAATATCGGGCGAAAATTGGCCGTCACCAAGAAACCCATTTTTTCTTAGCGACAGTATTGGGCGACAAAGGTGTACCGACTACTACTCAAGAAGATGAACAGGGAATACAAATAGACTGGGTTACTCTTGATCGGGCTATTGTATTGTTAGAGGAGCAGGTAAAAAATATATCAACTCAAAGTTACCATTCGTGTTTTAATGTCCGGACTCACCTGGTTGCCCTTAAAGAACTTAAAAAACAAACTACACCTCGATAGTTTTTACACTGTTACTATTAATTTATTAGTGGGGAAAGATGGTATTGAAGCCGATCATTAAAGCTAGCCCACAAGCTAGGGCTAAAATATGCCACTTGGTATTGCCGTGGCGTCGAATATTTTTAGTGGTGTGAGGAATAAGGTCGCGGACAATCACATAGAAAAAACCGCCAGCCGACAGGGCCACTAGGGGGGCGATAAGCTTTTCGGTACTAGCTAAATATAAACTTAAGACGACGCCAATTAAAATAGTGCTGGAGGTAAATAAGTTTATGAAAAGGGCTTTTTTAGCCCCCAATCCCGCTTCGCGCATCACAAAAAATTCGGATATTCCTTGGACGACCTCATGCAGAAAAATACCCAAAGTGGCTGAAAAGCCAAAGAGGGGGCTAGCCAGAAAAGCGGGAACGAGTAATAAGCCATCGCCAATGTTGTGAATAGCGTCGCTTAAAATCATGCGTCTGGCATCGACTTGGTTGTGAGTGTGGCTGTGTTCGATTTCGTGGTGATGGTGGGCCTCGGGGATAAGGTGGCTAGCCAGTTCTAAAATCGCGAAACTGGCGACCACTAAAGATATTAGTTCCACTAGATTAAGTCCTAGATGTTTGGTTTCTTCAAACAAGGAATAGGTAATAACCGCAAAAATACCAATTGAAAAAGTCGCGAGATAGACCAAATTGTTTTTAACCAAATTATCTAATTTCAGCCAGACAAAAATAACCCCCGCCAGGGAGGCGAGCATAATAAAAGCCGAGGCGATGAGTATTTCGATAGTCATAAAGACGAGTATAGCCGAAGTGACTTAGAAATGAAATAGAATTTAAAGCCAAGCTAGGGCGGGTTAGCTTTTAGCCTTTTTTATCACCGCCCTTGCCCCCTCTAGGGCCTTGGCAAAACTTTGGTTTTTAAAACTAAAGAAATATCCTTGCTCGGTTAGGGGCTGGTCATCGGCACTAAATAATCTGGTTAGCATTATTTTTTGGTTAGTAGGGTCTATATTTAGTGAACCCTTTAGACCACTAATTTCTTTTAGTAATAAATCGCCACTTTTAGTGATTTGAAAAACTCTGGGGCGGTCGGGGACAAGGTCGGCACCAAAGGCACTTTGCCAATATTTGGTTTCATTGGGAAAAGCGAGGGCCTGGGCCAAGGCCAGTTCTTTGTTTGGTTCCCAGCCAATCCGGTCAGTAAAATCCATCGCTTGTTTTATAACTTCGGGGGCCACATTTTGTTTGTCTAGACTGGTAAATATCTCGATTTGGGATTTATCGATTTTACCAGTCTGGTCAAATAAAGTGGCAAACTTTTCGCCAGCAAATAGTTTGGTTAAACGGTCAAAACTACCACTAGCGACAATACTACCGTCTGGGTTCACACCACTAATCCGCCCAGAAACTCCTAGCTCGACTAATTGGTCGGCCTTCAGTTTTGGGACATTAAATCGGTCGCTTAATTGAGTCGACATCCGATCAGAAGAATATCGATTAAACTGAGCATCGTGGCCACCAGCTGGGGTTTGGGGGATTAAAGGTTCTGGTCCTTCCGCGCTCATTTTTATTTCATTTTCGGCTATCATATTGTCAAGCGGGGCGGTGGCAGGCGTGGGTTCGATTTCTAATTGATTGCCAATTATTTTTGAACCAAAATCTTCAGCCACTTTCATCTGGTCAGGATCAAATCTTTGGTCCAACATTTCTTGCCAATTGGCGGTGGAAGTGGCTTGGGCAAATTTTACCGCTGGTGAATCGCTGGTAATATTTTCGGCGGCCCGGGCAAATAGGGGTTTTAGTATTGTGCTAGAAAATTTTTCATAATCAGTAATTATTAATTTCCCATTTTCAAATTTGGCGACAGTGTCCAATTGGCTAGGACTAATACCGGCGATAGTTTTACCTTCAAATATTTCTCGGACATTGGCCAAAGTATTTTCTAACTGCGCGGCTTCAATTGTGCCCAAGACCTTATCGGTTGGGTCAAAATTATATTCTTGCATCACCAGGCGACGCAAGGTTTGGTCTAAAGTGGCAAAGTCTCCACCCCGACTGATGTCATATTCCACCCGTATTTGGCCCGTGCCATCCATAAAATCTACCTTGGCGCCAGTTTTTTCTAAGAGGGACAAATCTGGCCGGGTCTCTATTTCTGGAGTATCAGGCAGACGATAGGGCGGCTTGATTGGGTTCAGCGAGTCAGCCTCGGGGGTAAATTTTGGTACTTTCCATTCTTTTGGTTCTACTGGTGGCGGAAATTTAACTGGACCTTGAGCAAAAACATTTTCGGCCGGGATATTTTCTCGCAAATTTAGTGGTGCTTCAGCTATGGCATCGGGGGATACATATTCTTGGTCTGTTGTAATAGTTGGAGTTTCTGTGGCTTCAACATATTCAACTGGTGTGAAGTCACTGGCGGTGGTGGCTGGGGCTGGATTTTCACTATTTATTTCTGGTTGGGCCGAGTCACCTGATTCCTGGTCCAGATCAACATTTTTATCAAAAATTTCATCCATAAAGTTGTAGCTAAGCATGAGCAAACTTTCTAGCATCATGGCTTTAGTGGTCATACCGGCTACCCCTTCCAGTCGTGAGGCTCCATAAGCCAGAGTATCGACATGGGCATATTTAGTGGTCATGCGGTCTAAATCCTTAATATGACGACTGTATTTACGAAGAATAGCTTGACGTTTGATCGCCTTTTTTTCGGGGGCTAGTTTCTGGTTGGCCTCGATTGCTTCTAATTTGTCATCGATAGTTTGGACTAAGCGACGATTGTCGGCTTGGATTAAAGCTTGAAAGGAATCATGCACAAATAGCCGTGCTTTGTTTAAGGCCCCTTTATCCGAACCAAAACGCTGGCGGACTTTGGCTCTAATTTCCTTTAGTCTATTAGCTCGTTTTTTAACATCATCACTATTTTCATTTTTATCAACACTAAAACGTTCCTTGAGTGAGGCAAAAGCTTCGGCTTCAAATTCATGAAGAGTTTTAAATTCGGCAGCGGTTTCTTTGGCTTCGGGATTTTTTAAAATAGAGCCAGAACGTTTTTGGGCCTTCTGGCCCGCGAGAGTAGATTCTTTACCGGCCCCAGCTAGTCGACCGATAGCCATACTACCTGCCAAAACATAGCGTAAAGGGTTTACGGTGGAGATACCGGTGACATCGGCAATAACCCGACCACTTTTTATCATAAAACCAAGGGTGTTGGAGACGGTGCCGATCTTGTGGCGTAACCTCGTGCTATCACCTTGCTCTTTAAGCTGGGCAATTTCGCGCATCTCCGCTTTGGCCCGCCTACTATCGTCACGGTAACTTTCAGCCATAAAATGTTTCAGTCGACTAAAGGTACTGCCGGCTTGGAGTTCGCTGGGAGTTTTTGGGGCATCATTTTTTTCAAACAAACTAGCCATAATGTCACTTTTTAGTTTTTTCAACTTAAAACCACTATAAAACAGCCCTACGGCTATTTTTTCTTGGGTGGGGGCGGGGAGACGATCAAATGCCTCGACAATTTGGGGGTCATTTTCTCCTAGTGAGTAATCCTTTCCGTCAAAATATTCATGAACTATTGGTGGATATTCGCCTGGGCCTAAGACTATTTTTTTCCAATCTTCTAACTCTTGAAGGAGTCGTTCTGTTTCCTTTAGGCGATTTTCAGATTCTGATTCAGGCGGTAAGGCAGAAGTAGTTTCTGGGTCTTCTATTGGCATTGGTATTTCAGCGGGGGCATTTTCTTTAATACTGATAGTTATGTCCATCAGTAGAGGAAAAAGTTTGTTGTCTAGTAATCCTTTTTCACCTGAATCCAAAGCCGATAAAGTAATTTGTTCATCGACGGTAGTGAGTTGTCCATAAATATTTTCCAGTAGTTTCAAATTATTTGCAGTGGTTTTAATACTATCAAATTCTATTCTTAGAGAATCTAATTTATGGTCAAGCTCTAGCGCTTCCGGCGAATGCAATTTTTCTACTAATTCTGGATTATTTAAACCAACTGAAGCCTCTGCCGGATTATCTATATTAATATTTTCAATCGGGTTGTCACTATAATGTTCTTCAAGTTCGCTGGCCTGCTCATTTAGTTTGCCAGTTTCTGTGTAATCAATTTTTTCAGTCTTGTTTCGGGGTTTGGATTTTTTAGGTGTCCGTTGTAATTTTATGTTTGGATCTTTTGCTACTTCGCTATACCAACGATCAATTGTCGATTGGTCTTCGCGACTAAGTTTTTCATTATTTATATTGTCAGGTTTTGGGTTGGCTACCCCTGGTTCAACTATGGGAGCTGGCGAGGCTGTAACAGTGGGTGGGGTTGGTTCTGGTTCAGGAGCTGGTATGTTTGTTGGCGCTTGGGGTTTATTTTTATTTTGTTCGGCATTGATAAAACGATTTATATTTAGGATATTTTCTTGTTCTGCCATATCCAGTTCTAATTTTAGAGCAATACCAACAACCTCATTTTTGGTTTGGCGGAGGGTGTCAAGCAAGCGCCATTTTTCCTCTCTATTTAAAGGATGTTCGGAAAATAGATTTTTTATTTTTTCAAAACTTTTGGTTAATTCAGACTCATAATCGACATAGGTATCAATCAGAGAGTTGTGGAATTCCTCGTCGAGTTGGTCTGGGATTTTGATCTCAGCTATTTTTTTCGCTATAAATTCTAAACTATCCAAGCTATTGGAAATAAGTTTTTCGACGGGAATTTCTTTTTCTGTGGTTTCAGTAGGGTTTTTTATAGTGGTTGGGGCTAGGGTTTCAGCACTTACACTTTGGTTGGCTATTTCCGCTTGGGCGGCTGCTTCCCGGGCCAGTCTGGTTGTATTAGGATCAATCCATTTCTTTCCTCCTCCTTGTTTTAGAGTCATAATTTATTCAGGTTTATTTATATATTCTAAATTATACAATAAATCAAATATTTTGAGTGATAATTATCCCCTCGAGGAGGCAACGGGGGTTGAAATAAATATAACTAAATAAGCTATAATACGTTTGGTGGTTTGGCAGGTTTTATATCAAGGGCTTATAAATAGATAAAACAACATTAATAAAATTTAGACCGCATATTATTCCCGAATTTATAGCGGTGTGGGTGGCTGGGGTAGCCCGTTTTGTTTTGGGGCGACGCGTGATTTGGCGGAAATTAGCTATTGTGGTTATATTAGCTCTACCACTGGCTATCGGGTTGGAAGTTTGGGCACTGGAGACTAGTCGTTGGGCTGATACTAATGTGATGCCACTAATCCCGCTATTAGAAGTTGGTTGGTTGCCGACTATTCAACTAGCTTTGACTGGGGTGTTGGCGGTTACCAGTGCCCGTGTTTTAAAAAATTTATGTCCCATTTGTCGTCAATATGACTAAAGAGATAATTTATAAATATAAATGGCCACTTTTGTTTTCTACCCTTTATTTTTTGGCCTTTTGTTTATATTTTATTTCAATCCGTGATTTTGAATTTCTCTGGTATATAGTGATGATGATATTTTTTTTCGGACTGGTTTTGGGTACTATCAAATATACCAAACTAACCAATACCACCATCTGGGGGCTGTCTATTTGGGGGCTTTTGCATATGGCTGGGGGCAGTCTGCCGGTGGGTGACTCGGTTCTTTATGCCTGGAAAATATTTCCCTTGCTGGATCGCGGTGGTGAATTTTATATTTTAAAATTTGATCAAGTGGTGCACGCTTTCGGCTTTGCTGTGGCCACCCTCGTAATGTTTGAAATAATTAGTCCGCGGTGGCGGGGTAGTAAGGGGCTTTTATCTTTCGTTATATTTCTCTCTGGTATGGGCCTCGGGGCGCTTAATGAGATTGTGGAGTTTGCCGCGGTACTAGTTTTTCCAGCCACTGGCGTGGGTGGGTATTTTAATACTGGCCTTGATTTAGTATTTAACGCCGTTGGTGCAACCTTAATGGCCCTAGGATTATATTTATGGAAGAAATAAATTTAAAATCTAAAGCAGGAGAAATAAAACAGGTGATTGATAACGCAACTAATATTCTTTTTCACTTGCACCCGAGCCCGGACCCAGATTCGGCGGGGTCGGTGCTGGCCTTGGCTGAATATTGTGAGTCTCTAGGTAAAAAGACGACGATTATCGGTGGTGATTCTGAATTGTCAGAGACTATGGCGGTATTGCCGGGGTTTGGGCAAATTTTATCCAAGTCGTATTTAGACATTAATCCCGCCGAGTTTGATTTATTTTTAATTTTGGATTCTGGGTCGGTGGGGATGATTTCCAAAAAAGGGGAAGTGGTATTTCCAGCTGGTATGATGGCAGTCGTGATAGACCACCATGCAACCAATGTGGGTTATGGGCAAATAAATTTAATTGATACGGAAGCGCCAGCCACGGCTCAAATTGTTTATGAATTGTTGGTCGAGTGGGGGGCCCAAATTTCCAACGATATGGCGGTTAATTTATTTGTTGGTTTACACACTGATACCAGTGGCTTTAGATATTTAAAAGGGGATGGGGTGCGAACACTAGAAGTGGGGGCCAAATTGCTTGCCCTTAGTAAAGATGCACCAAAGATGGTTTTAGATATAGATAGGACTATGGCCAAAGGAACTTTGCGGTACAAAGCGCTGGCGCTGTCTAAAGTGGAAGAGATTGTTGGTGGTCGCGGAGCGCTCTTGGCGGTTTCTTATGATGATTTAGAGAAAAATAATATCTCTTTTAAAGAAACAGAGGGGGCATCACTATCGTCGGAACTGTTGATGGTTAAAGATTGGGAGTTTGCGGTGACAATAGTGGAAAAAGAGCCAGGACAGGTCCGAGTTTCTCTACGAGCCAAAGATGCAAAAGTTTTAGATGTGTCTAAAGTGGCCGAGATTTTGGGTGGCGGCGGGCATCCAGCGGCCGCCGGGGCGCTTTTTATTGGGACAATTGAAGAGGCTAAAAGTAGAGTGATAGAAAAAATATCCGAATTGATTGGTGGACAAAAGTAAATTTTTTTGATTTGATAAAAAAGGAGACTGAACTTTTTAGAGAGGAGACAGGAATTATGTCAGGAATGATGGCTCAGGTTCCCGTTGAATCTGAAATAATTGATCCTAACTTCGCCTTTGTTCAAAGGGCAATGGCTAGTGGCATGCCGGTGTTTCGCGTTTCAAATGAACGTAACCAGGAAAGTCTGTTTTTTGTCGGGCAGACCACAATAGCCGGCCAGGATCCGATATCTATTCACTGTGAACTTTACGGTTGACGGCGACGTCAACACCAGCCCCGCGAAGTCGAAAGACTGCGCGGGGCTTTGCAATTTAATTTTTTATTTGTTGACTTAAAAATTTGACCGGAATAAAGTTATAAAAGATTCGATCGGAGGTTTAGCAAAAAGGAGAAGTGCTATGAGTAATACAACGACCACTGCGGGACTTTTTGATAGGCCTTGTGGGTGTTCGCCAAATTGTGAAAAAGTCCTTCAGATGACCCGACCGGAAATTTTGGTTTTGGGAAATTTGGGGACGATTTTTCCGGTTCACATCGGCTGTATCTCGATGTTGGGAAATGATTTTGAGCAGGTTGAGCCAGCGCGAGATCGAAGCTACGCTCTTTTTGTGAAGCTGAGCACGGCTCCTCTTTTTTGAAAGCTGTATTTTTGTTGGGACGTCACCGGCTTTAGCTGGTGACGTCCCTTTTAAATTAAAATTTTATTATTTTAACTAAGTTTACTGATGGCATCAGCTACGACTTTAGCCACCTTTTTATCAAAAGGCGAGGGGATAATTTCTTCAGGAGTAGGGTTCGTCACACAACTAGCAATCGCCCGAGCGGCCGAGATTTTCATTTCTTCGGTCACTTTTTTGGCACCGCTATCAAATAGGCCACGAAACAAACCCGGAAAGGCGAGGACATTATTGACCTGATTAGGGAAGTCGCTCCGACCAGTAGCGACAACATAGGCTCCAGCTTTCTTGGCTACATCAGGCATAATTTCGGGGGTGGGGTTGGCCATGGCAAAAACTATCGCTTTAGGGGCCATCGATTTTATCATCTCGGCCGTGACGGTGTTTGGTCCAGAAACGCCAATCAAAATATCAGCATCTGCAATAACATTGGCTAGTGTGGTGGTCGGGCAAGTAGGTGAACAGTAAGCAGAAGCCAGTGGAAATTCTTCAATGAAGTTGGCCTTAGCGGGATTTAAATCTAAACGGTGATGGCAAATGAGACCTTTGGAATCGACTAAACCAAAATTTTTCAGGCCAGCGGTCAGTAAAAGTTTGGTAATTGCCATACCGGCAGCGCCCGCACCAGTAATAACTACCTTAGTTGAGGTTAAATCTTTCTTAACTATTTTTAAAGCGTTTATTAATCCAGCTAAAACCACAATGGCCGTACCATGTTGGTCGTCGTGAAAAACAGGAATGGGTAAAATTTGTTTCAGCCGTTCCTCAATCTCAAAACACCGGGGCGCGGAAATATCTTCGAGGTTGATCCCGCCAAAAGAGGGGGCAATGGCGGTAATAGTTTTAATAATTTCTTCGGTGTCTTGGGTCGAGAGGCATATTGGCACCGCATCTACACCGCCGAACTCTTTAAACAAAATCGCTTTGCCTTCCATGACCGGCATCGCGGCCTCCGGGCCGATATTGCCGAGACCCAAGACCGCCGAGCCGTCGGTGATTACCGCCACGGTGTTGCCGACATTGGTGTAGGTATTAAGAGTGGTTTTATCGCTGACAATGGCTTGGCAGACCGCGGCCACCCCCGGGGTGTAGGCCAAGCTCAAATCTTCTCGTGTGTGGAGGGGGACTTTAGATTTGGTCTCAAGTTTGCCTCGGTGTTTTTGGTGTAGTTCTAGTGATAATTTAGCAGTATCCATTTGTCTATTGTAGCTTATACTTCTCTCTTACGCTAAATATTTCATTTGGTGTCATTGTTTGACTTATACCCCTAAAATTTGATAGTATAAGAGGGTGCCCCGCGGGGCTTTTTTAATACAACAACCTTATGTCATTTATCGATTATCTCAAATCTACTAAAGGAGAGCTTAAACATGTCAACTGGCCCACCCGGCGGCAGGCGATTGTTTATACCGTTATTGTCATTGTAATCTCGATTGCCACTGGTTTTTACTTGGGTGTGCTGGATTTTGCTTTTACATCGGTGATTAAAGAATTTATCATTTAATCTTTAACTATGGCCAAACAAGAACTTGATCAAGGGCGCAATTGGTATGCCATTCACACCTATGCGGGTTATGAAAATGCCGTGGCGCGTAATTTAAAACAGCGGATTGAATCACTCGGGATGGAGACAAAGATTTTTAATGTGCTCGTGCCGTCCGAAAAAAAAGTGAAAATCAAAGCAGGTAAGCGAGTGACTGAAGATGAGAAAATTTATCCGGGCTATGTCTTGGTAGATATGGTGGTGACTGATGATTCGTGGTATGTGGTGCGTAATACGCCCCGCGTGACTGGTTTTATTGGTTCGGGCGTTATTCCAGTGCCACTAGAGAAATTTGAAGTAGATGAACTTTTCCGCCGGATGGGTGACGATTCGACCAAGCACACTATTGATTTAACTATTGATGAAGCAGTGGTGGTCATCGACGGGCCGTTTAAAGAATTTGAAGGCAAGGTGAGTGAGATTGATACTGAGCGAGGCAAAGTCAAAGTCTTGGTGTCGATGTTCGGGCGGGAGACCCCGGTGGAGCTAGACTTTCTCCAAGTTAAGAAAATTTAGTCTTACCTTGCCAATATCACTTTAATATAGTAGATTTCTATCACTATGGCCGACAAGAAAGTAATAAAAAAGGTAAAACTTCAAATCCCGGCTGGGGCGGCTAACCCAGCGCCTCCGGTTGGACCAGCTCTTGGTCAGGCAGGCGTTAATATTGGTGAATTTGTAAACCAATTTAATAGCCGAACTCAGGAAATGCGAGGGGATATCATTCCCGTGGAAATTTCAGTCTACGAAGACCGTAGTTTTGATTTTATTTTAAAGACGCCACCCGCTTCACGGCTTATTTTAAAAGCGATTGGGACCGACAAAGGTTCCGGTAAAAACATTCTCAAGAAAGCTGGCACTATTACCAAAGCGCAAATCAAGGAAATTGCCGAGAAAAAAATGGTGGACCTAAATGCTCATGATATAAATGCCGCCATGAAGACAATTGAGGGAACGGCGCGGAGTATGGGCGTCGAAGTGAAGTAGTGCAACTTCGACGGGCCGGAGGCCGACGAGCCGAGGCGGGCCCGCGTAACTTTTCAACAGAAAAGTATGGGTGGGTGGAGGTGAAATAATTTTAAAAAATATAGATAAAATAAAACCCCCGCGCCGTAGGCGCGGGGGTTTTATTTTATCTATACTTTGTGTTAGGTATTAAGTTAGGTGTAAATGAACCTTGGAAAGGAGTTATGGTATGAAAAAAGCGGACAAGAATGGAAGTTCTTCGCGCAAGGACATTTTGGGTATAAGCGATGCCTTTGAGGCACGACTGTTCAAAGAAAGGTCTGAGCTCGTGGCGGCCATTGATGCTCTGAAGATGTTGGGGCATCGGATTGTGCTCACGATGGGGGTGTGGGATTTGCCTCATATTGGCCATTGTCGCTATCTGCGGGAAGCACGGTCTAAAGGGGATATTTTAGTAGTCGGAGTTGATTCGGATGCTCTGACCAGAAAAACCAAAGGTCCCAATCGACCAACGGTGCCCGAAGACGAGCGGCTGGAGATGCTGGCCAATATTCGTTGGGTGGACATTCTGGCTTTGCGGTCAGAAAATGAGCACCCGGACCTGCTGGTGCAACAGGTGAAGCCGGATGTCTGGGTTACATCCAACACGACCAGAATGTTTCGGTCCGATGCCAAGAAGCGTCTTGGTAAGTATTGTGGTGAGATTGTTACCCTGGATGCCCAGGCGACAATTTCTACCACGGCACGCATCAGTCAGTTGGAACGGACCGGGGTGAGTCAGTTGGGACGGGATCTGGTTGAATTGCTAGAAAAACATGGGGTGGCCACAACCAGCCCACCACCAATTGCGCTCAGCAAAAAGAGGAGGGGAAAATGAAAGTTTTGGTAGCGTATATTCCCGTGATCCACGCGGGGTACCTGGCACTCTTGCAGAAATATAAGGATTGCCACTTAGCTATCATAGGAGGAGAGCTTCTAGATACCTTGCCTTACCTTAAGCGTGATTTTCGGGCTTGTCCGGCTCATTTGATCGAAGGGATGATCCGTGGGTTGGGGTTCTTTTCGCCCATTGTTGGGGTGGTTCGCACTGGCGAAGAATTGATATTTTCCTGCGCTGGGGTGGACGAGATTATCTTGCCCGACGAAGATATCAGCCGGGCCTGTGCCGAAAAGTATTTGGCTGGATTGTCGGTCACATACGCATCGATCTGGCTACGTTGGGACAAGAAAAATGCCACTAGCGAAAAGGAGCCCAGCCCCAATCGGCTGGTCACTAGCTTGTGGGCGGATCAGGTCTTTATGGGGCAGGCTGAAAAATGTGCCTTGTCCAGCTCAGATTGGTGGCGCCAAGTGGGAGCGGTCGTGGTCAAAAATGACCAAGTGCTCATCACCGCTTTCAATCATCACTTGCCGACGGCTCAAACACCGTATATAAACGGTGACCCGCGGGGTAACTTTGACTGGGGCGAGCGGATTGACTTGTGTACGGCGATTCACGCTGAGGCGGCCATTGTCGCTCAGGCAGCTAAGTCTGGTCTTAGTCTTGAGGGGGCCTCGTTGTATTCGAGTACCTTTCCTTGTCCGGGTTGTGCCAATCTCCTCGCGGAAACAGGTATTGCTAAGGTGTACTACCGCGAGGGGTATTCACTGCTTGATGCCGAGACGGTATTTGGTTCGGCCGGCATTGAGCTGGTAAAAGTGCTGTAGGTCTAGGGGTTCTCGCTTATGTCGAGGACCCCTTTATTGGTGTGCCGAAATACCCTCCGGTTTTACCGGAGGGATAAGAGGCACTAACGATAGGAGCGGCGGAGCCTCTACCTCTTCCAAAAAACCAGCCCCGATGCTGTCCGCGTAATACCCCGTCCGCTGGCGGCGGGGAATCGACGGACAGACTGGTTTATTTTTTATAACCAACTCTAGCGGAGATGGTTTTTTTATTAGTATTTCTCTTGATCCCGGAAATAATATGACAATGGAGATGAGTAACACTGGCGCCGGTGTATTCAGTATCACCAAAACGCAATAAAAATGATCCACCCGGTATTGCAAATTTTTTAGTAGTCCAATCAATAATTTTTTTTAAGTCAGACCACTCGCTGGTTTTAATTTGTTTAATATTTTCAATATGTCGTTTATGAATAATCAAAAAATGATATTTTGAACCACTATAAGGGTTTTGATTTATGGTCACCAACCAACCACCATTTTCTTTTAAAATTGGTGGTTTATGATATTTTGGTAAATTTTTTTGGCAGAAAGGACAGACACCATCATTTTTGATTTGGCCTAATAGTTTTTCGTATTGGCCGGGTCGGCCATGATTAATATTTACATGCATTGGCCTTATCATATCATATTGGTTTTTTAGCAAAAATCCCCCGCCGGCGAAGCCGGCGGGGGGGGGGGTACACAACCCAAAACTAACGGATTGTGACATATTCGGTGAAGAACATGTCGCAATCATCCTTGTCTTGCCTGGGCTGGAAGTCTTTTCTGACAAGCTTCCAGTTTGACAGCTCAAAAGGCGGGAAGAATACATCACCTTCGGCTTCCATGCAAACCTCTGTGATAAGAAGTCGGTCGGCAATAGGCAGGGTCAGTGCATAAATTTCAGCCCCACCAGCGACAAAAACGATTTCGTCGGGTCGGGTAATCTGCTGGAGTTGTTCAAGATTCTGAATCACCTCAGCACCTTCGGGCGAGTAACCATCTTGCCGCGACAAAATGATGTTTCGGCGGTCGGGCAAGGGGCGCCACTTTGATGGAATCGACTCATAAGTCTTCCTCCCCATTAGTACCACATGGCCGGTGGTCACACGCTTGAAGTATTTTTGGTCGGTAGATAATCGCCACGGGAGACCGTTTCCCTGACCGATAATTCCGTTTTGGGCCCGTGCTACAATTAAGCTCAACATAGGTTTCCTTTCAGATGCCGACAGGGATGCCGTCGATAGGGGGGTGGGGGTGGTAATCAGTAAGGGTAAAATCTCGAGCCCGCGCGAGCTCAAAACTTGTAACTCCTTCGTGGAGGGTTAGGGTAGGCAGGAACCTTGGTTCGCGTCCCAGCATTTCTTTTACCCCCTCAACTTGGTTGTCGTAAATGTGGGCGTCACCAAATTGGTGAGTGAAAGTGCCAACCTCATAGCCGGTGACCCGCGCCAAGAGAATAGTCAGGGCCGCGTACTGGATCATATTGGCGGGGACTCCGATCGGAAAATCAGCCGATCTTTGCCACATGTTCAAACACAACTTACCATTGATGACTCGCACATGGATCCAACCGTGGCAAGGCGAGACCACCGCTTTTTGGTAACCCCCTCGGCCGATGTAATACGGAATCCAAGGGGAAATAAAAGCGGTGCGAACATAAGGAAACTTCTTGATTTGCTCGATCAGGTGGGCAAATTGGTCGAACTTTTGTCCGTGGGCCATCGGAAAGTCGTGGAAGGCGGCGCCATAGGAACCGGGCCCCAGATCGTCTTTCACCAGACCAAATTCCTCAGATCGTTGGGCCCAAGGTTGCCACCAATCACAGCCCCAGTCTTTGAGGCCGGAGAAAGTGTGCACACCACTAGCAAACGCCAGAATTTCGGCGATGGCCTTACGCCAAAAACCAATTTTCCGTTCGGTGATCAGTGGTGCGCCATTCTCCAAATTAAATACCATCGGAGGCAAGGCACCAAAGACCGTGTAAGCACCAGTGCCTTGGGGTGTTTCGGCGATGAATTCACCTTTTTCCAAAATGAACCGCAGTCGATCTTGGTATTGGGTGTCCGCCGTCCTGTCGCTGTAAGGTTTCAATTTAAGTCCTCCAGAGTTTTGGGTTGAGTTGTCAGTGTTCAAAGTCCCAAGCTAATTTCTAGCGTATTTAGGGTGGATATGCAATTATGTCTGAAATGAAAGACAAACAAATTGCCAAACTAATCCAGACCGAAAAAGTGCGCCAAAAAAAGGTGGTCAATCTTATTGCCTCAGAAAATTATGTATCGAAAGATGTTTTAGTGGCGCTTGGTTCAGAATTAGTCAACAAATATGCCGAGGGGTACCCGGGGGCGCGTTACTATGGTGGCAATGAAGTGGTGGATAAAATAGAAACTTTATGTCAGGAAAGGGCTTTAAAACTTTTTAAATTAAACAAAAAGCAGTGGTCGGTAAATGTTCAACCGCTGTCTGGTTCGCCAGCCAACACGGCGGTTTATTTAGCCCTAGTACCAGTGGGGGGAAAAATAATGGGGATGACTTTGTCTGACGGGGGGCACCTTACTCATGGTCACAAAGTTTCGGTAACGGGTAAAGTTTGGCAACAAATTCCTTACGGTGTTGATTCTAAAACCGAACAGCTTGATTATGAAGAAATTTCTAAAATTGCCGAGAAAGAAAAACCTAAAATAATTGTGGCTGGTTTTACCGCTTATCCGCGTCAGATTGACTGGAAAAAGTTTCGCGTGATTGCCGATAGTTGTGGCGCCTATCTTGTGGTGGATATGTCCCACCTAGCGGGCCTGGTGGCTGGTGGGGCTTACCCCAGCCCTTTTCCCTATGCCGATGCGGTGACCACTACTACTCACAAAACTTTGCGGGGGCCACGAGCTGCGCTGATATTTTCTAAAAAAGAATTAGCAGAAAAAATAGATAAAGCGGTTTTTCCAGGGGTGCAGGGTGGTCCACATCTAAATCAGGTAGCGGCGGTGGCTGTTGCTTTGGGGGAAGCGATGACGCCGGCGTTTAAAACTTATGCTAAACAGGTGGTGAAAAATGCCAAAGCTTTGGCAGGGGAATTGAAAAAACTTGGCTGGCGGTTAGTGTCGGGTGGTACCGATTCCCATTTAATATTGCTAGACACTTGGCTGGACGGAAAAGGGGTGGGTGGTAAAGAGGCCAGTGATCGTTTAGAAAAAGTGGGGATAATTGTAAACAAAAATACTATCCCGGGTGATAAAAGAAGCCCGGTTGACCCATCGGGTATTCGCCTTGGCACAGCCGCCGAAACCAGTCGCGGGAAAAAAGAAAAAGATATGGTTAAACTCGCGAAAAGGATAAATAATATCTTAAAAAAATGAGTAGTTTCAAATTAAAAATAAAAAAATTAAATCCCGAGGCTAAATTGCCAAGTTATGCTCACACGGGTGATGCTGGTCTAGATTTGTTTGCTGTGGAAAAAGTGGTCGTGCCAGCTGGTGAGCGGGCCACTATTTCTACTGGCCTTGCTTTCGAAATACCAGAGGGTTACGTGGGTCTAGTTTGGGACAAAAGTGGTTTAGCTTTTAAACGGGGTCTGACCTCGGTCTCCGGGGTGTTAGATTCTGGCTATCGAGGGGAGCTTTTTTTGTGTATTTTGAATACCTCTCGAGAAGACTATATTTTTGCGAAAGGAGACAAAGTAGCTCAACTTTTAATTCAACCTATACTTCATACTGATATCGAACAAGTAGAAGAACTCTCTGATTCTAGCCGCGGTGAAGGGCGGTTTGGCTCTACTGGCAAGCAATAATTTACGCTTAAAAGACGGAGTAAATAACCCTATACAATAGGGGTTTTTATGCTATATTTGACCTAATGACTCGCTCTAATATTGAAAAAGCCCTGGTCGAGGAACTTAAACTCTTAGGCATACGGGGTCCCAAAATTACTCTAGAACATCCAGCTGACCCAGGTTTGGGGGATTATGCGACCAATGTGGCCCTTATCTATGCTAAAAAGCTGGGTGCCAATCCAATTGAGTTGGCCGGTCAGCTAGTGCAAAGTCTTAAAAATCGCCACTTTCCAGAGGTGGAAAAAATAGTGGTGGCGGGTTTTGGGTTTATTAATTTTTATTTAAAACCAGAATTTTTTGAGGGAGGAATAAAAAAAATAATTGGTAATGAAAAATTTGGTCAAGGTTCTAAATTGAAAAATGAAAAAACGATTGTTGAATATACCGACCCTAATCCATTTAAAACTTTTCACATTGGCCATTTAATGTCCAATACGATTGGGGAAGCGGTGTCGCGACTACTCGAGTGGAATGGGGCGGAAATAAAACGGGCCTGCTATCAAGGTGATGTTGGTTTGCATATTGCTAAGGCGATATATGGTTTACAAAAAAAACCAGGGCAGTTTTGGAAGGAAAAGTTTTTTGGTACCGCTTTCAGTCGGGTCTCGTACCTAGGGGTAGCTTATGCTTTAGGAGCTAAACAATATGATGAAAGCAAAGAGGTTCAGAAAGAGATTGCTGAATTAAATAAAAAAATTTATGAACGCAGTGATATGGCGGTCAATCGACTTTATGATGCCGGGCGTAAATGGAGCCTGGACCATTTTGAGATAATCTATCAACGATTAGGGACAGATTTTAACTTCTATTTTTTTGAGAGCGAGGCGGGTCCTTTTGGTAAAGAATTAATAAACGAATTTTTAAAAAAGGATGTTTTTACCGAGTCGGACGGCGCGATTGTTTTCAAAGGTGAGGCTCATGGACTACACACTAGAGTGTTTTTAAATTCGCAAGGTTTGCCAACCTATGAGGCCAAGGAACTTGGTTTGGCCAAAATGAAATATGATTTATACCCCTACGACCGGTCGGTGGTAGTAACCGGTAATGAAATAGACTCTTATTTCAAGGTGATAAAAAAAGTTATGGAGTTTGTTTTTCCTGACCTTGAAAAAAAGACCCATCACATATCTCATGGCATGTTGCGACTACCCTCGGGAAAAATGTCTTCGCGGACAGGCGATGTGGTAGCGGCTGAAGATTTGTTGGCCGAAGTTGAAAATAAAGTATTGGAAAAATTGGCCGACCGACAAATGGCTAAGTCCGAGAAAAAAAGTATTGCCGAGGCGGTAGCGGTGGCGGCTATTAAGTTTTCCATTCTAAAACAAGCACCCGGACGTGATACTATTTTTGATTTGGAAAAATCGGTGTCTTTTGAAGGGGATTCGGGACCCTATTTACAGTACACGGCCGTGCGGGCGGGGTCGGTGCTTGATAAAGCGGTCACTGAAGACCTGGTCCCAAAGACTGTCCGACCAGAGGGGGATGTGGTACCGCTTGAGCGTTTGTTGTATCAATTTCCAGAAATAGTTGAGCGGGCAGGGACCGAATATGCTCCACAATACATCGTTACTTATTTGTTGGAGCTAGCTAGTGCCTACAATGGTTTTTATGGGGCCAATAAAATAATTGATGTCGACAACCCAGCAGTGTCGGCGTGGCGTTTGGCACTCTCTGCGGCCACCCGAACGGTAATGACAAATGGTTTGACGGTGCTGGGGATACGGGTGCCGGAGCAAATGTAATTTGCTCACCTAGCTTCCTTTTCCAAACACAGAAAACCACTCCAGCGAGTGGTTTTCTTCTGCTCCAGCGGGGCCGTTTGGCCTCGTGCCTGCTGGCCCAAATTCTCCAAAGGCCAAAACCCTGCCGGCCGACACCTCCGCAAGGTTTGGAAAAGGAACTAGGATCGCGCCCCAACGAGTCTCATTGTAAATACCCCTATTTTAAGGTAAATTAGTTAAATATGTCAGAGGAAAAGAACCAGCCGGAAAAGTCAGAAACCGCCAAACGGGAGGAAGAAATTCTGCAGTTTTGGCAGGATAATAATATTTTCAAAAAATCGGAAGAAAAAGATGCTTCAGAAGGCGAATTTGTTTTTTATGAAGGTCCACCAACCGCCAATGGCCGGCCGGGTATTCACCACCTAGAAGCCCGAGTGTTTAAAGATGCTATTCCGCGCTACAAGACAATGCGCGGGTTTAGAGTGCGCCGGCGTGGTGGCTGGGACACCCACGGCTTGCCGGTAGAAATAGAGACAGAAAAGAAGCTTGGTTTAAAATCAAAAAAAGAAATCGAAAGTTATGGTATTGGCAAATTTAATGATGAATGTAAAAAAAGCGTTTGGTCCTATGTGGATGAATGGCGGAGTTTTACTGAGAGGATTGGTTACTGGGTAGATTTGGACAATGCCTATGTTACCTACAAACCAGAATACATGGAGTCGGTGTGGAATATTTTGGCCACCGCCCACAAGCGGGGGCTTTTGTACCAAGACTATCGCGTCGTGCCGTGGTGCACGCGGTGTGGTACCGCTTTGTCTAGCCACGAATTGGCGCAAGGTTATGCGGAAGTCAAAGATTTGTCGGTGTATGTAAAGTTTGAGCTAGAGGACGAGCCAAATACCTTTATGCTCGCTTGGACAACGACCCCGTGGACTTTGCCGGGCAATGTGGCGCTGGCCGTGGGTGAGAATATTGAATATGTAAAAGTAAAAGTTGGCAGTGAGTTTTTAATCTTGGCTAAAAACCTAGCTGCTACTGTTGAAGGGGAGGTGGTTGAGGAATTTTTGGGCAAAGGATTGATTGGTAAAAAATACAAACCCTTGTGGCCATTTTTGGTAGACAAGATGTCAGATGAGGAAAAAGAAAAATCATTCAAAATATATCCAGCCGATTTTGTCACGACCGAAGATGGAACGGGGGTGGTACATACAGCGGTAATGTATGGTCAAGATGACTTTGAGTTGGGTACCAAATTTGGTTTACCTAAATATCATATTGTAAATGACGATGGCACTTTTAAACCAGAGGCCGGTTTTTTGGCCGGCAGATTTGTTAAAGATGAGGATACAACAGTTGAAATAATAAAAGATTTGGCTGGTCGCGATATATTGTTTAAAAAAGAAAAGCACACTCATACTTATCCGCATTGTTGGCGGTGCAAAACTCCGCTCATCTATTTTGCGCGCGACTCTTGGTATATTGCTATGTCCAAATTGCGCGATGAGTTGGTGGCGGAAAATCAAAATATAAATTGGGAACCGGCCCATACCAAAGACGGTCGGTTTGGTGAGTGGCTGTTGGGTATTAAAGATTGGGCGATTTCGCGCGAGCGCTATTGGGGGACACCACTACCAGTGTGGCGGAGTGAGGATAAAAAGGAAATGATAGTTGTTGACTCAATCGAGACTTTACGGCGACACACTAAAAAGTCTGGCAATAAATATTTTATAATCAGGCACGGCGAAGCCGAACATAATGCCAAGGGAATTATTGATGCTAATGATGAAAATAAATGGTCATTGACGGCCAAAGGGCGAGAACAGATTAAATTGGCAGTAAATGATTTAAAAGATAAAAATATTGATTTAGTATATTCCTCACCTTTTGTGCGAACACGAGAGACAGCTGATATTTTAGTTGCTGGTTTAAGTATTGACAAGACGGAAGTAGTTTTTGATGACCGGCTTAAAGAATTAGATTTTGGTAGCTTGCACGGCCAAGAATTTTCGGAATTTCTAAAATATGAGAAAGAAAATATGTTGTTGTTTTCTGACCCATTGCCAGGTGGGGAAAGTTATTTGGATGCTAAGAGGCGTTTCGGAAAGTTTATTTATGAATTAGAGGAGAAAGTTAAGGGTAAAAATATTTTAATTATTACTCATGGCATTGGCGCTGAGGTTTTAATGCCGGTAGCTTTGGGGGTAAATAGTGAAGACTCAAAAAAAATATTAGATAAAGTGGCACCAAAAGTGGGGGAAGTTAATCAAATTGATTTTGTGCCCCTACCCCACAATGATAATTTTGAAATTGATCTCCATCGGCCGTTTATTGATGAGGTAGTTTTGATTTCAGATAAGGAGACAGAGTTGCATCGCGTGTCCGAGGTGATGGACGTTTGGTTTGATTCAGGTGCAATGCCTTTTGCGCAGGACCATTATCCGTTTGAAAATAAAGAAAAACTAGAAAATGGTGGCTATCCAGCTGACTTTATTTCCGAAGCGATTGACCAGACTAGGGGTTGGTTTTACACCTTGCACGCGGTGGGGGCGCTTATGGGCAAAGGCAAGGCCTACAAAAATGTTATTTGTTTAGGCCTTATTTTAGACGCGGAAGGTAAAAAAATGTCCAAGTCGGTGGGCAATACAGTAAACCCGTGGGAGATGATAGATAAATATGGCGTGGATATTTTGCGTTTTTGGATGTATAGCGTGAACCAGCCGGGTGATGCTAAAAATTTTGACGAAAAAACAGTTGATGAGGTCAATAAAAAAGTTTTTAACTTGCTTAAAAATGTTCTCAATTTTTATGAGATGTTTAAAACAGGTGTAGAACCACTGGCCGATTTTACAGATTTGCCAATTCTTGACCGCTGGATAGTGGCCAAATTGGATGAATTAAAAAATGGTATGACGGCTAGTCTCGATAGATATGATTTATTTTCGGCAACTAGATTGTTGCGGGAGTTTGTGGCCGATTTGTCGCAGTGGTATATTCGGCGTTCGCGCGACCGGTTTAAAGATGGCGGGGCGGATGCTCTAAAAGCGGAAGCGACGACCAGATTTGTGTTGTTAGAAATTTCTAAATTAATAGCCCCCTTTGCGCCGTTTTTTGCCGAAGATTTGTATCAAAAATTAAAAACAGTTGGCAATCCTGAAAGTGTTCACTTGGCCGAGTGGCCGACGGCGGGGGTGGTGGATGAAAAGTTGTTAGTTGATATGGAAAAAACTCGCAGTTTGGTAACTATTACTCTAGAGCTACGCGCCAAGTCGGGGATTAAGGTCCGTCAGCCACTAAGCGAGTTATCTCTAAAAGAAAATATTGATACCGAGTATTTTGATATCATTAAGGATGAAATCAATGTCAAACAAGTGACAATAAATACTGGGCAAGAAGAGGCGGTATTGCTCAACATTGAAATAACACCAGAGCTGGTGGAAGAAGGCAAGGTTCGCGAACTAATGCGTGAAATTCAAGACTTGCGCAAAGAACGGGGCCTCTTGCCTAGTGACCGGATTAATCTAGTAATCGCTACCGCCGCGGCGGGGCAGACTATTGTAGAAAAATTTAAAGCGGAAATATTAAAAACAGTAGGAGCCGACAGTTTGTCGTTTGCGCCCGCTCAGTCTGACCGTGAATTTGAAATATCTTTTTAACCTCCAACCTCTAACCCATGGCCCATCGCCATTATCACACCAAAGGATTTGTGCTTAATCTTCGGCCATTAAAGGAAAAAGATTTACTGATCTCGGTTTTTACCCATGACCTAGGGCTAATTAGGGCCATCATAAAATCGGGGCGCGAGGTGCGGTCTAAACTACGACCACACGGTAGTCGATTTGGCGATGTAAATATAACTTTAGTGCGGGGTAAAGAATGGTGGCGGGTGGTGGGACTAGAGACTGGGGATACAATAAAAGGACTGTGGTCAAATACCCGGGCGGCCGTGCCGGCCGCCCGGGTATTTGACCTCCTGGAAAAACTTTTGCCACCCGAAGAGCCAATGATAAGTTTGTTCGATGATTTTTATAGTCTGATTTCCATGTTTAAAAAAAGCCAGCTGACCGAGCCTAGTTTTTTAGCCAACCTAGAATGCCTGGCGGTATTGAGAATACTTCACCACTTGGGTTATTTACCTGATCTGGCCTTTCTTGCACCTTTTACTGGTGCGCTTAGTTTGGATGAAGCGACAGTCAAATCTTTAACGCCGGTAAGATTGGAGGCGATTCGGGCGATCAATAGCAGTTTAAATGAGACTGGTATTTGATGCCGTAATATAGACCCTTGTGCTATAATTTCCCTATGGTCAACGATGAATCTAAAAGTAAGCTCGAGGAGACGGAAAAAAATTTGTACCGTCGTGATGTTCCACCGCCCATCCGACCGCGGACAATCTTAAAACCAGTTTCTTTTGAATCTACACCAGACTGGTCCACTCGGCCCGGTAATTATAATGCTAACAATAATGGCAGTTCATTTTTAGCTAAAGTTTTATTGTTAGCCGTCTTTATATTCTTGGTGACTTTGGGTATTGCGGCTTTTGTTTTGTATCGCGGGGGTAATCAAATTTCTGGTGGTAATATAGATTTTGAAATCAAAGGACCAGTGGCGGTTAAAGCGGGGGATGAAACCTCTTTGCAAATTTTAATCGGCAATCGCAATGTCGCCAATTTAGAGGACGTTAAGTTAATAGTTGAATATCCAGCCGACACCAAGTCTGCTTCTAGTACCAAAATCGCCCTCAACCGTGAGACAAGCAGTATCGGTTCGATTGATTCTGGTGAAGTCATAAACAAAACTATCAAAGCGGCTTTTTTTGGGGATGAGGGGCAAGAAAAAGAGGTTAAGGCCAAAATTGAATACAAAGTCACTGGCTCCAATGCTTTATATACCAAGGAAACGATGATGTTTTTTCTAATTAGTGCTCCGTCCATCGCTTTAAATTTCAAGGCCGTGCCCGAAATTGTTTCTGGTCAGAAAATAAAATTGGAAATTACTATTTTGCCGCGGGCCAAACAGACTGAAGACAAAACTTTATTAGTGGTGGACTATCCCGCTGGTTTTTCCTTTGGCAGTGCTAGTGACAAACCAACCTATCGCGACAATGCTTGGTTAGTAAAAAATATTTTGCCCGGAGAAGAAAAAGTAATTACTATCGAAGGGGTGTTGGCTGGCAATGAAAATGAAATAAAATCTTTTGTTGCCACAATTGGCGCCCAAGACCCAATCGGGGAAGATACTATTATTTTCCCTTATAATAAATCATTTCATGAGGTAAAAATAAAAGCGCCATTTATCAGTCTCAACCTATTAATCAATAATAGCAATCGGCCGCCTCATCTTGCCGATAGTGGGAGAGATATTGAAATTAATCTGGATTGGCAAAACAATTTAGATACCACTTTAACCGATGCAACTATCCGCGTGGAATTAAGTGGTAATGGGCTAAATGAAATCGCGGTTGCCCCAGCTCTCGGGTTATACCGAGTGTCTGACCAGTCTATTACTTGGACCAAATCGGTGTTGGGGTCTTTGACTTCAGTCAAACCAGGTGGTAATGGTAATTTGTCATTTAGAATTAATTCTAAATATTTAGCCAATCCGGAATCAGCAGACATTCGCAATCCAGCCATTGGTTTAAAGGTGATAATGATTGGCAATCGCTCGGCCAGTGGCTTTCAAGGTGAAGAAACTCGTGCGGAAAAAATGGCGGAAATAAAATTGCGGACTATTGCTAAAATTAATCAAAAAGTTCTGCGGGCGGAAGGACCATTTCAAAACACCGGGCCAGTGCCACCAAAAGTGGAAACCGAAAGTACTTATACTGTGGTTTGGACGGTCAGTAATTCTTCGAGCGTCTTGCGCGATGGTTTAGTCAAAACAGTCCTACCAGCTTATGTGGAGTGGAAAAACGTGCAAAAACCTGCAGTGGAAGAATTAGCTTTCAACCCAGTTTCGCGGGAATTGATTTGGAAATTAGGGCGGGTACTGCCGGGCGGAGCGCCGCGAGAGGTATCATTTCAATTAGGTTTGGTTCCCACCCAAAATCAGCTTGGCTCGACCCCGGTGCTAATAGACCGATCAAATTTGTCAGCCTTTGACACTTTTGCCGAAACCGTGATAGAAAGTGAGGTATTAGATATTAATACTAAAAATATTTCTGATAGTGGTTATATTGCCACATCCGGAATTGTCACCCAATAAAATGAAAAATGATTCAGTAATGGAAAATATAGTCAGTCTGGCCAAACGACGTGGCTTTGTTTACCAGGGCTCGGAAATATATGGGGGATTGGCCGGAGTGTACGATTTTGGTCCACGGGGTGTGGAACTTTTAAATAATATTAAAAAATCTTGGTGGCAAGCCAATGTCTATGATAAAGAGAACTATTATGGTCTTGATTCTGGGATGTTCAAGCACCCGCGGGTGTGGGAGGCGAGTGGCCACGTCAATAGCTTTTCTGACCCGCTGGCTGAATGTCGAAACTGTAATGCGCGCATTAGAGTTGATAAAGAATTAGATAAAATTAATGTTACGGCTGATGAAAAAATGACGGAGGATGCGATAAATACTCTGTTTGACCAGTACCGCGACAAAATAAAATGTCCCAATTGTGGCAAGAAAGATTTTACGAAAGTCCGAGCTTTTAACCTTCTGGTTAAGAGTAATCTGGGGGACTTTACTTCCGAAGGAGATGAGCCAGTGTATTTGCCGGGCGAAGCTTGCCAGGGAATTTATCTTAATTATAAAAACATTGTTGATACGATGCAGCCTAAAATACCGTTTGGGGTGGCTCAAATAGGTAAAGCTTTTCGTAATGAAATTTCTCCCCGCAATTTTTTGTTTCGGACGCGCGAGTTTGAGCAAGCAGATACTCAATTATTTATTAAACCGAATGAGAATAAAGAAGCTTACGAGACTATTAAACAAGATCGCTGGAATTGGTATCTATCTCTCGGTATTGATGAAAAAAAACTACGCTTCAAACAGCATGACAACTTAGTTTTTTATGCTAAGGACGCTTGGGATATCGAATATGAATTTCCGACTGGTTTTGACGAGGTGGAAGGTGTTCATGACCGGACTGACTATGATTTATCTCAGCATATGAAGTTTTCTGGGACTGACTTAAATTATGTCGACCAAGAAAAAGGAGAAAAGTATATACCTTGGATATTAGAAACATCGATGGGTCTGGGGCGAGTCTTTTTGGCTGTCCTTTGTAATGCTTACTATGAAGATGAAATGAATGGCGAAAAGCGAGTTGTTCTTAAACTCCCTTCTCATTTAGCGCCGGTAAAGGCCGCCGTTTTTCCGCTTCTTAAAAATAAACCTGAACTTGTGGCCAAAGCGCGGGAAGTCTACCTAAATCTTAAAAAAGACCAGCCGCAGATTATGTGGGATGACAATGGTAATATTGGCAAACGTTACCGTCGGCAAGATGAAATTGGCACGCCGATTTGTATTACCATTGATTTTGACACTTTAGAAAATAATACTGTTACCGTGCGTGATCGCGATACTGGGGCTCAAGAGCGAGTGGCGGTGGCGGATTTGTTGGCGCGTTTTTCTGTCTAATTTAAGCGCCAAATTCCCCGTCAGTTTACTGCGGGGATAAAGACGCGAGGAAAGGGGGTCGGGGAAAACACCTGTTTTCCCTGTGGAGGAGAGCAGTGAGCGAAGCGAGTGTTGAGAACCGAGTGGTTCTCAAAAATAAAGCTACCTCGTCAGCTTGCTGCAAGGATTTATTTGTCTTAGCGCCAAGCTTGTAGTAACATACAAGTAAATAAAGGCATGTCGCAAAGTTCAGCCCCTCAACAATTGGTCATTTCTACTGGAACAATCGTCCGGACAGTTTTTGTCTTGGTGATCGTTTTTCTGTTGTATTTACTCCTTGATTTGGTCCTAATTGTTTTAACTTCGGTGGTGATTGCCTCGGCGGTGGAGCCGGCGACCCGTTGGTTTGGCAAGTATCATCTGCCTCGGATTTTGGCGGTGATTTTTGTTTATCTTATGTCTTTCGGCCTTATTTTTGGCTTCATTTATTTCTTTATTCCACCACTTTTTGTCGATATCACTCAACTTTCCATTGCTTTACCAGACAAGGCGACCAATGTGCCAATTTTAGATCGTTTTGGTCCTATTTCCAGTTTGACTGGCAACTTTTTTCCTGGGTTATCTCTTGATGCAATGTTGGCCGATATTCAGTCAATGCTCGCCAATTTTTCTGGGGGGACTTTTACCACGGCTAGCAATGTTTTTGGTGGGGCCTTTAGTTTTATTATGATTTTGGTTATTTCTTTTTACCTCGCCGTGCAAGAGCGGGGAATTGAAAATTTCTTGCGCATTATTTCACCCCTTCGTTATGAGTCATATATTGTCGATCTGTGGAAGCGCTCACAATATAAAATTGGCCAATGGATGAAGGGTCAGCTTCTCCTTGGTCTAATTGTGGGGGTGTTGGTCTATCTCGGGCTCACTATTTTAGGGGTTAAATACGCACTAGTGCTGGCAATCTTGGCCGCCATGTTTGAACTCATCCCTATTTTTGGTCCAATTCTTTCCGCTATCCCAGCTATATTTTTAGGTTTTGCCACTAGTCCCTCGGCGGGGCTAATGGTAATTGGTCTCTATGTTATTATTCAGCAATTTGAAAATCATCTAATTTATCCGCTCGTGGTGAAAAAAATTGTTGGGGTGCCGGCCATCATTGTCATTCTGGCGCTTATTGTGGGTGGCCAGCTCGCCGGGTTTCTTGGTATTATTTTGGCGGTGCCCCTGGCCACGGTAATTATGGAGCTGGCTCATGATGCCGAACGCCGTAAACTAAATGTTCAATCTTCTCGCGAAAAAACTGCTTAATATTGGTAAAAAAAGAGGGGGAAAAAAACCTTTTTACATCACCACTACTTTACCCTATGTGAATGCCGAACCACATATTGGTTTTGCGATGGAGTTAGTGCGGGCGGACATTATTGCTCGTTATCAAAAATTAATAGGCCGGGCAGTTTTTTTCAATACCGGTACCGACGAGCATGGTCAGAAAATTTACCAAAAAGCAGTCGAAGCGGGACTAGAGCCCCAGGCTTATGTTGATAGTTATGCCACTAAATTTAAAGCCCTTATTCCTCTTTTAGGGATTAGTGAAGACATAAATTTTATTCGTACCACTGACCGGCATCATATCGAAGCGGCTCAAGAGTTTTGGCGCCGAGTGGATAAGGCAGGTTTTATTTACAAAAAACAATACGAAACTAAATATTGTATTGGTTGTGAATTGGAAAAAACTGACTCGGAATTGGAGGATGGGCGTTGTCCAATTCACCCCAACAAAGCCATTGAATTGCGGGCCGAAGAAAATTATTTTTTTCAATATTCCGCTTTTGAATCTAGGTTGCAAGAGTTGTATGCTAAAAATCCAAATTTAGTGGTACCAGATTTCCGTTTCAATGAAATAAAAAACTTTGTTAAGAGTGGTTTGCACGATTTTAGTATTTCTCGGTTGAAAACTAAAATGCCCTGGGGGATAGCGGTACCCGGGGATGAGGAGCAGGTAATGTATGTTTGGTTTGATGCCCTAGTAAACTATATTTCCGCTATCGGTTGGCCGAAAGATGAGGCCAAGTTTAGGCAGTGGGGGGTAGAGTCTGGGGGGGTGGTGCAGTACGCTGGCAAAGACAATTTGCGCCCACAGGCGGGGATGTGGCAGGCGATGCTGTTGGCGGTTGGTTTAACACCATCACAAACTATCGTAATTGATGGTTTTATCAATGCCTCCGACGGCCAAAAAATGTCCAAGTCTATTGGTAATACCATCAGCCCTCACGAGCTAGTGGCCGGATTTGGGGTGGAGGCAGTGCGTTATTATATGGCCCGACACATCAACGACTTTGAAGATTTTGATTTTTCACTGGAGAAAATGACCGAGGCCTACAATGCCAATTTGGCCAATGGTCTGGGTAATTTGGTGAGCCGAGTTATGAAAATGGCGAGCACTCATTTGGCTGGGCCAGTTAGTGTATCCGATCAGTCTATCCCCGCAGATTTTAAACAAGCGATAGCCAATTTTGAGCTCAACAAGGCTAGTAATATTATTTGGGCCCAGATTGGGGAACTTGATAAAAAAATTCAAACCACTGAGCCTTTTAAACTAATAAAAACCGAACCAATCAAAGCCAAGGCCATTATTACTGAACTGGTGGTTGGTTTGTATGCTGTGGGCCAAATATTGGAACCGATTATGCCGACAACTTCTGCTACCATTAAAGCCCTCGTCAAAGCCAATCAAATGCCTACTACACCGCTGTTTGGGCGAAAGGACTAATGTATTTTTTATGGATGTAACTAATTTAGAAAAATTTTTTTATACCTTAAGTCAGTTAAAGAAAGTTCAGGTTAAAGATAATGGAGAAAAACTAGTGAATATTAAAAGTATAGACCCTTCAATTTTAATAGAAACACCTAAGGATAATATTCCATATACAGGAGACGCTATTTTTATCAGAGAAATGGTTGCTAAAAAGCTGAAGTTAATTCAGAAAAAATTAAACGATCAAGGTCTTGGGTTAAAAATAACGGATGGATATCGCCCAATTGAAGTTCAAGCAAGTTATTGGGAGTGGAGAATCAAAAAAGATAAACAAGAACACCCAGAATTATCGGAGGAAGCATTAGAAAATTTTTCAATCAAATTTACTGCCAAACCAGAATATGCTTATCATACAACAGGGGGAGCGGTAGATCTCACAATTATTGATTTTAAGACAGAAAAAGAGTTGAACATGGGGACACCAGTGGATCATTTCTCGGAAAAGGCCTATTCGCATTATGCAAAATTATCAAAGGAGGTTCTGTCTAATAGAAGACTCTTATTTAAATATATGGAAAATTATAAATTTTATAATTTTCCTAGCGAGTGGTGGCATTTCTCTTATGGAACTCTAGATTGGGCAATTTATTATAAGAAGCCATGTGCTATTTATAAATCAATTAAGTTTCAGGTTGCTGTGTAAGGATTTTGTATTTAATTTAAATTATTATGTCACCTAAACTCATTGATGCCCACGCTCATGTCAATTTTGCCGCTTTTGACATGGACCGAGACGAAGTGATAAAAAGAGCACTCGAGGCCGGTATTTGGCTGGTCAATGTAGGGACGGATTTAAAAACTTCGACGGCGGCGGTAGCTTTGGCGCAAAAATATGAGACCGGGGTGTTTGCGACAGTTGGGCTTCATCCTGTCCACACCGGGCCATCTTATCATGACCAAGCCGAAGGTCAGGGTGACCAACCAGAAACGGAATTTGATTTCACTGAATATTTAAAATTGGCTAAAGACAATAAAGTAGTGGGGATCGGGGAATGTGGCCTCGACTATTTCCACGCTGGCGAGGAAGCTAAAGTAAAGCAAACGGCTATTTTTCGGGAGCAGATTCGTTTAGCTAAAGAGGTGGCCAAACCACTTATGCTTCATCTGCGGTCGGGTAAAGATGGTCTGTCTGCCTACACCGACGCCCTCGCTATCTTGCAAGCGGAAAAAGCCGAGCGAGGGGATGTTCATTTTTTTGCCGGCACAATGGCTGAAGCCGAAACTTTTCTTGATTTAGGTTTTTATTTATCATTTACTGGGGTACTGACTTTTACTACCGATTATGACGAGGTGGTTAAATTTGTCCCACTGGATCGAATTTTAGTTGAAACCGATTGCCCCTATGTGGCGCCGGTGCCCTACCGTGGTAAGCGCAACGAGCCACTATATGTGGAGGAGATGGCCAAGGCCGTAGCGCGGATTAAGGGCCTCTCACTGGAGGAAGTTAGTCGCCAAACCACCCTTAATTGGCAAGCTCTTTTTGGGCTAAGCAACGGTTTTTGACATTAGGGCTAGTCTCTGGTAGGATACCCATACTAATTAATTATTATGACTGACCAAACTATGAGTGATGTGAATCAACAGGATTCAAAAAAATACGAATTAGGCTATTTGTTTGTGCCTTTTGTGGGCGAAGGGGAAAAAGACGGAGCGATAAAAAAGGAAATAGTGGCGGTGATCGAAAAAAACGGAGGGCAGGTAATTAGTGAATTAGCACCGGTACTACGACACTTGGCTTACTCTATTCGTAAGATGATCAACAACAAGTACAATGCTTTCACCGACGCCTACTTTGGTTCAATTAAATTTGAGATTGTTCCCTCGGGGATAGAAAATATTAATAGTGCCTTACGTAAGTCGGATTCGGTTATCCGCCATCTGTTAGTCGAGGCACCGAAGGTGGGTCAGGTAAAAATAAAACCACTGGTACCACTAGCGTCATTGGTGCCAGCCGAGTTGACCACCAAAGAAGTTGAAGTAGAGGTCGCCAAAACCACCACTGATGAAGTGGCGATTGATAAGGAAATAGAAGATCTTTTAATTGCCTAAATTATGTACTTAAACAAAGCAATTGTTATCGGCAACCTGACTCGTGACCCCGAAGAGCGCCAGCTACCATCGGGAGCAGCTGTCACAAGTTTTTCAGTAGCCACTAATCGGGTGTGGAAAGATAAAAATGGCGCCAAACAAGAAGATACCCAATATCACAATATTGTGGTTTTTGGCCCTCAGGCGCGCAATTGTGCCCAATATTTAAGGAAAGGTAGCTCGGCTTTAATTGAGGGTCGGATGCAGACTAGAAGCTGGGATGCTCCCGATGGTAGCAAAAAATATCGGACGGAAATAATTGCTGATCGGGTGCAGTTTGGGACTAGACCAAGTGGTGCCCCAGCTGACCAGGTATCAAGTGCCACCTCGACCGAGGCCCCGAAACCAGAGCTCGATACTATTGATTATCCGGATGAAGAAATTAATCCTGAAGATATTCCTTTTTAAATAATTATGATTATGAACGACAATAAAATGAAGCAGTGCCATTTTTGTTTGGCCAATGCTAAAGAGATAGATTATAAAGATATTGAAAGTCTAAAGCTTTTTTTAGATGGTCACGCACGGATAATCAAGCATAAAAAATCGGCTGTTTGTTCGCGCCACCAACGTAAACTTTCGACCGCGATTAAGCGCGCTCGGTTTATGGCTCTTTTGCCATTTGTGCAGGGCTAAAACATTTGGGTTAGCCAAAATCACTAAACTCCTCTTGGTACGAATTTTTGCTCGACGCGCATAAAAATCTGTTGATTTTTTGCTATGCTCGGCGCGTCCGCCTGTGCAATGTCTCGCAAAAACTGTACCGGCGAGAAGTTTTGTAATTAAAAATTACCCTCGTCCGACATATTCTCCAGTTTCGGTATTTATTTCCACCATATCTCCTTCATTTACAAACAGCGGGGAGTTAATAGTTGTTCCAGTTTCTAAAACAATTTGCTTGGTGGCCCCCTGGGCAGTATTGCCCCTGACCGCTGGGGCCGCTTCAGTCACTTTTAGTTTGACTTTAATTGGCACCGCTAGGCCGATGGGCTGGTCATTAAAAGACAGGATTTCTACTAAGTCATTAGGACGAACATAAATTATTTTTTCAGCCACTAAAGGGGCTGGCAATTGAAACCGCTGGGCCGGATTACTGGCCTCACAAAACCAAAATTCACCCTTGTTGCCGTAGAGGTATTTTACTTCTCGTTTATTGATTTCCGCTTCAGCCACTTTTTCGCTTTGGTGAAATGATTGTTCCACCACTTTACCGGTCATCAAATTTTTCAGTTTGGTTTGGTTGACCGGTTTTCGTTGTTGCTTACGAAAAACATGGGAGTCAATCACTTCAAATGGTTCATTTTGCCACACAATAAATTTGTGCGGACGAATTTCGTTGTAATCAAGCATGATATAATTTTGTGATACAAAATAATATAAATCACATACAAATCAAACGAATAAAATCTCTGAATTCGTATTATTCGTGCAATTTATTTACCTGTCTGCCAATAGGTAGAGGGGAGGTAGATTAGTATCGAGTTAATTAGCTAACTGCTGTTTAATCTTTTTAACAATTTCACTCTTAATTTTGGGGTTCTCCTTAAGGTAGGTTCGAGACGCATCATAGCCACGGCCGAGAGCAATTTTCTCGCCGGCCTCGGTAGTATATGAATAAGAAGAACCTGACTTCGAGATTAAATCATATTTTTCACCCAAAGCCAACATTTCACCCTCGGGCGAAATACCCTCGTTGTAGAGGACATCAAACTCGGCCGTTTTAAATGGCGCGGCAACTTTATTTTTTACCACTTTCACTCGAACCCGACCACCGACCACTTCTTCTCCTTTTTTAATCTGGGCAATTCGGCGAATGTCGAGGCGGACGGAAGCATAAAATTTAAGGGCCTTGCCCCCCGGGGTAGTTTCTGGGTTGCCAAACATGACACCAATTTGCATGCGAATCTGATTAATAAAAACCACAACCGTTTTCGATTTGGCAACAATGGCGGTCATTTTGCGTAGGGCCTGGGACATTAGGCGGGCTTGCTTACCCACATGATGAGCACCCACGTCACCCTCAATTTCATCTTTCGGGGTAAGGGCGGCCACCGAGTCTACCACAATAATATCTATTTTGCCCGATCGGATCAGACTTTCCACTATTTCCAGCGCTTGTTCACCATAATCTGGTTGCGAAATAAGAAGCTGATCTATTTTTACGCCGAGCCGTTTAGAATATTCTGGGTCCATGGCATGTTCCGCATCGATAAAAGCACAAACCCCGCCTAGTTTTTGGGCTTCGGCCACCATATGTAAAGCCAGAGTTGTTTTACCGGAAGACTCCGGACCAAAAATTTCAATTACTCGTCCGCGGGGAATACCGCCAATCCCAAGTGCCAAATCGAGGCCAAGCGAGCCGGTGGGAATAGCATTAACATTTACTTTTGGTTTATCACCAAGTTTCATAATCGCTTCGTCACCAAAACGCGATTGAATCGCTCTAATAGTGTCTTCAATATCAGATCCGTCCGCCTCTCTTTTTCTGGTTGGTTTTTTAGTAAATGCCATAGGAATATTGTTTAGCCTTGATAAATTAATTCGATTTGTTTAGACACCTTACGCCCGAAAGCATCGGTGGCTTTCAAGGTCAGTATATTATAGCCGGAAAAGAGGAGCAATGGCTCACTAAAGTGACCCTCATTGTCGGTAAATATCTGGCGGTCGTTCATATAGATTTTAGTAATTCTTTCAACTTTGCCTTTGACCACTACTAACTCACTCGCATAAATATTACCCGCAGTAGGGGAGAGAATTTCAATGGCCGGACCCTTAATAAGTGCCGTCATTTTAAAGCCAGCGTAAATAATACAAATTAAAAGGACCACCCCCATCGCCCAAAATGAGACTTGGCGTTGGTTAGATATTTTAACTGGGTTCATGTTTATTAAATTAAGTCAGTGGGCGCGGTGGGGTTGGCCTCCCGATAAACTTCTCGTGGTTTGGCCCCATCACCGGCTCCAATCACACCTCTTTCCTCGAGCATATCTAGGAGACGGGCTGCTCGGGCATAGCCCACTTTTAGTTTTCTTTGTAAATATGAGGCCGAGGCTTTACCCGCTTCCATTACCGCTAGTCGTGCGTCTTCATACAAATCGTCATCATCACTACTATTATCTAAAGCGGTAGAAAATAGCGCGCCACTTGGGGTTTCGGCTTCCAGGCTGATTTCATCGGGTAGCTCATCGGCGTATTGTTCACAAAGATAAGCCACCACTTTTTTTACTTCTTGTTCGGAAATAAAAGCAGATTGCAGACGAATTGGTTTAGACATTTCACCTGACAAATAAAGCATGTCACCAGCGCCTAAAAGTTTTTCAGCCCCAATGCCATCTAAAATAGTTCGTGAATCAATCTGCGAAGCCACCTGGAGGGCGACACGAGTTGGAATATTGGCTTTAATTAGACCAGTAATAACTTCGACCGATGGTCTTTGGGTCGAGAGCATAAGGTGGATACCAACTGCGCGCGACATTTGCGCGAGCCGGACAATCGCCGCTTCTAGTTCGCGGGGGTAGGAAGACATAATGTCGGCCAGCTCATCGATTATGACTACAATATAAGGCATTTGTTCAATGTCCGTATCTTCGCTATTGGTTTTTTTAAGGGCTGGCTCGAGAACATTGGTGTGATAAGACTGGATATCGCGGACGGCCTCCCGCTCCAAAATATCATACCGCCGGTCCATTTCTTTAGCTGCCCAACGCAGGGCAACAATGGCTTTTTTGGCATCGGTAATAACCGGGGTTAAAAGATGAGGAATTTTATTATACAAAGTGAGTTCGACCCGTTTTGGGTCAATCATAATAAATCGTAAGCGCTCGGGTGGATTACGGTACAAAAGTGAGGTGATGAGGGTGTGGATGGTGACGGATTTGCCCGAGCCGGTCGCGCCGGCAATCAGCATATGGGGGGCTTTAGCCATATTGGCAAATAGGGCTAGACCAGAAATACCTCGGCCCAAGCCGACCAATAGGGGGTGGGCAGAGTTCGCAAATTCTTTGGCACTTAAAATGGAAGCTAAACCGACTGTAGTTTTTTGGCTGTTAGGAATTTCGATGCCAACTAATGATTTACCAGGGATCGGGGCCTCAATCCGGAGTGGATGGGCGGCCAACGCGAGCGACAAATCATTTTGGAGATTTACAATCCGGGCTAGCTTTACCCCTTCGGCTGGTTTCAAGGCGTAGCGGGTGATTGAAGGTCCGATTGATATTTCATCCATCTCAACATTTATCCCAAAGTTAGCCAGGGTTCTTTTGATAATATTAGAATTAGCTTTAATGTCGCCGACCTCTGGTTTGCCAGAGTCACGGGCAAGTAAAGACAGTGGTGGCGGTGTAAATTCCTTGCCTCGGCGGGAGAAACCTTTGAGTGAAGCAAAGAAACCTCCTTCGGCCTCGGCTTTACCGACCGCTGTGGTTGGGGTAGGTGCTAAGGGGTGGCTTTTGTCTTCCTCACTTTCACTTGTGTCATTGCCGTTGAAAATAGTTGGGCCCTTATCTTCCCTGGCCAATTTAGCTTGAGCCAAATCATCTTCAGTGGGCTTACCCCACAGGCGAGTGCCAAATAGTTTTGGTTCGAGGGTCAGACGAGTATCAAACATAATAAAAATCCCAATTAAAGCGACTGTACTGAGGATAACTAGACTGGAATAGAAATCAAAAAATTTGAGTAAGGGAAAAGATATTAAATTGCCGATTACCCCACCAGTTTTTTCGCTGGCTAGCACCACATTGACCAGGCCCAGACTAGAAGTAAAAAGGAGGAGACCACCAAGCAGGCGATGGCTAATAAAATTTGGACGAACTGTTTTTAAAAAGGAAATTCCAACTACAATAAATATTACAGGAATGAGAAAAAAGCCCGCCCCAAAAAGGTAGTCTAGGCCCTGGTAGGCATACTTACCAGCGAGGCCGGCTTTGGCCAAGCTGGCCAGCAAAAAGAAAATACCACAAGCAATAAAGATCACCGCTAAAATACCCTGTTTGGTTTCGTCGCCTAAACCACCTAGCCAAGCGCTAGCTTGTTCCTTGTCTTCTTTTTTTCGTCTACCCATGGGGATCTTTCACGTCTAAATTAGCCCTACCATTAATCCCTAAATTATAGCAGATTAAACCACCTATTTATACTAGCTCGATGTTTTTGGTGGATATAAATATGGCTAACAATAAGGACATAATAGGCCAAGGGCTAGTGAATATTGGACAAAATAATTGTCTGATATATAATAGACGATATAAGACATTATTTGTAAAGGTCACAAGGACAAACAAATAACGGCCAAGAGACAGTCTTTTATTTGGCCTATAAACTTAAACTCAAAGACAAATGATTACTAAGGACAAAAATGTAGCGGTAGTAAATTTTTCACCTGAACAGGCTTCTTTTATTGTGACCAAAAATCAGCGTCTAGCTTCGGCGGTGTATATGGTGACTAACTTAATGCCTGAGACTGAACCCCTAAAATGGAAATTGCGAGAGCTGTCCCTTGGCCTTTTGGCGGAAATAAATTTGTCTTTTAGTTCCGCTGTCTCACCAGTCAATTTTTTACCCGACAAGTCCTTTAAAATTTTAGGGGATATTTTGTCCTATATTTACGTTGCTTTGTCTGATTCAAATATTTCCCAAATGAATTTTATGATTCTGAAACAGGAATATGAATCTTTAAAAAATACTATTACTGCTGGCGCCACGACTGCAAATTTTTCTTCGTATTTGTTAGCCGGGGGAGAACCACCAGCTCCTACTACCTCTACTATTAGTTTGCCCACACCTGAAGTTTTTTATCAGCAAAGTAAAGTTGACCGACCTATGACAAGTTCTCCTACCCCTTTGTCTCGGCCAGTTGGGGGGCTACCAAAAGTAAATTTTGGTGCGGGTGATCTGGGGGATAAAGGTGGCCGTAAGGATAAAATAAAGGAATTTCTTAAAGGACGGGAGTGGACATCTATCAAGGACATTTCTCGCGCCATCCCCGGCTGTAGTGTGAAAACTATCCAGCGGGACTTGGTGGACCTAGTCAGTGCTGGCCTATTGTTAAAAACCGGTGAACGACGCTGGAGCCGTTATCGTCTTATTGCTTAAGCTGAAATAGCGGTTGCCTCTTAATCTCGTTGACTTTTTACCATTTGGCGGTATACTTTAAGGTGGTTTGAAATTGTAGTTTTAGGGCGTTTATCATGAGTTAGATCGAGGACCAATCTAGACTTATCCACAAAGGTTAAGTCCCAAGTTTGCAGACCGATGCTCAAAATACTATAATTCCATTAAGTACCTTGGTGGTACCCGCTTGTTCGTTGAAAATTAAATAGCGCTTTATATTTAAAACTACCGCCTATTTCTGCCCTGATTTGTTTATGGCTGACCGACCGAAACGCCGACTAAAATATTGTTATTAAACTCATTGGTTGACGTAAGTTGACCAGTGAGGTTAATAAAAAAATTGTTATCAATGATGCGAAGTCCTTTGACTCTTGTGAGTTTTAGGACTTATGCATTGATAAGTCCGTTAGTTAGAGACAGGTGGAGCACATGTCGATGTGTACTTTGCAAAATCTTTAACAGCGGGCAGAATTCAATTACAAGTTGAATTATAAGTAATATTTATTCGTTACAAAAAATTATGATAAAAGTTAAACAAGCTGTAGCGTTGGTAGCCGGTTTGGCTGCTGGTGTTATGGTGTTTGCCGCAGTGGCCGCTCCGGCTCCTGCTCAGGCAGACGCAACTCAAGACAAGATCGATGCTCTTATGCAAGAGATCGCTGCCTTGAAAGCTTCGATGGGTGGTTCAAGTACTGCGAGTGTTGTTTTCACTCGTGATCTTACTATTGGCTCCACTGGGGCTGATGTTACCGCTCTACAACAGTTTCTTATTGGCAAAGGTCATGTAATTCCAGCTGGGGCTACCGGTTACTTCGGGGCTCAGACTAAAGCTGCCCTTTCCGCTTACCAGGCTGCTAATGGTATTGTTCCAGCTGCTGGTTATTTTGGTCCGATCACTCGCGCCAAGGTTTCTGCTGGTACAACTACTGGTGGCGGTAATACTGATGACGGTGACGATGATAGCGATACCGATACTGACACTGGTGACCTCGAAGGTGGCGCCGGATCCGTTGACAGTTACAAACTTATGTCTGGTCTAACCAATGAAAAAGTTGGTGAAGATGCCGAAGACGTAGATGTCGCTGGTTTGGAAATTGAAGTTGATAATGGCTCTGACATTGAAATTACCGCTGTTCGCCTTGTTTTCAACGAAGGTACAGCTGGTAGCGACTTTGACAAGTATGCTTCTGAAGTAGCCATCATGCTTGATGGTAAAGAAGCGGCTCGTGTTGATGCCGATGAGTTCAACTCCGATAACAACTGGACCAAAACTGTTTCATTGGACAATGGGGCAATTATCCGTGGTGGCGACACTGAAAACTTGACAGTTGCCATTTCTGGTATTTCTAACCTTGACACCAATGATGCAGCTGATACTTGGACTGTAGACTTCACTCAAATTCGCTTCCGTGATGGAGCCGGTGATTCTACTTCTGAAGACCCAGCTACTGGAACTCGCACCTTCTCTTTCGAAAGTTTTGCTACCGCAACCAATGCGGAGTTGAGACTGGTGGAGAATGATGAAAATATCAATGATGCACATGTTATTGATGTGCATGCAACCGATGATACCAACGATGTTCCCCTTCTTTCTTTCACTATGGAAGCACGAGGAACTTCTGACTTGAAACTCAACAAATTGGCCGCTAGTACTACAGTTACTGGCGCATCCCATGTTGATGACATTCTTAAGGAAGTAACACTTTGGATTGATGGTGAAGAGATCACCTCTGGTACTTCAATTCAGGACTCTGATGGTGTCGAAGTTGGTACAACTGAAGGTTATCTTTTTGACGACCTAGATTACACCATTGATGCTGGTGACAAGGTAGAAGCCGAGATTCGTGGTTCCTTCAATTCCGTTGCTGATGCATTGGATGAAGGTGATACGGTTACGGTTACTATTGACGAAGATACAACCGACACCCCAGCTGCCTGGGATGTTGATGATGAAACTGGCGAGCGTCTAGGTGATGCTGACCTTATTGGTACAGCTACTGGTGGTGCTCACCCAATCTACGATAATGGTATTAAGGTTAAATTCTTGAGCCAGTCAACCTCACAGTCTGAGGGTTCAATCGCTGGTGACAAGGACGTTGCCTCTTTAGTGGTTAAGTTTAGTGTTGAAGCTCTAAATGGTAACAGCCAATATATCTACATCGACGGTGACACCGTGGCTACTGCTACTCCAAGTACAGATGCTGATGGTGATGCTTCGGCTGTAGGTTTCTCGTGGGCTACAACAACTGACTCCACAATTGGTACCACTACCGCTCAGATTACTGCAATCTTGGAATCCGATAATGGTACCCAAACTGGTGATACCACTACCTCGGGTGACAAGCGTTTCCGGATTACTGCTGGTAGCACCCCTCGGAACTTTACCTTCACGGTAACCGTTCCAGCTGAAGGTGTTAACGGTATTGTGGGTTCTAAGGTGACTGGTCTACGTTGGGGTACAACTGATGCCGATGCAATGGCTAATGTGTACACCTATGACCTAGGTAACTTTAAGACTAGCCTAGTGACTGGTGTAAGTATTCACTAATTATTAGCGCTTGTGATCTTGGCTAACTTTGGTTAGTTGAGATAGCTAACAAAAAACCCCGCGCCTATGGCGCGGGGTTTTTTGTGTGGGGGTTATCCACTTTTTACTCTGGTATTAACTGTCTCCTTTGTCTGCGTTAAATTATAATTTAGTAGAGATTTATTTATTAGCTTTGTAAATTTAAATTATTGAAAGTTATGCTATGATAAAAATCTTTACTAAAAGTTTTCTTTTTCTGTTTTTTGTTTTTTCTCTGGGTTTGTTGGTTGTACCCTCTGTCGAGGCAGCCACAACTGATTTCGTAGCCGATGGTGATATAACCGTGGCTAGTGTTGTTTATAATTCTCTGACAGCCGATCTTCTCATCCTAAATGGGTCTAAGGCTGAGATTTGGAATTTTGATAGTAGTAACTTTATTGTTACCAACCCTGATCCCAGTGCCCAATTTAAGGTTGGTTCTTCTGATGCCTCGGTCAAATCTATTAGGACTCGGCTAACAACTGGTGATGATGAAGTTTGTGCTAATAATACAACACCTGGTACAAGTTATGTGACAGTACCAACACAAGGTGCTTACTTTGTTTATCCTTCTTCTGATTCTTGTACCACTGCTTCCTCAGGGGGTACAGGTGGTGGGGGTGGAGGCGGGAATAAGAAGGCCAAGCCAGTTACGTCTGCTATCCCAGCTGTGCCTGGGGTGAGCTCGGCGGTACCAGCTTCACCGGCGCTGGCCAATGCTTCTGCTCAAGCTTCGTTTAATCGCGCCTTGACTGTAGGTAGCACTGGGGCCGATGTGAAAAGTTTGCAACAGTTTTTAAATAGTCATGGTTTTGCGGTGGCAAGCGTTGGGGCAGGTTCGCCCGGCCTAGAGACAACTCTCTTTGGTCCAGCCACTAAAGCCGCGGTGCTGAAGTTTCAATTAGCCAATGGGGTTGTCTTGTCTGCTAGTGATTTAGGGGCTGGTCGAATGGGCCCACTCACCATGGCCAAGATAAATGGTCTATTAAATGGTGGGGTACCAGTGTCAGTGGGCGCTACCTCAAGAGAAGAACAGGTCAAGTCCTTAATCGCTGAACTAGAGCTACTTAAGTCGCAGTGGCAGGCCTATCAAGCCAGTCATTAATTTAGCAAATTTATTATAAGTTATTAAGTAAAAAGTTATTATGGATCTAAAAACTATTTCTAAAAGTCTTACTTTATCCGCTTTGTCATTTTTCCTTGCCACTGGTGTTTTGTACGCTGCCTCGACCATTGGCGCCAATATGGTGACTACGGGCACTCTATCCGTAACGGGTGCCAGTACTCTGACTGGTGATGTGACCAGCTCCGGTACGATTACGGGTGCCGATATTACCTCGACTGATGACGTAACAGCTGGTGATGATTTGGTGGTTTCTGGTGGAACAGCAACTATTACCACTACAAATTCTGCGACCTCTACGGCCGTTGTCGGTTGTATTCAAACAACCGCTACCAGCACAGGACAGTATATTAAGCTAGTCCCTTTTGCTACTTCAACCGATGCTAACGGAAATGCGGTGGGAAGCAATAATGGCGGGAACACACCTTTTGGTGGTTATGTAATGTGGGCCTACGGTTCGTGCTAGTTGTTTCTTGTCCTAAGTGTTTATAAATCCTGAAAGTTGAAGCCCAAAAATACCCCGTAAGGGGTATTTTTGGGCTTGGAAACAATAATTCCTCTATTTACAGTTGCCTCAGACTTACACTTTAGGCTACAATTAAAACAATAATATGAAATACACTAAGGGTGAGCTGGACAATGAACTGCTGATTTTTATTGGCATTTTTCTAGTTTTAGGTTTAGCTTGGGTGACCATGTCTCCGGACACTGAAAAAGCCAAACAACAACCCCTGACTGGTATTTTCCAAAATATAAACCCGGGGTTGGTGGGGACAAATAGCAGCCCTTCTGGGAGTCAGTCAGCCAGTGCCCAAGGTAAAAAAGAAGAGACGACGATTACCCTGGCCGGGTGGACTTATACTAAATCGCCTTGGTATGGACAAGTGGAGCTTAGTGCCGGTAATGCCCGCTCACAGAGTAGGGCTAATATGGAATATGTAGTTTTAGGCTCTAATAACCAGAATAAAGACAATATAAACATTACTGGTTGGAAATTAGAAAATGGGCGAGGACGAAAGATTACTGAACCAGCCAAATCGAAGGCGGTGGTTTTGCCTTCGCAGTGGTCCACTATCCCTAGAGGGGCCGAACTTTTTTTACTAGATAAATCAGTTTTGGGCCCAGTTATTCTCTGGCCGGGGGATAAAGCGATAATTACTACTGGCTCACTAAAAACTGGCGGTGATCTGCCGGTGCGCGTGAGTTTTAAGACCAATTTGTGTACCGGCTATTTGGCTGACAATAAGCGCAATGAGTTTATTCCTACCCTGCGCCGTAATTGCCCGAAAATAAGTGTTGACCCAGAAGCGTCTAAGATGTCGGACGAGTGCTATAAATTTATCCGCAATTATCCCACTTGCCATACCCCAGACACCAAGCCTTATCGCAATTATCTTGGCGATTTGATAAAAAATCATATTGATAAAAATACCGCCGTGAGCAAGCTTTGTCGCGGGTGGATTATTAGTCGGGCCAGCTACAGTACTTGTGTGGCCAATAATTTGGCGGCCAAAGATTTTACTGGAGACGAATGGCGTATTTTCCTCAATCGCGATTGGGAATTGTGGGACAATGACCGCGAAGTAATTACTCTTTATGACACCAATGGCCTTTTGGTCGACCAAATTTCCTATTAAGCAGTAATAAATTTACTGGCATTAAATTTTATGAAAATTGCAGCTATATCACAATTTAAAAAATTTAAGGTTAAATTTTGGCCAAGTGGTTGGTTGGGGTCAACAGGGAAGGTGGTGATGTTCATTTTATTTTTTATTTTAGTGCCTAATATTGGGCTGGCGGCACCGGCGATGACAGAGTATAAATTAAATAGTGGCTCAAGTGATGTGCGTCTAAACCCAAGTCGGGGTGATACGGTGGCTATCTCTTTAACGGCAGATACGGCGGTCAAGTTTAATACCATTGCACTTTGTTTAACTACTGATGCCACCTGCTCGCGTACCACGGCGGCTAAATATTTTAGCCAAACCAACAGCTATAGTACGGCTGTCAGTAAAGTGTGGGATGGTAAAAAAAGTTCCGGGGAGGCTGTGGATGCGGGAGATTATAAGGTAAAAGTAACAATGGCCGTGGAGGGGGTAGCCGAAACCTCTTTTGTTGAGCTTAGTTTACCACTGATTATTGTTGACCCAAGTTATACTGGCGGGGCTGGTGACGATGGAACTGACGGGGAAGATGATGGTGGAAGCGATATTGGCAACGAAGCCGGCGGGAACCCGGCTGGGGGTAATTCTGACAGTAGCTCTGGTTCAAGTGCCTCAAGTTATTCGGCCCATAACAGCCCCACGGCGGCCAAAGTTAGTAAAGTTGCTAAAACCAGTGAGCTGTCGGCGGGCCGACCCAGGCTCGCGGTCGTAAATTCGCCAGTAACTTTTGAAGTGCCAGAATTAAGCAAATTTGCGGTGGCTAAATTAAAGTGGTCATTTGGGGATGGTGTTTCGGTCCGCGGTCGTAAAGCGGAACATATCTATCGCCAGCCGGGAGACTATGTGGTAGTTCTTAATGCTAAAAGCGACGAGGGAGAGGAAGTGGCGCGGACAACAGTTAAAGTAATACCGGCTACTTTTACTATTAACTGTGCGACTAGTAAAGAATTTAATATTACCAATAGTGGTGCTTATGAAATGAATCTGGGAGGCTGGCGTTTAAAACAAGAGCAAAATAATTTCACCATTGCTATTGATACGATTTTACTGCCGGGTAGCACTCTGATTTTTGATTCAACTCTACTAGGTTTTACTATTAATACTGAAAATTATATCGAGTTTGTCGCTCCCAATGGGGCAGTTGCTGGTGGCTGTCGTGGGGGCCAACCCTTGGTTAATAGTAATAAAGCAGATTTAGTCCCTAAAATAGAAATAGATTCAGAAACAGAAATTGTGGTGGAAAAACTGGCAACAACCAAGGAAACAATAGTGAAAGAGGTTGAAGAGGTTGAAGAACCAGCTGACTCTAAAATTATTGCTACTAAAAAAATAACTCAAACCGCTTCAGCCAGCCAAGCGGGTGAAGTGCTAGTCCTAAAGCGTCCGTCGGGCAATTTCTTTAGTCGAATCTTAAATTGGCCGTCAACTGTAAAGCGGGCGGTAGTTGATTTAATAAGATAAATTATTAATAAATGAAAAATTTTACTTCAGGATTTTGGAAAATGGTGGCGGGTTTCATTTTTATTATTGTCATGGGTTTGTTGGTAATGACCAGTGTATCCTGGTATGAGAACTACCGGGGTAGGGGGCCAACTGTAAATTTTGACATCATAAATACTTTCTGCTAAAGTAGTGCCTAACGCCGTAGACATTAGGCAAGGGGTAAGTAGCCCACTTAAGTCCTAATTAGGTCCCAACTTCAAACCCTGTTCTAAATGAGCAGGCGGGAGGTCGAACGTCCGGCGGCTAATAGCCGTTTTTATTTTACAATATGGCTTTATCACGAGAAAAAAAATCAATCATTCTCACTCAATTGAAGGGAGTGGCTAAAGAGGCCAAGTCTATTACTTTTGTTAATTTTCACGGTTTGACTGTGACCAAAGCCGATGAATTGCGCAAAAGTCTACGCCTGGTTGGGGTGGGTTATGCGGTGGCTAAAAAAACTTTGGTCCGTATGGCTTTAGGCGGAGTAAATATCGCAGGGGAGTTGCCAAACTTGCCTGGCGAAATTGCGGTGGCCTATTCCACGTCCGACCTGTTGGCCCCAGCCAAAGGGGTGTATGATTTCGGTAAAAAATATCCCAATACCGTGTCTATTGTTGGCGGGGTGTTTGAGGGTAAGTTTATGGACGAAGGGACAATGGTCGCGATTGCTAAAATTCCGGGGCGGGAGATTTTGCTTGGTCAATTGGCTAATATGCTAAATTGGCCGATTCAGGGTTTGGTTATAGCTTTAGACCAGATTGCACTGGCTAAAGAAAGTAAATAATCAGCTTAAAATTAAAAAATAAATTAAAAGAAATATGGACGAACAGAAAGATATCCAAACAGAAGAAGTGGCTACTAATCCAGTAGTCGAGGAAGCGCCGGTGGTTTCGGCTCCAGCCAAGGATGACGAGCCATTGGTCGTGCCTGCCAAGTTTAAGGACTTGATCGAACAGATTGACACTATGAGCGTACTAGAACTTCATGAATTGGTTAAGGTATTTGAAAAGAAGTTTGGGGTGTCGGCTCAAGCCACGGTTGTGGCCGGCGGGGCTGGATCGGAGGCTGGGGCGGTGGCAGAAAAGAGCTCATTTACAGTTGAGCTGACAGCAGCTGGTGATCAGAAAGTGCAAGTGATTAAAGCTATTAAAGAAGCTTTAGGGCTTGGTTTAAAAGAAGCTAAAGATTTGGTTGACGCGGCCCCATCTGTTTTAAAGGAGGGGGTTAAGAAAGAAGAAGCCGAAGCGATGAAAAAGGCCATTGAAACGGCTGGAGGAAAAGTTGAGCTTAAATAGGTTTGTGGTCAAAAAGATGCCGGTTTAAACACCCGGCCCGACGCAGTCGGGCCGGGTGTTTGTCTATCTGATTACTTGTGCTATATTTTGTCCAATACTAGCTAGAATCTAATGGGATGGAAATTTTAGAAAAACTGTTTGATAGTAAACACCGGGTTAAACTTTTACGTCTTTTTCTCTTTAATCCGGAAGTGGTTTTTGATCGAGTCGAAATTCTTAAACGGAGTAAGGTGCCAGCTTTGGCTATTCGACGGGAATTGGCGCTTTTAGTGGGGGTGGGATTGATAAAGCAAAAACGAGCCACGGTGGTGAGAAATGGTCGACGTAAGACAGTCCAAGGCTGGGAATTAGACCCGTCGTTTCCTTTGTCACAAAATTTACGAAGTCTACTAAATACTGATTTTTTACGCCGCAAAACCGATATTATTAAGCGCTTTAGGAATTGTGGGCGGGTTAAGCTGTTGGTGGTTTCGGGGGTGTTTTTAAATGAGGACGACCAACGGCTCGATATTCTTTTAGTGGGTGACCATTTAAAAAAAGTGATAATTGAAAAAAATGTGCGCTCAATTGAAGCCGAAGTTGGCCGTGAGCTCAATTATGCCATGCTTGAAACCGAAGATTTTCTTTATCGAGTTGGCACAAGTGATCGTTTTGTTCGTGATATTTTTGACTACCCGCACGAGCGCATGATCGACAAACTCACTTTTTAGTGTGAATTGGTCACCCCCGCCTGGGTTAATTTGGGGTTGACCAAACGGCTCGATTTTGTGGTATTATTTAGGTAGATTAGATTATAAATTAGCGGGTCGAATTTAGTGCTTAATCAATAAGTCAGTTTAAATCATATGTTGTTACAAAATTGGAGTGATGTTCTTGTCACTTCGTTTCAAGATTTATGGACGGATATTATCGCTTATGTACCTAATATCCTAGTGTCCATCGTAATTTTTATTGTTGGTTGGGTTTTTGCGACTTTGGTCAGCAAGTGGATTTCTAGTCTCGTTCGTTCACTTAAATTAGACACAGTTTTGCAAAGTTTGGGCGTGCAGGATTTGGTCAATCGGGCAGGCTATCGTTTAGATACAGGAGCTTTTATTGGCGCCTTGATCAAACTGTTTGTCATTGTCGTCTTTTTGATTGCGGCTTTAGATGTGCTTGGTCTCGATCAAATCAATGAATTTTTGAAAATTGTGGTGGCCTCGTATATTCCCAATGTTATTGCGGCAGCTATTATCCTACTAATTGCGGCGGTCATTGCTGATGTCTTGCGCAATATTGTAGTTGGTTCGGCCAAAGCCGCCGGGGTAATGTACGCGGATCTATTGGGTGGAATTACCAAGTGGGCGATTTGGATTTTTGCGATCCTCGCCGCTTTCAATCAGCTAAATATTGGCGCAGTCTTTGCTCAGACTCTATTTACTGGTTTGGTGGCCATGCTCGCGCTGGCGGGTGGTCTCGCCTTTGGTCTTGGTGGTCGGGAAGCAGCAGCCCGCTATTTGGAGAAACTAAGACTAGACATTTCAGACCGTAAATAAAGGGTTTTTCTGGTTTTTGGTTAATAGAAAAAAGGTGTCAGGTTATAACTTGACGCCTTTTTTCTTTAGTATATAATACCCCTTGTCAGATATGATAAATAAAGTAAACCCAAAAACCAGGCGGAAACCGTAGCTTGTATTTAGCTGGTGCTACTTTCTACCGCCTTCAGGCGGTTTATTTTTTCCAGACATGAGAGAACTTTGACAACAAAACCCTGCCACGATATCGACTTTTCCGTCTATAGGATAGATGGAAGGGGTCTTTTCAAATATCGGAGGCAGAATAGGTAGAAACATTGTGTTTTGAAAGTAATTAAAGAAAGTGGTTTTTAAATTTCCTAATAGGAAATTAAGAGCATATGGTGGATGCCTTGACACAAAATGGCGATGAAGGACGCGGCTTGGCGGCGATACGCTTCGGGGAGGTGCCTAGCAACCTTTGATCCGAAGATGTCCGAATGGGGAAACCCGATCGAGTAAAGCTCGATTACTTGCTTTTGCAAGAGCGAACCCGGGGAAGTGAAACATCTCAGTACCCGGAGGAATAGAAACTAAATGAACTTCCTAGTTTGGAGGCGCAAATTTCGAGCTTCCAAACTATGAGGTTCTAAGCATTCCCCTAGTAGCGGCGAGCGAACAGGGAGAAGCCCAAACCCATAAGTTTACTTGTGGGGGTTGTAAGGTACAAACGTAGATTTCTAGGGAAGTCAAAAAATATTTTGTTAGCCGAAACTGCTGGGAAGCAGTGCCACAGAAGGTAACGGCCCTGTAGGCGAAAACGAAATATCTTCCTTGTTTGTATTCTTGAGTACCTCGAGGAACGACAGCCTTGAGGGAATCCGCCGGAACTAACCGGCAAGGCTAAATACATTTTGTGATCGATAGTGAACTAGTACCGTGAGGGAAAGGTGAAAAGCAGCCCCATAAGGGCGTTGAAATAGACCTGAAACCATATGCTTACAAGGAGTGGGAGTCGCCACACCTATTTAGTGTCAGAAATCGAAGGTACTTAATATGATATAAAAATATCACGGAAAGTGCACTCTCTTCTGATGTTAAATAGGTGTGGCGATGACCGCGTGCCTATTGAAGAATGAGCCAACGAGTTTATGCGTACTGCGGGCTAAGCCCTTCTGGGGTGGAGCCGTAGGGAAACCAAGTGTGAATAGCGCGTTTGTAGTCCGCATAAGACCCGAAGCCAGGTGAGCTTGCCATGGGCAGGATGAACCCCACAGAAATGTGGGGGGAGGTCCGAACCGGTTAGCCGTGCAATACTATCGGATGACCTGTGGTAGGGAGTGAAAAGCTAATCGAACCTGGTAATAGCTGGTTCTCTCCGAAATATCTTTTGGGGTAGCGTCAGATGTTCCTTCTGGGGGTAGAGCACTGGAAGAGTCGAACAGGGAGAAATCTCGTCGATTCTATCAAACTCCGAATACCAGAAACTAAAGTCTGGCAGTTAGACTCCGGGCGCTAAGGTCCGGTGGTCAAAAGGGAAACAGCCCTGACCTCAATCTAAGGTCCCTAAATCTACACTAAGTGCACTTAAGGAGGTGAAATTTCTCCGACAATGAGGAGGTTGGCTTAGAAGCAGCCATCCTTTAAAGAAAGCGTAATAGCTCACTCATTCAGAGATCTTGCGCCGCAAATAATCGGGGCTAAGTGTGGTACCGAAGGTGAGGATGTCTTTTGTCTTCGGACAGAAGGCGTGGTAGGAGAGCGTTCCTCTCTGCAGTGAAGCGAGGTTGTGAAGCCTCGTGGAGCGTGAGGAAGTGAGAATGTTGGCACAAGTAACCGCAAGGCAGGTGAGAACCCTGCCCGCCGAAAGATCAAGGTTTCCTTGGCAATGGTAATCAGCCAAGGGTTAGTCGGGCCTAAGCCGATGGTGAAAACCGCAGGCGATGGACACACGGTTAATATTCCGTGACTTCTGTAATGTGCGATGGGGAGACGGAGGGCAGTATGTCGAGCGTATTATTGGATTTACGTTCGGGCCGTCAGGAAGTACTCTAGGCAAATCCGGAGTACATTATTCCAAGCGGAGCGAAAACGCGGTGGTCTCCACTGTGAATTTGACAAAGCGCGCTTCCAAGAAAAGCCTCTAAGCTTCAACATTATAGAAACCGTACCGCAAACCGACACAGGTGATCAGGTCGAGAAGACCAAGGCGAACGGGTGATTGCTCCTCAAGGAACTCGGCAAAAAAGCGGCCGTAAGTTTGCAATAAGGCCTGCCCTCGCAAGAGGGCCGCAGCTAAAGTATCCCTGGCGACTGTTTATCAAAAACACAGCTCCCTGCGAACTCGTAAGAGTATGTATAGGGGGTGACACCTGACCAATGCCCGAAGGTCAAATAAGGTGGGTGTGCGCAGTAATGCGTATGCTTGCTCTATAAGCCCGGGTGAATGTCGGCGATAACTATAATCGTCCTAAGGTTCCGTGTTTGATTTTAAAATCGAACACGGAACGGATTGGGGCGATGTATAGCGAGTGTGATAAACAGAAGACAAAATATACCAATCAAAAGCTACCTCAGCGCGTGGTAACGCGCGCATGATCCACATGGCACGAAGAGACTATACGCCATGCCCCCGCCCTGCCTTGCAGGGCGGGGTGAAGATATAGTCCTTATGTGAGGAATATAAGAGCGAAATTCCTTGTCTGGTAAGTTCAGACGTGCACGAATGGTGTAACGACTGGGGAACTGTCTCGAGGAGTAGCCCGGTGAAAATGCAATGGGGGTGAAGATGCCCTCTACCTGCAGCTAGACGAAAAGACCCCAGGAGCTTTACTGCAGCTTGATATTGAGCTTACGTTTTTACTGCGTAGCATAGGTGGGAGACTTTGAAGCGTCGCTTTCGGGTGGCGTGGAGTCAACAGTGAAATACCACTCTGTACGAATGTATGTTCTAACCACGGTGTAAACCATCGTGAGACAGTATCTGGTAGGTAGTTTTAGTGGGGCGCTATCCTCCTAAAAAGTAACGGAGGAGTCTATTAAGGTCCTCTAGGCGCGAATGGAAACCGTGCCGATAGTGTAATGGCATAAGAGGGCTTGACTGCAAGACGTACATGTCGAGCAGATGCGAAAGCAGAGCATAGTGAACCGACAGTCCGCCTTAGAAACGGCTGAAGATTAACGGATAAAAGCTACCCTGGGGATAACAGGCTGGTACCGCCCAAGCGTCCATAGCGACGGCGGTGTTCGGCACCTCGATGTCGGCTCATCTTATCCTGGGGCTGGAGAAGGTCCCAAGGGTATGGCTGTTCGCCATTTAAAAAGATACGCGAGCTGGGTTCAAACCGTCGAGCACCTTTGACGCAATTATTTATTGCGCTGAAGATGCTTCAACACCTTATTTAGTTTGTTCGAGAGAATAAAAAATATAAAAGGTGCTCGACAGTTTGAATCCCTTCGAGTTTTTCGTTTGTGAAATTAAGTATAGGAACCAACCATAATCACGGCGGCGTAATGTAGCAATATATTACGAGATGCTGACTTATATCGGTGAAATCCCAATCTAAATGGGACAACACCGAGGGAAGTTTGTGTACTGAATAGTGGAAAAGCAACGTTGTGCTCAGTCCTGGTACTCGCGAGGTAACTCGGAGTCGTAATCCAGGTTCATAGAGGCGTAAAAACGTTTCGTTGCTTTTTCACCCAGACTAATGAATTAAATTTCATTGGTCCCACTATTCAGTACACAAGTACCCGTAGAGACTGAACGTTAGCTATCCAGCTTTTTAAAAAGTACTGGATAAAGATACAGTCCGATGCACTTAGTAATAAGTGAAAACATGCGTGAGACAGGTTGGTCTCCTATCTGCTGCAGGCGTTGATACTTGAGAGGATTTGTCTCTAGTAAGAAATTGCTACTTGGTGAAGAAATTTGCCATGACAATTTGGCTAATAACGGTGAAGCCTTCATAAATATATCTGGCAACTGGATACTATATGGTCCTAGTCCGCCCAATAGTGTATAATGACTTGAGGACCAGATAATTTTTAAGGTAATACCGTGGGAAGTCGATCTAAAATTGATTTAGCGTATTGTGCAGGGTTTCTTGATGGCGATGGTAGCCTGATGCTTCAACTAAAGAAGCGCAAAGACGGCAAATTAAAATGTCGCTTTATGGCCACTATCTGTTTTTATCAAGATACTCGGCACGCCAAAACTCTAGAATGGATCAGAGATTTGTTTGGCATTGGCTATTTATCTAAAAGAAATGACGGCATGTCAGAGCTTAGGATAAATGGTTACCAGCAAGTTGGAGATATTCTAAAGTTATTGTTACCATATATAAAATTCAAAAAAATACAGGCCGAGGCTTTAGCTCAGGCTTGTGATATTTTGAGTAAGGGAACATTGGGAACGTTAAAAAATAAACAACTTAAGTTGCTCATTGATTTGGTACTGATTATCCAAAAGGAAAATTATGCGACCAAATCAAAGAAAACTAAAGACGATTTATATTCAATTTTAGGTTTGACCCCGTAACGACTTGTTCTGAGTTTCACTTTGGTGAGGCAAGATGAACGGACTTATACAACGGCGAATCATTTCTTTGAAAATGACGGCTTGTATGGGTAATATGCCAACCCTTCCTTCGTTTTTACAACGAAAAAGGTGAAGATATAGTCTGTGCTCCTAGAAATAGGGGAATAAACGACGAGAGGACCGAGATGAACTGACCTCTGGTCTACCTGCTGTCCCGCCCGGGGCATCGCAGGGTAGCTATGTCGGGAATGGATAACCGCTGAAAGCATCTAAGCGGGAAGCCAACCTCAAGATTAGGTATCGTTATGAGACCCGTGAGAGATGATCACGTTGATAGGCACTAGGTGTAAGCACCGCAAGGTGTTCAGCCGTGGTGTACTAATTCGTCCATTCCTATTAGGAAATTTGGAAATCACCCCAGTTGGAAAAAAGTTCCAACGGGGCAAGTGTTTTGATTATTCCAAAATACAATGTTGTTTATGTTTTTAGAATTGGTTTCTTTGTTTTGGCGGTTCGACGCGGTGGTCACACCTCTTACCATTCCGAACAGAGAAGTTAAGCACCGTAGTGGCGATGGTACTTGTAAAGGGAGAGTAGCTAGCCGCCAGAACAAAGAAACTAATTAAATCAAAACGCCAGTGTTGGCGTTTTTGTTTTGGAGGTTTTACGCTTGGTCCCGCCGTACCGGCGCTGTACACCTTTTGGCTATTTTATACACCAGATCCTTATCTCCAAAGGTCTTTTGAAGGGTGGGGTGCTATTTGTTATACTATATCTATTATGTCTTGGCGCCGCCGCCGACAATTTTCCCTGATTATGACCGTGGTTTTGTTTTTTGCCTTAGTCGGTGGTGTTTTTTATTATTTTAAAAAACCGAATCCTAGTTGTTTTGATAATAAAAAAAATCAAACTGAACTGGGGGTAGACTGTGGTGGTACTTGTGCCAAAGTCTGTCAGACAGAAACAGTGGCCCTAGCTGTCTTATGGACTAGAGTTTTTGAAATAACACCAGGCAATTATTCGGCTTTGGCTTATGTGGAAAATGCCAATCGCCAGTTTGGCTTGCCAAATTTTACCTATGAATTTATTTTAACCGATGCGGAAGGGGGTGAAATTACCCGCGCCACTGGCCAGACTTTTGCCAACCCTAAAGAACGTTTTATGGTTTTTTCGGCCAATATTAGTGCCCCAGCTGGTAAAGTCGCTCGCGCATTTGTCGAATTTCCCGCGAGTTTGGTTTGGCAAAGGTTAACTAAATCAGAGTTAAAACTAGAAGTAAAAAGAAAAGATTGGCAAATGGCCCCCACCCCCAATCTGACGGCCGAAGTCCTAAACGGTGAAGTTCGCGACCTGAGACAAATACCAGTTTATGTGGTTTTGTCTGACAAAAATGGCAATGCTATTTCCGCTAGTGCCACCTTTATTGATGAAATAAAAGGTCTGACGGCAACTAATATTTATTTTACCTGGCCACTACCTTTGGTGGAAAACCCAACCTTTTTTGATTTTTATGCTCATCCCAACTTGTTTGAATTGTCTGACTTATGATAAGCCGGTTAGCTGTTTTTAATAGATTAGCGCTCGATCCAGTCTTGGTCCTGTCTATTTTACCGCTCTTGTTTGCGGGCTTGGTCACAATGAATTCTTTTACCGCCGACCGTTATTATTTTGACCGCCAACTAATCTGGATTATTATTTCATTTATAGTTTTTTTTCTAGCCAGTCTGGTTGATTGGCGTTTTCTAAGACGGAGCGGGGTGGTGGCGGTTATCTATGGGGGCGGGTTACTCATGCTTTTGGTGGTGGCACTAGTTGGGCAAGTGACGCGTGATGTGCAAAGCTGGTTGACTTTAGGTGGGGTGTCGATTCAGCCAGCCGAATTCATGAAATTGATTATGATAATTATTTTAGCTAAATATTTTTCTCGTCGTCATATTGAAATTGCTAATATTCGTCATATTATTTTATCTGGTGCTTATACTTTTGTCCCGTTTGCTTTAGTGGCCTTGCAACCCGATTTTGGTTCGGCCTTGATAATATTTTCGATTTGGTTGGGGATGACGATGGTTTCGGGGATTTCGCTCAAACACCTAGCCTTAGTATTTTTGGTCGGTAGCCTCGCTTTTGGGGCTTTATGGGGCTTAGTTTTTGCTGATTATCAAAAAGAACGGATCAAGACTTTTATTCATCCTTTGGCCGATATCCAAGGGTCTGGCTATAATGCTTTTCAGTCGATGGTCGCCGTTGGCTCGGGTCAAATCTGGGGCAAGGGGGTAGGCTACGGCACGCAATCACGACTCCAATTTTTACCCGAGCACCAAACCGACTTCATCTTTGCCGCCTTTGCCGAGGAATGGGGCTATATTGGCGTGCTGTTATTTTTTCTCCTTTTTGGTCTTATTATTTGGCGCATCATTATAAATGCGTCGCTGGGGGCCACTAATTTTGAAATGCTTTTTGGATTAGGGTTGGCCATATTTTTAATGGCCCATTTTGTTATTCATGTGGGCATGAATATAGGTATTTTGCCCATTACCGGTCTGCCTGTCTCTTTTCTTTCCTATGGCGGGTCACATATGCTGACCGTTTTTCTGGGGCTAGGTATTCTGATGGGTATGCGTCGCTATTCCCACGCTTATCACCGCGACGATGTCTACAATGAATTTATCGGGCCACGGTAGAATGACACATTTTCATTAATCTGCTAATCTGTGACTATTAGACTTTCTAATTTTTTATGATGAAATACAATCAAGGTTTTCTGACAATGGGTTTAGTCATTGGTGTAATTATTGTTCTTGGCTTAGTTGGAGCAGTTGGAGTTGGATATATGGAATATAATAAAGAGTATACGTCCGTAAAGATAGACTTAGCGGATATACCAAAAAAAGGAGATTTAACCACTATTCCAAAAACTGTCGAAAAGGAAGGCATAGCAACGGAAAAATCTGTAGTGAAGGTAGAAACTAAAGTAGCAAACCCTGTCCCTCTTAAAGTTTTAACAAAAAAATATACCCATCCGTTTGGAATTTACAGTTTCAGTTATCCGGCCAGCTGGGAATTGGCTGAAGAAAATTCATATGTATCATCGCAGTGGAAAGACAATTTAAAACCTGGATTTGTATTCCAAGTAAGTTATATGTCTCTATCCGATTATTTCCAATTTACGACAGATGCCAAACCAACCGCAAACCTTCTAGGTCGAAGAACCTGGATAGCCACGACTATTATGTCTGAAACACCTTCTTATGTAGTTGATTCGGGGATCCCATTGTCATTATCTTCTGGTAAAACTGATACTCTGGCCATTGTCTTTACTGCTTCGAGTTATGATGATACCGTATGGCAAGTTATAAAAAGTACAGTAATTGGTAGCTCTATAAACCAAACAGCTTTTGCTACTAGTGTGGCTAAAGATTGGAAAGAGGCAGAAAACGTTGCGGATAGTGTCGAAGTAATTTCAAAATTAGGCTCATTGGCTTATGCTATCGAATTGTATTTTGATGATCGCAATAAAAGCTATAAGGGGGCTTGTTTGACTGATGACAGAAGGACTAGTGTCCCAAGCTCTAGAGAGTCGATCCTAGAATCAATAAGCCCAGATAATTATAAATGTATAGACAGCCAAGATTCTTACGCAGTGTCTGTGCTTTTAAAGTCAGGCCGATATTATTGTATTGATAGTACGGGTTATAAGGAATATGTTTCGGGTTTAAATACTGGCACGTCGTGTAAAAAATAATTTTTCCAGGCTTAATTTTTACAGAGGTTAAATTTGTGATTAGTTCAAGTATATGGACGATTTTCGACTCCTAATAGATGATTTTTTGGAAAAGTGTGTGACTCAAGAGTCTTGGTATAAAAATATCCAAGATTATTTGAAGGCAATTATTCTTTATGGGTCTGTGGCCAAGGGTACCAATTGGCCCGATTCTGATATTGATTTTTTATTTATTTTACCTTTGGCGGTGGAGGAAAAATATACCACCGGTGAGTATTTTTTGAACTACGATAATCAAGAATTTAATATTGTCATGAGGTCAATGGAAAAGCTAAGACAATTAGCTACTGGTCCACACGACTCTTTTCAGGCCGAAATTTTTAGAGACAGTAAGATTCTTTGGCAAAAAGATCAGGAAGTTAAAGACTTAATAACCAAAATAAAAGAGAAGTAATCTTAATAAAGTGAGATAGTTTGTCCGACCATTTGTTCAAAGGAAAAATCAGTGGCCACATGATCGTGTAGTTTAGTGCCAAGGGCTAGGCGGATATCTTGATTGCTCACCAGACCATCAATATATTCGGCGAGTTTTTGGGGGTCACCAGCGGGGGAAAGAGGGTTACCAGTATCAGCTAAAATATCTCTAATACCGGGGATGTTGGAGCCGATAGTAGGTAGGCTGGCTAGACCAGCTTCTAGGATAGTATAGGGGTGGCCTTCTTTCGCTGATGGTAAGACAAAAAAATCAAAGGCCTGTAAATATTTTGCCGCGTTGGCAATAAAACCCGCTAAAAATATCCGTTCGGCCAATCTTTTCTCTCCAATCATATATTTTAGTTTTTCTTTAGTGTTGCCTTCACCAATAATAATATATTTAAAATTGCTAGTGGTTTTACTGATGGCGTTAATTAAAGTAGCAAGCCCTTTGTTGGGATGAAGTTCGGCCACCGTAACGCCAATAATATTAGTTGGTTCTAATTTGGTTTGGCAAATGTGGGCCAGTTGTAAGCGGGCCTCTTCTTTGGTTATAAAATTGGGTGCTTTTAGGCCATTGTAAATTAAATGCATTTTCCTTTTTTGCCCCCACATCGTTTGGCCTTGGGTCAAATCTTGGCGATTGATAACTATTACTTGATGACAGAACAAACAGGTGAGCCAAGAGAAAAAGTAAATCATTTTTTTAGTCAGCCAATTTCTATGTTCATTAAATGGCCAGCCGTGGACAGTGTAAATTATTTTAGGAATACCGATCAGTCGGCCCCAAAACGCCCCAATACCAGACACCTTAGAACTATTTAAGTGAAGAATGTCCGGCTTCTCTTGATGTAGTATTTTTAGAATTTCCAGAAAACCAAAAATTTCCGAGAAGAGATAAATATCTCGGGTTAGATTTTTTAAGAAAATAGTCCGGATGTTCGCTTGCTCTAACAGAGTACATAGATAACCAGCCTCAGCTTTTTTTTCGCCCGTACCCCCGAGGGCCACCACGACTTCAAATTGGTCGGCCGGCAGGGCCGTAACCAGATCATAGACATATTTTTGGGCCCCACCGTAATTAGATTTGGTGATAAGATATAAAATTTTCCTTTTTGGGGTCATATTTTATCTATATTTTCTAATAGGGTGAACTATAGCATAAATCCCGATTTTGTTGTATTATCACGGTCAATGAAGATAAAAAGTGCCACTCAGCCGTTTTTCCTTTTAGTCGGGGATATTGTAGTTTTTTTGTTTTCGCTTTGGGCGACCCTGCTTATTCGTTATGCTCAGTTGCCTTCACTGGGTATTTTTATGGCCCATTTGGTGCCATTTTCTCTTATTTTTGCGATTTGGGTAGTGGTTTATTTTATTTATGATTTTTATGGCAATCAAACAACTATTTTACAAAAGAAATTATCCAGCCTCCTCGTTTCAGCTCATATTATAAATAGTGTAATTGCGCTGGCCTTTTTCTATTTTATTCCTTACTTTGCTATTACTCCCAAAACTACCCTCTTTCTATTTCTTATTGTTTCTTTCATTCTCTTGGAGTGGTGGCGGCGCCGGCTAGTTTTCTTAGTTACCCGTCAAGCGGAGGAAACAGTTATTTTTGCCACTAGTGGCTCGGAAGCTGATCAACTAATTCATGAATTTGAAACCAATCCTCTTTACCAAATTAAGGTTATTAAGCAAGTAGCCATCGGTACCGGCAGTTTTGGGGTAAAACCGATTGTGGTCATAAATACCCATGATGCCAATACGGCCTCCTTTGTTGATTTTTATCACATGTTGTTTGCTGGTGCCCGGTTTGTTACTCTTGATTCTTTATATGAGACAGTTTTTGGACGCGAACCAATTGAAAGTATTTCCGAACGTTGGTTTCTAGAATCAATTTCCACTCAAGCCAAACCACTCTTTGAGCTTGGTAAACGTCTGATGGACTTAGTCATCGGTTTGGTGGTGGGTCTTATTTCCCTTAGCCTCTATCCTTTTATTATGCTGGCGATCAAGCTCGATGATGGCGGGGAGATTTTTATTTATCCCGAGCGGATTGGTGAACACAATAAACCAATTCGTCTTTATAAATTTCGGACAATGACTTTGGGTAATGATGGTGGCCATTGGGACACTGTTGCCAATAAAGTTACCCGGGTGGGCGCTTTTTTACGCCGTACTCGCCTCGACGAGCTACCCCAGCTGTGGAATGTGATTCGGGGTGATTTGTCTTTGGTTGGGCCCCGACCAGAATTTGGACCGGCGGTCGAACGCTATGCTGAAGACATTAAATTTTACAATGTTCGTCACCTCGTTAAACCGGGGCTGTCTGGGTGGGCGCAGATTTATGGTGACCACCCGCACCATGGCGTTGATTTGGTTGAAACAAAAAATAAATTGTCCTATGATTTGTATTATATCAAGCATCGTAGTATCTTATTGGATATAAAAATTGCGCTGAAAACGATCCGGATATTATTATCGCGCAGTGGGGTGTAAATTGTAATTTATATGGAAAAAATCATCGTCACCGGCGGGGCGGGCTTTATTGGTTCACATCTGGTCGATGCCTTAGTCGAGCATGGTTTTGCCGTGCATGTGATTGATAATTTAGTTGGTGGCCAAAAAGAGCGAGTCAATACCAATGCGATTTTGCATGAGGTGGATATTAGAGATTTAGCCACCCTGGCCCCAATTTTTGCGGGCGCTAGTTATGTTTTTCACCTCGCCGCCTTACCGCGAGTTCAGTATTCGATTCAATATCCAGTGGAGACCAATGAGACCAATGTCACAGGCACTTTAAATGTTTTGCTCGCCGCCAAAGAGGCCGGTGTAAAAAAGGTAATTTACTCCGCTTCCAGCTCGGCCTATGGCGACCAGCCGGTGATGCCTCTAGTGGAAACAATGCCGGCTAATCCAAAAAGCCCGTACGGTCTGCAAAAATATATTGGGGAGATGTATTGCCAGGTCTTTAACACTGTTTATAGTTTGCCGACCGTTTGTCTGCGCTATTTTAATGTCTACGGCGAACGTTACAATGGTGAAGGCGCTTACGCTTTAGTGATTGGTAAGTTTTTAGAGCAAAGAAAAACCGGTGAGCCACTGACTATTACCGGTGACGGCACTCAATCACGCGATTTTACTCATGTGCGTGATGTAGTGCGGGCTAATCTACTAGCGATGACGACCGACGCGGCCACTGGTGGCGAAGTCTTTAATATTGGAGCGGGACACAATGTGTCAGTCAATACCATCGCTGATCTGGTCGGTGGGGAGCGGATCTATATTGAAGCTCGGTTGGAACCCAAAGATACGAGGGCTGACAATACCAAAGCCCGCCTGATTTTAGGTTGGGTGCCTCAAGTAAAAATTGAAGATGGGATTGCGGAACTGAAAGCGCAAGCCGGTCTCTAGATATTTTTTAGCTAATTTTGTTTATTATGATTGTTAAGGGTCAGGTTCTGGCTGAAAATTTATTAGCTGAGATAAAACTTAAGGCCGAAAAAATTTCTGGCTTAACTTTGGTGGTGATTGCGGTCGGCACTAATCCGTTGTCGGAGCGGTACATTAAAATCAAGACGGCCCTTGCCCAAAAAATAGGGATTGAAATAAAATTTTTTGAGTTTGAAGAATCAATCACTGAGAGCGAGTTAATAAATGAAATAATTAAATTAAACGACGATAAATCTGTAACGGGTATTGTTGTTCAATTACCTCTGCCTGGTCAACTAAATACCGCTCAAGTTTTAGCGACCATTGACCCCAATAAAGATCCTGATGCTTTATCCTCCGCGCCTGTGGTGGTCGCCCCGGTGGCGCTCGCGGTAGCCGAAATTTTTCGCGCTCATAATATAAATGTGAGCGGTAAAAACGCGGTAGTTGTCGGCCGTGGTCGGCTAGTCGGTCAACCCGTCGCGCTCTATCTTGTATCGGTGGGGGCGGAAGTTAAACAATTTGATTTGGCTAATAAAAATGATCTGGCAGTGGCGCTCGCCCAGGCAGATATTGTTGTTTCCGGGGCAGGGGTGCCTGGGCTCATAAAACCCCAGATGTTAAAAGTTGGAGTAGTGCTCATCGATGCCGCCACCAGTGAATCAAATGGTAAATTGGCGGGGGATGCGGACCCCGAGTGTGCCGACCGCTGCTCGCTTTTCACCCCAGTCCCCGGTGGGGTGGGACCACTGACAGTGATTTGTTTGTTTAAAAATGTTATTGCGCTTGGGTCTAAGCAGAGGGTCTAAGCTTGATTTTTAGCCTATTTTAGCAGTATACTAGCCGAGATGAATAATTACCGCCTTAGTGCCTTGGCACTCCTCCTTGTTTCCATATTTTTAGGCTATTTTGTTTATGCGTCCGAAACACCCGGGAAATTTATTTGGGACCGACCATTTCGGCTCGGATTAGATTTGTCGGGAGGTACCCATCTTGTTTACAAGGCAGATATTTCCGGTATCCCATTTGGTGAAGTCGGGGAGGCGATGTCGGCACTGAAAGAAGTGATTGAAAAAAGAATAAATGTTTTTGGGGTGTCGGAACCGATTATCCAGGTTGAGCAATCGGGTTTGGGCGACAAGGCCAATCATAAACTAATTGTCGAATTGCCAGGAGTCACCGACATTGAACAGGCGCTGGCGATGATTAGTAAAACTCCTGTGCTTGAATTTAAGGTTGAATCAGTGGCGGGCGCTCCGCTAAATTTGAGTTTGTCTCCCGCGGATATACAGGCTGGTAAGATTCCGACTATTTCGGCTGAAGCTTTGGCAGGCGCTCGTTATAGTGACTCGGGTTTAACGGGGAAGTATTTAAAACGGGCGCAAGTTATATTTCCCCAGGGGCAGGGTGGCGGGGCGGCTTTAGGTCCAGTGGTTTTAGTTGAATTTGATAAAAAAGGCACAGAATTGTTTGCCAAGATCACTAAAGAAAATGTTGGTAAAACGGTGGGTATTTTTCTTGATGGTGAGCTTATCTCGGCGCCAGTGGTGCAAGAAGAAATTAGCGGGGGTGGGGCACAAATCACTGGTAATTTTACCGTCGAAGAGGCCAAGGAGTTGGTGCGTAATCTAAATCTGGGGGCTTTGCCGGTTCCCATTCAACTAGACTCTACCCAAACCATTGGGCCCACCTTAGGCGCCGATGTCTTAAAGGCGGGTGTCCAAGCCGGTGTTATTGGTTTTATTTTACTGGCCCTGTTTATGATCGGGTGGTACCGCTTGCCCGGTGTGGTAGCCGTAGTGGCACTTACTATGTATGTGGTGATTATTTTAGCTATTTTTAAATTATTGCCGGTGACCATTACCGCCGCGGGTATTGCTGGGCTAATTCTCTCGATTGGTATTGCGGTCGATGCCAACGTTCTTATTTTTGAACGTCTAAAAGAAGAAATGGCGCGGGGGCACTCGATTCATGAAGCGACCAAAGAGGGGTTTGCCCGGGCTTGGCTATCGATCCGCGATTCTAACTTGTCGGGGATAATCTCGGCCACCATTTTGTTTTGGCTGGGCACGAGTATGATTAAAGGTTTTGCCCTGACTTTGATTATTGGTATTTTAGTTAGTATGTTTAGCGCGATTACGGTGACTCGTACTTTTCTGTTTGCGTTGGGCGTTAAACACAAAAACAAAGTTTCCACTTTCTTATTCAGTAATGGTTTGCATAAATAATATGTTTGTCATCAAATATCGCAAAATCTTTTACGGGCTAGCGGCGGTGATGGTCGGTTTCTCACTGTGGGCTATATTTAATTTTGGTCTAAATCTTGGTATTGATTTTAAAGGCGGTAGTATTTTGGAAATTACTTACACGGGGGAGCGGCCAGATATTGACCTCATCAAAAGTGAATTAGCCAAGACCTCTTTTAGCGGTGCCCAAGTTCAGCCGGCCAGTAGCCAGAGTTTAATCGTTCGCCTGGCTCAAATCACTGAACAGCAAAAAATAGCGCTAACCAAAATTCTTGAATTTGGGGGTAAGTCAGCGCTAAAAGTGGATCGTTTTAGTTCGATTGGGCCGACTATTAGTGGCGAGCTGGCCAAGCGTAGTTTGCTAGCGATTACGCTCGTCGTTATTTTAATTGTGATTTTTATTGCCTTTGTTTTTCGTCATGTCTCCGAGCCAGTAAGCTCGTGGAAATATGGCCTGATTGCTCTAATTGCCCTCCTCCACGATATTATTATTCCGACCGGTATTTTTGCCGCTCTTGGCCACTACCGGGGGGTGGAAATAGATGCCCTGTATTTGACAGCCATTCTCACTATTTTAGGTATTTCGATTCATGACACGATTGTGGTTTTTGACCGGATTCGGGAAAATCTTAAGAACAAAGTTAGTCCCCATTTTGACCAAACAGTGGGCTTAAGTTTGAGTCAGACTTTTGCTCGTTCGATCAATACCTCGCTGACGGTGGTTATAGTGCTTCTGGCTGTCTATTTCTTTGGTGGTTCGACGACCAAAAACTTTGCCCTCGCTCTCACTATCGGGATGGCTGTGGGTACCTATTCCTCGATCTTTATCGCTTCACCCCTTTTGGTGACCTGGAACAATTGGTCACAGAAGCGAAAATAAACTGAGTAGTCCCCCTAAAAAAGCCCTGTTTTGGGGCTTTTTTAGGGGGACTACTGTCACCTTCATCTAGAGTTGACACCCCTTTTTATTCCTATATAATAGCCCTTGTAACCTACTTTAGAGGTAGGTTCGTGTTTTCTTTCGCCCTTTGACAATTGAATTGAAGATCCAAATACGCAAGAAAAGTTTCTGTTATTTTTTCCAGTGTTCCGTTTATTCTGTTAGGGGTTTTAAACCGCTAACAGGGATGATTTTGTTGGAGTTAAAATCTGACGAGATTCATTCTTTTTTAAGAGTTTGATCTTGGCTCAGGATGAACGCTGGCGACGTGGATAAGGCATGCAAGTCGAATGCCACACCTCTTAGCTTTTGTGCTTAGTGTATAATAATTTTTATGCATTATGTCTACATATTAAAAAGCAAGAGGAATGGACGATTATATACAGGTTATAGTGCAGATTTAAAACAGCGGGTTAAAGACCATAACGCTGGCAAGTCTCCCTATACCAAAAATAATCGTCCTTACTCTCTTGTTTATTACGAAGCCTATTTTTCTAAGGTTGAAGCACAAAAGCGTGAGCAAAGTTTAAAACTTCGCTCTAATGCTTACGCTCAACTACGTAGAAGGATTAAGGTCTCAATAAACGAAAGTTAAGAGGTGTGGCATGGCAAACGAGGTAGTAACACGTAGGAACGCACCCGGAAGTTGTGCATAACCGGCCGAAAGGTCGGATAATTCACAATGGTCTCGTAAGAGTAAAGATTTATCGCTTCCGGAGCGGCCTGCGGGATATCAGCTAGTTGGTAGGGTAATGGCCTACCAAGGCTATGACGTCTAGGGGAGGTGAGAGCCTGACCCCCACCGATGGTACTGAGACACGGACCATACACCTACGGGTGGCCGCAGTCGAGAATCTTCCACAATGGACGAAAGTCTGATGGAGCGACGTCGCGTGATAGATGAAGCACTTAGGTGCGTAAATATCTTTTATGAGGGAAGAAACTATTTAATTAGTGTGACGGTACCTCATGAATAAGGGGTTGCTAAACTCGTGCCAGCAGCAGCGGTAATACGAGTACCCCAAGCGTTATCCGGAATTATTGGGCGTAAAGGGTGTGTAGGCGGTCTAGTTAGTCTTTTGTTAAAACCCTGGGCTTAACCCAGGAGCTGCGAAAGAAACGGCTAGACTAAGAGAGTGTGAGAGGCCAGTGGAACTCATGGTGTAGGGGTGAAATCCGTTGATATCATGGGGAACACCAAAAGCGAAGGCAGCTGGCTGGCACATATCTGACGCTGAGACACGAAAGCGTGGGTAGCGAACGGGATTAGATACCCCGGTAGTCCACGCCCTAAACGATGTTCTCTCGCTTTTCGGAGTATCGACCCTCTGAGAGGCCAAGCTAACGCGTTAAGAGAACCGCCTGGGAAGTACGGCCGCAAGGCTAAAACTCAAAAGAATAGACGGGGACTTGCACAAGCGGTGGATCATGTGGTTTAATTCGAAGCTAAACGAAGAACCTCACCAGGGTTTGCACCCAAACGACGTACCGAGGAAACTTGGTATTCCTTCACAAGAGGCGGTTGGGCAGGTGATGCATGGCTGTCGTCAGTTCGTGGCTTGAGTTGTTCCCTTAAGTGGGGAAACGAACGCAACCCTCGTCGTCTGTTACAAGTGTCAGGCGAGACTACTTATCTTTGATAAGAGGAAGCGAGGATGACGCCAAGTCAGCATGTCCCTTTGACATCCTGGGCTACACACATGATACAATGGCCGTTACAACGGGTTGCGACACCGAGAGGTTGAGCTAATCCTTTAAAGACGGCCCCAGTTCGGATTGAGGTCTGCAACTCGACCTCATGAAGTTGGAATCGCTAGTAATCGCGGGTCAGCTATACCGCGGTGAATACGTTCTCAAGTCTTGTACTCAAAATTAAATGCGCCGGGCAGTAGTATTTGCGAGAGGGTTAAAATCCCTCTTGCGCGCAAGCGTTATAGCCGAAAGACAGGTCCTCTGGAGTGATCCGTGGACTGAAGGGTCTGATGTGGCAAAAAGCAGCCCTATAAAATGGCTGTAGCCGATCTCTGCGGTGAGTCAGAGAGAAGGTTACATATAAAAAGCCAAGGGATGCTCGGAAACGTGAATACTATAACCCCGGGAGATCTCGTGATAAAATGAGATGATGATGGTCACGAGAAGTCAGCTGCGCCGTAGTACTTTTTCCTCCTTGGAGGAAAAAGGAAGGGCAAAACCAGTATTAAAACCAGATTATATTGTGGGTCTAACAGATGGGGAAGGATGTTTCTATGTTCAAATTAGAACATCTGATCGTTACCGTCTCGGAGCAACTGTCCATTTGCATTTTCATATTAAAATGCAGGCGGATGATAAAGAATTACTCGATAAGGTAATGAATACATTAAAATGTGGTAATGTTTATTTCCAACCGGAAAATAGACAGACTCATCGACAATGTTATCGCTATTCTGTTAGTTCACACGAAGAGATTTTACAGATTATCGTTCCTTTTTTCAAGGAACACGATTTGCAAAGTCCATCTAAAATTAAAAATTTCGGATTATTTTGTCAGATTGCAGAATTAGTAGAGCATAAAGCTCATCTAACTACTGTCGGTCTGTCAGAAATTCGGAAAATTAAATCACAGATGAATAAAGTTGGTACTGGGCTCGCGTAGTGCGGGAAATCCGCTCGCTACGTGGGGACGCGAAGTTGTCTCAACTATCGCAATCCGCCCGTCAAGCCAGGGGAGCCGGGAATACCCGAAGTCTCACTTCGGTGGGCCTAAGGTAAGCTCGGTGACAAGGGTTAAGTCGTAACAAGGCACGGCTAGCGGAAGCTGGTCGTGGAACTATTCCATTTGGAACGCTAAGTTTTAAACTTAGCTTACGAGGTTGATCACTGTTTTTAATCGAACAGTTGGAGTGATGGTCCTATGACTCAGAACATGGACTGATGACCCGAGGCATCTAACCTCGGGTAAACGGAACACCAGAAAAGATAGGAGGAACCGTATTTAAATCTTCAATTCAATTTCAATCCACCAAAAAACGGCCTATTTAGGCCGTTTTTTGGTGGATTGGCGGAATGCTAATAATTCAAGTGCTGCTCGGTTGACTTTTTCTAATATATAGTGTATTATTATAAGTAGGTGCAGTGATCACTTTTGGCCCTGTTGGCAAGAAGTGTTGAACATACAGGTCCCCAAAGTTTGGAGGTCCAGCTATGTTGAAAGATTTTTTCAAGGGTCTGGCCAGTCTTCTGCTGGTCATCGTATTTTTTTGGGGAGGGATTTGGCTGTCTTTAGACAGTATCCTTCCTCCCGTCGAGGTGACTCGGTCGTGGCCAAACCATCAGGTCATTCGGGTGCGGGTGGTGGAGGGTGACTGTTGGGTTACAAAGCCAGCGGTCTGGCTTCAGACCTACGATGGCCCCATTACTTATCTGTGGGGACCGTCGGTGGAGCAGCTGGCGGAGATGAAATAGGAGATTGGTTTTGGTGGGCTTGGGTGATTTTTATATCGCCCAAGCCCTTTCTTTTTTCAATTTTTCTGGTATATTTTGACAGTAAATATGCGCGCATAGCTCAGTTGGCCCGCCCGCAACGCCTGAGCTTGCGATGGCGGGCGGGTGGAGCATTTTTACCCCGCAGTCAGCTTCGCTGTACTGCTGGGGCGACTGACCCCAGTATCAAAATTACCCCTGTTCCTTGTATAATGTATTTATAAATAGTGCGTTGCGTGCGCGCATAGCTCAGTTGGTAGAGCATTCGACTGATACTCGAAAGGTCCTTGGTTCGACCCCAAGTGCGCGCACGCAGAGCAGTATTTAATGTTTCGTGTCAGGGGTAATTTGATACGGGGCAAGTACTAGAAAAATCCCTGGTTCGAATCCAGAATCGTACACAACAATACTCGTGTTGAATATATATAAACTATTATGATGTCGGAAGCAGAAAAAGAAGAATATAAAGTACAAAAAGAGATACTTTTTACTGTTGTACGAGGGCGGTTTGAAATATTACCTATAATCAGTGCATTGTCTGGAGCGTTACTTGTGGTAGCAACATTTAATCCCAAGTTAATTCCAGTTACTATTGTCGTAAAAGTTATCTTGGCTGTTCTTCTTTTCATTATTCCACTTTCTTTGTTTGGATATCTCTGGGAACTTAAAATAGCCGAAGATAAAGCAATGGAGTGGTTTGAACAATTTGGAGGAGTTAATAATAAAAGGAGTCACATTGAAACCATTTTGGCATATTTTCCTTGGATTATGTTTTGTGTGATTTCGGTGGCAATAATATTAATAGTAATCATTATATTTGTTCCAGTAGATATGTTCTCACAAAAATTATGGACAAAAATACTCTAACTTCTGAAGAGCAAGAACAATTGAATGATTATTTCACTCAGGTGCAAGCTGGAGAAATGGCTCAAATTAAAGATTTGATAGAAAATTGTAATAGTGCTTATCAATTCGCAAAGACACATAGTACATATATTAAAGATTGGGAGAAAACAAAACAGCAATCAGAAACCAAGATTAAAAATGGAATTTTACCTCCAGGAGTGAGTAATAACTTATATAGAGCAATTATAGATACAACAGATGAAGTTATTCAACAAAAGTTAGAGAGAGTGAGGGATGCTTTCCAAGTGAAATTTGGAGAATCAATTTACAATTATCTTGGTCCTGACGGAAAAACAAAAAAGTTTTTTGGAATTTTTGGATAAAGTTATGTCTCACAATGAAATTAATAGTCTGCTCGTGGTTTTCAAAAGTTGATTATAATCTAAATCGAGTTTAATTTTACACAGGATGAATTGGCAAGAATATCTCAAAGGAAAAAAGGTCACCATTATAGGTCTCGGTCTAAACGGTGGCGCTCTTAACGACGCCAAATTTTTGTCTAAACACGGGGCCATTTTGACGATTACCGATATCAAAACGGCGGAAGAATTGAAACCATCTATCGATGCTTTGGCGGGGTATGAAAATATTACTTATGTTCTCGGTGAGCACCGACTGGGAGATTTCCAGACCGCTGACTTTATCCTCCAGCCGGGCAATGTGCCGCTAGACTCTGTTTATTTAGCTGAGGCGAGAAAAAATAATATTCCAATACATGTTGGTGAATCTCTGTTTGTTCACTTGGCACCAGAAGTCTTGCTTGTTGGTGTTACCGGTACACGAGGTAAATCAACAGTGACGCATCTTTTGTATGAGATTTTGAAGAAAGGCCTAAACCTCGCCGAAGGCGAGGTCGGCCAAAACAGCCAAGGAAGAAGGCTGTTTTTAGGTGGTAATGTGCGTAATGTTTCGACCTTGGCCCTACTGGAAGAAATAAAAGCGGGGGACACTGTGGTAATGGAGCTAGACTCGTGGGCCTTGCGCGGCCTGGGTGATATTAAAAAGAGTCCGCAGGTGTCAGTTTTTACAAATTTTATGAAGGATCATTTGAACTTTTACAAAGGTGATATAGATATGTATCTCGAGGACAAAGCTCAGATTTTCCTACACCAAAATGTTGACGACACCTTGGTTCTTGGGTCCCAAGTCGAGTCTTTAGTCCGAGAGAGATATGGCAATGAAATAAAATCTAAAATTATTGTGCCGCCAGTCGATTTGCCAGCCGACTGGCAGATAAAAATGCCAGGGGCGCATAATCGTTATAATACTTCGCTGGCGGTGGCGGCCGCGCGCGAGCTCGGTGTAGCGGAAAAAGTAATAAAAGAAGTCGCAGAAAGTTTTCGGGGCTTACCGGGCCGACTGGAATATTTGGGCGAAAAAGAGGGTATTACTTACTACAACGACAACAATGCGACAACTCCGGATGGAACAATAGCGGCTGTGAAATCTTTTCCTGATCACAAAGGCAAAATAATTCTCATCGGCGGTGGAGCGGACAAAGAACTTGATTTTACCGAGTACTCGCAAGTAATGCCCGACTATGTCAAAAAGTTTATTTTATTTACCGGTAAAGCCACGGAAAAAATTAAGGCCGTGTTGCCGGCGAGTGCTGATGTGGTAGTTGTTGATTCTATGGATGAAGCCCTAAAACAGGCTTGGGCTTGTTCGGGCAAGGGGGATATGATTCTCCTTTCCCCTGGGGCGGCCAGCTTTGGCGTTTTTCAAAACGAATACCAAAGAAATGACCAGTTTGTGGAGTTGGTTAAAAATATTTAATTATGAAAAATAAAAAACCAAAAATAGTGCCACTTCTACTACTTACCTTACTTTCCGCCGTAGAAAAAAGTGTGGGCAGTAAAATGTTTCAGTCAGCCTTTTGTAAAATAGGTAAAGAAAAAAAAGATATTTTAAATAAAGGCGATTTATCTTGCGCTTTTTATGTAGCGGGTATTTTAGCGATGTTTGATTTAATAGACAAAGTGCATGCGACAGTATCAGGCACAGTGAAAGCCATGGAAAAAGCTGGCTGGCAGACAACTAAAAAACTGGCACCAGGGGTGGTGATAGTCTGGGGGCCAGAACAAGGGGGCGGGTTTACTCACGACCACTTGGGGTTTTATATTGGCGAGAATAAAGCGGTCAGTAATATTTGGCAGAAAAAAGTACCTGGGGTTCACTCGCTAAATTTTGCCCCACCAAATAGTAAGGCTTTTCGGCCCATTGTTGCTATGTACAAACACTCTGATTTGAAATAACTGAAATGTCTAAACTTGGTCTTACTCCTTATTCGCAATATTTAGATTTATTTAAACCGGGCTACAAAAAAACTGGTTGTGGTATAACTTGCTTGGGGATGTTTTTAGGAAAAAAGATTTCTAACTTAGATGAGTTATATGAATTAGGGTTGGAGCAAAACGCTTATCAACCAGAGGTTGGCTGGAGACATAAAGGTTTGGCGGAGCTAGCCAGTAGTTTTGGTCTAACTGGTTCCTACAATCTAGATTTGGCGGAGGAGGATATGGAGTTGGCCCTGGTTAAATTAAAAACGGAATTAGCAAAAGGGCCAGTGGTGGTTTCGGTCTTTGCTAAATATAAGCCGGGCAATACCGAGGGACACTTGGCAGTACTTTTAAATTTAGACGACCAAGAGGCGGTGCTGCTCGACCCAGCTACCCGGGACCGCGCGAAAATAGAACTAAAAATGTCGGCCCAAAAATTTATCAAAGCGTGGAAAAAACGATTGGTGGTATTTCGGGATTAGTTTACTAGTTATGTTAAAATTGCGGGATGAAAAATATTGATTTGAAAAAAATAAGCAAAGTCCACTTTATTGGCATCGGGGGGATTGGGGTGTCAGCTATTGCTCGGATGATGATGCTGGAGGGGAAAGTGGTCAGTGGTTCTGACCAAGGTTCGTCGGTGGTCACCGAAGAGTTGGCCAAGCTAGGAGGCACTATTTACACCAGCCAAAAAGCGGAAAATATCTCGGCTGATATTGATTTGATAATTTATTCCATCGCGGTGCCCCCATCTAACCCGGAGTTTGCGAAAGCCGAGGAGCTGGGAATACCGATGCTCACTTACCCCGAGGCACTAGGGGAAATTAGTAAAGATAAATACACAATTGCGGTCTCTGGCACCCATGGGAAAACGACGACGACAGCGATGATAGCTAAGATTTTTTTGGAGGCCAAACTGGACCCGACTGTAGTAGTCGGCAGTTTTCTGAAGGATTACAAATCAAATTTTATTGCTGGGTCTAGTAAATATTTTATTGCTGAAGCTTGTGAATACCGCCGGTCGTTTTTAAATCTTTACCCAAATATTTTGGTAATTACTAATTTAGAGGAAGACCACCTCGACTATTATAAAGATTTGGCAGACATTCAGTCGGCGTTTAAGGAATTGGCCGAGCGGGTGCCGGCCGATGGGTATATTGTTTGTAACACCGCGGACCCCCACCTCGCACCAGTGCTAGCCGAAGTAAGGGCAAAAATAATTGATTACGCTAAAATAGAAGCAGAAAATTTGGCTTTGAAATTCCCCGGCGCGCATATGGTGGCGGATGCGAAGACCGCGCTCGCGGTCGCGAGCGCGGTGGGAATTGATGTGTCTTTGGCGATCACAGCTTTAAATAATTTTTCTGGCACCTGGCGCCGGTTTGACTACCAAGGCCAGACGGAAAATGGCGCCGAGGTTTACGACGACTATGCCCACCACCCCGACGAAGTGCGGGCGACCATTTTAGCAGCTCGCGAAAAAACTAGCGGTAAGATAATTGTGGTTTTTCAGCCCCATCTATATTCCCGGACGCGAGATTTTTTGGCCGAGTTTGCGGCCGCTTTGGCGCTCGCGGATGAAATAATTTTGGTACCAATTTACGCCGCGCGCGAGCAAGCTGATGGGAGTGTGAGCTCGGAGATGGTGGCCGAAAAAATTCGGAGTTTAGACGGCCACGCCGAAGCCGTGACCGATTTTGCCACTGCGGCCGCTCGCGCGGCCGCGGTGGCCGGACCACAGGACCTTATTCTAGTAATGGGTGCTGGCAATGTAACAGAGGTTTCGAAAATTCTAGTTCAAGTTGACCTTTGAGTTTTACCTTGAGATTTAGTAGTATTTAACTTATGCAAAACATAATCTGGCGCAACCGTGCCAATACTGGTCTTGGTTTATTGGTAGTTTTGTTGGCATTATTTTCAGGGTTTCCCGACTATTTGGACACTATTATTTTAGTTATCATCGGGGTCTTGATTTTTCTGTTTAGTTTTACCGGCAATCGCTATGTGCGAGTGATAGGTGAACCGAGAGATACGCTGGGCGCTTTTCGTAATGAAGAATCATTTGTCGAAGCTGGTCCGGTTGGTCAGGAGGAAGTTGGGGCGATCGAAGACTCTGACACTAATAGCCAAGTTTAAGTACTTAAAAATATTATTATCATTACACTACAGACTATTTTAGCCAAGGACGGTCCTCGGAAAATTGCTGGCATGGTGTAATTTGAAAAACAGATGAGTTTAAACCCAAGCCAGAAAAAAATCTGGGCGAGTCTAGGGGGAGCAGGGGCCGTGGCCGCTGTTTTCTTGTCTTGGCAGACTTTAGCTAAACCCACTTTTGATTATCAAGTGCCGGAATATCCAACCGTTGGTTTGCTGACCAACTTTACTCAGCCAAAAGTGGTTCATTTGGCGACACCCGAACCACTAAAAGCGGTGTATATGACCAGCTGTGTGGCCGGCACGCCATCTTTGCGCGAACGAGTTTTGAAACTAGTGCGGGAGACAGAAATAAATGCCGTGGTTGTGGATTTAAAAGATTATACCGGCGCGTTGTCTTTCCCCGCTAAAGCTGAAGATTTGCAAGGTTATGTCTCATCTGATTGCCCCATTGGGGACTTGGAAGCTTTGGTGAAAGAATTGCACGCTGACAATATTTATTTGATTGGGCGGGTGACGGTTTTTCAGGACCCACTTTTTGCTAAAAGAAATCCGAGTGAAGCTGTGAAAAAAAAGAGCGACCAAAATATTTTATGGGCCGATCGCAAAGGGATAAATTACATTGACCCGGGGTCCAAGGTCGCTTGGGAGCACATTGTCGGTATTGCTCTCGATGCTTATAACCAAGGTGTCGATGAAATTAATTTTGATTACATTCGTTTTCCGTCGGATGGCAATATGCAGGATATTAGTTTTCCAATTTCAGAGCTACGTTCGAAACCGGCCGTGTTGGAAGAATTTTTTAGCTATTTAAATCAGAAACTAAAACCAAGTGGCATGATTATTTCGGCCGATCTATTTGGTATGACGACTTCTAGCTATGTCGATGTGGGCATTGGCCAGATGTGGGAGCGGACCATTCCGCATTTTGATTATGTCGCTCCAATGGTGTACCCCTCGCACTATTATACTGGCTTTGCGGGGTACACCAATCCCAATGAACACCCGTACGAGATTGTGCATGAGGCTTTAGCCTCGGCCGTTGCGCGGACGGTGGCGACCACGACCATGGTGCTGACCAAAGATGGTCAAGCGGTGGCTTCCACTTCACCCCAGCTCTACACCAAAAAGGGTTATAATCGCGCCAAAATCCGCCCGTGGTTGCAAGATTTTGATTACCCAGTCCCTTATACCGCCGAGATGGTGCGGGCCCAGATTCGGGCCACTTCTGACCTGGGGCTGACTTCCTGGATGATGTGGGACCCGTCAAACCACTATACCCCCGAGGTTTATGCCCCAATTAGCCCCGAAATGCCCCGCTAGAGCTTTATTAAGCTGGTTTTTAGCGATATACTAAAGGTAGTAATTATGGATCAAACTCCTCATATCAACTACTTTGCCCAGACCGACTTTCGGGGTAAAAAAATACCCTTTGGTATCAAGTCGGAAGACCGGGCCAAGCATATGTATATTATCGGTAAAACCGGTATGGGCAAATCGACCATGTTGGAAAATATGGCGATTCAGGATATTAAAAATGGCGAGGGGATTTGTTTTATTGACCCCCATGGTAAAACGGCCGAACTGCTACTCGAATATATTCCGCGCGAACGTCTTGATGATGTTTTATATATCGCCCCGTTTGATCTAGAACACCCGGTGGCTTTCAATGTGATGGAGGATATTGGTCGGGATAAACGGCATTTGGTGGCGGCGGGGCTGATGAGTGCCTTTAAAAAGATCTGGGTCGATGCGTGGTCGGCGCGGATGGAATATATTTTAAATAATACGATTTTGGCTTTGCTGGAATACCCGGGTTCGACGTTGCTGTCGGTCAACCGCATGATTGCGGATAAAAATTTTCGTAACAAAGTCGTGGAGAAAGTGACCGACCCGGGGGTGCGCTCATTTTGGGTGGATGAATTTGCCAATTATACCGACCGTTTTGCCGCTGAAGCGACCCCGGCCATTCAAAACAAAGTGGGGCAATTTACTTCCAATCCGCTGATCCGTAATATTTTGGGTCAAACCAAATCTTCTTTTGATTTCCGTGAGCTAATGGATGATAAAAAAATTGTTATTATAAACCTATCTAAAGGTCGGATTGGGGAGGGGAATGCCAACTTGATTGGCTCAATGCTGATTACTAAAATATATTTGGCGGCAATGTCGCGGGCGAGCGCCACGGATGCTGATTTAAAAAAACTCCCCCCGTTTTATTTATATGTTGATGAGTTTCAGTCTTTTGCCAATGAGTCTTTTGCGGATATTTTATCCGAAGCGCGCAAATACAAGTTGTCTTTAACGATTGCGCACCAATATATTGAGCAGATGCCCGAAGAGGTACGAGATGCGGTGTTTGGCAACGTGGGGACGACGGTTACTTTCCGGGTGGGTCCACTCGACGCGGAAGTTTTTGAAAAAATATTTTTTCCGACTTTTACCAAAGAGGATATGGTGGGCTTGGGTTTTGCCCAAATCTATTTATCACTGTCGATTGATGGCATTGGGTCGAAGCCATTTTCCGCAGTGACTTTACCTCCGATTTTAAGTGCCGAGACTTCCAGTAAAGAGGAGGCGATTAGGCGGTCGCGGGCTCACTATACACGGGCCCGGGAATTGGTGGAGAAAGAAATTATGGATATCCATATGCCAGCCACTAGTGGTAGCAATGTAGCCAAGTCGGTAAGTAGCAATTCTCCTAGCCAAAATAATACTAGAAATAATAATTTTTCAGCTTCTAGTGACCGTCCAAAAAGGGACCTACCGCCACCACCGCCAGCCCGCCCGAGCCCAAAACCAGTTATCTCTAAACCCGAACCACCAAAAAGTGCGCCGGCGGTTCCAGCTCCCACTTTGGTCAAGGCCGTCCCTTTGTCGGCCCGCCCAGTATCTTTGAGTGACCTACGGGCACAAACCGCCAAGGACCCGCAATCTAAAAGTAGTGAAGCTGGGCGCAGTGCGCTCCGGAGTGCTCTGGCCGAAATTATGAATGCGTCGAATAAGTCAGCCGAACCTAAACCAGCTAAACCAAACATCCCTGAGGTTAAATCAGAGGCAAGGCTAATAAAACCAGAGCAAGTGGCAACGCCAACTAAACCTGCTGTGGCTGAAGTCCCAGAAGATATCCTCCGTGGTATGCTTAATGTCGATGGTAAGTAATAGACCAAAAATATTAATTTTCTCCACCGCTTATTTGCCTTTAATTGGCGGAGCGGAGATAGCGATTAAAGAAATCACTGACCGTTGGCCGGATTGTGATTTTGATTTAGTGACGGCTAAACTTAGACCTGGTTTGCCGAGCTTGGAAAAAATCGGGGCGGTGACAGTTTATCGGTTGGGTTTTGGTTGGTCATTAGATAAATTTTGGTTGGCGGTAGTGGGCGCCGCTTTTGCCAGTAAATTGCACCGTCAAAATAACTATGATGTAGTGTGGGCCATGATGGCTAGCTTCGGTGGTTTGGCAGCCGTTTTGTTTAAGCAGAAATTTCCAGCCGTAAAATATTTATTATCTTTGCAAGAAGGAGATGAACTGTCGCGACCAACCAAGAAAGCTTTTTTAATAAAAAAATGGTGGAGTAATATTTTTAAACTGGCCGATATTATTCAAGTGATATCTAGTTATTTGGCAGAGTGGGCTAAGACAGAAAACCCGTCCGCTAAGGTGATGGTTATTCCCAATGGGGTTGATCTGGCTGGCTATAATTTTAGGCCAAAAACTTGGTCGCTAGGCGCTAAAAAATTGGTCACCACTTCGCGCCTGGCTCATAAAAACGGACTTGATTTGGTGATTAAAGCTTTGCCTTTACTGCCAGCGGACATTACTTTTCATATTGCGGGCATGGGTGAGGAAGAAAATAAATTGCGGGGGTTGGCTACAAAATTAGGAGTGGCTGACCGCGTGATATTCCACGGTTTAGTAGCGAGAGAAAATTTACCCAGCTTTTTAATGGCCGGGGATATTTTTATTCGCCCTTCCCGCTCGGAGGGTTTGGGCAATTCTTTTTTGGAGGCCATGGCGGTGGGTTTGCCGATTGTGGCCCCTTTGGTTGGAGGTATCACTGACTTTCTAGTAGACAAAGAGACGGGCTTTGTTATCAAGCCTGAAAGTCCCGCGTCGATTGCCGAAGTGGTCAAATATGTGTTAGAGGAGGAGAATAAGACAGAGGTTTTAGGGGTCACCCAAACCGCGCGCGAGCTAGTCGTGGACCGTTTTGACTGGACCAAAATTAGTCAACAATTTAGAGAATTATTTGAATCTATTATATGAAAATCGTCATTGCGACTCCACTTTACCCACCAGAGGTGGGTGGTCCAGCGTATTATGCCTTTAATTTGGAACAGGCGCTGGTCGCCCAAGGGGTGAAGGTGCGGGTAATATCATATCGCTTCGAGAGGAAATTACCACCCGGCCTTAGACATATCTTATTTTTTCTTCGTTCTCTGACCGTGGTACCAGGGTCAGATGGGATAATTGTTCTCGATACTTTTAGTGTTGGCTTGCCGGCGGGGTTGGCCGCCTTAATATTTCGGACGCCTATTATTGTGCGAGTGGGTGGGGATTTTTTATGGGAACAATATGTGGCCCGCCGGCAAGAGGCCACAACGCTGAGTTCTTTTTACCTGGCTCCACGTTTTTTTACGATTAAAGAGAAAATAATTTTTAAATTAACTAAGATTTTTTTACACTGGGCGACGGTAATTGTCTTTAGCACTAAGTGGCAGGCCGATATTTGGCAACAGCCATATAATATTAGCCCGGCTAAAATAAAATATATTGAAAATTTTTATGGCCACAAAAAAAATACTTCACCCCGGCCCTATCCCCAGGATTTTATTTTAGTCTGGGCGGGGCGTGATATTTTTCTAAAAAATTTAACACTACTGCAAGAAGCCTTCGCTTTAGCCCAAGTCGAACAACCGGCCTTGAAACTGCAAATTGTTACAAATGTCAGGCAAGCGGAACTTTTTCAAGTATTAGACAAAGCCTCGGCCCTTATTTTGCCTTCATTATCCGATATTAGTCCAAACATTGTTCTGGAAGGTTTGATGTTTAATCTGCCAATGATTGTTACAAAAGAGATGGGCCTTAAAGACCGACTACAGGATACGGTTTTATATATTGACTCTTTAGATATTTCCGATATTAAAGAAAAAATATTGCTTCTCGCTAGCCGGGCGGGGTATGAGCAGGGGGCTAAGGCCGCGGCTAATTTTAGCTTTACCCACAGTTATGAAGCGATCGCCGAGGAGTTTATAAATTTATTTTCCAAATTATGAAGGTGTTAAGTTTAGGATTGGATAATAGTGTTTTAAACCAAGCTTCCAAAGTAGCTGATCGCTTGCGTCGCTTTGAAGGTCTAGTCGCTAAATATGTTGTGATTGTGCCTAGTTATAAATCTAGATTTATTGAACTGGCGCCCACTATTCACATCTATGGTGTATCAGGTTTTGGTAAAGTCGGTCAATTGTGGCAAATATATCGTTTGGCCAATAAATTGGTCAAAACCGAGGGTTATAATATTTTAACCGTGCAAGATACTTATTATTTGGCTCTAGTGGGTTGGCTGATTGCTAAAAAAAATAAGCTTCCGCTTGAGATTCAGGTTCATGGATTTGAAAAGGAAAATTATTTGCGCCAATTGGTGGCCCGGTTTGTGCTAAAAAAGGCGCAGGTGGTACGAGTGGTTAGTGGGCGCTTAAAGTATGAAGTGTGCCGAGATTATAATTTAAATTTAGAGCAAGTTTATATTCTACCAATTTTCCCGCCACTTTTAGCTGGCCCGTTACCGAAATCAGATTACAATATTGGTCAGCGGTTTATGTTTTTAGCAGTTGGTCGCTTGGTACCGATTAAACGTTTTGATTTACAATTGCGGGCGGTCGCCCAATTGGCCTTGCGTCATAGTAATTTTGAACTTTGTATTGTGGGTGATGGTCCAGAGAGAGTTAAACTAGAAACTTTGGCTGTTAATCTTGGCATCAGAAATTTGGTCGAATTTTGTGGCCACCAATCTCCGTTTTATTTTTATCACAAAGCCGATGTATTTCTTTTAACCTCTGACCGTGAAGGATGGGGGATGGTGGCGATTGAAGCGGCGGCGGCTGGCTTACCAATTATTATGACTGATGTCGGCTTGGCTGGAGAGGTGTTGCATGGTAATAAAGAGGCCCTTATTATTCCCACTGGCGATGAGGAAGCGTTGGTTGAAGCGATGGCCAATTTAATGACTGATGATAAATTGCGCTGTAGTTTGGGGACCAATGCGACCAAAGCTATCGCCAAGCTTCCCGCTGGTGATAAAGTTGCCAGTCTTTACATTAAGGAGTGGAAAAAGCTATTATAAAAGCTATGAATTTTTCTATCGGCTTTATTGGTCAAGGTTGGATTGGCAAAAATTATGCCGATGATTTTGAAAATCGGGGATTTTCGGTTGTCCGTTATGGTTTAGAACCGAAATTTGCTGCCAATAAAGATAAAATCAAGGATTGTGACATTGTTTTTATTGCAGTGCCTACCCCCACTACGCCCACAGGTTTTGATGATTCGATTGTCCGTCAGGTGGTAGGGTTGGTTGGAGCGGGGAAAATTGCGGTTATCAAATCAACCGTCAAGCCCGGAACAACCGAATCAATCCAAGCTGATTACCCAAATGTTTTAGTTTTACATTCGCCGGAATTTTTGGTTGAATCATCGGCCGCTATCAACGCCGCTAACCCGTTTAGTAATATTATTGGTTTACCTAAACAAACCAAAGAATACCAAGTGGCAGCCGAAGCGGTGCTCAAAGTTTTGCCCCAGGCGCCGTTTGTGCAAGTTTGTTCGGCCCAAGAAGCGGAATTATTTAAGTATTTACATAATGTTCATGGTTTTGTCGAAGTGATCTTAATGAATCTTTGTTATGATTTGGCTGAAAAACTAGGGGCGCGTTGGGAAGTATTAAAAGACGCGATGCTGGCTGACCCGATGTTCTCCAATTATTATCGGGAACCAATTCATAAAAGTGGCCGGGGGGCGGGGGGTCATTGCTTTATTAAAGACTTTGCGACTTTTCGTGATTTACACCGCAACTTGGTTGCGACTGATACCATCGGCCAGCAGATTTTAACGGCTCTGGAAGCCAAAAATATTGAGCTACTTAGCCAATCGGGCAAAGACTTGGATTTGTTACAGGGTGTCTATGGGCCCCGTCATGAAAAAAGTGACTAGGTTTGTCTTGTGTTATGCGACTTTTAATTATTACTCAAAAAGTTGATAGTAGCGACCCAATTCTGGGATTTTTTCACCAGTGGATTTTAGCACTGGCTAAGCATTTTTCCACAGTGATTGTTATTTGTCTCGAACGGGGTGAATATAATTTGCCCGCCCAGGTGCGAGTTTTATCGCTGGGTAAAGAAGCCAATCAATCTCGCTGGCAATACCTGACTCGCTTTTACCGGTATATTTGGCAGGAGCGTAAAAATTATGATGTGGTTTTTGTGCATATGAATCCAGAGTATATAGTTTTAGGCGGTTGGCTGTGGCGGGTGATGGGTAAAAAGGTTGCTCTCTGGTACGCTCATGGGGCGGTTGGTTGGTCGCTTTGGTGGGCAATCTTTTTTACCCATATTGTTTTTACTTCGACTGAATCAGGATTAAAAATAAAAACGCGGAAAAAAAATATTGTTGGACAGGGGATTGACACAAACTATTTTACCTTTGTGCCACGTCAGCGGGGGCGAGTCTTGCGCTTAGTCGCTGTTGGCCGACTAGCTCGGTCTAAAGACTGCCTTTTTATGGTTAAAGTTGTCGAGACTTTAAAAAATAATGGGCAGGCGGTTTGTCTTACTATTGTGGGCGGGGCGGTGACAGCCGCTGACCGTCTTTATCAAGCAGAAATCGAGCGTTATATCACAGAGCATAAATTAGCACCGGAAATCAATTTGACCGGGCCGGTTACAAGTGCGGGTGTGCGTGATTTTCTCTCTACTGCCGATATTATGCTATCGGCCAGCCATAATGGCAGTTTAGATAAGACAATTGTGGAAGCGTTGGCCACTGGTTTACCGGTGGTCACTTCCAATGAATCAGGACGGGCCCTTTTGGCTGAAAATTTTCCGGAATGTGTTTATTCCGCGGGTGCACTTGATGAAGCTATTGAGCGTTTGCAGTATATCTTTGCTTTGTCTGATGGGGAATATTTTAAACTAGGGCAACGTTTGTCAGCTTTAGTCGAAAAAGAACACAGTTTACCGCGACTCATAAACGAAAAAATTGTCCCTTTAATAAGGGAAATATAGCTATTGCTGGCCCTTGCTCAATATTCTAATAATTTAAAAATTGACTCGCTAAATATTATACCTATGCTCCATACTGATAATACTCATCGTCCCCTCATTTTTATTGTCAATTGCGATTGGCGTGATATTTTTCGGACAGCCCCGGCAGAGTTTGAGGCCAAAATTAAGCGGGATCACCTAGGTTTAGACCAAAACGATTTCTTTTATTTGTCATTTGCTCATATTAACTATAATCTAACAGTTAAAAATTTTTCGACTCGGCATCTCAAGACTTATTTAGGGTTTATCAAACCCTGGCTTGACTTGAAGGCGCTCTGGGCAGTTCCTTTGACAATTTATCGGTACCACTTGCGTCCTACTGTTTGGCTAGCTTACGATTTTGGTTCTTTGCCTGCCCTTTCCCTGGCGCGGGCAATTTGGGGAGGTACTATTGTTATGGTCCTGACCAATCAGCCCCGATTTTATTCGAGCACGAGACAATTTGGTGCCTTTAAATCTGTCTATTCGTTTTTCCTCGAGCGACTTTTTTCCGGTTTGCCGAATTATTTTATGACTATTAATGAGACGATGAAATCATATCTACTTGATTTGCAGGTGCCAGCGCATAAAATAAAAATATTTTCGACTGATACTATCAACCGCGATCAGGTCTGGCTTAAACAAGCAAGGTCGGGTCGAGTGCGAGCTAAATTGGGTTTATCTTCAACTGCTAAAATAGTGCTTTCGGTTGGCCGACTTGAGCCAGAAAAAAATTTTTCCGAGCTGATTACTCTTTTTGCTACTTTGCCGGCTGATTATGTATTGATTATTCTAGGTCAAGGGCGCATGTTAGCAAGTTTACAGGCGGAGATTAAGGCTAAAAATCTAGAGGGACGAGTTTTTTTCCCGGGTTTTGTCAGTCGCGAAGATATATGGAACTATTATCTTGATGCCAATGTTTTTGTTCTTTTGTCTAAAGCCGAGGCCCTAGGGATGGTTTTTTGGGAGGCGATGTATCTAGGAGTACCAGTTATTGGCAGTACTGCTTCGGGAATAGTGGAAACAATTGGTGCTGATTTTGATCGGGGTCGTCTGTGGCAGACCGAAGACAAAGTCGAGGTTTTCAAAGAGAAAATATTTTCTTGTGTTGAGGCTAGCACGGCCAAAGACGCGATGTGTGCCCGGGCCAAGGCTTATGTTGAAGTTAAAATCAAAAATAGTGTAACTCTAAATGATATTATTGATATGAGCCATAATGAGAAAAAAATTTCTGGCCAAAGCTTGCTCTCTGATTAAATACCTTTTATTATGTAAATCATGACAGAAATCTTGGAAAAAATATATACGACTCGTCACGACCATAAAGACGCCTTGGGTGGGGGGTCGAGTGGGTTTGAGGCCGAACGGGTAGCTCTTTTTGTTAGCTTGATTGGTAGTGGGAAACGGGTGCTTGATTTGGGTTGTCGTGACGGTCGAATCGCTCGTCATCTACTGGCTAGTGGTAATGAGGTGGTTGGTTTTGATGTTGATTCCAATGCTCTTAAACGTTGCCCACCGGGGATGGTAACCGAATGGAAGGATTTGAATGATGATTGGCACCGCGGGTATGAAGGTCAGTTTGATGTTGTGGTTGCTTCAGAAGTGATTGAACATATTTACTATGCTGACCGGACTGTGGCGAAAATTGTAGCTGTTCTAAAACCAGGTGGGGTGTTTATCGGTTCGGTGCCCAATGCATTTAATATCAAAAATCGTTTACGCTTATTGTTTGGGCAAATCCAAAATACACCCTTGGCCGAGCCGACACATATCAATCACTTTTCGTATCAATCTCTTACTAGACTTTTAGCCCAACAATTTGCCGCCGTTTGGGTCAGTGGGATTGCCAGACCGCGCTGGCGTCTGGTGGCTAAATTGTTACCCGGTTTAGGGGGTTCACTTTTAGTATTTAAAGCTCAAAAACCGAAGAATTAGTGAAGAAAATTTTATTTATAACCAGTGCTTCACTTGCCGATCTGAAACGAGGAACGCCGATTCGGATTTTTAACTTTGTTGAGCAGCTAAAAAAAGACCATCAAGTGTTGCTTTACGAGTCAGTGCCGACCAATCAGTTATTAAAACAACTGTGGCGGTTTTTGGTGATTGTTAAAAATGAGAAGCCAGACTTGGTGATGACTGCCACCGATGTCGATATTAGTTTGCCATTCTGGTTAAAAATTATAACCGGTGTCAAAATCGCGATTGACCTACATGGTCTGGCCGCCGCGGAAATGTATTTTCATGGCCAAATGGGACAGATTAAGAGTTGGTTATTTCAGCGGAAAATAAGTTGGCAAATCCGTTGGTATGATCTAGTTTTTGTGGTTTCCCCTAAACTTATCGACTATTATGGGCACCGATTAAAACAGGGAGTGGTCGTGTATGGTGGTGTCACTACCAATGAATTTTATCACGGTGCTATCAGGCCCCCAGCTGTTTTTACTATCGGCTATACTGGCAACTGCAATCCCTATCAAGGGGTAAACACTGTTCTCAATGTGGCTAGCCGTATTCGCCAGAAAAATTTATTTTCCTTTCGACTTAATTTAATTTTAAGTAATGGACGGGGTGAAATTGAAGATCAGCTTAAGGTTTTAGGTCTTTCAGATGTGACCGAGCTTCATTTTAAGGTGCCTCATGAGGAAGTACCGGCTTTAATTGCAGCTTCGGATGTTTTAGTTATTGCACGACCGAGTGTCCCAATGACCGAATACGCCTACCCCTCAAAATTACCGGAATATTTGGCCACCGGTATTCCGGTGGTGACAACCCGAGTTGGTCCAGTGGAAGCTCTATTTCAGGATCAAAATTGTCTTATTATTATCTCGCCAGATCAGGTGGAGGTAGAGCTCGAGCAAGCCCTGGTCAAATTACAGGTTATGACGAGAGCTGAGCGCGAGATTTTAGGGTCACGGGCGGTGGCTTTTGTTCGTCAAAATTTGACTTGGGATGTCCTGGGTGCCACTATAAACAAAAATGTGGAAGCCCTGTGATGACAAGTGGTAGTGTAAATTAATTATTGGCGTGCCGTAATACCCTGCGACTCGACCACAGGGATAAGAGGCACTAACGATAGGAGCGGCGGAGCCGCTACCTCTTCCAAAAAACCAGCCCCGATGCTGTCCGCGTCATACCCCGTCCGCTTGCGGCGGGGAATCGACGGACAGACTGGTTTATTTGCTAGAGTATTTACCAATCTAATCTATTTAGAAAAATATGGCAGTTACAGACAAAAAAGGCAGAGTAGCGGACAAAATCGCTTTAGTCACTGGTGGTGCGGATGGTATTGGCCTAGCGGTGGCCAAACTTCTGGCCCAAGAAGGAGCCAAGGTAATAATTGCTGATATTAATGACGCGAAGGGGGTGCTCGCAGCGAAATTGGTGCGGGGGACTTTTCTACATTTAGATGTATCTAATGAGGCGTCGTGGCAAGAAGCTAGTAATAAAATTAAAGCCAAATTTGGGCGGTTAAATATTTTAGTGAACAATGCTGGTATTCTGGGTCAGGGTGCCCAAGACCCAGAACATGTGACACTCGCCGATTGGCGAAAAATACACGCGATTAATCTTGATAGTGTTTTTTTGGGTTGTAAATATGCGATTGGTTTAATGAAAAAAAGCGGGGGTTCAATCGTCAATATGTCTTCCCGTTCCGGTATTGTGGGAGTGCCTTTTGCGGCCCCTTATGCCTCGACCAAGGCGGGAGTCAGAAATCATACTAAATCTGTGGCACTCTATTGTGCGGCGAAGAATTATCCCATCCGTTGTAATTCAGTCCATCCTGCTTCGATTATGACCGAGATGTGGAAGGCGATGCTTGGCACGGGTCAGACTTTTAAGAAAAATCTAAAACATCATAGCGAACACATACCAATGAAGCGTTTTGGTACAGTTCTCGAGGTGGCGCAAGCGGTTCTTTTTCTTGCTTCCGCTGAGTCTAGTTATACCACTGGTTCAGAACTTGTGGTGGATGGAGGGACTCTCGCCGGCACTCTAACCAGTCCAGATACCAATATTAAGAAAAAGGTTTAATTAAGAGTCGCGGTTGGGGCTAGATGTAGTTCCTCAAAACTGAGTTTATGTTCAATGGGCGATTTACCCATCATCAATAAAATAGCATTGGCGATGTCAACTTTTGTCGGGTAGAAAAATTCAGTTAAGGCTGTCGAGGTGGGGCAGGGAACATTAGGACAGGCCACCGCCACAGAAGTATTTTTGAGAGTAATTGATTTGTTTTTTGCCACTAGGGCAATAATTTCCGAACTGACACCAAAGGCCTCGTTGGTGGTGTCAATACATATTAACCTTCCGGTTTTTTCGACTGATTGCGAAATTGTTTGGGTATCAATCGGGTTTAGACTAACTAGGTCTATTAGTTCGACATCAGTTTCGTGGCCGATCAGTTCAAGGGCCTCGGTGGCAGAAAAGAGGCCATCGCCATAAGCAACAACAGTAATATCACGCCCAGTTTTAACGATTCGAGCTTTGTCCAATGGTTCCGCATACCTTTCTATTGGGACATCTTGTTTTATATTGAAAATCCAGCGTGGTTCAAGAATAACAACTGGTGAGCTTTCCTTTAAGGCTGATATTAAAAGTCCTTTGGCCATTTTGGGAGTGGCGGGAATAACCACTTTAATACCTGGAACATTTCCAAAAAGGGAATAAAGCGCTTGGGTGTGTTGGGGCCCGTTGCCCCACTGTCGACCAATATTAATACGAAAAACTATTGGGACAGGGTTGTTTCCACCAAACATATAATTCCACTTAGCGGCTTGGGTAAACATTTGATCCGAAGCGAGCAGACTAAATTCGACTCGACCATGGTGTACAATAGGCCGTAGTCCGTTGATAGCTGCACCTACCGCCATGCCAGTAACTGAAGCTTCTGATACCGGCACATCAAAAATTCGTTCCGGGTATCTTTCTTTTAGTCCAGCCGTGGTACCATCAGCCCCATTTTTATAGGACACACCAAGGCCAATTACAAAAATAGTTGCATCAATTGCCATCATTTGATCGGTTGCTTCTTTGATGGCTTCGGTATATTTTATAATTCGATCAGACATATAAATTAGCGTAGAGATTTTCTTTGTCTGGATATTTGGCCTCAATGGCGTACTTCAGACTCTTATCAACTTGATTGTGAATTTCTTTTTCAATTTCGACTAGCATATTTTCGGCAATTCCTTCGCTGTAAAGTTGGTCTTTTAATTTCTTTAGAGAATCTTTTTCAAGGCGGACTTCAAGCACATCTTCTTCACGATAACCTTGAGCATCATCAAATATTGGTGCGCTGTGTGCCATATGTCGATAGGTTATACATTCTAAGACGGCTGGCCCTTCGCCATTCTTTATTTTTTCTACTAAACGCTTTGATTTATTAAATACATCTTGATAATCATTTCCGTCAGCTTTTATATACTCTACTCCAAAACCTGTAACAATTTGTTCTGTATTGTGTTTGGCCGATCTTCGATCTCTCATTTTTGAATTAACTGAATAAAGATTGTTTTCTACTACGAGTAAAAGGGGTAGATTAAACAGCGCAGCTAAATTTAAGGTTTCATACACTACCCCTTCTTCAAAGGCACCATCACCACAAAATACGGCTGTAATATTTTTTTTGGCTGAGTATTTTTGTTCGAAAGAACTGCCATTTGCTAAAGGGACGGCACTTCCTAAAATTGGGGTTGAACCAATAAAATTTACTGATTTATCAATCATGTGCATGGAACCACCTTTACCCTTAGCCAGTCCGTCCTCTTTTCCTAAAAGTTCACAGATCATTTTTTTTAAATTGCCGCCTTTGGCTAAATAGTGACCATGGGAACGGTGGTTACCCATAACCCGATCCTCTTTTTCTAGAGCATTACAAACGCCAACAGCAACCGCTTCTTGACCGACACAAAAGTGAACAAAACTCATAACCTTGTTTTCTAAATAATATTTTGCAATTTCCTCTTCCGCTATTCGGATGGAAAGCATCTTTTTATAAGCATCAAGAAGGAGGGGGGAGGACATAAATTTACATCTCAATCAAAATCCGGCTCGCCTGGCCTTTTCTGACCAGGTCTATTGCCTCGTTTATTTGCTCGAGCTTAAAACGGTGAGTAATAATATGATCAATATTTAATATTCCCGCTTTATGTAATTTAACATAGCGGGGGATATCCTTGCTGGGAGAAAATTTCCCACCCTGAGTCGCTTTGATCATTTTTCCTTCACCACCAAACAGGTGGTTAGCATTTAATAAGCCTACCGTTTCGCCGGGTTTTGGTTGACCGACCATAATATATCTACCAATACCACTTAAAAGGGGAATCGTATTTTCAATCGCTTGTTTATTGCCCGAGGTGTCAATAATAACATCCACCTCCTTGATATTAAATTTTTTATCTAACTCCTCCACAATATTTTGGGTTTGGGAATTAATAAAAAGATGTGCCCCCAAAGATTCCGCGAGCTCTTTTTTATGGTCATAGATATCAACCGAGATTATCGGGTAAGCGCTCGCAGCGGTTGCGGCTCGGACGAGGTTGAGTCCCAGTCCACCGGCGCCAATTATCATTATACTCTCGCCAAATTTGACCTCGGCCTCATTATTAATCGTCCCTAGAGCGGTAGATAGGCCACAACCAAGAAGGGCACACAGCTCATTTGGGGTATCGTGGGGGACGGGGGTAATCCTATTTTCTGAGACAATGGTGTATTCACTGAAAGTAGTAACTTTACCGCTCTTGATTACTTTGTCTTTAAAGAGATAGCTGGGGAAATCTGACTCAATACCATCACCTTTGCGCCAGTGCATTATAACTTTGTCCCCTTTTTTTACTTTAGTCACGCCCACGCCAGTGTCTTCTACTATACCGGCTCCTTCATGCCCTAAAAGATGGGGGACAAATTTAGCATTACCTTTATTGCCAGCTATTTCTTGCAACTGGGCGCCACAAATCCCACTAACTAGTACTTTCACTAGGACTTGGCCAAATGTGAGGTCGGTCAACCCAACCTCGCCCACAGTCAGAGGGCCATTGATTTCTTCTAAAATAGCCGCTTTCATTATTTAATCATTCTAGCACAAAGTGCCCCCTCGTCCAGAAAACTTCTGCTATACTGTTTTTATGTCCAAAATTATTCTGCTTTTACCTTTTGGCCTTGGGGATCATATTTATTGTAATGCGATTGTTCGGCATTATTGTCAGAAATATGAGAAAGTGGCAACTTTTTGCCTACCCCAAAACTACCCAACGGTCGCTTTTATGTTTCGTGACTTGCAAAATTTGGTTATTATTGCGGGGGATAAAAGTTTTGCCAAGCGATTTATTGCTACTCATAGTGGCGATAATGGCGATAGGGAATATGATGAAGCTAAAATAATTGGTTTTGAAAATTTTAATCGTCAATCGGGTGAGCTTTTTCAACACCAGCTTTATCGCCTGGCTGGGGTAGATTTTGACCTACTGGAGAAAAATTTTTTGGTAGAGAGAGACCGGGGTCGAGAGGAAGTTTTGTTTGCAAAAATTGCTCCCAGTGGGAGCTATATTTTTCTCCACGAGGATCGTTCGAGAAATTACACTATTAAGCGCCAGAAAATCAACTTAAAATATAAAGTTGTTGAGCCGGACCCTACTCTCACTGACAATATTTTTGATTACTGTACTTTGCTTGAACGAGCCAAGGAAATCCATGTGATAGATTCCTCTTTTATGTTTTTAGTTGACTGTTTACCTTATCAAAACTCTCAACAAAAATTATATGTTCATCGCTACGCTCGGCCCAATGAAGACTGGAAACTGCCAGTCCTTAAAAAAGATTGGCAGATTATTACTGTCGGCTATTCAAGACTAGAAAAATTTTATTTCGCCAGCTGGTTTTGGGGGCGAAAAATTATGCGGAAATTTTTTTCACTTTAAAAATAGCTCCACCCCAACCAAAATAGCCTGTTAGCTCGGTGTCAATTTCCGGATGAAGGGCTAAAAATTCTCGCCAAGCCCGGCGTTCACCTTTTTGTTCATCAGCTTCAAAACAGTTCCAGTCGTCAAAGAGGATGGCGGTACCGGGTTGGAGGTAGGGATAGATAAAATTGAGCACATCCCGAGCGGATTCATATAGGTCAGAATCAATCAAAACCACTTTGGCGGGACCCAGTGGTAAGTGGTTTAGTTTGGCCTTATTTTTGAGCGACTCATTATAAAAACCTTTGATCAAATAGACATTATCAGCCAGGCAATTTTTGCTTTTTAGGTTGGCTGTAACTTCCTCGAGGGACGAACGGTATTGACCACGCTTGAAGCGCCAGCCAGCGTCAATGCCAGTAACATCTGGTAATCCCTCAAACGAGTCAAAGCCAAAATAATGCGCTGTCTGGCCCCAGGTTTTGCCAAGCTTAATTGCCCGATAAAATGAATAACCCTCAAAGAGGCCAAATTCATAGTAATCTCCAGCCAGGCTTTGTGTTTGTTTGAAAGCTTGTTTTAAACCCCGAGCCGTGTCTGGGGTCGGCGTATAGAAAGAATGCCAGCCAAACTTTTTTTTGAGATGATAGTATTTGCGAATCAAACGATCAGATAGTTTCATAGTTGGTATCGAGGAAAATAGAATTAATGTAGGTATCGCCAAAAAGAGTATAGCCCTGATGTCTCAATTTTTCAATTATATTGGCTTGTTTTTCGAGGTGTCCAGCCGCATTATAGCGCAACGTTTCGATGCAGATCACCTTTGGCCGATATATTTTAAAATTGAGCGAGCTAATAATCTCCTCGTCATAACCTTCGGTATCAAGCGACAGCAGGTCCAGGCCGGTGGGAAAATATTTTATCAGCAGTTCATTGATGGTGGCGAGGGGGATTTTAATTATCTCGCTAATACTTTGGGAGCCATATTTTTGGTCCTTGATATATCGGTCAGCCTCATCTTGGCGAAAAGTACTTAGGGATTTTGACTTCATAACGTAGAAATTGGTTGCTGGGGAGGGAACCGGAGCCACGCCTAGATTTAGACAAATATCATTTTTACGAATTTTTTTGGTGAGAAGACAAAGTTTTGGGTCTGGTTCCACACATACACCATGATTACCTTGAGTGTAAAAAAGGAAGGTATTATTGTCACGCACCGGATAATTGCTACCAATATCAAGATAGGTTGGACGGCGAATACCTCTAGTGGCGAGTGCCGCCTCAATTATTAGGTCTTCTCCACATTGGGAGTAGCTCACCTTGTGAGGTTTGGTTAGGCGATATTTAAAAAATTCCCGGTAATTTTTAAGGGTAAAATATTTTTGGAAATTCATTGCAGTCAGAGTATATAACATTTTCCAGATTTATTCATTAGTTGAAAAGTTGACGAAAAATTATTAGTAGACCAAAATACTCCGTCGGTTATATTGTGAGAGCACAATATAGCCTAGTCTATTTTTCGAGCCAAATATTTTGCATGTGGCCTTAGATTAAGCTAGTATTTTCTTATGTTACAAGTGCTTCAAGTTAAGTTTTATCGCTTCCTCCGGTGGAGCGAACAATACACGAAAACTGATATGGTCTATATGGCTAAAGGCGGGTCTTGGCTTGTCGCGAGCCAAGTGATTTCTTCTTTGTGTTCTTTGGTTCTAGTGATTGCTTTTGCCAATTTAATTCCCGCCGAATTGTACGGCAAATATCGTTATGTTATTTCAATCATCGGTATTTTGGCGGTCGCGACTTTTCCCGGCCTAAACTCGGTGGCTATCACCAGTGTGGCTCAAGGCCATGATTCGACTTTCTGGAAATTACTTTATCGGCGGACCCTCTGGTCATTTGTGAGTACTTTGGCTGGTTTTTTCATCGCCAGCTATTATTATCTACAAGGTAATAATGAACTTGCATTAGTCTTTGTAGTCGCGGCGGTGGCCACCCCACTTTTGAGTACCAGTGGCATGTACGCCGCTTTTTTAAATGGTAAAAAAGATTTTCAGCGGTTGGCTCAATGGTCCACCATTGCCAAATTTGGTACAACCGGTGCTTTAGTCTTGGCCCTCTTTTTTGTCAAAAGTCTCTGGGTTTTATTCTTAGTTTATTTTATTCCAGAGCTAATCATTGAGAGTATTTTTCTGTGGTACTTATATCGGCACAATATCAAAGGGGTGGAGTCCGAATTTGATTTTAAGAAATATAGCCATTTTGGTTTTCATTTAAGTTTAATGGAGGTTTTTAAAATTGTGGCCAGTCAGATAGACAAAATTCTGGTTTTCCATTATCTAGGGGCGACCCAGCTGGCGGTTTATGCGATTGCGACGACAGCGCCAGGACAAATTAAAAGTCTGTTTCAAAATATGACCACTTTGGCTTTACCAAAATTAAGCGCGGTGACTGAGGAGGATATAAGAGTCAACTTGCCTCAAAAGCTTTTACGGCTCGAATTGCTCATTTTGGGCTTTGTTGCGTTGTACTGGATTGTGGCGCCGGTTCTTTTTCCACTGTTTTTTCCTCAATACGCCGAGGCTGTGTTTATTTCTCAAATTTTTTCGCTCTCACTCCTATTTTTTCCTCGAACCTTCCTTTCAACCGCGATGACTGTGCATTTGAAGAAAACAGAAATGTATTGGATCCGCATCGTGGCTCCAGCTATTCGCATTATTGTTTTTGCAATTGCACTACCTTGGTGGGGGCTGTGGGGAGCGATTATTGGCTCAATTGTTTCTGGCGGTCTCACCGCTTTTGTCTACCAGTATTTTTTCCGACGGGCGTTTAGGGGGGTAGTTTAGTTTCAACCAAAAGATTTGACATATATAATATATATGCTATAATAGGTGATAGTTAGATTAAACTGAATATTTACAACTCGGAGGACGAAGGATGAGAAAACTGGATTCTGGTTTACTCAATCAGCCGGTGGTGGCCGCTCAAGTGGCCCTCGCCTACGCTGTGATGAGTGACTGGCCGCTGGAGCCGCTGCAGGTCGTGGTGTTGCACGGGCTCTCCGAGGGCATGTACGCCTCGGGGGATTTGTTCCGCTACACGGCAAGGGTGCAGAGTATTTGTCCGGTGGCGGTGGTTGGTGGTGATGGCCGAACGACTGGTGGCACGGTGCCCCAAGCGTCTTGGATTGGCTTTGAAGCGGTGGTGCAAAAACTGCTCCAAGCCGGAGTTGACCGACAGTCCATCATCGAGTTGGATCCAACCACCAACTCGAAAGAAGAAGCGGTGGCTATTGTGAAGATGGCCAAAGAGCGGGGTTTCAGTCGGGTCGGCAGTGTGTCGGTGGCCTACCATGGCGGGCGGATGTTCCCGTATATGGTGGCAGCGATGAAAGAGTTGGGTTACTGGCTTGACTATCGGATGTTGCCACCAGCGCGGACCGATTGGTGGCTGCCAATGGTCGCAAGCCAAGGGGCAGGGACGACCAACAGTATCGAGGCTACCTTGCTCGATGCCGTCAAAATCGAGCGTCATATCGAACAGGGTTTCGCCGCTTCGTTTCCGGAGGTGTTCTACTACCTCGAACATCGGGCGGAGATTGTTCGCACCCAGGTGTGGGACTACCCCAACACCTGAATAACCGTTTGCGTTAGGTCCCTGGCCGCTCTACAAAGAGCGGCCATTTTTGTATTTGAAAAGTGGTGGCTGGAGTGTTAGTATGGAAGTTACTTAAATTTACATTTTATGGCTCGGATATTAATCACTGGCAGTAAAGGAGTAGTCGGAAGCTGGCTCTCTAAAATTTTACAAGAGCGCGGGCATGCTGTTTTTGGTTTGGATCTCACTCATCAGCTGGGGGCGGTTGGCTTTGAACATGAAATGTCCGCTGGGCATTTTCATTATGCTCGTTGTGATGTGGCCAATTTTCGTCAGTTAGAGCGTATTTTTGATAAGGCCGGACCCTTTGATTTTGTCTATCACTGTGCGGCCGAATTTGGGCGCTGGAACGGGGAAGATTATTATGACCAAGTTTGGAACACTAATGCGATTGGTACAAAAAACATAATCAAATTGCAGGAACGTTTGGGCTTTAAACTAATTCATTTTTCTTCGTCAGAAGTTTATGGTGATTTCCCAGGCGTAATGAAAGAAGAGGTAATGGAAACAACAGAGGTCAAACAACTAAATGATTATGCTTTGTCCAAATGGGTTAATGAACAACAAATTAGAAATTCCATCACTCAATACAATACGCAAACGATAATTGTTCGTCTGTTTAATACCTTTGGTCCGGGGGAGTGGTATCACCCTTACCGTAGTGTCAACTGTAAATTTTCTTATCATGCTCTACACGGTTTACCGATTACTGTTTATCGCGGTCACAAACGAACTTCTACTTATCTCGAAGATACTTGCACTACTCTGGCCAATATTGTGGACAATTTTAAGGCCGGTGAGATTTACAATATTGGGGGTAAAGAGGAACATGATATTGAAACCTTGGCGGATATAATTTGGAATTATACCGGGGCCTCACGAGATCTTATTACCTATAAAGATAGCGAAATTCTGACGACTAAGGTTAAACAAGTAGACACTTCCAAATCCGAACGTGATCTTGGCCATACTTTGACTATTGATCTTAAAACCGGGGTAGAAAGAACTATTGATTGGATGAGGCAATATTATGGGTTATCTAAATAACCTATAATCTTGATATTTACCGCAGTGTTTGTTGGCGAAAAAAAACGATGGTAGAACTATTTTACCTATTATGCTTGAAATGTTTAAAATTAAATTTTACCGCTACCTTTGGTTTGTGCTAATCGGTGCGCTTGGTTCTCTATTTGTGCTTGGAGGCACTTATGTTCTGACCGAGTTTTTGCATTGGTGGTATTTGCTGGCCTATGTTTTAGCCACTTTCGTGGCTTGGACAGCTGTTTTTTTTCTCAACGCGCAAGTAACTTTTAAGGACCATAACCGCGACCATTATCTGCAACGTTATCTAAGTTTTTTCGGATTGTACACGATTATTGGTCTTGTTAATTTTGGTTTGGTATTTCTTTTGACTTCAGTCGTCGGCCTTTATTACTTGTTGTCTATTGTTCTCGTCGTGGTTCCTCTCTCCCTTTTTAATTTCTGGGTCAACCAGATTTATATTTTCAATTCTACCTAAAATTATGTGTGGCATTATTGGCGAACATAATCCAAGTGGGGATGACAAGGAGTTTACAAAGCGCCGAGACTCCATGTCCCACCGTGGTCCCGACGCTACTGGGTTTGTAAAGTTGTCTGATGGCCGAGTTCGTTTGGGGCACCGACGTCTCGCGATTATTGACTTGTCTAACCGCGCTGATCAGCCACTAATAATAGATGGTTATGCTCTTGTTTATAATGGTGAAGTCTATAATTTTCGCCAACTAGCCCAAGAGATTGGTGGCCAATTTACCACCACTTCTGATACGGAAGTGATACTGCGGGGCTATATTAAATATGGGCCAGAAATTTTTGCTAAACTCGATGGAATGTTTGCCCTTGCTATCTATGATCCTCGACGCCAAATACTTGTTTTAGCTCGTGACCGTTTTGGGATTAAACCTTTATATTATTATCACGCTGGTCAGGAATTTTCCTTTGCTTCAGAGCCACAAGCGGTGGCTAGACCCTTGACCTTAAGTCGGCCGGCTTTACGTTCTTACCTAACGCAGAATTATATTTATGGTGATGAAGAAATTGTTGGAGGGCTTCGTTCTTTATTGGCTGGTAGTTATGCGGTGTTTGATTTAAACCAAGCCACTTTGTCCTCAGTGGTTTATGACAAGGTTAAATTTAGCCAAAAATTTAGCGAACCCACTCAAGCAGCTGATCATTTGCAGGCGGTGTTAAAACAGTCAGTCACCGATTCTTTAATTAGTGATGTACCAGTTGGAGTTTTTCTATCTTCTGGTATAGATTCGAGTCTGATTGCTGCTTTGGCTCAGGAAATCACCGGCCAAATAAGTTCCTTCACTATTAGCTTTGATTTTAAGTCATTTGATGAATCGCGTCGGTCAGCGGAAATTGCCAATATCCTCGGCACTGACCATCACACGGTGACCTTAGATAAAGCTGTTGTTTTAGAAGCTATTCCGACTATCCTCAACCAGTTTCATTTACCTTTTGGTGATTCGGGCGCCTTGCCATTTTACTTTTTATGTCAGTACGCTCGCCAACATGTTAAGGTCTGTTTATCTGGTGATGGGGCTGATGAATTGTTTGGCGGTTATCCAATCTATTATTTACCCCCTTTGGCTACCCTCTACCAGCGGTTGCCTTGGCAACGACTAATCGAGCGCGTAGTAGCTATGCCTTTTGCCTCCTTTGCCAAAATGAGTTTTGATTATAAACTTCGGCGGTTTGTTGGGGCAGCGAAGTATAATTACCCCCAAGCTCATTTTCTTTATCGCGCCATGCACAACGAGGGCGTACTTAAGCCAGCATATCAAGCTGATCAGCAATATTTTGACAGTATTTTTGCTCAAGTCCAAGGAGAGGATATTCGGGATCAGTTGATGTATGTTGACCAGAAAACAGTCTTAGAATATGACTATTTAGTCAAAGCTGATCGGATGAGTATGGCCCATGGTTTGGAAGTGCGGGTGCCATTTCTTAACAACCAAGTCGTGCAATTTAGTCGTGAGCTCGACCCAAATTTGAAAGTTCGTCGGCTTACTACTAAATATTTACTCAAGCGTGTTCTCGAGCGTTACTTGCCCGCCAAATATATTTACCGCAAAAAAGAGGGTTTTGCTTTTCCCATCGCGTCTTGGCTCTGCTTAGAATTGCGGGATTTTATGCTTGATACTCTCTCAGCGAAAAACATAGCTCAAATCGAGTTTTTGGAGTATAGTAAAATTCGCCAGATGATAGATGATCATTTGGCTCATCGCCGTGATTATAACCGTGAGCTTTGGGGTCTAATCAGTCTGGTTTGTTTTTTACGATCTAATCGTTTCTAATCTAATTTATTTATGGCGTCTACTGATCGTTTTGGATATGAATGGGCTAAATATGACCAAATATTACCAGCTCATGAGGGTCAATTTTTGATGTGGGTAACACCACTGACGGCTGTTGATTTTAAAAATAAACGAGTTTTAGATGCGGGCTGTGGGATGGGGCGCAATAGTTATTGGGCCTGCCATTATGGGGCGAGGGAAGTGGTGGCTTTTGATTATGATAAACGTTCTGTGACAGCGGCTCTTAAGACATTGGCGAAATTTCCCCAAGCCAGTGTTCGGTATGAAAGCATTTACGATATCAATTATCAAAATGAATTTGATATTGTTTTTTCCATTGGGGTTATTCATCATTTAGTCGATCCCGAAAAAGCCATTCTTAATTTATATCGAGCCCTCTGTCCTGGGGGTCGGTTGTTATTATGGGTCTATGGGGATATGCATAAGCACAAAATTCGGCTGATTAATTTGGTTCGTTTGGTGCTGTCTAGAATGCCGGTAGCTTTGGTCCACTTTTTAACTTACTTTATTTCAGTGCCGTTTTATCTTTATTTAAAAGTATTTCCACAACGAAGTGATTATCTAAAACTGCTCAAGACCTTTTCTTTCCTCCATGTTCACGCTATTGCCTTTGACCAATTAATCCCTCAAGTTGCTCATTACTGGAGTCGAGCTGAGATTGAAGTATTACTGCGAGTTTTACCTCCGGAGCACGAGAGTTTAATAAGTCCTATTCGGGGTTATAGCTGGTCAGTGTTGATAACTAAACCACTATGAACACAATTTCTGTTGTTATTCCAGTTTACAATGAAGAAAAAGGGATCAAGGGCACTTTAGAAATCCTGCAAAACCTGAGGCGTCAGTATCCCGATATTATTGAAATTATTGTCGTCAACGACGGGAGTGTTGATCGTTCGGGCGAAATTTTAAGCACAGAAACGGGAATTAAGCTTTTAACCAATGGTTATAATATTGGCTATGGTTCATCATTAAAACGTGGTATTAAAGCGGCGAGTGGCGATTGGATTTTTATTGCTGATGCTGATGGTACTTATCCAGTAGAACGTTTACCTGATTTTTTTAGTTTTATGGCTGATTACGATATGATTGTTGGGGTTAGAACAACGGCGGTCAATCATATACCAGTGTTACGTCGGCCGGCCAAGAAATTTTTAAATTGGTTTGCTGGCTGGATAGTAAATTTTCCGATTCCTGATCTCAACTCAGGTATGAGGTTGTTTCGTCGGCGAGAGTGTCTAGAGTTCTGGGGACTTTACCCAGAGCGGTTTTCTTTTACTTCAACTATTACTTTAGCTTTTATTCGGAGTCATTATTTAGTAAAATATGTGCCAATTGATTACCATAAGCGCTTAGGTAGTTCGAGCTTATCGCCGTGGAATTTTTTTACTTTTTTGGGTTTAGTTTTTCGGATTGCATTTTATTTTAATCCGCTTAGATTCCTGCTGCCATTTGTCCTATTACTTATAAGTACTGGCGTTATTAAAGGGGTTTATGATCTGGCCTATTCTAATGCTATTGGGAACTTTAGTATTTTACTGGTAACAATAGGTTGTTTTGTTTTACTGCTAGCCTTATTATCTGATCTGCTTTTTCGCCAAAGATCAAAATGAGAGTAAAGATATCAAACTTTTTCAATCTATTTTTTTCTTCGCCTTGGTTTTTTGGGCTTGGCTTGGTCGGGTTGATTTTGCTTTATGTTGTTAGTAATGTTGGAAATAATATTTCATCTGTGAGTAGTGATGTGTGGTTATATAATTTTTCTCATACTCAAACCATTGAAGGACTATGGAGTGAGGTGCCGAAAAATTATACTAATGAACCATATTATTTGGCGTATCCTATTCTTAATTGGGCGGCTGCCAATTGGCAGGTTGGAGTGGCGCGTTTTCACTTTTTAGCTCTTTTTCTTCTTACTGCTACTTATCTAGTAAATGGTCTGGTAATTTTTGCTTTTACTAAAAAGTGGTGGGCGGCCACTTTAGCGGGTCTTCTGCTTATTATTCCCCATAATGTGTTTTCCACCCAAATTGGAATGCTTAATTTCAATAATGTTCGGGGGCTGGGCTTTGCTTTTCCTTTTTATTTTTTACTTAGTTTCTATTGGATTCATTTTGGGCTTGGTCATAGGGTGCGTAATATTGTTTTAGCTATTACCGCTGGGGCTCTGGTTTATTTATACCCTCTAGTTGGCGTGATTATTGTTCCACTTTTTGTGTTGACAGCGGCTATCCTCAAAGGGAAAAAATATTGGCGAGAAATCTCTCTGTTTTTTGCTATCTACCTCTTGGTTTCAAGTTTATTCTGGTATGGTCATTTTACGGCTGGGTATACCGGTATGCTAAACCAAGAGTCAATACTTTCGCCAGCGCAAGCGAATTTACAAATTGAAATATTAAAGGAACGTTTTCATGGTTCGCTATTTGATCTTGAATTTGGCAAATTAAAACGTTCCGCGTGGGATGGTCTACCACTTTTAGTTCTTTTTATTGGATCGATTTGGTGGATTAGACGGCGGTCGCTGGAGATTACACCACCCCTTAAAAATTTCACCTCTATTTCCTTAGTTTTTTCTCTCCTGATGGTATCTTTTACGGTTGGGGTAGAAATTATCAATCAAATTCTAAGTTTTTATGGTCAGCCGGCCTTTTTTATTGAACATATCAGACTTTTGCGGGCTTTAGGTTTTGTGCTGATTGGTCAAGTTGTGGTTGGTCTTGTGGTTCTAGTGAATGCGGGTCGATGGGGGCAAGTCACCGCTTTTGTACTTGCCCTCCTACTTTTGTTTTCGCCCCTGTCATTGTCGACGCCAGTGGTTCGCCCGGTTGTTCGCACCGTGGTACCGACTTCCATTCGCACCAAGTACAATTTAGCCCCGATTGTCGATCAATCCGACTACAAAAGTTTTTCTAATTTGGAGGCGGCCGCTATTTGGAGTCGAGATCAGCTAGCTCCCAAAGCCAAGATTTTTGTTTTTGATGATAGTCAATGGGAATTTATTTTTAAGATACTAAGTAAACACGATACTAATCTTACGGTTAAAGAGGGTTCAGTTTGGACCACCGCTGGCTTTGCCAATAGTCTAAGGTGGTACACCGAAAGACAAAATTATAAACAAAAGGTAGAGTCGGCGGGCACATTTGGGGAAATTGTTCTGTTTGCTCGATCCTTAGAGATGACCCACATGCTTATTCCGCGTGGAAAATATGAAGATTTATTTAAACAAAATAATTTTAATCTAAATACTGTCTATGTGAATCCGGATTATCGTTTAATTAAGTTATAATTTATTTATGAATTTTTTTAATCCTTTTTATTCCTTACCTCGTCGTCTGGCGGTGATTGTTGGCACCAGACCGAATTTTGTGAAGGCAGCCCCTTTCTTACGTGAAGCCAAAAATCATCCCCGTTTTGATTACACCGTTATTCACACTGGCCAGCATTTTGACCAGAATATGTCGGAAGTTTTTTTTGCGGAATTAGGAATTCCACGACCAGATGTTTTTCTTAATCCTGGGGGGGAAAAACATACAGAAAAAATTGCCCTGATGTTTGACCAGATGAAGGATGTTTTTAAGCAACACAAATTTGCGGGGGCAATAGTTTTTGGTGATGTTAATTCTACTTTGGCTGGGGCACTGGCGGCGATCAAACATAATGTTCGCTTGGCGCATATTGAAGCTGGTCTCCGCAGTCATGACCGACGCATGCCTGAGGAAATCAATCGGGTGATTGTTGACCATCTGGCTCATTTGCATTTTGTTACGGAACAGTCGGGTGTCGAAAACCTGCGTCGGGAGGGAGTGAAAGAAAGGAAAATTCACTTGGTCGGTAATATTATGATTGAATCCCTCGAGCTTTATCGAAACAAAATTGAGGCCTCGCCGATTTTAGCTCAACTTCAGCTAAAGCCTAAAGGTTATATTTTGGTCACCATTCATCGCCAAGAAAATACCGACAGTAAACAAGCTTTGGCCGAAATCCTCCAACTCGTGGCAGGTCTTAAGAACCAGTATCAGGTAGTTTTTCCGCTTCACCCGGGGACCAAAAAACGGATTGAGGAGTATGGCTTGGCCAGTTTTCTCACCGGACTAACTGTGATCGAACCGGTTGGTTATTTTGATTTTGTAAAATTAACTAAAGATAGTCTGGGGGTGGTCACCGACTCTGGCGGGATTCAAGAAGAGACCAGCCATCTAGGTATTCCCTGTGCTACTTTGCGAGACAATACTGAACGACCAGTGACTCTTGAACTTGGTTCCAATAAACTTTTTCCTATTGCCGAAGCGACCAGCAGTGAGATTCTTCAGCATCTCAAACGACTAGACTTCAAGCCTGGCCTTATTCCGTTTTGGGACAGCGGTGTCAGTAAGCGAATTTTTCAGGTCCTCGATAATTGGGAAATTTAAGTAGGTTATAATTTTTTACTATGAAATTTGTTTTTATTGCCCCCCGTTTTCATACCAATTTTTATTATCTGGTCAAGACCTTGCTTGACCATGGCCACCAGGTTGATTTTTTGGCTCTTTATGAGGGTAAGTCTGAGGACCATAGCTTAGTTAAACCGATAATTGTGGGAAAGCCCAATTCACGCTGGCCTTTAATTATAAAATTAATCAAACAAATATTATTTAGTCAGGCTGATGTCCTTATTATTAAAGATATTGTTACGCCCTATTCACTTATTGCTCTTACGACTGGTTTTTTGCTCCGAAAAAAAATGCTGGCGCTAACCCAGATTCCCAAATATCGAGCGCAACTGGTAAGTGGGGCGGTGACATGGCTCTGGCGAGTTTTTCACACGGAAGCTATTACGCCCGTCCAGGGTGACTTACGATTTTCCAACGGCAATCCAACCTTATGGTATGTGCCGTTTGTAATTGAGGCCAACGATAAACCCTATGAAGCTCATCCCGATGTTGGTCAAATAAATATCCTTTGTGTTGGTAAATTTCAGACGCGTAAAAATCAATTACTGCTGGTGCAAGCAGTTGAACAACTTTGCCAAGAATTTCCGCTTAAGCTACTTTTGGCCGGTGAAGTAGAAGAATTTTCTTATTTTGAAAAATTACAGCACTATATACATAATCACAATTTGGATTCCATTGTAACAATTGTGCCCCATTTGCCCTGGGCAAAAATGTCTGACTTGTATCGCGCCAGTGATATTTTTGTTCTTCCTAGCTCGGGTGAGCCAGCTGCTTATTCTATTTTAGAAGCCATGAGTTATGGTTTGCCGGTCGTAAGTTCTGATGACAATGGGACCCAGTGGTATATCAAATCTAACAGCAATGGTTTTATTTTTCGCCATGATGATCTGGCTGATCTGATTTTAAAACTGCGGACAATATTGGGCGACAAAGCTAAACTTAAGGTTATGGGTGGGGTTAGTTTGCAACTTACCAAACAACTCCACCAGCCGGTTATTTTCTATCAAAAAGTAATGGCCATAATTAACTAAAAGTGTTATGCTCAAAAACACTATGGTCAAAAAAATTATTCCTCATGTCCGTTTGACCCTTGGTCCGGCCGAGCTCGAGGCTGTGGCCAAAGTTCTTAAGAGTGGGTATCTCGCTCCTGGTCTGGTTGGTGAGACTCTCGAGCGGGGGATTGCCCGTTTGTCTAATCAAAAGTCTGGGGTGGCGGTCAGCTCTGGTACCGCTGCCCTTCATGTTGCTTTACTTGCACTTGGAGTTAAGGCTGGAGATGAAGTGATTATTCCCGCTTATTCCTGCCAAGCCCTTTTAAATGCCGTCCTTTATGTTGGCGCTCGGCCAGTGGTTGTTGATATTGACCTTTCTACTTTTAATATTGATCCTCAGGAGGTTCAAAAAAATATTACTAAAAAAACCAAGGCCATTATTGTACCACATATGTTTGGTTTGATGGCTGATATAGTTGCTATCAAGCGTTTTAGCATTCCGATTATTGAAGATTGTGCGCTATCAATTGGGGCCAAATTTAAAGGTCAACCCGCTGGTTCTTTTGGCGTAGTGGCGATATTTTCCTTTTATGCCACCAAGACTATCACTGGCGGTGAGGGGGGTATGGTGGTGTCTTCAGTTGAAGCAATTGTCGACCAGGCGCGCGATGTGCGTGAATATGACAAAAAGAAAAACTTTATTATCCGCTATAATTACAAATTAAGTGATGTTAATGCGGCTATTGCCCTCGCTCAACTAAAACAACTTCCGTCTTTTGTTACTAAAAGGCAGGCCATCGCTAAAAAATATACCAAAGCCCTTGCTGGCACTAATTTTATCTTGCCCACCGTGCCGGTCGACTATCATCACACTTTTTCCCGCTATATTATTCGTACCCCCCAAGCGGAACAATTGCGAACGTATCTTAAAGACCACGGTGTTGGCACAGGCCGAGGGGTTGTGCTTGGTATTCATGAGCTAATAAAAACTAAAGCCTCTTTACCTAAAAGCAAGCAAGCTCTTCGTGAGGCGGTATCACTTCCAATTTATCCTACTTTGACGGCTAGCGAGCAACAAAAAATTATTACACTTTTGATAAACTTTAAATCATAAGTTATGCCTGAAGAAGCGATTAATAAAACTACTTACAGCACCGCCAAATCGGTTGAAATCTATTCCCAATTATATCTTTGGCCCTATGAAAAAGTGTTGTTCGACCGCTATATTACGCCAGGTCTCTCTGTCCTTGACGTGGGTTGTGGTACTGGTCGGTCAACTTATTTTTTAAACCAGCGGGGAGTGACCGTGATTGGTATTGATATGGTTGAAGCTTTTATCAATCATGGACACGAGCTCTACCCCGAGCTTGATCTACGGCTTATGAATGCCACTAAGCTCGAATTTCCGGACAATTCATTTGATATTGTTTTCTTTTCCAATCAGGGTATCGATTATACTGACCGGCGGCTTGACGTTTTGCGAGAAGTTTACCGTGTGACCAAGCCGGGTGGTGTTTTTGCTTACTCTAGTCACAACAGTTTGTATTTACCCCGTACTAAAAAAGGGTGGGTTAATTTCGGTCGTAATCTACGCTATTTTCGACTTGGCTATCACTTTCGGATTGAGCATCATCCAAACGGTGATCTCCATGTTGCTCATAATAATATTTGGAACGAAGCAAAAACTTTGCGCCAGCTTGGTTTTAAAGTTATCGAAATTCTCTCGAATAGTCAGCGGTTTTCAAGCTTACCAAAACTCATCACTGGGCTTTTTACTCGTTGGCCCCTTTTTGTTTGTCGTAAACCATTATGAAGAAAGTCCTTTTCCTGATTAATAATCTAAATCGGGGCGGAGCTGAACGAGTGTTTGTTAATCAAGCTAATAATTTGCACCGAGCTGGTGGACTAGTTTATTTTGGACTTTTGTTTTCTTCCCCCGTAGATAGTTTTGCCAGCGAGCTAGAATTACCAGTCGAGCAGATTTTTTCTCTAGCTGGATTAAGGAGCGGAAATCTGGGTCGGTTTTGGACTCTGCAGAAAATAATTCGTCGGCACAAAATCGAGGTGATTTATTCTACCCTTGAGCTTTCAAACATTTTTGCGCGTCTAACCAAGATTTTTAATCCCCGTTTGCGTGTAATTATTCGCGAAGGGAGCGCTGTTATTGACAAAAATGGTCAAACATCGCCGAAACCTACCAAATTTAGACTGCTTGATATTATCCTTAATCTTTTGGCCAGTCGTGTTATTGCTGTCTCGGACGAGATTGCCATTATTTTGCGGGGCTATCAACCCCATATCGCTTCTAAGATTGTTGTTGTGGAAAATGGGGTAATGCTCGGAGAGTCGCGGGCCGAAGTTGAAAAGCGACTTAAAGCAAAAACTAGCCAGAACACTTTTCAGATTCTGACTGCCGCTTCGATGAATTATTACGAGCGGGCGTTTGAATATCTAATTGAAGCCATTTCACTTTTGCCAACTGAATTACGAAATCGCACAACCTTGATTTTTGCTGGTGATGGCACCTTGCGGCCGATGTATGAAAAACAGACCAAGGAGCTTGGTTTAGAGAAACAAATTAAATTTTTGGGTCGGCTCGATACGGCCCGGCTTGTCGAGGAGTACAAACGGGCCGATGTTTTTGTGCTGTGTTCCACTTCCGAAGGTTCGCCTAATGTCATTATCGAAGCCGCGTCCCGTGGTTTGCCGGTGGTGACGACGCGCGTTGGCTCGGCTGTGACCATGGTGGTGGAAGGGGAGACGGGCTGGTTTATTCCGTTTAAAAATAGCCAAGCAATCGCCGATAAACTTATCTGGTTGGCAACACACGAGTCCAAGCGACTAGCGATGGGTTTAACGGCCTATGACCATGTGGCCAAGCAATTTTCCTTTGTCAGTAAAATGGAGGAGCTAAAGGGTTTACTTTTTGGGTCAAATCCTGTTAAATGACATCATTAACTTATGTTTAGTCAAGCTAAAAAAGTGCTCATTATTAGTGCCCATGCCGATGATATGGAGATTGGCTGTGGGGGCACTGTCCAGAAGCTCCTGAAAGAGGGAAAAGATGTCTATCAACTTATCCTCTCATTAAATATGAAAGGGGCTTCGGATAAATTTTCCGAAGATCAAATTCGGGCTGAAGTCTATGCCAGTGCGAAGGTTCTTGGCCTGCCCCAGGAAAATATCTTTTTTGAGAGATTTGAAAATCGGGTTTTTCCTGAGCATCGCCAAGAAATTCTTGACACACTTTGGGTCTATCATCGCAAACTCAATCCCGATGTTGTTTTTACAATGGCTCTTGATGATATGCATCAAGACCATGTGACCGTTGCTGTCGAAAGTTTTAGGGCTTTTAAAGAATGCACCTTACTGTCCTATGGCTATGACTGGAATCGGCTCAACAAAACGGCTGACTTTTATAATGTGTTGTCGGAGGAAGAATTGACTAAAAAAATTACTGCTGTTCAGTGTTACCAGAGTCAGCAAGATGGTCGGGCCTATTTTTCACCGGAATATATTAGAAGTTGGGCGATTGCTCGGGGAGTCGAGATTAAGGAAAGATACGCTGAGGCGTTTAATATTATTCGCTTTATTGTCCGTTAGTTTATGCTTGTGTCTATGCATCAGCCGGACTATTTGCCTTGGTGTGGCTACTTCAATAAAATTGTCACAGCCGACGCCTTTATTTTTTTTGATACGGCCCACTTTTCTAAAGAAGGTTTTCATGAACGGAACAAAATAAAAACCGCAACCGGTTGGGCCTATTTGACTATCCCCATGCCCCACGAGTCGGCCTTTAAACCACTCAAAGATGCAAAATTGCCGATCGACACTAGGTGGGCCAATAAGCATTGGCGGGCATTAATATCTTCCTATAATCGTACCCCTTATTTTAAAGAACATGCGCCCTATTTTGAAGATTTATATGCTAATGTTGGACGTTTTACCACTTTGGCAGATTTGAATATTGATATTATTACTTATCTGTGCCAAGCTTTTGGTATCAAGACTATGTTTTCACGAGCCAGTGACTATCCCTTTGATTCGGGTTTAAAGTCTACTGAAGCCATTTTGGCCATTATTAAGCAAGCCGGGGCCACCGAATTTCTGGCCGGTCCCTCGGGCAAAAAATATCTCAATCAGCCCCGTTTTCCCGAGGAGGGAATTAAGCTAATTTTTCAGGAATATCATGAACCCGAACATACTCAAAGGAAACAGCCGTTTGTGGCGGGCTTGTCGGCCGTTGACCTGCTTTTTAACGAAGGGCCACAAGCTATAAATTTTTTAAGATGATTCGTTTAGCTATCAGACAATATATTTATCGGCATCACTCACTTGTACGTAGGTTGTTGGGTTTGTTTATCCGTTTGCATAATTACAGTTACAAAAAAATCACCGAATACTCCACAATTTTAAACGACGGTTTCAATCCGAAATACCAGATCACTCGCTATCATGATTTTTTCAGTGAGCGTGTTGCCCCGGGTGAGAGAGTGTTGGATATCGGCTGTGGGGTGGGTTTTTTGGCCAATCGTTTGGCGGATAAAGCGGGGAAAGTCATTGGTATTGATATTTCGGCGCGCAACATTGCTCGTGCCCAAGCTGACTACCAACAAGACAATTTGGAATTTATCTTAGGCGATGCCACAACCTACAATTTGGCCGGCCGTTTCGACAAATTGGTTTTATCAAACGTCCTCGAACATATTGCCGACCGCGTCGCTTTATTGCAAAAAATCGGCCGGTTGGGCGACACTTTGCTTCTGCGGGTGCCCATGATTACACGTGATTGGACCGCTGCCTACAAGCGCGACCATGGCTACCCCTACAAGCTCGACGATACTCACGAAACAGAGTTTACCCTTGAACAAATAAAGGAGGAAACTGCTCTGGCCGGTTGGCGCGTGGAATCTTATCAAGTAAATTGGGGGGAGTTTTGGGGTGTATTAAAGCGGGACTAATTCTATTATGACCAAACTTTCTTTTGCCGCTTATCGAGAAAAAGTGCATACGACCAAATCCGCGCGCATGGAGGTGGATACTATTTATTGGCTGGAGCGACATATCTCGGTTTGGTTGTCGTATATTTTAATCCGTCTTTGGCCTCAAATTTTACCAACCTATGTTTCTGTGGCCAATGTTTTATTAGTGCTCTTGGTGCTGGTGCTAAATCTTGGTAAACCCACTGGTTCAATTATTGGGCTGACTTTGGTTCAGTTGTTTTTATTGCGTCTAGCCACTATTGGCGATAAGGTTGACGGGGAAATTGCTCGTTATCGCGCTTATTTTACTCAGGCGGGTATTTATTTTGATTTAGCTTTTCATTTTTTTTATCCTTTTGTTTTTATTTTTTCGATTGGCTATACCTTTTCACTTATTCTCAACAACCCACCACTGACCATTGCTGTGGTAGTGGTAGCCATTCTGATGGTCCACTATCGTCTCTTAGGTAAATTACGTCATCATATTCGTTTCAAGATCCAACTTGAAAATCACGGGGGAGTCTTGCGTGACTATCGGGAAAAAAATATCCGCTCAGTTGCTTGGCCAGCTAGTTTTCGCTTCATCCGCTATCTTCTCTTTTTTATTTATGACTGGACTTGGTTTTTCTATTTACTCCTTATTTTAGGCTTAACTTTTAGTCCATACGCCATGGCGGTTATTTACTGCTTTTATTTGGCTGTGCTGGCTTTTGCTCTTCTCTTGCAAATATTCGTTATTTATCCTAAACATTATTTGTTTAGTGTTGATGATTTTTCTTAATTTTTTGCCAACAGTAAAGGTTGGGTATTCTTTAGCTGTTTTTAGGGTTAACTTGGCAATGACTGATTATCGGGTTATGATATTCGCAATATGAAAAAACTATATGGTGAGGAGTTTTTGGCCCCAGTCCTAATTTTTGGCTTGTTTTTAGTGCCCTTTTTGGTCTTATTTGTTCCATCATCATTCTTTTTTCCTTATATTGCCGGCAAAGCCTTTGCGTTCCGACTGATTGTGGAAATTATCACGGCTGGCTGGCTAGTACTCGCGGTTCAAAGTCCAAAATACCGTCCCCACCGTTCTTATATTTTACTCGCCGCCACTATTTTTATTGTCGTTCTGGGGGTGGCCATGGTGGCGGGCGAAAATCCGTATCGCAGTTTTTGGAGCAACTTTGAACGGATGGAAGGACTAGTGACCCACCTTCATCTTTTCTTTTATTTTTTAGTGGCTACTTCGGTTTTGCAGACTAAAGCTATTTGGCACCGCCTATTCCTAACCAATGTGGTGGCCAGTATTTTGGTCGGTGTGTATGGTTTTTTTCAACTGGTGGGAGCGATACCGATTAGACAAGGTGGGGGTCGTCTTGATTCAACCTTGGGTAATGCCGCTTATCTAGGAACTTATATGTTTTTTTTGTTTTTTGTCACGTTGTATTTATTAATCAATGATTGGCAAAATCGCAGTTGGCGTTATTTCTATCTAGGAGCGATGTTGTTGCAGACAATTATCCTTTACGAAACCGCCACCAGAGGCGCTATTCTTGGTTTTATTTTTGGCCTGCTCCTGGCGGCGGGTCTGGGGGCCTGGTCGGAGCGGAAAAATATTTTTGTCCGCAATATTGCCCTCGGCACCTTAGTCGGACTCGCCCTACTAGCTGGCGGTGTTTGGTTGGCCCGCGATTCTGCTTTTATTAAAGGTAATCCAGTGTTGTCTCGTTTTGCCTCTATGTCTTTAACTGAAGGGACAGTCAAATCTCGGTTTATGATTTGGAATATTTCTTGGCAGGGGGTCAAAGAGCGACCAATTCTGGGCTGGGGTCAAGATAATTTCCAATTTGTGTTTACCAAGTATTATAATCCGCAGATGTATGCCCAGGAGCCGTGGTTTGATCGCTCGCATAATGTTTTTCTCGATTGGTTGGTGGCGGCGGGGGTGGTGGGACTGGGCGCTTATCTATATTTATTTTTTAGTGCCACTTATGTCTTGATTAGGCCTAAAAATAAAATATTTAGCTCGGCCGAAAGAATAATTTTACTTGGTTTGTTGGGGGGCTATTTTCTCCAAAATTTGGTTATTTTTGATAATCTCATTAGTTACGTTTTGTTCTTTAGTCTTATCGCTTATATTCATGTTCGTTCCGCTGAGCATAATAAAAATATTATGCCGTATGAGTTGGATCGTGAATCAATGGTTAAATATGCACCGGCGGTTGGAGCGGTGGCAGTAGTGTTGTTTGGCCTAGTTTCATTTTTGGTGGTGGTTCGTCCGGTTTTAGCATCGTCTAGTTTAATCAATGCTCTGCGGGCCACTGGCCAGGGTGACTTAAAAACTGCCACTGAGTCATTTGCCCAGGTCTATCGTTATCATACTTTTGCGGATCGGGAGACGTCTGAACAAGCCACTTCGGCTTTGACTAGTGCCATTGTTTATCGCAATCCTGATACGGCTAGTATCACTCAATTAAGTGCAGTGGCTGAAGCGGGGCTAAAAAAACAATTAATTTCGGCTCCCAAAGATGTCCGGTTGCACATTTTTTATTCCGAATTGTTGCAATTGACCAATCGTCCACAGGAGGCTCTAGCTGAACTTGAGCTGGCTCGCACTTATTCCCCCAAAAAACAAGATATTTTGTATCGGTTGGCTTACTTTTCAGCTAGCAATGGTAACTTGAAAGAAGCTTTACGCTATGCCCGAGAATCTTATGAATTACTGCCGGCCAATGACCAAGCGGCCAAGATGTATGGTTTGATGGCTATTCAGACGGGTGATCAGGCATTAGCCAAAACCATCCTATTGCCTCGCTTTGGCACTTTAGCTGTCGATGATGATAATTTTATTAATTATTATTCCAAAATAAAACGTTATGATTTGGTCGCCGCCATCTGGGGCCAAAGAACCAAAAATAGTCCCAATGATATTAATGCTTGGACTAAATATGCCATGTCTTTATATGCTATTGGAGAGCGGGCCGAAGCGGTCAGTGTTTTAGAACAAGCTATAGTTGTTAATCCACAATTCAAGACCGAAGCAGACAAAATTATCGAAATTATTAAAGCGGGCCGAGCGGAGGTTGGTTAACCGAGCCGAGCACTAATGATTTAAATGGTGCTCGGGTGCTCAACCCAGTTGACTTTTATTGCTTAATTTGCTAGACTGGAAGGGTGAGTGTTGTAATCTAATTCTAGGTTGCGACTCTAAGTGCAATTTAAATGTCTTACATAAAAACCCCTTCGGGGGTTTTTATGTTCGTAAATATTGCATTTAGGTGTAGTTGCTATATCATAAAGTAGTGGGTTGCCGGTACAAGTGGCCGGCGGCTGCACTCACATTAAGACATTTAGCCTTTGGAGTTCCGCCCCGCCGGCCTCTTGTGCCCACTGGGCAACCAAACTAAACTAAAAGTGCGACCGCCTTCGGCGGTCGCACTTTTAGTTTCTAAATAGTATAAATATTTTTTAACCCTGTTATATTTTTTAGATCAAATTATAAAATTATTTTTAAAATTAATTAAAATTAAAATAAAAATTTAAAAATAATTAAATATAAAAAGTTTTTAAATTTTTTAGTTATCCACATTTTTGTGGTAAAAAATATTGTGAGCAAGACATATTTGCTTGATAATGTAATTAACAGTTTGTAACAACAAAATTTTTCATCGACAAAATTTCCTAACAAAGGTCGAAGGTTGTTACAAAAACTTTTAAAAATAATTTTTTCTAAACCATGGCTAAGAAGAAAAAAGCTGCCAAGAAAAGCGCAAAGAAGCGCCCAGCAGCAAAAAAGAAGGCAACCAAAAAGACTGCCAAGCGCCGCACTGCAAAGCGCCGCAAATAGTCTTTACCAAACACCCCGCAAGCGAAGCTTGCGGGGTGTTTTGAGTTAGATTTGATTTAGATTTCATTACTAAAAATTACAGTTTTCAAACCGCCCATTTTATGCTAAAATACAACTTTCTCCTAAGTGTAAAATAATGAGTATTTTCAAGGCCATATTTGGTGACAGTGACGCCCGTGAGGTCAAAGCTATCCAGCCCGTGATTACTAAAATCAATGCGTTGGAAGCGACTTTTGCGGTCCTGTCGCCCGAAGAATTAAAAAATAAGACTGCCGAGTTTAAACAGCGCGTCGCTGCTGGAGAAACTCTCGAACAAATTTTACCCGAAGCTTTTGCAGCGGTACGCGAAGCTTCAAAGCGGACTTTAGGCCAGCGCCATTTTGATGTGCAGTTGGTGGGCGGAGTGGTGCTGGCTCGGGGTGGTATTGCCGAAATGCGCACTGGTGAAGGAAAAACTTTAGTGGCGACCGCACCGGTTTATTTACATGCTTTAACAGGTAAGGGGGCGCATGTGGTGACGGTCAACGATTATTTGGCGCGTCGTGATGCCGCGTGGATGGGACAAATTTATAACGCCCTTGGTTTTTCGGTGGGGATTGTCAATCAACATGAGAGTTTTCTTTATGACCCCACTCATATTGAAAAAGATCACGAACGTGATGATGTTGCTTCTTATAAAGTCGTTTATGAATTTTTAAAACCTTGCGCTCGTCGTGATGCCTACTATGCTGACATTACTTACGGCACCAACAATGCTTTTGGTTTTGATTATTTACGTGACTATTTGGCGCACAGTGACCAGCAGTTGTCGCAACGGCGAGCCAAAGACGAGCGTCACCACTTTGCGATTGTGGACGAGGTGGATTCAATTTTAATCGACGAATCGCGCACCCCACTTATTATTGCTGGTCCCGCCGCCGAAGCGGAAAATCTTTATGGCACTTTTGCTAGTCTGGTGGCTAGTTTTAAAGAAGATGAAGATTACACCGCTGACCATAAATTTCACGCGATCACGGTCACTGAGCGTGGTATCGAAAAAACCGAGCAAGCGCTAAAGGTGGATAATATTTATACTGACAAGGGTATCAAATATGTTCATCATTTGGAAACAGCTATTCGGGCCAAGGCCCTCTACGAACGGGACAAGGCCTATGTGGTGAAAGATGGCGAGGTTATTATTGTCGATGAATTTACGGGGCGTCTTCAACCAGGGCGACGCTGGTCCGAGGGTTTACATCAGGCCGTCGAGGCCAAAGAGGGGGTGGCTATAAAAGAGGAGTCGCGCACTTATGGTTCCGTGACACTCCAAAACTATTTTCGCTTGTATCAAAAAATAGCGGGGATGACTGGGACGGCCAAAACCTCGGCCGAAGAATTTGAAAAAGTTTATGGTCTCGATGTTATTTCTATTCCCACCAACCAAACCCCAACCCGTCTCGACCATCCTGATTTTATTTTTCAAACCGAAACGGGCAAATTTAAAGCGATTGCGAAAAGGGTGCGCGATCTGTACGATAAGGGCCAGCCGGTCTTGATCGGTACGGTATCAATTGAAAAAAATGAATTATTGTCAGCTTATCTGAAAAAAGAGGGAATACCACACGAAATATTAAATGCTAAAAATCATGAGCGAGAAGGGGAAATTATTGCCGCCGCGGGCAAGAAAAAGGGGGTAGTCATTGCCACCAATATGGCTGGGCGCGGAGTGGATATTAAGCTGGGGGGGATTTCGGCCACCGCCGAAGAAATGGCCGAGGTTAAAAATCTCGGTGGTTTGTTTGTGCTCGGTACCGAGCGTCACGAAGCCCGCCGGATCGACAACCAGCTCCGCGGGCGCTCGGGGCGCCAAGGTGACCCAGGGGCGACCCAGTTTTATATTTCCCTCGAAGACTCGCTGATGAAAGTTTTTGCTTCGGACCGTGTCAAAAATATGATGGGGCGTTTTGGTATACCCGAAGACGAGCCCATTCAAAATAGTATTGTGTCGCGAGCAATTGAAAGCGCCCAGTCACGGATTGAAGGGATGAACTTTGATACCCGTAAACATCTGTTGGAATATGATGATGTGGTCAATTTTCAACGCGTGACCATGTATGGCCGGCGCGAAGATGTGCTTTTGGGAGGTAATGCTGAAATTGCCGATTTTCTGGAGCGGGCCACGATTGAGCTTGGCCTCTCGGTCGAGGAACAGCGCGCGGTGAGCGACCAATTTACCTCGAAGGTGGCTTCACTTGGTCAGGAATATGTCGGAGCAGTCCGCGAGCTTATTTTGCAGGTGATTGATATGTATTGGATGCAACACCTCGAAGCGGTGGAATATATGAAAGGGTCGGTGCGCTTGCGCGCCTATGGTCAACGCGACCCACTGGTGGAGTTTAAGCGTGAGGGTTTGAAAATGTTTAAGGATTTAGAAGCGTCCATTTTTTCGGATGTTATTCGTTTATTTCCCAATGTGGGCACCGATTTGAAACCACCCGAAGTAGTAAATTTACAGGAAGTCCATACCGATATTACCGCTTTACCAGGCACCGACCCAATTAATGCTGGCGATGTTCCCACTCCAACCACTAGTGAGCCAAAAATCGGTCGCAATGACCCTTGCCCGTGTGGCTCGGGTAAAAAATATAAAAAGTGTCATGGGCAGTAAAAATTAGTGTTATAATTAAAATATGTTAAGGATCAAGATACATTTCTTGTTAAATATAGCTTTATTTTCTTTGTTGATTTTGGCTTCGGTTGCAATAATGTTTTATACGCAAGATTCGCGTAATCCATTAAGGTTTAGTGATGGCCAACAGTGGGGTTTTATTGCCGTTTTGGTTTGGTTTTTACTATTTTGGATTTTTGGTTTAGTAACTTCTAATTTAAATAGCCCCTGGTTTAGGGTCTCTCATATTCTTAATTATACAGTGGGGCTGATTTCTCTTTTTATTGCATATAGAACCGTACCAACAGCTTCTCATCTAGAGTCGTTAAGAGGAGCTAGTCCGGGGATCTTTCCGGTCGAGTTTTTAATCTTAGGTATTGGCGGAATTTTGGCGGTGATTTCTCTAATTTTTCTGGCCAGTGGAATTTTGGTAACGCAGAAAAATGGCCGAACCAAATGGTCCTACTTTTGGTTTTTCTTTCTGCTATTTTTACCTGTAATCTTATATTTATCTCAGATTCCACTAGGGTATATTTATAATCTTTTATAGACCATTCTTTTAAAAATCACCCTATGTGGTGAGTAAAATATAATAAAAAGTGCTTGTTATAAGTCAGTAAAAAATAAAAAAGTAATAAATCATATCAAAAAATCGCGCCCGGCGCGATTTTTTGTGTGGATAACTTTTAAAATATAATTCAAAAAAATATCATAATCCCCACCAAAAATACACCATAATTTATGGTGTATTTTTGGTGGGGATTTATCCACAAAATCGCCTTTATTTTCAATAATAAATAACGCAAAAAATGATAGAATAAGAGTAATTAAATAATGCCAACAAGTTACGGAAAACTGTTACAGACAATCCGTTATTATGTGTTGGTTTTGAAGCAAATAATTTTTAAATTTGCTTTTTCAAAGTGGATTAGCAAAAAAAATATCCTAGGAAAAATAAGGGTATTTGGAGTAGTGGTGATTATCCTAGCCAATATTTTTACTCCACTTACCGCCAGTGCCGCTATTAATCAGCAAATAAACTATCAGGGTAAACTTACTACTACGGCTGGCGCCGCGGTCACCGACGCTACCCGTAGTACTGTCTTTTCACTTTACACCGCTTCGTCTGGGGGCACCGCTATTTGGACCGAAACTCAAAGTGTCTCCACGACTGATGGCTTGTTTAGCGTGATGCTCGGTTCAGTGACTTCGCTAGCGACAGTCAATTTCAATCAAACTCTCTATCTGGGGGTCAATGTGGCCAGTGACGGCGAAATGTCACCCCGCAAAATTATCGGCGCTGTGCCCGCTTCTTTTTATTCTAGCGATTCCGATAAACTCGATGGTTTGACCGCCTCTGATTTTCTGTATGCCACTACCACCAATGCCACCGCCACTATTACCTCTTTAAATGTTGGCAATTCTACGACCACCAACGCGACCACTACCAGTTTATATGTTGGGTCAACTGCCACCGTGGCTGGATCTTTGGTTGTATCAGGAACAGCCACTAGTACTTTTAATGGAGGTATAAATCTTCTTGGGACTAATGCTACTTTGACTATTGGCAACAATCTGGCTGAAAATAATTATCTTAAATTCAACTATTCGTCGACGGGTGGTGGTGATGTGACCGGCCAGCTCGAAGGGGTAGACCAAATGTCCTATGGGTTTAACAATCGGGCTTACTACGGCGGCACGGCGGGCGTAGCCAGCGGTCGGACTTTGTATATTCTTGATCGCGTGGCCGGGCTCAATCGGGGTGGCTTCAACGCCTCTGGCGATTTCTATGTTGGCCCATCCACTACCAACTATGGTCTCAATGTCAAAGGTCCCAATTCTGGCGTTACCGGGCTCACTGTTTTGGGAAACGGATATGTGGGCATTGGTACTAGTACTCCAGATACAGATTTGGCGGTTTTTGCTAGTACCGGCACCACTACTTTAAAGATTCATAATTCTGGCACCGATTTAAACGCTGTCTTGCAATTTATGGAAGATACAGTGGGACAGGGAATGGAACTTCTCTACGATGCCAATGGTAATGATCTAACCATTCGGGGTATTACTGAACAAACACCAATTTTTACGGCGGAACGTACTGGCCGAGTGGGTATCGGCAAGGCCAACCCTTCAACTACATTGGATATTGTGGGTACTGCTTCCTCAACTGGTTTACAAGTAAATGGCAGTGGAACAATCGCGGGGAGTTTGACTTTGGGTACTGCCCTAGGTGTTGCCAGTGGTGGTACCGGCCTTACTTCCTACACTTTGGGTGATGTTATTTATGCTTCTGGTACAGGGACACTGGCTGGCACTTCTACCGCCAATTTGAAAACCACTTTAAGTTTGAACAATGTCGAAAACACGGCCCTGTCCACTTGGGCGGGAACAACCAATTTGACAACGTTAGGGACAATCGCCACCGGCCTCTGGCATGGCACGGCAATTGAAGATGCTTACATTACCAAAACTGGTGCTTGGACTGGTACCTTTGATGGTCAAGAAGGTAGTTATTATTTAGACGCCACGAACCTCACCAACTTTGGTACACCGTTCTACACCTATTTCTCCGCCACCACCACCGATGCTCTGACTCAAGGTTCAACCAACAAATATTACGCCGACTCTTTGGTTAATGCTTACATTCATGCTTCATCAACTATCCCTAAAACTTACACCGCCAACACTTTCACCGGCGCCAATACTTTCAACAGCACTTTCACTATCGGCTCCTTCACTGGCCCATTGCAAGCCGCCAACGGCGTCGTCTCCGCCACCACTTCCATCGGCGTCGTCTACGGTGGCACCGGTCTCACTTCCGCTCCGGCCTACGGCAACCTGCTGGTTGGTAATGCTTCCAGTGGCTACACTTTGACGGCGACTTCGTCACTCAACCTCGCTATCTCCGACACTGTTGGTACCTTGAGTGTGGCCAAAGGGGGGACGGGCGCCACCACATTCGGTCAAGGTTGGATATATTCCGATGGTGGCACTGGTGCGCTCGCTGCTTCAACTTCACCAACGGTCAATTATATTACCGCTACCTCGACCATCGCCACTTCCACCTTTGCTGGTGGCCTCGCGGTGGAGACGAGTGGTTTGGTATATGACTATTCGACCAATAAGGTTGGTATCGGTACAGATAGTCCCACCAATGAACTGCACGTAAATGGCAATGCCCGCATTGGTGAGCTCGGCTTTATAGCCAACTGGCCGGTGGTATGGTTCAACGCCTACTATGACGATACTGACGCACGGGCAGAGTTTACCACCAGCGATTCTGCTTTTGCTTTGTATCATGATCAAACCAATGACTTGTTCAAGATTTTATATAACGCAGTAGGCACGGCTGGAAACCAGGTGAGCTCATCAAACGTTGCATTGTCAGTAAATACATCTGGCAATGTCGGCATTGGTTCTACCACCCCTGAGGCAAAACTCACCGTTCAAAATACTGGCACGGGTAACTCGTTCATCGTCGAAGACCAAGCCGACGATACCTCACCTTTTGTCATCAATGCCAGTGGCAATGTGGGTATTGGCATGACTGCTCCCGGCTATAGCCTAGAGGTTTCCAATGCGATTGTCTCATCTTTGGCTAATGGTTCTGGTCACCCTTATATCGGTATTCGGTCTTCTGGAGCTTCAATGTGGTATTTGTCTGACAATGACACAACCAATGACTTTCATCTCGGTACATCTCTCAATGATACAAAGTTTGTCGTTGACTTTTCAACAGGCAACGTCGGCATCGGCGACTCCACTCCCGACTATACCCTCGATGTCACCGGCAACGCTCGATTCACTTCGCTTGTTGATGCTGCCAACTTTGTCGCCACTTCCACCACCGCCACCTCCACCTTTGCTGGTGGCCTCGCGGTGGAGACGAGTGGGTTGGTGTATGACTACTCCACCAATTTTGTGGGTATCGGTACAGCTTCGCCATCTCAAGAATTGGAAGTTATCTCCTCGGCAAGTAATAGTAATGTTTTTGTTGTTTCCGATTCCGCGGGTACTGATACCAGTATTTTCCGTATCTTTGAAGTATCTGGTGGCGGTGGGCTGGCCTCACTTTATAGTGCGTCTGATGCAGAAGCGATTAGGCTAAGTGCCACCGGTGACTCGTGGATTAACACCGACAATGATCTGGGTATTGGCACCACTTCACCCCTGGCTCGCCTCGATGTCGTCGGCTCTCTATCTGGTACTACACCGCTATTTCAAGTTTCTAGTCTGGGCGCGAGCTATGCCACCACGACTCGAATGATAATTGATTCGAGTGGTAATGTGGGGATCGGTTCATCCGCTCCTTCTGAATTGCTCACTATTCAAGGAGCAAGTGGTGGTATATCGGGTGTTACAGCCGATACGGTGAGAGTTATGATCCATGATACCTCTAATGGTGGAACTTGGGATATTGTAAATCCGTTTGCTTCTTTTGCTTTTTCGCGGGCTGACACTAGCGGCGAAGGCGCTGGAATAGCCGCGGAAATTGGAGCCGTCCATAATGTCTCTAGCACTGGTGGTAATGTGCGAATAGGATTTTTTACCGCTCCAACAACCTCTGGGACTATGTTGGAAAGAATGAGTATTATGGATGCTGGTGAGGTGGGTATAGGTACCACTACTCCAAGTGCTAAATTGACTGTTACATCAGATACCGCCAGTGATACTTTTGCTTCTTTGTATCTTGGAGCTATTGAAACAGCCAGTGACACCTATCTGACTGGTCTATTTAAATCTGGTACAACCAATGGAGCTCCAGATGTGCGGATAGTAGACAAGGATACCAGTCAAGCTCGCGCTGCTTTACAGATTCAAGGTAATAATGGAAGTACCGAAATCGCTTTCTTTGGGGCCGGTGGTAATGTCGGCATCGGCACCACTACTCCCCAAAATATTTTGACAGTAAATAGTGCTTACAATGTGAGCAATGATTCATTGGATGTGAGAATTAACAATACGACCGATAGTTATAATCGGGGGGCGGGTATCCTTTTCTCTGACGCCTATCTTACTACTGGGCGGATAATGGGTATGCGTAGTCGGGGGGCATCACTAGCTGCCGACCCACTTTATGGCAGTATGTTTTTGGATTATCGCAGTAATTTTCATCTATTTAATAATTTAGCTGGTACGACGGAATTTATGCGGATTACTTCAGCGGGCAACATGGGGATTGGCACTACCACACCCCTTGCCCGTCTTGATGTTGTCGGCTCTCTATCCGGCACTACCCCACTCTTCCAAGTTTCCAGTCTGGGGGCCAGCTATGCTACGAGCACTAAATTTATAATTGATTCCAGTGGTAATGTCGGCATCGGTACTACCACCCCCGGCACTTCACTTGGTGTCGCGGGGGCTGGAGTCTTCGGGGCCAATGTAACAGCCAGTGTTTTCAATGCGACCTCCACCACCGCTACCTCCACTTTTGCGGGGGGTTTGGCGGTGGAGACAAGCGGGTTGGTGTATGACTATTCAACCAATTTTGTGGGAATTGGAACCGCTAATCCTCATGGAGCTTTAGAAGTCGATGGTAGTATATATACAAGTCGTGAAAATAGAGGCATCTTCTTTAATAATTTTTTCAATGGTACTAATTACACAACCATTAATAACGGAGAATCTGGCGTTTTAAATTTCGGTTCTTCTGGGGAGTTAAATTATAGTACCGCCGCTTCTCGCTCAGCTGGGGCAACTGGTTCGCAGACAAATATATTTACCGTTCTTAATACTGGGAATTTTGGTATCGGCACCTCCACTCCCGGTACCCAACTTGGTGTCGCTGGCGCGGGTGTCTTTGGTACTTATGTCAATGCCAGCATATTTAATGCGACTTCTACAACCGCCACCTCCACCTTTGCTGGTGGGCTGGCAGTAGAAACCAATGGACTGGTTTACGACTACTCCACAAATTTTGTGGGGGTTGGGACGGCTGCCCCTCAAACAAAATTCAACGTTAATACAGCTAGTGCTTCTCTAAGTTGGAATGGTATGTTTAGAAATACGACTCATCAGTCGGCTGTTGGTCCTGGAGTGGGAGTAAAGTTTCAGCTGGGTGGTGCCGACACTCCTTCTGAATTGCAAAAATGGGCGGGTATTGCCGGGGTCTCAGAAGTAGGCACTTATGAACAAACAGTCGCTCTAGCCTTTTATACTCGTTTGGAAGCTAGTGCGGCTGATGCGACTGAAAAAATGAGAATTACAGGATCGGGCAATGTCGGCGTGGGTACCACCACCCCCTTAGCTCAACTCACCGCTTCGTCTACTAGTAAGATTGGTCTTATTATTGATCAGCGTGGAACTTCTGACATTGCTCAATTTCAAGATGCTGGTACTTCAATTTTTGTGATTAAAGATGGTGGCAATGTCGGTATCGGTACCACTACCCCGGGGTCGCTTTTGTCTATCGGCAACACCGGCACCGGGCCTATCAACCTGTCCGCTACCGCCACTTCCACCTTTGGTTTTGGCATCAACCTCCGCGGCGGTTGTTTCTCGATTAATGATTCCTGTCTCGCCAGCGGTGGGTCGGGGACCCCGGTGGGTAGTAATGGAAATATTCAGTTTAATAATTCCGGTTCTTTTGGTGGGGAAAATGACTTAAACTGGAATTCTACTTTGGACATCTTACAAGTTGCAACATCTACTGGTGGTCAGATACATGTCGGATATATAAATAACAGTAATATCACAGGTACAGCAGCCGCTAATACCTATATATCGTCCGGCCATAGTTTTCTTTCAAACGGAACAAATGCGGCAACTATCTATCTTGCGGTTGGAGGCGCCGACACTTCGATTGGGGTTGGCCAAGGAGGAGATGGTGGAGTTGTAAATATGGTTCAGGGGGGTAGTAGTAGTGATACTAACGGTGCTGATGGCACAGTCAACATTGGTCTATCAACCGGTAACAAAAATGCCACCGTCAATGTTTATGGGACCATCAATACTATGTTTAGAAATACTGCTACCACTAATGGCGTCTGCCATTCTGGTACTGATCTAGATACTACTGACACAACTAATACCTACTCTTTAGTTGCCTGTTCGGCGGCACCGGGTGACATCGCCGAATTTTATCCTGTATCTGACGAGGATATAGAAGCTGGCGATATTGTTGCACCATCACTAGATGAATTTTTGTATAGTGCCGAAGGTAGTGATCCTTATACTGGAGTTGTTAAATCTCTAGGCACTCAAGATGTTTCAATAATGGACAAGGCTACTAAAGAGACGGGTTTTGTTGGGGTTGTATCTACTGGTCCATTCCAGACTTTTGGTAAGGATATTTTGAAAGCTAGAGGCAAAGACAAATCTCGAGCTATTGCCCTAGTTGGTCGGGTGCCAGTAAAAGTAAATGGCGAAGGGGGAAATATAAAGCCCGGTGACCGCATTACTATTTCATCCGAACCAGGCATTGGGATGAAGGCTACTACCACTGGTATGACTTTGGGTGTGGCTCTCAATTCTTTTGCTGGCGAAAGTGTCAGTGATACTGGCGAAGTTATGGTATTTATAAATATGTCTTACGCCAAGATTTCCGATAGTGTCAGTGACGGTGATATTACTGAAGCTTTGTGGCAGATAGACAACACAACTGGAGATATCAAAGCTCTAGCCTCGCTTGATTTAGGTGGTAAATCACTAAAAAACATTTCTTCACTTTCTAGTATTACTGGTAAATGGAGTATTAGTGAAGATGGCAAGCTGGTTGTTGACGAAATAGAAACCAACAAGCTGACAGTCAAAAATGGGATTACGACCCAAGATAAAACCACTGGTGATTTTTATTGTATATATATAGACAATGGCACTCTTGAAACTGAACAAGGTAGGTGTGAAGATTTGGTTGTAGAAGTAGTGGCTGAACCAGAGCCTGAGCCAGAACCACCGGCCGGTGATAGCGGTACTGGTGGCGAAACAGGAGACGGAGACGGTGATGGTGACGCTGGTGGTGATATCGGGGGCGAAGAAAATTCCAGTGGTACAACAGAAGAGGGTGGAAGCACAAGCGGTTCTGCTGGAGAAGAATCGACAGGAGACGAGGAGGCTACTACTGGAGGAGAAACTGGTGGTGGGACAGACCCCGGCGCAAGTGAATCGGATGTAGGAACTTCTGAAAGTGGAGAGCCATCAGTCGAGTCGGGTGGCGATAGTCAGACCGGTGATTCGAGTGGTGGGGAAACTACTAGTGGTGTGTAATCAAAAATTAAAAATTTTTTCTAAACGAAAAAGTGCCCGCCCAACGAGTGAGCGGACACAGAGGGTTCCAGGGAGAGAGACTAGTTCTGCCTTAAAACCCTAAAGCTTACAGACTAGCCCGGCGACCGGACTGGTCATAAAAACGTAGACGGTTTCGCCGGTGGTGAGAGTGCCGGCCTCAGCGGGAGCGAGAGAGAGGAAAATAATTTTCCCTTCAATGTCAGCGGTTCCGTGGAACCGCCAAATCGAAGAGTTCTCCCTCACTGTCACTGACGTGAGCTTGGTCTCGACAACTTCTAGAGTGTCGAGGTCCCAGCCCTGGGCCTCCCACCAGTCGCGGGCGGGGGTGGTGGCTTCGATCCTCGCATTTTCCTCCGTCCGTTCGCGTCCGCGCGCGAGCTCGGATTCCGTCATCGGAATCATGCTCGAGTTGGCGGCCGCGTACACCGTGTCCATCGGTGTACCCGGGATGAAAAACGGAATCAACGCAATTGTGCCGATAGTGATGGATACCGCCACCATCCCGGCGATCAACACCCGCATTCTCCACGTCATCTTTTTGACGGTCTTTGGGCCGTCATTGTTAACAGTCAACATATGGCCTCCTTGCTGGATAACCAGCCCTAATGATAAGTGCTCTAATTTAGATAATACACAATATAGAAAAAAAGTCAAGTACAAGGGGAAAATAGGGGATAAGTGATATTTAGGTATAAAAATAGCGCCGACTCTGGGGGAGAGCCGGCGCGCTTGGCTTTGTTCTGGTCTTGAACCTAGAACAAAGCCGTGAGGATTGCGTTCAGACGGGAAGCGGGACCCCGTCCGGTTGGGTACTTTTCAAACGAAACGTGTCCGTCCATGTACAGGATGTTGGCGCCACCAGGAACGTGGTTGAAATCGTCGGCTTGGGCGTCGACGATATCCCAGAGGACGTAAACATTGCTCTGGGCCGCTGAGCTTGCCGCCGCGTTGTTGATGTCGGTAATGAAAAATCGCTCAATGCCTTCGCGCAAGCGCAAGCCTTTGGTGGCTGCTCCACCCGCGTTGGTCCAAGACAAGTCGTTATCCGCGGCCGTTGCGTTTCCGCCACCGACAGCGGTGGCCACTCCAACTAAGGCGCCGACAAATCCGGCGTCGATATAGGTGCCAACGGCGTTGGCTAGGGTCATGGCACCGTCGTTGAAGTTGACCCCGGGTACTCCAATCAGGTCTTGGAAGGCCCAACCGGAATACACCAACGAAAGCGAATCTAATTCACAGGGGGCAAACGTCCCGCTGGGGCTGTTTCCCACCTGCCACCGACCACCGGTGAAGCGGTCGATGCCGTCGGAATCGGACGGGCAGACAAACACCTTCAAATCAGCGATGTACTCGGGGAACACTGAGTCCCCGCGCACGATGAAGTCAAACCCGGGCGACTCGCAAAAGTCCCCGTCCCTCGTCTTCGCGGTTGGGAACTTCTCGCCCTTGCTCTCGTTCGCGTACATCTTGAGCACTATTCCGATCTGCTTGAGATTGTTGGCGCAGGACGCCCGACGGGCCGCTTCGCGCGCCCGGGCCAGTGCCGGCAACAGAATGGCCGCGAGGATGCCAATGATGGCGATGACCACCAACAGTTCGATCAGGGTAAATCCCTTTTTCTTCATTTCTCAACACTCCTTCTTTTTCTGTATTTTACCTCACGCCAGGGCGACGCCCTTAGCAACTAGATGAGGTGTCAGTCCGCTACCAGTTATACACTTCATATAAATAATGTCAAGGTGTGAAATTTGGAATTTAAATTTGAAAATCTGGGTTAGCCACCATTCATTTATTCCCCACGAGGTTCAACCTCGTGGTGGGGATCTATTTTCCAAAGTTTAACCTTGGAATTTAGCCGGTGGGTTGTAATTTCCCCCCGTTTTGGCGAAGCCAAAACGGGGGGAATTTACTTAATATTTTTTAAAATGTTACAATAATTTAAATGAACAATTACGCATTTATTGATGCTCAAAATGTCCACCTAGGCATCAAATCTTTGGGTTGGGATTTGGACTGGGGAAAATTTAGAGTTTATCTGAGAGAAAAGTATAATATTTTCACGGCCTATATTTTCATTGGATTTATCCAGACCAACCAAGATTTATATTCCGAGCTACAGAAAGCGGGTTATATTTTGATATTTAAACCAATTATTTTAGACAACAACGGAAAAGCTAAGGGAAATTGTGACGCGGATCTAGTATTGCACTCTCTTATAGAAAAAGATAAATATGACCAGGCGGTTATTGTTACCAGTGATGGAGATTTTTATTCCCTCGTTCGCTATTTATACGAGAACGGTAAACTGGCAATGGTGCTAAGTCCTTATGCCGAAACCTGCTCCAAATTGTTAAAAAGAGAAGCTAAAGATAAGATAAACTATATGGACAATTTGAAGGGGAAAGTTGGGCAAAAATGAAAACGCACCGCATAAGGACAAAACCTTATGAAGTGCGTTTTCTTGTGGATATATACATCATATAGAAATTACCCTAAAAGTCAACTATTTTGATAGGTCTGGAAATTTAGCATCGGAGAATTGGGGTCAGCCACCATTCATTTATTCCCCACGAGATTCAACCTCGTGGCGAAGCCCAATTTTTTGAGAGTTAAAGTAAAAACCGTTCTTGCTTAAAAAATTCCTGCTCTTCCTAGTTCTCCAATGACTCCTTTTAGATAGCTCAGCGAAGTCTGACCTCAAATGGGTAAGTTGTTGGGGGTAGCTTTTTAGGTATTGTGAGGGTAATTTAGAAGAATAAAGTTTAAAGGACAGGTATTTCTATCGGACATTTAGGAGGGGAGAAAGTAAAACAGGGGGTTTTTAGGTGGTGGGGGAGTAAAGATGGGGTCAGTTTTTAGACAAACTAAATCTTAAAAAATATATATTTAGACGTAATAAAAAATTTATAAACCAGCCAATAATCTTTTCCTTGACAAGTGGGCTCTAAAGTAGTAGTAATTTCAGGGTAGATAGATCTTTCCCACCTGTTTCTTTGTAGAAATTGCGGTGGGTTCAACTCAGGTGAAAGTTTGTCTTTCACTCAGTGCTCAATTTAAATTATAAATCTCACTTTGTCCTAAACGAGGCTCTAACTCGTCGTTTTTTGTGTATATGTTCAAAAGTATCCTAAAGACCAATAAAACAAAAATCTTCACTCTACTCCTAGTAGCGGTGGTAGTTTTTGGTGCCTTTGGTTTACCCCTGACCACTTATGCCGACGACGGTAGTGCTACCGCTTCAGTGGATTCAACCTCGACTGCGGACACTGGTGATACTGGTAGTACAGACACCGGCAGTGCGGATGCTAGTACCAGCGAAAGTGCTTCTGGTTCAGCTGATACTACTGCCACCGGCTCAACCGAAGAGCCAACGGGCACTGGAGAGGGTGTATCGGACACTGACCAGAGTGTATCGGACACAGATTCAACCACCACTTCCGGTGAGGGTGAGACTGGTACCAGTGACCAGAATACTGGCGATACTCAAACTGGGGATAACTCTACAGGGGAAGAAGAAACCAGTGATACTGGCACGACCACTACTCCGATCTTGCCTGATACAGAAAACACTGATACTGGCACGACTACGGAGCCGACCTTACCTGGAGATAATGGGACCACGACGGTTCCTGTGCTTCCTGAAGGGGGTGATACTGGTACGACCACCGTGGCGACTACTACCGAGCCAGTGACTGGTGGTGAAGACCAAGATGAACTTCCTTTAGTAGAGGGATATCTTCCTCCGGCGGAAGATGTGTCAGGTGAATATGATATGACTACATCCGAGGACGATGGGTTGCCAGCGGTAGCTGAAGATGTTTCCGCTGAATACAACTTCACCACTCTATCGGACACTCTGCCAGCGGTGGAAGAGGAGGTCTCCCTCGAATACAATTTTAATACACTTGAATCAGGAGGGGGAACTCTAGCTGAAGATGTTTCCGCTGAGTACCACTTCACGACTCTATCGGACAATAATCCTCCAGTTGACGAGGAGTATTCCTTGGAGTACCACTTCACCACTCTATCGGACACAAATCCTCCAGTGGATGAGGAACACTCCAATGAATATTTCTTTACGACATTGTCCGATACAAATCCTTCTAGCGAGGAGTTTTCTAATGAATACAATTTTACCACCGACGATGATGGTGGTACTAATCCACCAAATGAGGAATATTCTAATGAGTACCAATTTGGAACTACTGGTGGGGGTGGAACAGAAACGGAAGAAGAATATTCCAATGAGTACAGCTTTACCACCGACGATGATGGTGGTACTAATCCACCAAATGAGGAATATTCTAACGAGTACCAATTTGGAACTACTGGTGGGGGTGGAACAGAAACGGAAGAAGAATATTCCAATGAGTACAGCTTTACTACCGATAACGGTGGCTGTACCGAAAATTGTGGTGGCGGAGGTGGAGGCGGTGGTGGCGGAGGCGGGCATAATCACAAAAAGAATAAAGTTTTGCCTAGTCCGTGCATGCCACTACTCTTGAAATATATTCGCTTGGGGGCCAACAACGATCCGTATGAAGTTTACAAACTGCAGTGGTTCTTGCGGACTTTTGAAAATATGGAAATACCTTTGTCCGGAGTGTATGACCAGACCACATATGAAGCAGTAAAAATATTCCAAGCGCGCCATGCGACAGATGTGCTCCACAGCTGGGGTATTACTGAGCCGACCGGCTATGTCTATATCACCACCCAACTGATGGTAAATTATATTTACTGTGATATTGACGAGCCACTGCGTCTAGAATTATTGCTCGAGGAACAAACGGGCACTGGTTTTGGTTATACTAAATTACCAAGTAAAGGTGATGGTCTAGACTATCTGGTCTATCCGCCAAAAACCGAGCGTACGGTGTTTGAAGGTATCACTCTTGATTTACCCGCCGAAGCAGACAAAAAAGTTGGTAATATTTTTCAACTAGCCACCGCCGGTTTTATGGATTGGCTTCAGGGTACCGAAGGTAAGTATTGGTGGTGGTTGATTATTTTGCCGTTGGTAGTGGTTGCTGGTTATCTATATCGGCGATTGAAAGTTGAACAAACTGACAAAGAATTAGCCCAAGAGGCGCAGGCCACAATTTTGGAAGCCGACCGCGAAATGACCGCTGAACCAATTGTCGGAGCCGAGGCGGAGACACCACATAAAGAAGATGTGCCCGATGAAATTATTGCCGAATACAATGCGGCTAATGGCGGACACCAAGCTGGCCAAGAAGCCATAGTTTTGCCAGGCGAGAGTCTAGAGGACCGAGAGAGTTAAACGTTCGCTAATTTCTGTTGAAAATTTGCTCGGCTCGGGCTTTACTTTTTATTCTCGTGGAGTATAAAGGAGATAATCAAAATGGTGTCTAACCACTCTAAGCGGTATAAAGGCCGATATTCATTTCTAACTTACATCAAGCCAGCTTTCCTAGTGCTGGCTTTTTTATTCTTTTTCCAATTAATCACGCCAGTCGCCCTGGCTCAAGACGGGACGGTGGAGGAATCATTGCCGCTTCCTCCGGCAGAGGAGCCAGCACCCGTTCTTCCGCCGGCCGGAGGTAGTATCAGCGACCCCGAAGCTCCAGCCGAACTGGCAGCAGTTGCGGAGGAAGACAACCTAGTCGCTTTGTCACTTACTGTCACCAGTCGTTCGCCGGTAGACTTAGGCAAGCCACCAGTGGGAACGGGCTTTAAAATTTCGGCCGACACCTCGGACGGCTCGCTGGCATATGAGTTTCCCCTGACTCTCCCTCCTGGCCGCCAGGGTTTGGCCCCGGAGCTGTCTTTGCTCTATTCTAGCCGTCCTACTAGCGCTACCTCTTTATTTGGTTACGGTTGGACGTTGTCGATTCCTTTTATCGAACGAAAAAATCTTCATGGTTCGGATCGGCTGTACGAGGAGACAGATTTCACTTCTTCCTTAAGTGGTGACTTGGTGGCCTTAGGCGGCGAGACCTATCGCGCCAAAGTTGATGAGGGGGAGTTTCTGGTTTATGTTTTCCGCGATAATGCTTGGACAGTGACAGACAAAAGCGGCATGGTCTACCGCTTCGGCCAGACCGCCGCCGCCCGTCAGGATGATGCTGATCATCCGACCCACGTCTACAAATGGATGCTCGAGGAAGTTCGCGATCTAAACGGAAATTATGTTACCTATCGTTATGCCAAAGATTCCAACCAAATTTATCCGGAATCAATAACTTATACTCACCATGCTGATACGGCTGGTCTATATTCAATACGCTTCATCAAAACTCCACGTGATTATCCCGTCACCTCTTGGGCGGCAGGTTTTAAAGTTGTCACCAATCATATTATAAGTGAAATAGTTGTTGAAGTCGGAGGAGGGTGGACGAGGAAGTATTCTTTCGCCTATACCCAGCGAGACAACCAGAGTCGGTCATTGCTAACCTCAATCATCGAATGGGGAAATGACGGTTCAAAAATCATCTCTTTACCACCGACCACCTTTACTTATCAAGTATCAGCTAAGGCCTGGGTTGAAAACAGCCGTTGGACTTTGCCAGTGTCTCTTGTCGGAGACAACTACGAAGACACGGGCGCGCGAATTGCCGACATTAATGGCGATGCTTTACCCGATATTATAACTAATAATAATGGCTCCTTTCTTAACACTGGTTACGGTGACTGGGACAGAGCCGGCCCCGAGTGGACCCTGCCTGTGGCGTTGACGAAACCAGATGTGGTCCACCCTGGAAGTATGTTGATTGACGTTAATGGTGATGGATTGATTGATATTGCCCAAAGTCGGGATGGTGATGAGGACCCGGATATTGTCTATTTTAATACTGGCCACGGCTGGGTGACATCGTCGACCACGGTTCCGGTCTATTTTGCGACGCGAAACGGCAGTGATAACGGAGTCCGGGTTGCCGACATTAATGGCGACGGTCTGCCTGATTTGTTGCGTTTTCATGCTGGCGACGGCGCATTGGGTAATCGTGTTTATATCAATAATGGTTCCGGCTGGAGCGAAGATCGGTCCTGGGTTTTACCGGAGCCGACCCTTGCCGGCGACGGCCAGACTGATTTGGGCACGCGTTTTGGCGACGTTAATGGTGATGGCCTAGTCGATATCCTTCGCAAAGATGAAAGCGTTAGTAAAGTCTATTTCAATACTGGTCACGGTTGGGAACTGGCCTCTGCTTGGGTTATTACCGCCGAGGAATTTATGAACGACGGTGGTGATCGAGGCACGCGAGTTTATGATGTCAATAGTGACGGATTTGACGATCTTGTGAATAGTCAGGCGCCAGGTGATGTTGGTGTTTATCTCAATACGGGTAGTCCTTCTAACGACTGGACTTTAGACATGAGCTGGCGTATTCCTTTCAGGTTGGTTGATTATCTTCGCGACGGGGGCCGTTACGTTGATCCGGGAACGCGGTTGGTGGATTTAAACGCTGACGGACTCCTGGACATACTTCAGTCACGATCAAGTGGCCCGAACCAGGTTTATTTTCAAGCTGGCCCACAGCCTGATCTCCTTCAGAGTGTGACATTTAGTCGGGGCGGTGGGGCGAACATTACCTATCTCTCCAGCACCTTTTATCATCCAAATGGTCTTGGTCGTCTCAATCAAAAGTTGCCGTTTCCGATGATAACGGTTAGTACGATTACCGAGCACGATGGCCTCGGCGGTAGTGCCACTACCGAATATAGTTATAAAAATGGCGAATATTATCACGAGAACATTCTTGACCGAAAATTTGCCGGCTTTGGCCAAGTGGAAAAAACCGATGCCATGGGCAATATTACTAAAACCTATTTTCACCAAGGTAATGATTCTGATTCTGGTCGCGGGGAATTTGAAGATCATTTTAGTAAAATTGGGCGAATTTATCGAGTAGAAAAATATGATTCAGCTGGCAATTTATTGACCCAAGAAATTAGTCGGTGGGGGAGGGTGGCCTTGGCTGTCAGCGCTGGCCTTGATCGATCTTTTGTTCCATTGTTAAACAATATAAAAATGACTTACGATGGCGACAATAGTCACCGTGATGTGGCTGAAGCCTATACTTATGATAATTTTGGTAATTTAGTTCGGGCCGAAAATTATGGTGAAGTGGTGGCTAGTGACGATGGAAGTTTTAGTGATCTGGGTTCTGATAAAACAACCAAGATTTTGAGTTATGTCACAAACTCAACAACGGGCATATTGGGGTTAGTAAGGATGGAAGAATTGAGAAATAACAATGGAGCCAATGTGGCGGTCAAAAAATATTATTATGATAATCTTCCCATTGGGGCAGTTCAACGGGGCAATTTAACCAAAACGGAAAGTTGGGTTGGGGGCACTAAATGGGTGACGACGGCCAATAGTTATGACAACCAGGGTTTACTTAAAACAAGTACTGATGGGCGAGGATATTCCACCACTTATTTATACGACGAATTTGGCTTGTACCCTAGTACAATATCCAATTCTCTAGGGCAGGTCACGTCCTATCAATATGATTATGCTTCAGGGCAGGTCACTAAAGAAACTGACCCTAATGGTTTTGCTAAAATTAAAATATACGATGGGTTGGGGCGAGTGGTTACTGAAAAAGAGCAAACAGGTGGGGTGGCCGAGGTGGTGACAAAAGAAACATTTTATCGTGACGATATTGTACCTAAACTTATTCAGACCAAAAAATTTCTTCTCTTAAATTTATCTAACGAGGTCTATAGTTATTTTGATGGTCTGGGTCGACTAGTCGAAGAGAGGACGCAAATGGAAAATGCCGGCGACTATGCTGTGACCTCGCTTAAATACAACCCAAAAGGAGAATTATTAGCTAAGACTTTGCCCTACCTGGAAACTGGTTCAAGTTATACTGCACCAACCTTTCCCGTTGGTCTTACCACTAATTTTACTTACGACTCTCTTGGTCGGGCTAAAACGGTGAGTGATTCGCTGGGCACGACCAATTACTCTTACACCGATTGGGTGACTACAATTACCGACCCGCTTGGCAAAGTCAAAAAATATACGACCGACGCTTATGGCCGACTAATCTTGGTTGATGAGGGGTATGGCAAGGGCTTTTATCATACTCGGTATTATTATAGTCCCACGGGTAATTTAATCAGGATTATGGATGCACTGAATAATATCCGTGATTTTACTTATGATAACCTGGGGCGTCGTCTGTCGGCTCAAGACTTGCATCAGTCGAGCGATACTAGTTTTGGTCTGTGGTCTTATACCTATGACGATAATAATAACCTGTTTTCCAGGAAAGATCCGCTCGGTCAAACTGTAAATTATACTTACGATGGCCTAAATCGGCCATTAATAGAAGACTATCTCGGTCGAGCCAATCCGGAGGTAAAATATACTTATGACAATTGTATAAATGGAGTGGGGCGCTTGTGTAAGGTGGCTATAGTTGGACTGTCTAAAAATTATCAATATACTCCGCGTGGTGAAGTACGGGTGGACAACAGAGTTTATAATCAAGCTTCTTACACTACAGTCAATGCTTACGATTTAGCTGGCAATATAGTATCTATTCGTTTACCCGACAACAGTCAAATTATTTATGAATATAATTTAGTTGGAAAAGTTGAAAACATATCACGCCGTGATATTTTCAATAGCTCGGCCATTATCCCCGTTGTTTCCAATTTTGATTATAGCCCTCATGGCTTACCTGTTTATCAGCAAAATGCTGATGGCATAAAAAATATATTTACCTATGACCCGACCAAAAGTTATCGTCTGCAGACAAAGACAACCAAAAAAGATAATATCAATTATCAATTAGTTAGTTATGAATATGATTCAGTTGGTAATATTACCAAACTCATTGATACCTCTCCTAACCTATTAGCCAAGACAGTTAGTTATACTTATGACGATCTCTACCGACTGACCAAGGCCGTAGCGACCAACGCCAGTTCGACTTTATATTCCCAAGATTTTCTTTATGGCCCAACGGGGAACATTTTGAAAGGGTCGATGGGTATATATGCTTACAGTGGTATCGATTTTACTTCACCTCAAGCTGTAACCTCAATTGCTTCTTCTACTTACAGCTATGATAAAAACGGCAATATGTTAACCGCCCCTAGCGCCACTTACGCTTGGGACTACAATAATCGCTTAGTTAAGAGTGTGGCCGGAACCACTACCACCACCTATGAATATGACAACGAAGGCCAACGAATCTCTCAAAAAACTGGAGCCAGTGCTACACTGTATATTAGCCCCAACTACGATTTGACCGGTTCGGTCATTGATAAACATGTCTATGCTGGTGACCAGTTAGTCGCTACTCTCCGTACTCAAAACGGCACCACTAGCCCTTATTACACCCACTCCGACCACCTGTCCGGCACTAGTCTGGTAACTGACCAAAATAGTAACGTGATGCAGAGCATAGACTATTTACCTTATGGTGCCAAAAGAATAAGTTCTGGAACGGATGTTTCTCAAAGAGAGTTCATTGGTCAAATTTATGATGAATTGACTTCGCTAAGCTATCTGAATGCACGCTACTACGATGGGTCGAGAGGACAATTTCTTTCCCAAGATCCAATGTTTTGGCAACTTCCATCGACCTTGCTCGTAGATCCTCAACAGCTAAATTCTTATAGCTACGCAAGAAACAATCCTCTAATATATAAAGATCCACTAGGTCTATACAACATAAAAACTGGAGCTGTTGAAAAGGGTGATAATCTGTCTAAGATTAGAAATTTGATTAATGGGGCAAATGGAACAAGCTACTCTGTTTCTCAACTTGCGAAGCTAAATAATATATCAAATCCAGATCGTATTTATGTTGGTCAAACAATCAAACCGAATAACTTGGTCCCAGATATTACAAGATCCCTGAATAGTGTCAATCAATCACATGGAGTGCAAGCCCAGGGTCCGGTTGTTGCAGGTTCTGGTTCTACCAATTCTACTCCAGCGGCCAAGGGTATAGGGTCGGTTGAATTTGGATGGAATTTTAGGGAAGGAGGTAAATGGGATTTGAAGTCGCAGGGTTCAAATGTAGAAGGAGGAGTATTCTGCCAGAAGTCAGCTTGTGGAGGACAGAGAGCAACAAGTTATATTTACAATTCTCAAGAAGTCTCGGGTGACGCACCAGGAAATATTCATTATGGTTATGTTGGCAAAAGAGCAGAGTATAGTGAAAGCACACTCTTATTCTTCGGTGGAGCAGTTCAAACTATTACACACCCAGGTCAATTTGGAGACCCTAGTTCTGACAAAACTTACATCATGCAGGGTTATGGGTTAAACTATTAATAAATTGAGATGAAAAAATATTCATTCAAAAAAATAATTACTATTTTAGCTGTTGCACTAGTACTGGTAATTCTAATTTACTATATTCTTGGTGAGTTAGGAGGAAATGCTTTCCGTATCCGAGCAGGTTTGTTGATTCATAAAGAAGAATTTAATGAATTTGTAGACAAGTTCCTTAATCAAAATTCTATAAAAAATATTCAAACGTCTGTTGGTTTCTTTAGCACTACGGAAAGTATAAATAGTTGTAGCCGCTATCCTGAAGAAGGCGATACACCTTGGACTTGTAGTGAGGGGGAATACCCAAATATCGTATCAATAAATCTTGCGAGTATTAATGCAGTTTTAGAACATGAACATATCCCGAATGAAGAATACCAATACTTTGTTGATTTTATGGAAAGATATAAATTCAACGGTGTGGGTAAGAATAATAATGACAGATCTGTCGAAATAGAAGATAAACTAAAAGGCTTGAGATATTACGAACAACAAAATTCAAGTAAGCTTACTGAAAATAATGAGTATCTTTTTGTTAAAAAAATTAATGAACATTGGTTTTACTATGTGAGAGATTGGAATTAGGATAAATAGAGATTGAAATTTGACAACGAAGGCCAACGAATCTCTCAAAAAACTGGAGCCAGTGCTAAACTATATATTAGCCCCAACTACGATTTGACTGGTTCGGTCATTGATAAACACATCTACGCTGGTGACCAGTTGGTTGCCACCCTGCGTACCCAAAACGGCACCACTAGCTCTTATTACACCCACTCTGACCACTTGTCTGGCACTAGTCTGGTGACTGACCAAAATAGTGTGATTACTGAACTAATCGACTATTACCCCTACGGCGATATTCGCCTAGACCAAAAAACCTCCACCTACAATGAAAGCAAGAAATATATTGGTCAGGAGTATGATGAGGCTACTGGTCTTTCTTATATGAATGCCCGTTATCAAAATGGAAAAACAAGTCGATTTTTGAGCCAGGATCCTGTGTTTTGGGAAATCGGAAATGAGGGAGAGATCAAGCAGAAGACGGGGCTCGGTCTACAAGAACTCCTAGCTGATCCTCAGCAATTTAACAGCTATTCTTACGCTCGGAACAATCCGATTACATATAAAGATCCAACAGGTAATCTTACTTGGGGGGCTCTCTTAAATCATCCTATTGGTAGCATACAAAGTGCGACAAATTGGGGATTATTTTCTCTCGGCGGAAACATTATGAATAAACCATTTGCAGCCTCTCTTTTGAGACATTCAGCTTCCCTTAATCCTTCTGCAGAACTTAATATAGATTCTGGTAATCAAAAGCAATATGGAAATCCAGTTGACCAAGTAATGCAGACAGATCAGTACAAGAACTACATTAAAGATACAATCCAGAGAGCGGAGAGCGGTAAGATGAAAAACTCAACTCACTTTGAGTTTGAAAATAGAAGTGATTTGTACTACGCCTTACATGGTGCAAATATTGAATCACAAATTACTCAAGAAAATGGGGAATGGGTAGTAAATAGCACTGTGTCAGATAAATATGATTTTAATAAACCTAATCCTCAAACAGAGAAGGGTAGAGTAATTAAAATTCCTGCAAGTAATGCTTATAAAGCTCAAAGTAAGGGTATCCTAAGTAACTATAATGTAAAGATTAAAATTAGTGATAGAATTAAAAAATAAATATCATGAAGAGAAAACTGCTAATTATTGTAACTAGTGTCACATTAATTATTTTGGGTGGTGCCATGTTTCTGTACTACTTTTGGTTTGTTGCTCCAGAAAAAAAGATTGCATTGGAGTGTCAAAATTTTGTTCCAAGTTGGTTGGATTTTATTGAATGTTCAGGAGTAGTTGCTATCAATGATGGGTGGGATATGGATTATATTTCACTCAAGGATCATGTTCATGACTATGAAATTGCACGTGTCTATGATCAGAAGCAATACTTGTTTGTTGAGAATAAGCTATTTGTAATCAATCAAAAGTATATTGAAAATAGTGCCTCAGATAACGTTGAGGTTACTTATTATCATAAGTTGTTCCAAAATGGAAAATTGATTGAGAACTCTTACGGTAGTATTTCTGATATCCCGACCTATTTAATTGTCGACACTAAAACGGGGGAAGTAAAAGCATATAAAGATCTGATGGAAGCTTCTGAAGCAGAAAAGAAGTATTTTTCTGAAATAGAATAAATATCTCTACAAATGCCTCAGGTAATACCATTAGAAATATTGAATAATTGTGTCGTAAATTTAAGACAAGAAACTAGCGCTGGTGATTTTAAGGTGGGAACAGGAATTCTTATTGGAAAAGATAACAAACTTTTACTCCTTACAGCTGAACATGTCGCACGGGATATGAAGAATGATGAGAAGCTTATCTTAAGAGTTGATAATAATTTACCAATAAGCTTAGAAATTATTCAAGTTTGTAAGTTAGATAATTCAGGAAATATACCATATATAATGGTTCAAATGATCATGCTAAAAGATATGGAGAAAGAATTAATGCTCAATTGAATAACCCAAACTATAATAAGAACATCGTTGCTAATCAATTGAAAAAATTTATTAAATCATTTAATAAATCAAAGTAAAAATATGAAAAATAAAGCGGTTAAAAATCTATATTTAATAACAGGATTATTTTCAATCGTTCCTTTCTTTATTTATTACTGGGAAGCGATGCGTGGGAGGTTGCCAGATCCAGATGTATGGTTTATGGATTCCAATCACGGTCCTTGGAGATATGAATTACAGGGATTTCTAGTCCTTAATCCGATCCTGTTATTGCTACTTATCACAGGAATATTATTCTTGAAGAACGTATTTAAGCTTAAAGAAAATAAAGATGCTGCATTTTATTTGGGATCTTTGATTGTCATTCAAATTCTAGTTCTTTTACTACAGCTTTTTGTGATGGGATGGACTATAGATTAGTCCCATTAAAGACATTTAAATCAACGTTCCCTTTTATTCCATCAATACTCCCTCTGGGATTATATTGCCAAATTTCCCAATCACCGATTTTTTTTGTATCAGGTTTTGAAAAAATATCTCTTATCCATATCTTTTCTTTCTCAAATTCTGGGTAGAGATAATCTTCATAAAACTCGTAAGTAGTATAAAGAATTGGCTGTTTATTATAGTGACTCGAAATAACTCTTAGGTAGATTCTAAGTCCATTTACAAATTCCTCTTTTGGGGGTCTTTTTTTACTGTTACCGACATATTCCAGATCGACAACTGGTGGAAGCTGATACTTATCTAGTGGTACAGTTTTGATAAAATTTTCTGCTTGGATCTTGCCAGAGTGGGCTAAGGAATAGAAGTGGTACGCTCCAGTCGGAATATTATTTTTTATTGCATTATTCCAATTGAACATAAATTTAGCATCTCTTAAGTCATTAGCTTCTGTAGCTTTTATGTAAGCAAACCCTACGTCATCTTTTGAGACAGCTTGCCAATCAATGTCTCCCTGATAGTGTGATACGTCTATACCCCTTATAGGGTATTTACTTCGATCCGGGTTGACTAGCCAAATCTTTCCCTGAATAAATAAAAAAAGTGATATGACAAATGCCAACAACAAAAAAAATAGGAGTAATTTTTTACACATCGTCTATATGTTAATATTAAAAGCAAAATATGAAAAGCCCCTATTACACCCACTCTGACCACTTGTCTGGCACTAGTCTGGTAACTGACCAAAGCAGTGTGATTACTGAACTAATCGACTATTACCCATACGGCGATATTCGCCTAGACCAAAAAACCTCCACCTACAATGAAAGCAAGAAATATATTGGTCAGGAGTATGATGAGGCTACTGGTCTTTCTTATATGAATGCCCGTTATCAAAATGGAAAAATCGGGCGGTTTTTGAGTCAGGATCCAGTATTTTGGGAGGTAGGACAAACCGATGAAGGTAAAGCCTCCCTAATGAATCCGCAAGCGCAAAATAGCTACAGCTATGCGGGTAATAATCCTATAACTAACAAAGATCCGAGTGGACGTTTCTGGTGGGTTGGGTTCTATGATTGGAGCGGTTATGAGGGAATGAGTGGTGTGGCTATGAAAGCGGGTGAGGTCTTAGGAGGTCACTCGCGTGCTATGAATGCTATTCAACAGAATCAGAGCACGATTAATTCAGCGAGTTCAAAATACGGTGTCGATCCGGCCTTAACTAGTGCAATCATAAGGGAAGAGCAATCACATCTTCTGCCTGGCGAAGGAATGAAAGATGCCGCGTTCCCAGACTCTCAACTGGCGGGATATGATGGAGGTGTGGGTATTATGCAGGTAAGCGGTCGTGTAGGAAAAGACTTCGGTGGCTACACAAAAGCCGAGCTTGCTCGAAATCCTCAGAAGAATATTGATTCAGGGACGGCGTACTTGGAAAATATAAGTAGCTCTAGAAATACGACTAATCCTGCCACTATTGGAACAGCGTATAATGGCGCAGGCGCATACGGACAACGCATCCAATCACAGATGAATAATCCAAATTACAATACAAACGTTGTAGTTTATGGACTTCAGAAACTTGTTAAATCATTAAATTCTTATGTTAAAAGTCTTAAAAAATAAAATGTCATGAAAAGAAATACTTTAATTTTGTTAGGGATTCTTGGCTCAGTTGTTCTAGTAATTGCCTTATATGTAGGAGGCTTCATCTGGATTGTGCCGAAGATGCACGATGAAACCCTAACTAAGTTCTCAAACCAAATCTTTTCTGTGCAATTACCCGCTGATACTACCCAGGTCGATTCAATAAGTGTAATTGGCCAGCAATTTGCGAATGGAAATCATTGTGATTATCTGGCGGCGAGGTTGCTTGAGACATCGCTCCAAAAAGAAAAGCTAGAAAATGACTTTGAAGAGAACTACCAAGGAACATCAAAACTACAATTTATCTGGCTGGATGAAAGTAATGCCTACACTGATGACATCTTTGACTCTTCAAAGATTTACTCATTGGATGATTGGCTAGACCAACACGCACAAACTTCAAAAGCTGATGTAGTTGTCTATCTTTTTGAAGGCCATATGACATCATCATTTGATTATCGTTGTCGCTAGGTAGCTGTCGTATTCACCTCTACTTATCACTGCAGTTGAAGCATATGGTCTTCTTTCTATCTTTACTGAGAGGGTAAGGTTGATGAGGTAGGAGCTTACTTTGAGTAATTCTTTATCTCGGTTGGTCTATATTGATTTTTTGTAGGATCTAGTAATGTGACTTTATATGAAAAATAACATTACTATAAAGTTGTTGATTGTAGGTATAATAATGCTTCTTTGTTATGTTGCTGGTTTGTTTGTGTATGATGTAGTATCCGATCGCGACCCAGTAGTAAAATATGTCTCTAATTCGCGCGAATCAGGGAATATAAAAAAGTGGGTGGATGATGGGTGGATTAAGGCGGGGCGGACAATTTTATAAATATGAAATGGACAAATGACATTTTAGGGAGGGCTTGGTAGGATTGGGAGATGAGAAATATTTTGTTGGTTGGTGGCGGTTTAATTTTACTGACCATATTGGTTTCTTTTGTATTATCCGCAGGGGTGGAGACGGGAGTTCAATCTAAGACCGTAGCGATATTAGCGACTAGTACGGCAAAAATAGCGATTGAGGCGACATCAACTGGCCCTGCGTTTTTAGTAGTGCCGAAAGTATTAAACAGCTATCAAGTGGTAAAAGTAGTGGATGGGGACACGGTAGTGGTAAATATAAATGGCAAGACAGAAACTTTGCGCCTGATTGGGATAAATACGCCTGAGACAGTGGACCCGCGGAAAGCGGTGGAATGTTTTGGTAAAGAAGCCTCGGCCAAAGCCAAAAGTCTGCTTGCTGGGCAAACGGTACGGCTAGAAGCCGACCCAAGCCAAGGTGAACGGGATAAATATAACCGGTTGTTGTGCTATGTTTTTTTAGCTGACGGGACTAATTTTAATAAACTAATGATAAGCCAGGGCTTTGCTTACGAGTACACCTACAACTTGCCCTACAAATATCAGGCGGAATTTAAATTAGCGGAAAGGGAAGCGCGTGAACTAAAAAAAGGTTTGTGGGCTGATGGGGTGTGCGAAGATAAAATCGTGACCAAAGAGACCCCCGCCGCGCAAAGCGCGGCGGGGGTGGGGGAAAATTATATTTGTGACCGCAATGTTTATAATTGCACAAACTTTAAGACTCAAACTGAAGCTCAATCAGTTTTTACAGCTTGTGGTGGTCCAATGGCTGACCCCCACAAATTGGACAGTGATGGCGATGGGGTGGTGTGCGAGAGTTTAAAATAAAAAGTGGACAGAGAGATTTTATTGTTGTAGTAATAGAACAGATAAATAAGTCACCAGTGATTAAACCGCAAAGAAAAACAGAAGGGAAAAACAATGGGCAGTTTGTCGCGCCAACCAAATTCCAATGAGTCAACGCCAGCCCCAATGACCAATCCGTGGGCCCCAGCTGACACAATGTTTGCGCTCTTGAGCAAGGGGGCAGTGCGTTGTTGCGTATGTTATCGGCCCACAGCCAAAGAACATGTGACTGTCAAAGGTGAACACGTGTTTTGCCCCGATCATTGTGACGAAGAGTGTTGCGAGCCTGCTGAATTTGATCACCACTACAATGTGAAAGGCTATTTGGACTATCATTCTAGTCGGTGAGGAGAATATTCCGGAGTTAGTTGCCGTGAGTCCCAGCTGGGACTCACGGCATTTTTTCTAGACAAAAAATTAAATATATTGTAGAAGTATGGGTGGAAAAAACCGCTAAGCGGAAGGAGATTGAAATGGATAGTGGGAGAATACCTTTGACCGAAAGAGACCACTTTGCGTGGTTCTGGTTGTCTCTGTCGGACGACCTGAAATACCTGCTAGTGCACTTGCACCCCAAGACCTTGGAGTGGTTGCAAGGGAGGAGTACGCGCTATCGGGGGACCGCCTCGCGCGAACATGATGCGGGGTTTTACAACAACCAAGGGATGGTCAATGGTTCGGCTATTTTTCCGCTCGACTTTGGTCGAGACGGGGACTGGCCGAAACTGGTGGTGCAACTACCAGTTATCCGTGGGGAAAATGAAGATTCGCCAGAGCGAGTGAAGTCGGTTCACGAAGGGCTACAGGCTCTTTTTCAGGACTTGCGGGTGCCACCACCAGACATTGCCTTTGAGGGGCACAATCAGGCGCTCTCGATTGCGCTTGATAGCCGGTCGGGTCTGGCCTGCTGTGGTCTGGTGGCCCAACTTTCGCCCGATTTTGTGAAGCGGTTGGCACGTTTGGCTCTCGACGTGGAGGCCATCGTAAAGGTGGAACAGGTGATGGTTGATGTGTATTGTCGCCTGTGGCAACATCGGCCGGTGGCCGGAGTCGCTGATCGCTGGACCCCAGAGGAAAGGATGAGGTCTTTGAGGAAAGAGACTGGGGTTACTATTTATTCTTCGGGAAATCACTGCGGGAAATTGCATATTTCGGTCCCCGGAGAATCTTGTGGGCTTGACCCATCCCTCCCATCGCCACTTCTTGGTGGGGAAGCGGGCTATGAGCTTTGCCCCCACAATGTGGGCAATGAGGTGCAAAAGTTTGTCCTCCTCGCCGGGCTTGCGAAGCTCTCGAGCTTGGTGCGGGAGGAGGTGGTGGGGTAGCAACTTGGGAAAGACCCGGGCGCGCAA